>WNGC01000243.1_pt1 | contig 35683 bp, 24 predicted proteins | sample 5400051 | NCBI WGS metagenome assembly WNGC01 (sample SAMN13153368, study PRJNA577476) | soil metagenome | isolation source: 20 cm soil or saprolite under grassland replicate 2 | place: USA:California | collected 2016-06-15
CGGGCGCCGGGGAAATCACTGGCGGTGCGGGAGGCGGAACAGGTTGACTGGACGGCCCGGTGATGATGGTTGGAGAAAACGCAGAAGCAACAGCTTCGCGCTCGGGAACAATCAATTCCTCAAGGAGAGGAGTGCCGCGCTGGTATACGTAATCCTTGCCTGGATCAGCACTAGGCTTTGAACCGAGGGGCGTCGCCGACGGCGCGGCCCCAGAGGCGGCGGTCGCGGCAGCTGAGGGCGGAGGAGCTTCTTTTCTGGAGGCAATTTCGTCCAGCAGTTGATTCAGCCTTGGGTCGTTTGCTGGGAGGAGTTGCGTGTCGATGACATCCCGCAAAATGGACGTGGCGTCGGTGAGTTTGCCCGCATCGAACAAAGTGCGTGCCTTCAGGATAGCTTCGGTTTGTTGGCGTTTCTTTTCTTCGCGGAATTCGAACTCCCGCTCCACTTTGAGGAGGGTGTTGGCGATTCGGGGATCCTGACCGACCGTGGCCAGAGTCTGACGCGCAAGATCGATGGCGTCGGTCAACTCCTGGCGATCCACCATTCTCTCGATCTCGCGAAGACGCTGTTTCAGCAGTTCGTGCTTTTCCTTTTCGCTTTGTTCTTTCTTGGCTCGATCGAGGAGAATGAGCAAATCGAGATTCTTCGGAAACTCCACCAGAGCCTTTTCCGCCGATTGGATAGCCTCGGAGAAACGGGCGTCCTTCAGCGCCTGTTGAACCTGTGTAGAGGACTGCTCGAGGCGGCGTTTTTGCTCGAGCTGCGATTGTTCGGTACGGGCAAAGTCAAGCAGCTCGGCAAGCTCGAAGTCATCGGGAAATTCCTTCGACAACTGCCCGGCACGAGTGATCGCTTCCGGATACTTCCCCTCCTTGACCCACGCGCGCAGCGTTGCCTTGCCTTTTGCAAGCAGCTGATTCCGCCTCTCCTGCTCTCTGCCTTGCAGTGCATGCGTCCGAAGATTCTTGGCGGTTGAATCGGAGGGATATCGTTCGAGGAAAAGATCCAATGCCCGCAGGGAGTCGTCAAATCGCTGAGCGCTGAGGAGGTTTCGCGCCTCGGTCAGAAGAGATTGCCGCTGCTGTTCAGCCTGATCTTGGCGCGCGCTCTCCAGGAGTTTGGTAATTTCCGAATCGCCCGGGAACTGCTTCTGAGTCGTAAGAAGAAGCTTGATGCACTCTTCATACTGGAGATTCGTCCAAAAGGTCCGGGCGCGATGCAGCGCTTCGTCTCGCTGCTTCCTGTGCTCTCGCCGGGAGCGTTCCTCGCGGATCTGCTTGAGCTGTTCGCGAGCAGCGGGGTTCCCGGGGTCCATTTCGAGCACTTTGTCGAGTTGCAACTCCGCATCGGTGAGTGCCCCTTCCGCCATGCGCTGCTTGGAAGTGCGCAATGCCTGCGCAATATTTCGAGCGCGTTCGAGAGCGGCTTGCGCCTTACCTAGGAGTTCCCGTGCTGGCTGGTAAGTGGAATCGAGCTTCAGTGCGGCTTCGACTTCCGCCTTGGCATCTTCGACCTGTCCATTCGCTAGAAGCCGGCCCGCGTTCTCCACCCGCGCCTTCAGCTGGGGAACGACTTGCTTGCGCCGCACTTCCGCATTGATCTTTTCCAGCAGGCTCTTCGCCTGAGTGTTGGAGGTGTCAATCTGGATGATTTGGCTGACCTTTGCTTTCGCGTTCTCCAGGTCGCCTGCTTCGAAGAGTTGCTGACTGTTCGCCAACAGATCGGAAACCTCTGCTTGCTGCAGCCTCCGCCAAATCGGTTCCAGCTCCAAGAGAACTTCATCCATGTTCTGATAACGCGCTTCGGCTTCCTTGGCCAACATACGTTCCACGACGGCTTGCACTTCCGAGGGAGTGCCACGAGCAGCTTCAGCCAAGGAGCGCGGCTTCTCCAGAATGATGTTGGACATCAGGGCGGCGGCGTTGTCTCCTTCGAAAGGCCTGCGGTTGGCCAGCAATTCATAGAACATCACTCCGGTGGCCCAGATATCGGACCGCGCATCGGCGGCGCCATTGCGGAACAGTTGTGGGGACATGTAGCCGAGCGTGCCAATCAGCATGCCCGCAGATTGGGAGCGCGTGCCTTCGCCCAGCCGGGCGATGCCAAAGTCCACCACCATCACCGCGCCTTCCGTAGTGACCATCACGTTGCCGGGCTTGATGTCCCGGTGGACCACGGGTGGATTTTGCTTGTGGGCATAGTCGAGAGCGCGGCAAACGTAGACTATGAAGCCGATCTTTTGAGAGAGTGGGAGGTTAGGTCGGCGATCGAGGATTTTGTCGAGGCTTTCGCCAGTCAGGAACTGCATGGCGATGAAAGGGGTGTCGCCTTCGTGTCCGAGCTCATAGATGGTGACGATGTTGGGATGCTGAAGGCCACCGGCGGAGCGCGCTTCCGAGTAGAATCGCTTCAAGAGATTGGCGTCGTCAGCAAGGCCAGTAGTGAGCGTTTTCAAGGCGACGATGCGATCAATAAAGGGGTCGCGGGCCTTATAGACGACGCCCATGGCCCCCTGGCCGACCTTCGCAATGATCTCGAATTTGCCGAGCTTCCTCATCGCCGCAGGGAGACACCCCTCCCGAAACAGACTTATCCCTCACAAATAGCGGAGCAATTTTAGAGGCACTTCTCCTTCGAGCCTCGGAGGGGACGTATGTTCGAAAACTGGGGCGATACTCGCAAATAAAGGCTGATATGTCAACGGCTTATCGAATGAGTCTTGGAAGGCGAAGACGAACGAGGATAACTGAGTGCGTGAGTGGTGTGGCGCAAGAGGACAGGGAACTTCCGAAGTGTGAACCTGTGGTTACGGGATATGATCAAGTGGGGGCCGGCAAGCAGTTGCAACATGGGCTCATACCGGAGGAGCCAAGTACTATTACTTAGCGCCTGACGGGCACTTCAATGCAGCGAGATACCCTTTCTGGAATAAAGGTGCGCTGACCGATTCCAAATCGAATTCCACCACCTCGTTCTTACCATTGAACTGCACGGTCTGTCCGCCTTGTCCACGAACAATCCACTCCAAGTGAAAACCTCTTTGGTTGTGCGTCCAGGTGTAGTCCTGAAACAATCGAAATACGCTCCAGGATCCCAGGTAACGTCCGTAACTCTTGCCACTCAGCGTCAAGGATGCTCCTGGGGGGGATCCTGGCCAGGTAAAGATCTTCGCACTCGTCGCCGTCGCCGTCGCCTTCAAGTCTTGGCCATCGATGGTGACACCTTCGCTCGACTCTCCCTCTGGCGCACGCGCTTCAAGAGTAAATTGGAATTGAAGTTGGTTGGAATCGCCGGGATAGAGTGCACGCTGGATGCTCGCTGACTGGTTAACTAGGCTGGCGAAAGCTGTCCTGCCGGTCTTCGCTATGTATTGCGAGCCCTGCAACTCGAATGCTCCGCTGTTAGCGGTGAGGAACTTCGAAAGCGTGCCGGTGCCCGGTTGGAAGAAACTGTCTAATTCAGTTATCGAAGCCTCCTGATGCGAATTCAGATCAAAGGGGAATTTGTTGCCAAGTATGCGCAAGGCGCCGCAAAACTGCGGCACGCCAACGAGAGGACTCAGGCCGCCGCCTTTCGTCGGGGCCGCAGTAGGAGCAAGCAGCAGACTGATCACTGTTGTATCGACTTTCCATGTGGGGTCGTTCGTCTTCACGATCTGCCTTGCGGCATTCCCTGCTTGCAACGAAAGGCCGCTGCATTCGCTGAGCTTGGCTTGACGCGGGTCAGGAATGACCCCGGGTTGCGTCTGCATCAAGGAATAGCTATCAAGGCAAAGCTTCACAGCCAGCAGAGCGTTTGTGTAGGCGTCATTGGAAGGCTGCTTAAACTGTTCCCGGCACGATTGGGGCGCCGGTTTTGCGGCCACAACTTCCTGAACGGGCTGAAACGCGGTCGCGATTTCAGGAGAGGCTTCGGAAGTGTTTTGCGAGACCGCACAGAACAACGCCAGGAGTGGCGATCTGTTCCCTGAGAGTTTTTCAAGCTGTCTCGATTCATCTTGAGGGCCAGAAAAATGGCGTACGGTGGCGGCATTCAAAAACTCCCGCCACTGTTTCTTGTAGTCGGCTTCGTAAAGAGAGCGGACGTCCTGGGGCGAGACACTTTGGGCAGGATGCGAGTCCCCCGGTGGCCCGAGCACCCAGTCATCTCCGCCAGCGTAGTTGTCGCGGTTGGCAATGGCCGCTGTCATCGCTTTGTAGCCAGCTCCGGTAAATGCGCCGTCAACTGTCTTTGTTTCGGACACGACTTCCTTAGCGTCCGGATACTCCTTTGTGAAATTAAAGCCGGGAACAGCTAGATTGGTCTTGACGAGGAGCTTTTGATAGACGAGCTGTGGTCCGGTCGCGAAGCTATTCAAGAAATTGCGCGCCGGCTGGACAACGAACGAATCCTCACGGAACGAAAACGGATTTTCCACTCGAAGTTCGTCGGCATAGAAGTCGAATTGCGCGCGAGCCAACTGCTGGCGCTCCTCATCCACGACACTGCTCCCCAGCCACCGATTCAACAAAACGGGAGAGAGGAATTCGCGCGTGCTTTTGTCGGGGTTCGATGTGGTAATCAGATAGGCCTTGAGAGATTCGTACGGTCTCTGCCACTCGTCATTGGGGCTTGCGGCGTGCGGCAAAGTCCTCAGGAACTCAGCCTGGCGGGCCTGCACTCCATCGAGCAAGAGTTGCTTGAATCGAGAGAAGTACAGATTCCGGAAATCGTCGTAAATGTCGTTGCCGCCGTAAAGTCCCCAGCGCAAATGCAAAGGCGCTCTGTGCGGGGAGTGATACTCCGTAAGCTTCTGCAACTGTACACGCGCGGCATCGAGGTGTTGCAAATCTTCGAGTGGCGCCATGGACGGAGCTTGCGCTTTAATGGGAACAATAGCCTCGGCGGCGCTGCGGACGTCCTGTTCCAGCGCGCGATTCCCGAAAAATGAGATGATCAAGCCGAAAAACCAAATGGCCGCGAGCGCGCCGACGGTAGCCAGGAGCACGCGTTTCCAAACATCGGCACTTGAGCTCGCGCCGCTGGCGCCCAGTGCAGCGCGGTCCTGCAAAATGACATGGCTGAAGATATGGCTAAGAAACAGCCACTGCGCTGTCCTCTTGGCTTCTCCACCTGCGCCGCCCATCGTTGAAGTTTGCCAACCCTGCGACTGCGTCTTGGTGAAGTCATCGGCGCGCATGATCGAAGTAGCATTGCCTGAAAACGGGCGCGCCGGCATGAGCGAAGTTTTCGAGGCCATTACCGTCCCGCCCAGGGGATTCGCGGCTTCCACCTGCCGGATGCCGGTGAAATAGAATCCGCGGAGGAAGGCGCTTGTGCGGAGATGACTAGGGCGGCAAAGATCCACGAGGAACTGCGTGGAGATGGCAATGCGCTTTTGCAGCTCGCGGGGAAATTCGTAGATACCTGGAAGCCTTTCCGAGCTGCGCTCGCGATACAGCAAGCCGGGACGGCACTCTGCGAGTGAGTAGAATATGGAATTGAAAGCCCCGGTGAGTCGTTTGGTTTCCTGCTCGGCGTAAACACCAGTGGCGGAAGCAGGGAGCGGCGGCAGCGTAACCCCCAGGACTTGCGTGACTTCGCTGTCACTCAGGTTGCGGAAGAAATCGTCGAAAAAGGGCAGGCGGTCGGCGCGCGTGAATAGGACGTAGACTGGGAAACTAATTCCGAGAGTCTGGGAAATCTGTTCGAGCCGCGCGCGGATGGCGCGGGAGTGCGCGGTGATTTCTTCCGGGCCCGCGGCTTTGGCGAGCTTTTCGCTGTCATAGCACACGACCGCGGCGCGCGGGGCCGCCGGCTTCCCGCTGAATATTGACCTGATTTTGCCTGGTGCCAGGCGATGCAAGAGGCGGGTCCAAAGATTCGCGTCACCCAGAGTCTTCCCACCCATCTCGACAAAAACCGCTTTGCGCGCACGATATTGCCTTCCTGGTAGACCTGACCGGAGAGCAATTCAGGTTCGAGACCAGACTGCGTCGCCACACAAGTTTTGCCGGCGGCGGTATCTCCAACCAGAAAAATCACCGGCAGAGAAGAAAGCCGAGTGCCTCGGGGAAGCTGCGTGGAAGAGGCCACGCGGGTCTCCGCTTCGCGCAAAATCAGAAGGATGTCCTCGGCCACCTCTACACTCGGCGTGCTATCGGCGCCGGCAGACGTCCCGGCTGCGGTATTGGCTTTTTGCCGGCTGCGAAGCCACCAGACGATGGCTCCGACCGCCAGGGCGAGGAGCAGAAAAATGCAGAGACGGAAAACCCATAGATTGGCCCCCTGCAAATTCAGCCAGAGACCGCCGAACCACGCGAACATGGCCGCAAAAACCAGCCCGATACCGCCAACGAAATGTTGCCAGGAGAGTTGCATCAGTCCTCTATCATCCCAAGAAAGCGGCGAGCGCACGAACTCTCGAAGCCTCGCCGAGTAGCAAAACCTTGAAGATCACGAAGAACAACAGAGCGATGAAGACGCCAGCCAGCGCGCCGACGGCTAGACGCCGGATCCACAGGTCCGCTTCCGTGGCGCGGATATTGCCTTCGGGGACAGCCCAGGCCGGGGACAGCCCGGGGAGCGGTCCGCGAACGCGACGAATCTTCTCGGCGATGGCATCGAGTACTGGGCGCACCGAATCCAGATCGCCGAGGCCGTACTTGCCTTTGTATCCGAGCAGAATGCAGAGCGAATAGACCTCAAGCAGGTCTGCGGCGCCGTGGGAGTCGCCCCGGGTCAGAAGCCGTTCGATATTTTCAAAAAAAACTTCTCCGGCGCGGTGGTGTCCAAACATCTCTTCCTGAAGGGGCATGCGCGCCCAATCGGAGAATGCAGGATTAGTGGAATTCAGGATGGACTCGTCCAGGAAAGCCACGATAGCGAAAGTCGCCAGGCGCACATCCTCCGGCGGATACAGCTTGCTGATGCCTTCTTTTTCCGCAGCGCGCAGCGCGCCTTGCATTTGCAAGCGAAAGGCCTGTGCGTCATTAATGACCTGGCGGTTGGCGCGCAAACGGACAATGACAGTCAGCAGATTTTGAAACACCAAAGCAAGATTGTCGCGCCGCCGGTTCGCCGGCTGCCGCGAAGGCTGACTGCTAGTCGCGCCAAAGAGGGTTGCACCCATGGGAGTCCTCTCAAGAATCCAGTATTACAAGCAGCTCGATTTCCGGGAGCGGAAGCTCGCCCGGAACATACACGCCAACACCGCGTGTCTGAACAATCTGCTCCCAGGCGGAACCCGAGCGGCTAATTCCAAAGTACTGGCTTTCGACCTTCGGCGCCACGGCAGAAGGCGGCACAGGTAAATGCAATAGGGCGAGTCCGGGCAACGCTGCTTTCACGACCTCAGGGAGCAGTTGACGGGAGCAGATTTTTACCAGGCGTTGCGTGCGGGAAATCAATTCCAGCTCGCCGATTTCCGAGCGGATAGCGAAGATCCAGCGCGCGCGGTCCAGGCAGCGTTGATCGGTGATCTCCCCCTCATAGAAATAGCGGCCGGTTTGTTTGAGCGGCACGGAAATGCAATTGGAAGGAACCACCAATTCAAGATGCACGCGGATGTGCTCGTCGAGATCCTGAAAACATTGCCCGAGATTCAGGTGGTCATAGGCAGGAAGCGTTTGGGGGTGCGAGTCGAGGCCGAACGTACACAGTCCTCCGCCAAGCCGGGCCATTTCCAGATAAAGCTGTTCCGGGTGGCCCCGTTCGGACGAGCAAAGATGTCGCAACACCGCGAGGCTGGTATTTATGGTATGCACGAACCAGAAACTCGCGATTTCCTGCGAGGAGAATCCTGCCATGCCACGGCCGCCGCCGCGTGCGCGGGAAAGCGTCGCGCTCTTTTCGTCCAGGATTCCAATCAGACGCCGGGAAATCATCATCAAGCGCTCGCTTGCGGTGATCTGCAAGCAGGGAGGTATGAACCGTGGGTCGTAGAGAAGATGTCCCGTCCCATCGCGCATGACGCGTGCAATGGGAAGACACACCATTCCTTCCCGGGCTTCCATATCGAGGAGGAAGCGAACGTTTTTGCGAGCCAGGTGCACGGGACGGTCGTCCCGTCCGGTATTGTCGTCGTGCAAGCTTTGTACTTCAGCAGCGAATCTGAGGTGGTCTTGCTCCACCTGTGATTCCATGACGCAATTGGGTCCCTCGGCTTGCCGTGACGGCACGGCAAGATAAACCAGTGTGGACTCGACCGTTGGAGGGAAAAGATCGGCGATGTAGCGAGAGGGCGGCAGAGGATCCGAATCCGGCATATGGAACGCCAGACCATCGGGAAAGATCCCGCGCGCGTGAATCAGCGCTACGTTTCCATTCCGCAGTGCTTCGGCGTCAAGGTCGAGCCCCACCAGGCCGTACGGCTCGAACCAGAGGCTGGTGGTGGAGAACTGGATCAGGTCTTCAAAAGACTGGGTTTGCGCTTGGAAGTGGTGCGGCGCAAGATACATTCCCTCGAACCAAACCACCTTGGAAAGATGTTTCATGGACGAGAAAACCGGGCCGGAACCATTCATTCTTTTTTTTTCTCGCGTTCCGTTGCCCTACCCGAAAAGATCGGAGCGGATCTTTTGTCCCTCTCCGAGACGAGCAAACTCGCCATGGCAAGAGCGCCGGAGACCCGATTTGTGGCATAACTATGGCGTTTGCCCCAAGGGTTGTCAAGCGAGTTCGGTACTACTGTGGTGACATTGCGGCTTGCATTGCGCGTCGCTGAAGGCATGCTAAGATCATGAATCTGCTTGAGATCGGGACTTCCGCGCAGTTTACCGCGCTACGAGGTTTCCTTGCCGACGCCGCTTACCGGGAGTCCCGTATTTGCGAAAAATTGGGACTGGCGTCCGCCGAGGCGCTGGACATAGTCGCGCTCTCGGCAAACCTCAAGGAAAGAGTCGTATCTCCTGAGCCGCTCAACACGCTTATCAGGCTGTTTCTACTGGGTGAATTTGTATCGATTGCTGAAGCGCAGACCCAGTTTCCGGGTTCCGCCTGGGCGGCGATGAACGCGCTCGGGCTGATCGAGGATGATCCGGCTGACGGGAAGAGATGCTTCGGCTCCGTTGCGCTTTATCCGATGAGAGACCTTTTCATTGTCTCTGATCGATGGTCCAACCCCGATCGCAAACCGAAACAGTCGTTTCCCGATATCGTTTATCCGGCGCTGACAAAGAGCACACGCGAGTTTCTTCGATTTCTCCCCAATGATGTGCGCGGAAATTTCCTGGAGTTGTGCGGGGGAAGCGGAATCGCCGCACTGGCTGCCTCGCGAACCGCGCTGCACGCCTGGGCCAGCGATATCACCGAGCGCTCGACGCGATTTGCTGAATTCAATGCCGCTCTGAATGGTGCGAACAATGTGTCTGCGGTGCAGGGAGATTTGTACTCGGCCGTCGAGGGAACGAGTTTTGACATCATTGCCGCACATCCTCCGTATATGCCGGTGCTGCGCCCCGCGGAGATTTACTTCGATGGCGGCGAGGATGGCGAGCAGCTCACGCGACGAATCCTGGAAGGGCTACAGCAACATCTCAATCCCGGAGGGCGGCTCTACTGTCGAACTCTGGGTACGGACCGTGAAGATTTGCAGTTCGAACAGCGAGTGCGTGGCTGGCTTGGCGAGGCCGAAGGCGAATTTGACATTGCGGTGTTCGTCTCAAAAAACCTGGACCCGGTTCGCTTCGCGACCGACTCGGCAATCAGGAGGTCCACTGGGCAGGCCGAAATGAATCAGTGGAAAGCGCTATTTGAAAGACTCCATGTAAGAGAAATTCTGACCGGAATGATTGTCGTGCAGCGGCGCGAGACGAAGCGGCGGGTATTTACAATCCGCCGCTCTCTCGCTCCGAATGTCGATTCCGGCGCCACGGAAAAAGTGCTCCTCTGGGAAACTGAGCTGGCAGGCGGGCAGTCCTTGGAAAAGATTTTCGGAATGAGACCGACTGCTTCTCCCCGGGCTGAACTCATTGTTCGTCACCGCATCGATGGCGGCGACTTCGCGCCCCAGGATTTTACCCTTAGCAACGATTATCCGTTCCTGATGGATTGCAAAGTGCAACCTTGGATGGGATATCTTCTGGTACGCTGCGACGGTTCGAAGAGCGTTCAAGAACTTTTTGCCGAATGCCGCGAGGCGGGTTGGATCGAGCCGAACACGCCACCGCAGGAGTTTATGGAGCTGATCGGCTTGCTGGTCAGTGGGGGATTTCTCGGCATGGAAGAGATCAAACAGCCTGCGGTAACAAGATGAGAAGTTCCAACTGCGGCACGGGAATGTCCCCGGGAACGTAGGCGGCCAGGTTTCTCGCCTTTCCTATAGCTTCCCATGCCGAGCCTGACTGATTCAGGCTGAAGTATTGATAATTTAGTTTGACGGGGATGGACCTAGGCTTGGCCTCATGGGTCAACTGGACTCCCGGCAAGGCGCGCCTAACCAACTGTTCGACTTGAGTGGCCGAAGAAATCTTGACGAGCTGAGGAACCTTTTTTGCCAATTCGGTTTCGTTCAAGCTGGAATTCACCGCCAGAAACATTTTCGTTCCCGCCAAATACTTGTCATCTTCAATTGCAGTGGAGTAAATAGAGGGCCGGACCAGCTTGAGCGGAAGCGCCACAAAATTACTGGGCACCACAGTTTCGAGAAGCTCGCGCACCTTTTCGTCAAGGTCGGCAAAACAGGGACCCAGCCCGTCGTGATCGTACGCCGGCAGGTCGCGTGGCTGAATCTTCAGGGAAAACGTGGAGAGTGAACCGCCGAGGGCGGAAAGCACGCGGTAAAGTTTCTCCGGATGGGCCTTCCCCGTCTCGTAGAAATGCCGCAGCACGGGGAGATGACTGTTGACCGTGTAGAGCAACCAAAAGCTGGCGATGTCCGCGGCCGTAAAGTCGGCCAGGCTGGCGCTGCGCTGCCGCCGGCCTCCGGCGAGAATGCTGCTCTTCGCGGAAAGGATCTCTGTGAGCCGTCGCGTAATGCCTATCAAATTTTCGCTGGCGGAGATATCCAGCAGTGGGGGGATAAATTGAGGGTCTTGTTGAAGTGTTCCAGCGGCGGTGCGCTTGATGCGGGCGAGCCGCAAGTGCGTGCAGCCTTCGCGTGACTCGCCTTCGACAAGGAATCGCATGTTTTTCCGCGCCAATTGTACTGGTTTCTCGGAGCTGCCGGTGTTTTCATCGCGCAGATTTACGACCTCGGAAACGTAGCGGGTATCCGCGTTGCGTTCGGCGATCGACACGTTGAGCCCACGCTCGCGGTGATGCGGGATGGCTAGATAGATATCCGCGCTGGTTTGATCGGCATCGAAGTACGGAGCCAGCGGTTTGGGGGAAGGGGCGTGATCGGAGTCCGGCATGTCAAAGGGGAGCCCGTCGGCGAAGATGCCCACTGCCCGAGTCAAGGCAAAGTTGCCCCCAGCGAGAGCTTCTTGATCGATGCGGAGCTCATGAAGTCCCCAAGGGCAGAAGTTAAGAGCCTCCAGCCGGAATTGCAGCACGCTTTCGAGAAACCGGTCGCGCGTCTGCAAGTGTTGCGGTGTGAGAAATGTTCCCTTCGACCAGATGACTGGCTGCAGTTGGCGCATAACCAAACGACACGCTACCAATATCTTGGCGGGTAAGCAAGCTCACGTATCGACCTGCGAAGACAAGTGCCCTTGCCGAATGCCCACTTACACCAGCAAATTCGCCGGTATTTGGGATTCCTACTTCTTGTCTGCAGTCGCAGGTTTTGCTTGTTTCGCGATGATCATATCTTTGATCTTGTCGTAGGTCGCTTGCGGGATGATCTTGTTCCGCGCGAGATCGGTTTTCATCTTGTACGGTCGTCCGTCGATGATTTTCTGCGCGTAGGCTTTACCTATTCCCGGGAGCGTACCCAGTTGCTCCGTTGTCGCGGTATTGATGTCCAACAAATCCTTGCCCGCCGGTGCAGCCTTTGCGGCCTTCGTACTGGATTTCACTGCAGTAGTGCTCTTCGTCTGCGACACCCCTGCCGAGACTCCAAAGACCAGCACAAGGGCAGCCAACACCAACCGCATGATTCGCTTCTTCATCTCGTTCTCTCCTTACTATTTAAGTTCTAAAACCCTGTACTGCAAATTCAGCGCCTGCAGCCGGAATTACAGCACGCTCTCCAGAAAGCGGTCGCGCGTCTGCAAGTGTTGCGGTGTGAGAAATGTTCCCTTCGACCAGATAATTGGCTGCAGTTGGCGCATCTACGCGCAACCTACCACGTTTGGCCGCTTCAAAGCAAAACTTGTGCAAAACTTGTAATTAGCTTGAAATCGATCTCCCTTTTGTGATAGTTAACCTGCATGTCTGGGAATTTGCTTCAGCACTTTCGGAAAGATCAGCTCATCATCAGCCGCCAACAAGCTGCTCGCGTGCTGAGGTTTCTATTTCCTGACCAGCAGGTGAGCGAGCCCATGTTAACCGACGAGGATGTCAGTTTCGCTCAAGCGATGTTAATTGAGGCAGTCGACAGCAGTAGGGAAATGGGCTATGTGCAGATATTATTCGAGAAGGCGGCGTACAAAGTACCTACGGACTTCTCCTTCATAAAGGATTTGGCTAAGGAACTGTGCAAGCGTGCCGTCCAGAATTGGTTTCGACATGCGACTCGGAAGGATTTGTCTGACCCCCAAATATATGAGATGGTGCTCAACACACTCCGACGCAACTTCAGGAGCGTCTGGGCGATTAGGGTTCAAACGGGAGAGCTAACGTATTAAAAAAACTTCGGAACGACTTCTGTCCCAATTCACACGACTACCCAAGAAATGAATGCCAGATTGGTGAAATAAAAAAACGAGAGCCTTGGTAGCACGCCGCTAGTTTTGCCAGCAGTCACCTGGGGACGACGTTAATGAAGCAAATGGAGCAGGCTATAGTGGTTCCCAGCTTGTCGGCCAGTCTCACGGAGATGGATGAAACGCGCGTGGGTCGACTTGCACCTATCTGTGATGACGTTAGTGCGCGGAAGCGGGAACAGGAGGACTAGGACTCTCAGAACCTTCCCTGCTACTCCCTGGTGCTTGACAGATTCCCTATTAGTGCGATAATTCGAACCACAAGTCGGGCTTCCCTTTGTGGTAAAGAGCGTTCCCCCGAGATTGATCCTAAGAGGTGTCCGCCGTGGCTAAAGAAAGTGTGCATAAGAAGTTAGAGCGTGTTCGTCCGCCCCGCGTTCATGTGACTTACGACGTCGAGGTCGGAAACGCCATCGAGGTGAAGGAACTCCCATTTGTAATGGGAGTTATGGCCGACCTGAGCGGTCAGCCGAGGGAACCCTTGGCCCGCATGAAGGACCGCAGATTCGTGGAGATTACACCGGATAATTTTGACAGCGTCCTCGAGAGCTTCAAGCCGCACCTTGCCTTCGCGGTCGACAACAAGCTCAGCGAAGATCCCAACGCTGGTCAGCTCAAAGTCGATCTGGATTTCAAGAGCTTGGACGATTTCGACCCGGCCCAAGTGGCCAAGCAAGTGAAACCACTCAAAGAGCTTATGGATCTGCGGACCAAGCTGAGTGACCTGCGCGGCGCCCTGCAGGGTAACGACAAGCTTGATGAATTGCTCATGGATGCCGCGGGCAGCACAGAAAAACTCGATCGGCTGAAGAAGGAACTCGGCACGGGAAAGGACAAGGGAGCCTCCGATGAATAAGCAGGAACAGGCAGCGGCCCAGTCTGCCGGAGCAAAGGCGGTCGAAGGGAACCTTCTGGATCAGATCGTTGAAGAAGGAAGGTTTGGCCGGGAAAGCAGCTCCCGGGAGCGCGGCAAAGACATGGTCAAGGAGTTCATCTCCCAGGTCGTAGCGGGAGAGATGACCCTTTCGCGCGACGCCGACGCCACTATCAACGCCCGCATCGCGCAGATCGACCACTTGATTTCCCTGCAACTCAACGAGGTGCTACACCACCCGACATTTCAGAAGCTGGAGGCCAGCTGGCGCGGCGTGAAGTATCTGCTGGACCAGAGCGAGACCAGCTCGCAAATGAAGATTCGCCTTCTCAACGTCAGCAAAAAGGAAATCTTGCGCGATTTGCAGCGCGCCCCGGAATTCGATCAGAGCACTTTGTTCAAGAAAGTCTATGAAGAAGAGTTCGGCGTTTTCGGCGGCGAACCCTTCGGCGCCTTGATCGGAGATTACGAGTTCAGCCGGCACCCTGAGGACATCGAGCTCCTGGAAAAAATCTCCCAGGTTGCCGCTGGCGCGCACGCGCCCTTTTTGACGGCCGCCTCTTCGGAACTGATGAATTTGGAGAGCTTCACGCAGCTCGGCGAACCGCGGGACATCGGCAAGATCTTCGACAGCACGGAATTCGCCAAATGGAAGTCTTTCCGCGCCAGTGAAGATTCCCGTTACGTGGGTCTAGCCTTGCCGCACATTCTCATGCGCTTGCCCTATGGCAGGGACACCAAGCCGGTGGATGAATTTGGTTATGAAGAGAACGTCGATGGTTCCGATCACTCCAAGTATCTCTGGGGAAACGCTGCCTATGCCCTGGGCGCAAGACTGACCAATGCGTTCGCGAAGTATGGCTGGTGCGCGGCCATCCGCGGTGTTGAGGGCGGCGGCCTGGTCGAAGGCCTGCCCGCCCACACCTTCCGCACCGACGAGGGTGACGTGGCGCTGAAGTGTCCTACGGAAATCGCCATCACCGACCGCCGCGAGAAAGAACTAGCGGATCAGGGTTTCATCCCACTCGTTCATTGCAAGGGCACCGATTACGCTGCTTTCTTTAGCGTACAGTCCACTAACAAGTGCAAGAAGTATGACAAAGCCGAAGCCAACGCCAACGCGCGCTTGTCTTCACAGCTTCCGTACATTCTCGCGGTCTCTCGCTTCGCCCACTACTTGAAGTCCATTATGCGAGACAAAATTGGCGGATTCATGTCGCGCATCGAATGCGAGGCGTTTCTCAACAAATGGATCATGCAGTACGTCACGGAAGATGATCAGGCCAGTGCTGCGACGAAGGCACAATATCCGCTACGCAACGCAAAGGTTGAGGTAACGGAAATTGCCGGCAAGCCGGGCGCCTATCGGGCGATCGCTTTTCTGCGCCCGCACTTCCAGCTTGATGAACTGACAGTTTCTCTGCGGTTGGTGGCGGACCTGCCGCAGGCTGCAAAGTAACTGGGTTCGATGTTTTTGGCCGTCAATTGAGTTCCAAGACTGGGGCCTGTGTGCCTTGAGAGCAGGTCGCTGGAAGAGGATTATCAAGGGAGCGAGTTTCGAATTCATTTCAAGAGGAGGAAACAATATGGCTGGTTTTGCGACGGGAGTTGGCGCACATGCAGACATGTTCCTGAAGATCGACGGAGTGGAAGGCGAGAGCCTTGACGATGCTCACAAGAAAGAGATTGAACTTCTGAGCTTCTCGTTCGGCGCCACGCAACCCGGGTCAGCTGGACATGGCGGCGGGTCTGGGGTCGGGAAGGTCCAAGTGCATGATTTTCAGTTTTCGAAGTACTTCGATAAAGCAAGCCCGAAGTTGTTCGAAGCGTGCGCAGTCGGAAAGCACACGCCCAAGGTGACGTTGGTCTGCCGGAAAGCCGGGGGCAAGCAGGAAGAGTATCTGAAGGTTACTCTTTCGGAGGTTATCGTTTCCTCGATCCAGAACTCCGGATCCGGCGGCGATTCGCTTCCGACCGAGAGTGTCTCTCTCAATTTCTCGAAAATTGAAATCGAGTACAAGCCGCAGGACGAAAAGGGCGGACTTGGTGGCGTGGTCAAGGCTGGCTGGGACCTCACAAAGAACGTAAAGGTCTAGTTACCGCCTCGGTTTGCCTCAAATTGATGGCTTGGCCGGTCGTACAACCGGCCAAGCTAGTACCTGTCTGTATACCGTCCCGCTTGGCGGAAGTTCGTTGGTGACCGTTTGAAGACCATTCAACAACTTTTACAATCCGGACATCTGGATGAAGCGGTGAAGGCGCTCACGACCGAAGTGCGTGACGACCCCACCGATCCCAGACGACGCACCTTTCTATTCGAATTGCTCTGCTTTGCCGGCGACTATTCCCGTGCCGAAAAGCAGCTCGATGTCTTGTCTCAGGGGGGGCCGCAATCCGAGCTGGGCGCCCTCTTTTACCGTGGGGCGCTGACCGCAGATAAGACACGCCAGGAGATGTTCGAAAGGGAAGAATATCCCAAGCCCGTGGGTGAAGCGTCCGCGCTGGGGGTCGGCGGGACGATTAATGGGAAGGCGTTCCACAACCTTACGGACTCGGATGATCGAATTGGAACAAACCTGGAAGTTTTCGTAGCGGGCAGTTACCTGTGGATTCCATTTTCCCTCTTGTCCTCCATCCACATCGAGCCTCCGAAAAGGCTGCGCGATCTGCTCTGGCTTCCCGCGAGGGTACGGACATCGGCGGCGTTTCAGGGACGCGAACTCGGTGAAGTGCTACTTCCCGTTCTCAATCCTTTTTCCTGGCGCAGTGCTGATCCTGCTATACGCTTGGGTCGGGCCACCGCTTGGGAAGAGGACGGGAGCGCAGAAGCAGTCCCCAAAGGTCAGAAAGTTCTCGTCGCGGACGACGAAGAATGGCCGCTCCTGGAGCTGCGTGAGATTGAGTTTGTCGTCGCGCAGGCGGCTTCTTAAGTTACGGCCATGCCCCTACCCGAAGGCCTATTGAACCCCATCCCGGGGGAAAATCCTAGCGGTCAGAACCTGCGGTACGACCCCGTTTACGACAAGATTCGCGAAGCACGCCGTGCCGAGGAAGAGCTCCAACTTTCCGAAGAAGCTGCCAGGCGGGATGTGTGGGCGCGGCCGGTCAAAAAGGCCGATTTTGTACAGGTCATTAAGCTCTCCACGGAAGCTCTTTCCAAACGGACAAAAGACCTGCAAATCGCAGCTTGGTTGACGGAAGCTCTCCTGGGGCAAGAAGGAATTGCCGGTCTGACTCAGGGTCTCGACCTCCTCCGCGGGCTCATCGAAAGTTTCTGGAGCACTCTTTATCCCGAAGTCGAAGAAGGTGACTTGCAAATGCGCGCTGGCCCCATCGAGTGGGTTGGCGCCCTGCTTGAAAATCAGGTTCACAAGGTTCCCCTCACCAAAAATAAGCTCGACTGGTTCAAATTTCAAGAATCGCGCCGCGTTGGCTACGAGGTTGACGCAAAAGGGAATGATGCAAAGATGGCGGTGCGCCAGGGTGCCATCGAAGAAAAGAAATGCACCGCGGAGGAATTCGACGAGGCCGTCAGGAATACAGGAGAGTCTTTCTTCCGGCAACTCACGGCAGACCTCACCGCGGCAACTGTCGCAGTCCAGGCAATGGAAACTCTCTGCGACGAAAAGTTTGGTCGTGAAGCGCCGAATTTCGCGAACTTGAAGAAAGGGCTTGAAGACCTTCAAGATGCCGTCCGGGAGTTTTGGAAGCCCATGGAGGAGAAGGAGCCAGACGCTCAAGCCGTGGCCGCACAGACTGATGGGGCTGTTTCCGAACCGGAGAGGTCCTCGGCCGCTGCCCCCGCGCGCAAACGGCCAGTCGTCTCAGAAGAACCAGCCGATCCGGACGACGCAGTGCGCCGAATGCTTGGCCTTGCCCGCTATCTTCGTCTCGCGAATCCAGCAAACCCAGTTCCTTACATGGTTCTGCGAGGGCTGCGCTGGGGCGAACTACGAGCCAGCGGCTCCTCGCTGGATCCTGCGCTGCTCGATTCTCCACCGAGCGAGACGCGGCAGCTGTTAAAAAAACTGGCCACCGAAGGTCAGTGGATTGAACTGCTCGAAGGCGCCGAAGCTGCCATGAGCCTGCCCTGCGGCCGTGGTTGGCTTGACCTGCAGCGCTACACTGTTCGGGCCTGTGAAGGCCTTGGCCAGGAATCGGTCGCTGCTGCCGTTTGCGGGACACTGCGTGCGCTCCTCTCGGACTATCCCGGCTTAGCCTCCGCATCTCTTTCCGATGACACGCCGGCGGCTAACAACGAGACACAAGCGTGGATCACAGAGAGTATTCTCCCGCCTCCCCCCGCTCCGCCTGAACCGCAGACCATTGTGGCGCCCCGCACAGCCGCAACGGTGGCTGTCGCAAGTGGTAATGGCAGCGCTCCACCTGACGTGCAGGAGCTTGCACAGCAGGCCGCGCGCTCTGGACGCATCCAAGACGCCGTCGAACTCCTGTCCCGGGAAATTGCCCAGGAACGCTCCGGGCGCGCTCGTTTTCATCGAAAGATTCAGCTGGCCGCGCTCTGCCTCTCAGCCAAGCATGAGGTCATTGCCTATCCGATTTTGGCGGAGCTCGCCGAGGAGATCGACAGGCGAAAACTTGAGGAGTGGGAAGAATCATCGGCTTTGGCACACCCCCTGGCTCTGCTCTTTCGTTGCATGGACAAGCTCGGTTACGACGATGCGGCCAAACAGAAAATCTATCAGAAGATTTGCCGGTTGGACCCCGTGCAAGTTTTGTCGGGCATGAGGTAGGAATGGCGGAACTTGAAACCAAACGCGAACTCCTTGGGCTGGTTACCCTCTCGATCTTGGACCGCCTGCTCGACGACGAGCCCAAATCGAAAGTGGAGGCCCCGCTGACGCACAGCAAGTCCCTGGCGCAACTCAAAGTTGCCATCCGACGGGACCTGGAGAACTTACTGAACACTCGCTGCACGCCGGAGCCGCTGGCGGAATCCAGCGTCGAAACGCGGCGCTCCATGTACAACTACGGAGTGCCGGATATCACCGAGATCGGCCAGAATTTTCTGCACGAGAAGGATCGCTTGCTCGCGGAAATCGAGAGAGCCGTGCGTTTGTTCGAGCCCAGGCTCGACGGCGTGAAGGTGGCCATTCTGCCGGCTGTGGGTGTGGCGCGCGTGCTGCACTTCGTCATCGAGGGCATGCTCCGAATCGATCCCGCGCCCGAGCACGTCGTTTTCGACGCGGCCCTGGAACTGACCAGCGGTGAGTATCAGCTTATGGGTGACACCAGTGCGGGATGAATTGCTCACGTACTACGAGCGCGAGCTTACCTACTTGCGGCAGATGGGCGCCGATTTTGCGGAAAAATATCCGAAAGTGGCGTCCCGCTTGCTGCTGGAGCCTACACGTTGCGAAGATCCCCACGTCGAACGATTGATCGAGGCGGCCGCCTTTCTGGCTGCGCGGGTCCACCTGAAAATTGACGATGAATTTCCGGAAATCACCGAAGCTCTCCTCACGGTCCTTTATCCCCACTACATCCGGCCGATCCCTTCGATGACCGTGGCGCAGTTTCACCTGGACCCGGAACAAGGCAAGCTGGCCGGTGGCTTGCCGATTCCGCGTGGCTCCATGCTCTATTCCAAACCGGTTGAAGGCTACCCCTGCAAGTTCCGGACGTGCTACGACACAACCCTCTGGCCACTCGCAATCGCGGAGGCCCAGTGGTTGACGCCGGACCGCTTGAGGCCCGCGATCAAGGCGTCGGACGCTGTAGCTGCGCTGCGTGTGGAGCTCAGCTGTTTGCCGGATGCCGATTTTGGCAACATGCAGTTGCGTTTCTTGCGCTTTTATCTGAATGGTGAGAGCAATCTCGTTCACGCCCTCTACGAATTGCTCTGCAACAACGGCACGCAAATTCTCATTCGCGATCTGGCCCCCAACTCTCGCAAGCCGCCGGTCGTGCTTCCCGCCAGTTCTCTTCGGCCGGTTGGATTTGCGGATGAGGAGGCGCTGCTGCCTTATCCGCGGCATTCCTTCTCTGGCTACCGCCTCTTACAGGAGTACTTTTCCTTCCCCGAGAAATTCTTTTTCCTCGATCTCACCGGCCTGGAGACCTTGGAAACAGTCGGCTTCGGCCCGCGGGTCGAAGTCATCTTTTTGATCTCCAATTTCGAGCGCGCCGAGCGCGGCCAAATGCTCGAACTGAACGTCTCGGCGAAGACCTTGGGCCTCGGATGCTCGCCGGTTATCAATCTTTTTCCCTTGACAGCAGAACCGATTCTCCTGGACCAAACGGATTTCGAATATCCGGTGGTTCCGGACGTGCGGCGAAGACACGGACTAGAGATTTTCTCCATTGACGATGTCATCTCACCGGACCGGGACACCCGCCAGGTTGTGCAATTTGAGCCGTTCTACCGCTTTCGTCATGCTTCGTCGCGTCAGGAAAAACGCCAGCAGGCCTTCTGGTATGCCAGCCGGAGGCCTTCCCGGCGGAGGAATGATCAAGGCACGGAGGTTTTCCTCTCCCTGATGGACCTCACCGGACGGCCCATGAGGCCGGACGTGGACACTGTTACGGTTCACTGCACCTGTTCGAATCGCGACTTGCCCTACCGTTTGCCGCTCGGGAACGAAACCGGTGACTTCGAATTGGAGGGACTCGGGGCCGTGAAACGGATCGTCTCCCTGCGGAAACCAACCGCGACCGTGCGTCCACCCACCGGCAAGGGCGTCTTATGGCGTTTGGTCTCTCATTTATCCTTGAACTATTTGTCGTTGGTGGAGGAAGGTAAGGGTGCCTTGACGGAAATCTTGCGCCTTTACAACTTCAGCGAATCCGCGTTTCACGAAAAACAGATTGCCGGCTTGCTGAACTTGAAAAGTCAGCGCCACTTCGCGCGCGTTATTTCGGAGAACGGAATCGGGTTCGTGCGTGGCAGACAGGTCGAAATCGAATTTGATGAGGAGCAGTACGTCGGCGGCGGAGTCTACCTGTTCGCCAGCGTCCTCGAACATTTTCTTGGATTGTACGCTTCCATTAACAGCTTTAGTCAGCTGCTGGCACGGACGCGGCAGCGAAAGGAGCCTCTACGGCAATGGCCGCCACGAGCGGGGCAGGCGATTCTGCTGTGAAGCAAACGCCGGTCCCGTCGGAACTTGAAACCCGGCTCCGCGAGGAACCGTACGCTATCCGTTTCTTCCAGGCCGTGCGCCTCCTAGAGCGGCTTTTCCCGGAACGCAAACCAGTCGGCAGATTCGTCAATCCTTCTGAAGAAATTGTCCACTTCGGCGCGCATCCTTCGCTGGCTTTCCCGGCCAGCGAGATTCAATCGCTGGGATGGGATGTGAATAAGCCCCACCAGATGACCGTTAATTTTCTTGGTCTAGCAGGGCCTGTCGGTGCTCTGCCGCAATGGTATACGGGCCTTATCGCCGAGCGCTTGCGCGCCGGTGATAAGACTCTCCGGGACTTCCTTGACATTTTCAATCACCGCTTCCTCTCTCTCTTTTATCAGGCTTGGGAAAAGTACCGCTTCCCCATCGCGTATGAACGTGGGGAACTGGATCGTTTCTCTCACCTCTTGCTGGACCTCATCGGCTTGGGTACGGAAGGCTTGCAGGATCGCCAGGCTGTGCCCGATGATGCTTTTCTTTTTTTTGCGGGAATTCTGGGCCAGCGGCCGCATTCGGCCAAGGCTCTGGAATTGATCCTCAACGAATATTTCGAAGTGCCTGTCGAAGTTCAGCAGTTGCTGGGTGGATGGTTCCGGCTTGATCCCGCGACCGAGTGCCGCATGGGCGATCGGGAGACTCCTTCCGAGCAACTCGGAAAAGGTGCTGTGGCGGGGAATGAGGTCTGGGACCAAGGGGCCCGTGCACGAATCAAACTCGGGCCGCTCTCGCTTTCCCAGTATCTCGATTTTCTGCCCAACGGCTCCGCTTTTCAGGCCCTGCGCGGATTGACGCGTTTTTTTTCCAACGATGAAATTGATTTTGACGTGCAGTTGGTTCTTGAACGGGCAGCAGTCCCCGCCTGCGAATTGGGTTCCGAAAGCGACGATTCTCCAAGACTTGGATGGGTCAGCTGGGTTCGGTCCGGCCCGATGGGGCGGGACCCTGAAGATACAATCCTGGCTTTGTAATTAGAAAGGACACTTCATGGCCTCCAATTTGAAGGGCCTCATTGGTAAGCTCAACGATACTTCGCGCAACGCGCTCGAGGCCGGGGCAGGATTCTGCCTTTCGCGAACCCACTACGACATCGAAATTGAGCACTTCCTGATGAAGCTGCTCGAAGTCACCGATAGCGATCTGCAGCACATTCTTAAACATTTCGCAGTGAACAAATCGCATCTCGCCAGCGATCTCACCGTCAGCCTCGACAAGCTAAAGACCGGCAACGCACGAACTCCCGTCTTCAGTCCCTCGCTGGTCAAAATGCTGTCGGAAGCCTGGACCATCGGCTCGCTTGATTTTGGCGCCGCCCAGGTGCGTTCCGGTTTCTGCATCCTGGCCATCGCCGCTTCACAGGATCTCGCGCGACTGATGCGCGAAGTCACGCGCGAATTCCAGAAAATCAGCGAGGAAACTCTGCGCAAGAATTTCTGGTCCATCGTGGCCGGCTCGCCCGAAGATCAGGAAACGGCGCAAGCCGCCAATATCCCCGGGGTAGCGCCCGCCGCCTCTGCCGGTGCCGGCGGCGGCAAAACACAAAACCTAAATCAATTCACGATTGATCTCACTGCCAACGCGCGTGCCGGGAAAGTGGATCCCGTGCTCGGCCGCGACCACGAGATTCGCCAGATCATCGACATTCTCACTCGTCGCCGACAGAACAATCCGATTCTTACCGGCGAAGCAGGTGTCGGCAAGACTGCCGTCGTCGAAGGCTTTGCCCTGCGTGTCTCCGCTGGCGACGTCCCGCCCCCTCTGAGGAACGTAACCATCCGCTCTCTGGACCTTGCTCTCCTCCAGGCCGGGGCTGGCATCAAGGGAGAATTTGAGAATCGTTTGAAAGGCCTGATCGAAGAAGTCAAGTCTTCTCCCACTCCGATCATCCTTTTCATCGACGAAGCGCACACGATGATCGGCGCTGGCGGTCCGGCCGGGCAGGGCGACGCGGCCAACTTACTCAAGCCTGCGCTGGCCCGCGGCGAATTGCGCACCATCGCAGCAACCACCTGGTCGGAGTACAAGAAATATTTTGAGAAGGACGCCGCTCTGGCTCGCCGCTTTCAAGTTGTCAAGGTCGAAGAACCAGGGGAACTGCAGTGCATGGTCATGCTCCGCGGCATCGTTGGTTCTTTGGAAAAGCACCACAACGTTCGAATCCTCGACGAGGCCGTGCAGTCTGCGACCCGGTTTTCCCATCGTTACCTTGCTGGCAGGCAATTGCCGGACAAGGCCGTAAGCGTTCTGGATACCGCGTGCGCCCGCCTCTCCCTTGGACAAAACGCCACGCCCCCGCAAATCGAGGACGCCACACGCCAGTTAGACGACCTCGATGTCCAGCGGCGCGTCCTCGAGCGGGAAGCGGCGGTGGGCTCCGATCACGCAGAGCGCCTCGTATCCATCGCGGCACAGAGGAGCACTCTTGCCGGCCAACTGAAATCCTTGCAAGAGCGGCGCGACAAGGAACAGAGCCTCGTTGGACAAATTAGAGAGGTCCGCTCACAACTTGAGACCGCCGCGGCGCCCCGAGCCGCCGCTGGGAGCGACACCGGCAGCGCCGCCCAACCTGCGCTCGACACCGCCGCCTTGCGCGCCGATCTAGCACGTCTCAACGCCGAACTCGACGCCCTCCAGGGTGAAAACCCGCTCATGCGCGTCTGCGTGGACAGCCAAATCGTCGGCGAAGTCATCTCTGCCTGGACCGGCATTCCCGTCGGCAAGATGCAGCAGGACGAAATCAACACCGTACTCTCTCTGAAAGACCTCATGGCCGGTCGCGTCATCGGCCAGAGTCATGCTCTCGAAGCCATCGCCCAGCGAATCTCCACCGTCCGCGCCGGTATGGACGACCCCGTCAAGCCCGTCGGCGTCTTCATGCTCGTCGGACCCAGCGGCGTCGGCAAAACCGAAACCGCCCTCGCTCTCGCCGATCTTCTTTACGGCGGCGAGCGCAATCTCATCACCATCAACATGTCCGAGTATCAGGAGGCCCACACCGTCTCCAGCCTCAAAGGCTCGCCCCCAGGTTACGTCGGCTACGGCGAAGGCGGCGTCCTCACAGAAGCTGTCCGTCGCCGCCCCTACTCCGTCGTTCTTCTCGACGAATGCGAGAAGGCTCATCCCGACGTCCTCGAACTCTTCTACCAGGTCTTCGACAAAGGCATGATGGAAGACGGTGAAGGCCGCGAAATCGATTTCAAGAACACCATCATAATCCTCACGTCCAACGCCTGCACCGATCTGCTAATGAAACTCACCGCAGATCCCGAAACCACTCCAAGCCCCGATGGCTTGGCCAAAGCCCTCAAGCCCGAAATGAACAAAATTTTCAAGCCAGCCTTCATGGGCCGTCTCGTTACCGTTCCTTACTTCCCCCTGCGCGATGAAGCCATGAAGACCATCGTCACCCTCAAGCTCGCCAAGATTCAGCGCCGCATCCGCGAGAATCACAAGATCGAGCTGACCTACGCCCCCGAGGTTGTCGCCGCAGTTGCCAAGCGCTGCACGGAAGTCGAGTCCGGCGCGCGCAACGTCGACAACATCCTCACCAACACCATGCTCCCCGACATCTCCCGCTATCTCTTGTCGCGCATGGCCGACCGCCAAAAACCCAGTTCCATCCACGTCTCCGTCGCCGACAACGGCTCGTTCGCCTACGTCTGAGGCGACCGATAAACAGCGTGCCCGCTAGCGGACAGAGGAACTTTCGCATGGGAAAACCACCCAGCCCAACGGGAACTCGAAAAGCCACGAGTAGCGGCGGAGTTAGCTACTTGAGCGGTGCGAAGCCTGAAGTCCGCAAAATCAACAAGGTGAACAGCATCATCGTCATCTACGACAGTAAAACTTCCCAAGGGTCGCTCTACGCTATGGGCACCTCAAACTCTCTCTTGCTAAGAGCCAGCGTCGTTGTCGGCGGCGAAGGTCATGTCACGCCCACAGGAACATTCCATGCTGACCGCTGGGAAAAAGACCACACTTCAAAGCTGTACGGCTCCTATGCCAACACTCCTTGGAGCCGCTCTTTGCTCGGCATCAACGCCTTTGGCCCATATCAGCTACACGTAAGAGAGTTAGATTCTCGAGGCATCTACATACATGGCACCATGGGACCCAGCTGGAACCCCGTCACCTCGTTAAACAGGGTTGTCAGCCCAACCTCACACGGATGCGTACGCATGTCCAATTCAGATATCATTCGCCTGCACGACGACTTACTGCCTAGCCCGGATGGCATCGGGATAAAGATCAGTACTAATCCTGAGGACGCTCCAAAGGAGCAAAAATGAGCCGCAGTCCTTGGATCATGTTTGCATCTGCACAAACGGCAGGTGAGATTTGTTCGTGGACCTGGCCCCATATCCTATCGGCTGCTGGCCCACCGCTTTGGGTCGGCGCTTTCATTTTACTTTTTCCCGGAAACTTACTCAGTAGCTGGTTTATAGAACGATGGTTGTGGGCGAGTGGCTTCACCTTGTTTCAACTTCACCTAATTCAAATGCCCGTAGAAATCGGCATTAACGCGGGGGTCTGGTTTGCCCTCTGGTCACTGCTGCGCTTCCCTGGCCGTTTGCGTCTTCGAACGCGAGGGCAATAAAATGCGTCCGCCCATCTGGTTATTTTCCGCGAGCGTCATGGATATGCTTTTCCGTGAACGCATCCACTAGGAGCTTAGGCCTATGGCTTATACCCAGGAAAAAAGGTTAGCCGCCATTGACACACCTCTCGGCCACCAAGCTCTCTTGTTGCAGAGCTTCACGGGGCACGAAGGCATCTCGCAGCTCTTCCACTTCGCCGCCGACCTCCTCTCCGAAAATCATTCCATCGCCTTCAAAGATATTATCGGCAAACAGGTCTCCCTCTCCGTCCAGCTCTCCGGCGATGACAAACGCTATTGGAGCGGTTACGTCAGCCGCTTCGCCTGCACGGGCGGCGACAATCGCTTCAGCTACTACCACGCCGAAATCGTTCCGTGGCTCTGGTTCCTCACGCGCACAGCAGATTGCCAAATCTTTCAGCAAAAAACCATTCCCGAAATCATCAAGAAGGTTTTTCAGGATCACGGTTTCCAGGATTTCCAGGACCGCACCGAGGGCAGCTACCCTCAACGGGAGTATGTTGTCCAGTACCGCGAAACCGCCTTCAACTTTGTCTCTCGCTTGATGGAAGAATATGGCATCTTCTATTTTTTCGAGCACGATCAAAACTCTCACAAGCTGATTTTTGCAGACAAACCGCAAGTTCACAAAAACTGTCCCGTCCAGCACAAAGTTCGGTTCAACTACACCCCAGGCACCACTCTCCTCCACGAGGACGTTGTGCAGAGTTGGGGCGCCGAACAGGAATTGCGGCCCGGCAAGTACGCCCTCACCGACTACAATTTTCAAACGCCTAACACCTCCCTGATGGCCAATGTCAAGACCGTCGCCGAGATCGGCGGCAACACCAAATACGAAATCTATGATTACCCGGGTATTCACACCAAGAAATCCGAAGGCGACACCGTCACCAAGCTCCGCATGGAAGAAGAAGAGGCAGTGCATCATCTGATCTCCGGCTCCGGCAACTGCCGCTCCTTCGCTTCCGGCTACAAATTTAGTTTGGACGAGCATTCGCGCCGGGACATGAACGGCGACTATCTTTTGACGGAAGTGACCCATTCTGCGTCAGTGGGCGACACTTATTCCGGTTCGGGAGGCGGCGCCCAGGATACCTATACAAACCATTTCATGTGCATCCCCTTCGCCGTGCCTTATCGCCCCCAGCGCCTCACCCCCAAGCCCATTGTCCAGGGCCCCCAAACTGCAGTTGTCGTAGGCCCTGCCGGCGAAGAAATCTATCCCGACAAATACGGCCGCGTGAAAGTTCAGTTCCACTGGGACCGTCTCGGCAAAAAGGACGAAAAAAGCTCCTGCTGGGTCCGCGTCTCTCAGCCCTGGGCCGGCAAGAACTGGGGTGCCATCAACATCCCCCGCATCAACCAGGAAGTCATCGTCGAATTCCTCGAAGGCGACCCGGACCGCCCCATCATCACTGGCCGTGTCTACAACGACGACCAGATGCCTCCCTACACTCTCCCCGATCACATGACCCGCACTACCTTCATGTCTCGCAGCACCAAGGGCGGGGGCTCCGCCAATTACAACGAGCTGCGCTTCGAGGACAAAAAAGGTAGCGAACAAATCTTCCTCAACGCCGAAAAGGACATGGACCTCCGCGTCGACCATGATTCGCGCGAATTCGTCGGCAACGATCGCGCCCTCATCGTCAAGGGCAATCAAAAGGAAAAAGTCGAAGGCGATCTCCACGCCGAGGTAGTCAAGAATCGCAACGAAAAGATCGGCCAAAATATGTCCCTGCAAGTCGGCCAGGCCCTCAACGAAAAAACCGGCCAGAAGTTCGCTCACGAAGCCGGCCAGGAAATTCACCTCAAGGCCGGCATGAACGTCGTCATCGAAGCCGGCATGGAGCTCACCATAAAAGCCTCCGGCGGCTTCATTAATATAGGACCAGCGGGCGTCGCTATCTCCGGCACCCTGGTCCTTATTAATAGTGGCGGCGCAGCGGGCGCCGGCAGCGGCTCCAGCCCGCAGGACCCGCAAGCGCCCGACGAAGCCGACGACGGCTCCAAAGGCACCAAAATGTAGAGCCCACTTCTGCTGTCGCACCGCGAGGTCTTGTCAAGGGCACTTACAATAAAAGGAGGTTTGACAGTGTTTATCAACAATCCCGCATTCGTTAAGCTAACGACCATGAAAACCTCGGAACCTACCGCGTGGGAACGCGGGTACTACGAAACCTATCGCCTGACTGTGGCGATCCCCGCCGTCCGCGTGCACCCCAGAAACACTCCGCGAAACATCGTGAGAACGAACGACGGACAGCTGATTGGAGTTTGGTTTGGAGTTGACAGATACCATGACCGCGTCGCCACCTACAAACGAAAGATGGCCCTCATTAACCTCGCTGAAGAGGCAGATTCCTACGTTCTACAACCCGGAGGGGTTTTCAACGTCGGCACTGCGGCCCCGCAAAAATTGCTCTCGGGGGGTGCTTGGCAGTTCGAATACGTAAGTGAGCAGTGGCCGCAACATCAGCCGCTACATAACGAGCATATGGCCAAGGTGAGCGGCCACACTAGAATCCCGCTATAGGTGCGTTTGATTAAACCAAACTCAAGAACCGCGCTAAGCACAAGAACTAACAGTTGCGCGGGGGGTGCGAAAACTCTTTGTTAAGGAAGACTGGGGAATACAACAATGCCTCCAGCGGCTCGCATCACTGACATGCACGTTTGCCCCATGGTGACGGGCATCGTTCCTCACGTCGGTGGTCCCATCCTCCCGCCCGGCTGCCCCACCGTCCTGGTCGGCGGTCTCCCCGCCGCCCGCGCCACCGACATGGCCACTTGCGTCGGCCCTCCCGACACCATTCTGATGGGTTCCCCCACAGTATTAATCGGCAATCTCATGGCCGCCCGCATCGGCGATCCCACCGTCCACGGCGGCGTCATCATCCTCGGCTGCCCCACCGTCATCATCGGCGAAGCCGGCGCTCCCTCGCCCTCAGCCCCAGTTGTTCCCCCCGTCCCGGGTGTACCCCCAAGCTCGAGTGGCGGAGGGCCTTCGAAGGATGACCTTAAAAAAGAAATCGAATCGGATCTCAAGAAGCTGCGCCAACAGCAGGAAACAACGGGAAAACCGGACTTAGCTGGCAGGGAAGCCTTAAAGCAGAAACTGCTCCATGCGGTCGAGACCCTTGATGTAACGTCTCCAAAAGACAAAGCTGTCTTCTATTCCGGTGTTCCCAGGGATGTCGTCGCCGCCGATGCACGCGCGCGCAGCCTCACGACCATTGAGACACTTCCGGACGGGAAGTGGCTCAATGACCTTCAACTGTTCGACAAGAATGGTCTGGGCCCTGACAATGCGTACCAGGTATGGGATAGAATGTCGGAAAAATACGCTCAGTCAGCTTCTGGCGAAGTCCATTTTGTCGTTGACCATCCTTCGCCGAGATCGACGTTTCTGAGAAAGGAACTTCCTGCCCTGAAAAAGAATCCTAATGTTAAGCTTCCAAAGAATGGGCTGGGCCTTGATCGGATGTTGAGTATGCCCTGGAAGCAGTTGCTATGAAGGAGCGAAATATGGATCGCACTAGCGGTACCGAAAACGCCGTCGCCATCCAGCAAGATGTCAAATTTCTGGACCGGAGTACTACTATTTACGTTGAAGGACCGCGCTCCTTGAAAGTCCTTGTCGAATACCTCGGAGACCACACGGTCCTTCTCTACCTGAAAAAGCTGCTCGCCTGGGACGCACCCTTCCAGTCGATCACTCTCACTCCGTCAGACAAGGAGCGCGTCCGCGCCGCTCTCCGCAAGGCATATGCCGCCGAACACATGAAGGTCGAGTTCGATGACGACGTGCAGGCACAAGCGTGACATTCGTTCCCGGTAGGCAGTGGCGGTCCTTCTTCTCTCGCGCCGCGGCAGGAGTCGCCTGAGGTGGCTGTAGTTCTTGAGGTGAAAAGTGGTTCACTTTCCGGCCGCAAGGTTTCCGTTCCAACCGGCGCAGCGCTGCTTGTCGGCCGCGCGCCCGACCGTGCTCAATTTGCCGTTCCCCACGACAATCACATGTCCGGCATTCACTTCGCCGTCGAGTGTGGCCCCAACGGCTGCCGCGTCATCGACAAAGGGAGCACCAACGGCACACACCTAAATGGCGCGAAGATTCAGGAGGCCATGCTCGCTTCCGGCGACGAAATCAAATCCGGCCAAACTGTTTTCGTTGTGCGCATCGTTCCCGACGACCAGCTTGCTGCAGCTTCTTCCAGCCCCCAGGCCGTCGCTCAACCGCCAGCCTCCATCCCTAGGGAAATCCCGGCTCCAACTCCCTCTCCCGTTCGTTCGTCCGTCGCTCCCTTGTCCGCTCCCACTCCCGCGCCAGACCGCGCTTACAAAGTGCCGGATTCGCCTGAACTCTCGCCTACCCCCCAAATACGATCCGTCCCAGGCATGGTCCCGCCAACTCCAAGACCGCCAGCGGCTGCCCCCATATCGTCAGTACGCCTTGGCAAGCCACCCTCGCTCGCCATCGGCAGTTGGTCTTTTCACAAGATTCCCAACGGCTGGCAAATCCAGGAAGGTCTTGGCATTCAACAAGATGCAAAAGACGCCTTCCCCAGCAACATCGGCGCCATGGAAGAGCCCCTCGGCCCGGGCATCACTCTCCCCCAGTACGTCGAAGCGCAAACCAAGATGTTCCGCGAATACCTCCGCGAACCCAAAATCGACGCCGCCCTTCCCCCAACCATCCCCGGCTCAGTCGAGACCGTGGCCCTCGAAGTCCGCTACAGCACCAAGGACGGCCAGTCTATCTATTACCATCGCGTCTACGCCCGCAGCGGATCCACCGTCGGCGTCCTTACCCTCACCACCATGGAAAAGGATCTCTCCGCCCTCCGCCCTATCTACGACTCTGTCCTTTCCGCCATCTCCTTCTCCCGCAAGGACTAATCCGCATCTTCCAACCGTCGCACTCCGCACGCTTCCCAAATCGTCATCCAGAAAAATCGAGCCAAACTACCGCTGGAAGGTAATCGAAAGAGGAAAACTAACGCTCACTGGTTTGCCGCCGGATTTGGGAATCGTGGCTTTCCAGTTTTTTGAGGCGTCCTTCGCCTTTTTGAGAAAGTCCTTTTCGGCGGTTCCGTCCTTATCGACTTTTACTTTGCCGTTCGCTTCGACGGTCACAACCAACCGCAGAGTGTACGGCAGCTTTGCGGCTTGATTCGCAGAGGCCGGGAGTTCCACCGCAGGCGTGCCGACCCACTGCAAGGAAACATCGGCATCCAGTTGCGCGCAAGTCAGGCTTTGACCGTTGACCGCGGCAGGGCGCCCCCCTCCGGAATGCTCTCCATTACAAACGATGGCGGGCACGAGTATTTTTCCAGGCCCTAGGGTCTTGGCCAGTTCCTGCATGGCAGCAGGAATTGTTTTGTCTACGTATTCCTGTGCTTGTTCGCGAAATGCTCCTGAACCCTTGGCAATTTTCTGAAACTTCTGCCTCACCTCATGGTCCAGCCGGCTCAGGTCGCCTTTTCCTTTTGCCGCGTTGAAGTCATTGACGGCCGCGCCAAACGCCGCCTGGTCGCCCTGGTTTTCTCGCAATTTCTTCTCGGCATCGACGAACCAGTTTTCAAAAGTCACCTTGGCCCACTGGACGAGAGCAGGGTCTTCGGCACGACCAGCAAAACTGTGCAGCTCGTCCTGGAGATGCACGAGACCATCCAGGTCGCCGCTCGCTTGCAGGCTCTCCGCGCGGCCCTTGATGTTATTCGCCTCCGACTGCTCTGCGGATTGCAACTCCGGCTGGAGTTTTACTTTTGTTTTCTGCCACTGCATGGTGTCGAGCTGGTTCTTTGCGTCGTGGTACGCGCCTGCTTTCAGAGACTGATTAAAGGTTTCCACTGCTTTCTGCGCCGTCGAGACGTCCGCTAGTTTTTTCTTTGCTTCGCCACTCATTGAAGTCTTACGATCCACCAGATCCTGCAATTTCTGGCGTGCGCCCGTCCAATTCTCATCCTTAATGTCCGTGAGCGCCGCCTCATAAACTTTTCTGGTGTCGGCGGCCTGTCGTATTTTTTTCAGATAGGTATCCGCCAGCGGCCGCAACGCGGAATTCGCGACGTTCAGGTCGGCCACCGTTTGAAACTCCTTGCGGGCGTTTTCGTAGTCTCCGCTTTGGTAGAAGTTTTCGCCCTGATCAAAATGCAGTTTCTGTTGCGTGTGAATGTCTTCTGTACTCCCCAAGGCCTGGGCGACCATGAGTTCGCGTTGTGCCTCGTCGGCGAGCCAGAGTTTCTTGTTGATTACTTCCTGGAAGGCCTGGATTGCGGCGGGATAGTTCTTTTGCTCTGCGAGAGATTTGCCTTCCTCAAACTTTTGCTTTTCGGTTGCGCGTTCCTGCTGAATTTCGCGAAGTTTGCCGATCGCTTCCTTTGCATAGTATGCGTGCATCTGTTCGAGCTGCTGCCAGGTCTGCTCAGACTGATCGAGCTGATGATCTTTCCAGAACTGGTCGGCTTGGTCGCGGATCTTTGTTTCCTTCTCCGAGGGACGCCTTGAATGCCCTGCGGCGAGAAAAATTGCCAGTACGGCGACCAACAGTGCGCCTGCTCCTGTCAGCACCGCCGGCCTCTTGAGGATTGCCTGCCCTTCCGCGCGAATGGCGGGCCAGTTCTCGGCCAACCATTTCGTGGCTTTCTCCCAGGCGGCTCCCCCGGCAGCGAGAAAACCTTTGTCTTGCTTGCTTGCAGCCACGCTCTCAGCTGCCTGCGACCCAACAGCTTTCACTGGCGCGGAAGCGCGGCCCGCAGCCGGCCGCGTCCTTGCAGGCGTCCCGGCAGACTGGGGTCCACCCACCATGGTGGCGGAAAAAATAGACGCACCAGTTCCGGGAGTTGGCGTGTCTCTGCCAGCAGCGGCTTCTGGATTTTTGCCCACTCCGTCCGGGATGCTGCCGGGGATTGGTGGGGTTGCGTGCGGCCGTGCCGCTGTCACCGGCCGCGACGTTGCGGGACTCGAAAGCTGCTCGATTGCACGAAGTTGTTGTTGCACGCGGGGATCGGAACGATCAAAAATTTGCGTCGCCATCGCCTGACTCAACACTTGAGTGGCGCCCGCGAAGTTCCCTGCGTCGACGAGCGTCCGTACCGCAGCGAGTTGGCGATCCTGATCTTCTTTTTTCTTGCGTTCGGCTTGTTTCGAAGAGGCCATCTGCAGCAACTGAGTCACATTGGGGTCTGGACCGAACCTGCCCAAAGTCTGCTGCGCGAGATCAATTGCGTCTGAGATTTTTCCTTTTTTGATGTTGCCCTGGATTTCATCGATGCGCCGCTGCATTTCCTGGCGCGCTCGTCCGCGTTGTTCTTGCGCCTTCCTTTTTTGCCCGGCCTCCTCGGCAAGCGTGCGAAAAAGCTCCAGCTTCGGAAACTCAAGCGCCGCGCGTTTTGCCGCAACTTCCGCTTCCCGGAAACGTTCGTTGGCGATGAAATCGCGTATTTCTTTCTCCCGATCTTTCTCCTTCTGCCGTTGTTCTTGCTGAACCGCCTCGCTTCGCGCGTACCCGACAAGTTCCTTTAATTCGAATTCTTCCGGGTACTCGCGGAGCAGCGGGTCGCCCTTGGTCACGGCCTCGCCAAATTTGCCGTCGCTTAGAAGAGTCCGCAAATCGGACAGCTCCTTGCTATAGCGAATGCTCCTTTGCTGCTCTTTTTCGCCGTCAAGCACCAGTATCTGCAGGTTGTTCACGGCCGAGTCTCGCGGATGCGATGTCGCGAGCGCCTCGATAATCTTTCGTGCGCGCGCAAATTCCTGCTGGCCGAGCAGTTTGCGCACTTCGCCAAGCTGCCGCTGCTTTTGTAAATCTTCAAGATCGTGACGGGCCATCTCCTGCAGCTTGAGCAATTCCGGTTCGCGCGGAAACTCCCGGAGCCCCTCGGAAAGAACCTTCAGACATTCTTCGTAATTCAGCGCCGTCCAGAGGGTCCTTGCCTGATGCAGGACTTCGCTCAGCTTTTTGCGCTTCTCCCGGCGGTTCCGCTCTTCTTCAATCTGCCGCCGCAGTTCTTGTCCCTGGGTGTTTGCGCTGTCCAAATCAAGGGCCTGCCCGAGCGCGGTAGCCGCTTCCGTGAGCGCTCCTTCCGCCAATCTTTGCTTAGTGAGCCTTAACTTCTGTTCCACTTCTTGAACACGCGCCCCCGCCGCCTCCACTTCCGCAAACAAGCGCTGGGCGGACTCGTGCCGCGAGTCAAGTCCGAGCGCCGCGTCCACTTCCACGCGAGCCTCCCGCAACTTTCCTGAGCGCAAGAAGCCGCGGCCACGCTCCAAATGTTCGTTCAGCTTGGGCAGAAGCTGGGTGCGGCGGAGTTCTGAAGAAACCTTTTCCATCAAACTCTTCGCCCGCGTATTTCCCATGTCGATCTGCAGCGCCTTGCGCAGAAGCCCTTGTGCCCTCTGTAGGTCGTTCGCAGCAAGCAACTGCTGGCAATCCGCAAGCAGTCCCGCGACGGTTGCCTGCTGGGCATTCTTCCAGAGGGGCTCGAGGTCGCGCAGGATATCGTCCATCGACTGATAACGCTCGTCGGCCTTCTTCGCCAGCATTTTTGCGACGATTTGCGACAGCTCTTCCGTACAATCCGCAGCAAGCGACTGCAGGGGCGAAGGATTGTCGGACATGATGTGAAACATCAGTTCGGCTTCATTGTCTGCGATGAAGGGCCGTCGATAGGCGAGCAATTCGTATAGCGTGATCCCAACCGCCCAAATGTCCGCCAGCGCATCGGCGCGCTCCCCCTTGTAGAGCTGGGGAGACATGTAGGCGCGGGAGCCGATCATCATATTCGGCTGCGTCAGGGACATATCGGTTAACCGCGCGATGCCAAAGTCCACGACTTTGACCACGCCCTCTTTGGTAACCATGATGTTTCCCGGCTTGATGTCCCGGTGCACGACGTTGTGCCGGTGCGCGTAGGAGAGCGCCTCACAAACGCGCACGATGTATCCGAGTTTCACGGACAAAGGAAGGACTTGGCGTTGTTCGATGAAGTGGTCGAGGCTTCCTCCCTCGATGAACTCCATCGCAATGAAGGGAGTGTTGTTTTCGTGGCCCAGCTCATAGATGGTTACGATATTGGGGTGCTGGAGAGCGCCGGCGGAGCGCGCCTCCTGATAGAAGCGCTCCAGCGAATTGGCCTGGGCGGTCATGCCCGAGGTAATCGTCTTGAGTGCGACGAGCCTGCCAATCAACGGATCGCGGGCCTTATAAACGGCGCCCATCGCCCCGCGGCCAATCTCCGAGATGATTTCGTACTTACCTAACCGGCCCAAGTGCCCACCCTCTGATGACCAAATTCTAGCAAAAGGACGGGCAAACCACCCGTGAGATAGTGTTGGCCGAAGTTGGGATACAGGGACCAAGGTGTCAGGTTTCCTGTTCGAGACCGAAACCGGCAAGATGCTCAGTCGCGCAGACCTTTGGCGGGATGCCTTCCCCACAATAGTCCGGAAGATGGGGCGGGAAGGCGTCCGTTTTCATGTGTTCCGGCGATTCCGCGAGGCGGTCTTGCAGTCGAGCGAATGCCGGGAACTCCTCATTGACTACTGGATGGGTCATTCCAACACGGAGATGGGGAGCCGGTACGGCAAGCAGTTGGTGAAGAACCGGAAGTTCCTCGCAGGATGGGCGGAAAAGGTGGGACTCGGCTTCGAGACTCCCATGGCTGAGATTTCGGAGCCGGGCTTAATTGCGCTACGTGCGCTACAAAATCAGGAGAGCATAGTTGCAGCTTAGCGTCGCATCTCGGTATAGCAGGGGGACTTACGGAACGCGCCCGTAGCTCAGTTGGATAGAGCGTCTGGCTAGAAGCTAGACACTCGCACGTGAAGATAGTTTTTGCTAAGGCCCTTTTGAATTAATGGGATGCGAATGCGGAGACACGCGAGGTTGAAATCGCGCAAGAAATTGCGCTAAACTGTTGAAAGTAAACAGTGTATCCGCGCGCCCGTAGCTCAGTTGGATAGAGCGTCTGGCTACGAACCATGGCAGTGCCAAATCTAAGCTGTTGAATTGGCTCAAGTTCCCCTGTGCAACCCTCTCACTAAGTTGGCCGTTTCATATGTTCGGTCACGTATTTTCTAGGCTGCCTTGACCGCGGGGTGGCCCAGTCTCCGCAGCAATCGAGTGAGATCGTGTCGCGTGAAACGCCACTCGAAAGGCCGGGCGATGGTTTCATAATGCCGCTCAAAAGCCAGTAGACGGTCTGCCAACTCCTGCCGAGAAGAAAAATCGTTGGGCGTCAGGACCTTTCGTTGGATG
>WNGC01000901.1_pt1 | contig 35533 bp, 32 predicted proteins | sample 5400051 | NCBI WGS metagenome assembly WNGC01 (sample SAMN13153368, study PRJNA577476) | soil metagenome | isolation source: 20 cm soil or saprolite under grassland replicate 2 | place: USA:California | collected 2016-06-15
TAGCGGATGCCGCCCTTGCAGGGTCCGCGCGCGCCGTTGTGCTGGATGCGGTAGCCGGTGAACACCTCGATGCGGCCGTCGTCCATGCGCACCGGCACTTCCACCTGGACCTCGCGGAACGGATGCATCAGGACGTGCCGCATGTACTGCTCGAGGTTGATCAGGTTGGCGGCGCGCTCGAACTGGCTCGCGACAATAGACTTCCCCGACATCGTACGCGACGATTGGCCGCTGGCGGTCACCGCACCTCCGCTCGAGTCAGGCGATCTTGAGACGGCGGCCCGCGAGGCGACCCGCCGGGTGGAGTGCTTCGGACAGGGCATGCCCGGCGTTGACCTGGCGGGTGCGACGCCCGCCGGCGTCGGCGAGCACGCCGATCACGTCGGCGCCCGCGCCGGCCGGCTCGGGCGCCTGCTCGAGCACGAACACCAGGCCACTGGCGTGCTCCGCGACGGCGCCGGTGATGGTGCTCCACCCCGCGTCCGCTGGTTGCGGCCGCTGGGCCACGACGAGCGGGCAGGCGCCGGGGTCGAAGCCGGTGCGGGTGACGAGCGGAGCCCGCAGCGCGTCGGCCAGGGTGCGCCAGACGGGGAGGGCGGGCCCCAGGGCCACGATCTGGCCGAAGCGCCACCCCGAATCGCGCGCCAGGTCGAGGAACGCGGCCGCGAGCGTGGCGTCGTCCGGGGCGTCGCTCGCGTCGACGGACGCGAGCACCACCGTACCGGTCTCGGCGAACCAGCGCTCCGCCGGGGTCAGCTCGTCCGGGCGGCGCGGCGCGTAAAACGCGTAGCGGCGGGTCGCGGCGATCTCCCGCTCGGCCGACGCGCGCTGCTCCCGATGCTCGGCCGCCTGCGCCGCCCCTTCGTACGCGACCTCGGCGGCCTGGTAGCGACCGGCGTCCCGCAGGATCCGGCCGCGCAGCCGCAGGGTCTCCGTATGGGGCTCGAGCCCGAAGGCGCGATCGAGCGCCAGCAGCGCGCGGTTGCCATCGCCCAGCCGGAAGGCCGCGTACCCCAGCTCGTGCCAGACGAGCCCCAGGTCCGGGTCCGCCTCCACCGCCTGCTCGAGCGTGGCGAGCGCCTCGCGGTAGCGCTCCAGCTCGATCAGCGCCGCTCCCTTGAGCGCCAAGGCGAACGCCGAGTCGCCGAACTGGGCGCGCGCGCTCTCGGCGAGCCGGAGCGCATCCTCGCGCCGGCCCTGACTACGCAGCAGCTCGAAGCATTCGGCCCAGCCGCCCTGCAAGTCGGGATGCTCGGCAAGCACCTCCCGGTACGCTCGCTCGGCATCGACCAGCCGTCCTTCGCGCACCAGGTAGCGGGCCCGCGCCATGACGCGCTCGCTCGGTGCGTCCGGAAACAACTCGAATGACGCGGTGTTCCGCATGGGGTGCGAATATACCCCTAGACGGCGAGACGGGTAGACGGGTAGCGGCGCGCAGAGCGAAGTGGGCAGGTCCCGGAAACCGCTCGCCGTCTACCCGTCTACACGTCTAAATTATTCGCCTCATGGATACCGACCGTCTGCTCCGCGAGCTGAGCGATTTCCTGCGCATCCCGTCGATCTCCACCAGCGCATCGCACGCCGCCGATTGCCGGGCCGCCGCCGAGTGGGTCGCGGGCGAGCTGCGCCGGCTCGGCTGTCGCGAGGTGCAGTTCCTGGCGAGCGACACTCATCCGGTGGTGTGGGGAGTGGGACCCGAGGTGCCGGGCGCACCCACCCTGCTGGTGTATGGCCATTACGATGTGCAACCTCCCGACCCGCTCGACGAATGGACCACGCCCCCGTTCGAGCCGACGGTGCGCGGTGACAGGCTGTTCGCGCGCGGGGCGGCGGACGACAAGGGCCAGGTTTTCTGCCTGCTCAAGGCGATCGAGGCGAACGGCACCCCCAGCCGGCCTCCCGTCAATTTCCGCTTCCTCATCGAAGGAGAAGAGGAATACGGCAGCCGCGTGTTGTTCGAGCTGCTGCGGCGCGAGCCCGAGCGCACGCGGGCGGACGCGGTCCTCATCGCCGACATGGCCTATGTCGCGCCGCGCTGGCCCGCCGTGTACACGACGCTCCGAGGCCTGTGCTACGCGGAGATCACCGTGCGCACGGCCAAATCGGATCTCCACTCCGGCGAGTTCGGCGGCGCGGCGCCCAATGCCCACGAGGAGCTGGCCCGCCTGCTCGGCCGGCTCAAGACTCCCGACGGCAAGATCCACGTGCCCGGCTTGTACACGGCGGTGCGGCGTCCCTCCAAGCGGGAGCTCGCGACGTGGAAACGCCTGCCGTTCAAGGAAAGCGAGTTTCTCAAGCACCGCGTGCAGGCCAAGGCGCTGACGGGGCTCAAGGCGTATTCCGTGCTGGAGCGGCTGTGGGCCCTGCCCACGTTCGAGATCCACGGCATTACCGGCGGGTTCACGGGCGACGGCGCCAAGACGGTGATCCCGGCCGTGGCCACCGCCAAGGTGAGCTTGCGGCTCGTTCCGGACCAGAAGCTCAAGGTCGTGGAGCGGCAGCTCGCGGCGGCCGTGAAGCGCTTCGCGCCGAAGCACGTTCAGGCGAGCGTCCGCTTCCTGCACGGTGCGGATCCTGCGACCGTCGCAGTGACGCACCCCGCATTCCAGTTGCTCGACCGGGCGTTCAAAGAGGTGGTGGGGCGTGGTCTTGTTCCGGCCCGTGCCGGCGGCTCGATCCCTGTGGTGCCGGCGCTCGGGAAGAGCGGTGCGCCCGTGATTCTCACGGGGATCGGCCTGCCGGACGACCGGCTGCATGCACCGAACGAGAAACTGGACCTGAAACAGCTGTGGGATGGGATCCGCGTGTTTTCCAGATTCTACGACCTTCTAGGAGCTAAAGACGTATAGCAGAGGCGTATCACGAAGGCGTATCACGCAGACGTATCAGGCAGGCGTCGCGCGACACCGCCCTGTGTAACGTCTCTGTGTAACGTCTCTGTATAACGTCTTTGTGAGACGTCTCTGTGTAACGTCTTTGTGAGACGTCTCTGCGCGACGTTCTTGCTAGACGTTTTTCTTACTCAGATTGCGCAGACGGTTGATCTCATGCTGGGTGATAGCGCGCCCACCGTAGCGTTCTTCCTTCCACGGATCTCCCCGCATGTGGTAGCCGTTCTGCTCCCAGAAGCCTGGTACGTCGGCGTCGAGCAGCGTGAAGCTCCGGACCCACTTGGCACTCTTCCATAGATAGAGGTGCGGTACCAGCAGGCGGGCGGGCCAACCGTGCTCCGGCGCGAGCGGTTCGCCGTTCCATTCGAGCGCGATCAGGTTGTCGGGGCGATCGAGATCGGCGAGCGGCAGATTGGTGGTGAACCCCTGCTCAGCGGAGACGAGGCAATATTGCGCCTCGGACTTGACGCCGGCCCGCTCCAGTAGCAGCTGCACCGGCACTCCCTCGAAGGCGTTGTCGAGTCGACTCCACCGGGTGACACAGTGCATGTCGCACATGACGGTCTTTCGAGGCAGCGCGAGCAGCTCCTCGTACGTGAGCGAGAACGGCCGCTCCACGACTCCCGTCACGTCGAACGTCCAGGTGGCGGTGTCCACCTTCGGCACGTTGCCGTAGTGCAGCACGGGCCATTTGGTGGTCAGCACCTGGCCCGGCGGCAGGCGATCCGGCGGCGCCGACGATCGTTGGCGCATGGTATCGAGGAGCTTCGTCACGGGCGCGGCGTCAGAGTGAGCACGTGCGCCGTCTCCTGCTCCACGCGCGCGCGTGAGAAGACCAGCGGGAAGTAGCGCCCCTCGGCCCACCCTGCGAGCAAGTCCCCGTAATGAGGGCTCCCGGGCTGGCCGGACTGACCCGGCACGCTCGTCGCGACCGAGCGGTCCCAGTCGGCGCAGTCGAGGATTTCCCGGTACGACGCTCCGTAGCTCTGCTCGTAATCCCCACCGCTGCCCGTGGCATTGACCGTATTGCCGTCGCCGCCACGGGGGACTCCGGGAAGGTCGAACGCGGCGGCGACGGGGTGGCGGAACACCGCGCGGTGCAGTGCGCCCCAAGACCAGCGGGACCGGTCGGCGCCGAGCTGAGTCGAGATCTCGGCGAGGGCGTCGTCGAGGGCCGCGAGCACGAGCGAGTCGCGCGCCGCCTCGGGGTCGCGGCCGAAGGCCCCGTCGGGCGCCGTGATCACGCGGACCAGCGTGGGGATCGGTAGCACGAAATCGGCCGCGCCGCCGGTGCGCGTGCGCGCCAGCCGCTTCCCGACCGCGCCGAGCCACGCCTCATACAGGAGCGGCGCGGTACGGTCCTTCGACATGACGTAGTCCCAGGCGCCGAGCGTGTCGATTTCCGGGCCCGCGGCCGTGCCGCGGCGCCGGGCGGCGGCGACCAGGACCGGAACGAGCTCCGACGCCGGTAGTGAGTACTCATCGAGCTGGAGGCGCTCGAAGTCCTCGACGGTGAGACGCGCCGCCGGCCCGAGCACCCGGGCGATGCGGTGCGCGCGATACGGAGGTGCCCAGTCGTAGTTGAGCGCCTGTGCGTACCCGGGCGGTAGGATGTTGTTGTTCGCGGTCACGATCATCCCCGACGCGGGATCGTACGACTGCGGCAGCTCGTCGGGCCGCAGGAACCCCTGCCACTCGTAGCGGCCATCGCCCGGCACCGGCAGCAGACCCGACCAGCTCCGGATCGGCGTGAGGCCTGCGGCGATCCAGCCGATATGCCCGTCCACGTCCGCGTACACGAGATTCTCGGTCGGCAGGCGCCACCGAGCCGCTGCGCTCAAGAAGCTCCGCCAATCCGTCGCGCGATCGATCGACAGCTGGGCGAGATAGCCGGCGGTTCCAGGTTCGCTGCCCACGAATCGTACGACGAAGGCCCGGCCGCGCGCGCCGTCTTCCGCCACGATGGGCCCGTGTTCGGTGAACTCGAGTCGCACCACGCGGGGTGGCTCGCCCTTCACGGGAATCGTGTCCACGATCACCCGGATCGGACGCCAAGCCCCACGGATCCGGTAGCATCGCAGACGGGGAGCGCCGCAAGGGCCCATTTGCTCGACGTAGACGTCCTGTTGGTCCATGCCGACCACCGTGAAGCCGAAGCCCACCCGCTCGTTGTGGCCGGCGGCGACCCCGGGAAGCGCGGGCTCGCCGGCGCCGATCACGTTCCAGCCCGGCCCGATGAGATGCGTGAGGTAGCGCAACGAAGGCAGGCTGAGTGCGCGATGGGGATCGTTCGCGAGCAACGGCTTTCCGGTCGCCGTACGGGCCCCGCTTACGACCCAGTTGTTCGACCCTTCGATCCGGCGATAGCGCACGTTCCCGTAGGCCTCGGCCACGGGACCGAGAGCGATGCCCTCGAGGTCGAGCCCGGGGGCTGGATCGAGCGGACGGTCGGGATCCGTGGGCCACAACGCGGCCACGCGCTCAGTGCCCATGAGGTGGACCAGACGCGCGCGCTCCGCTTCGTCCAGCGCGTTTCCGGTCATCGCGAGCGCCGCCATCCGCTGGAGCGGAACCTCGATCGTCCACGGCTCGGGGGCGATTCCGAGCAGCGTGAACTCGATCGGCGGGCGGGAACGTACCTGCGCGATGTAGGCATTCACGCCGGCCACGAACGCCTGCACGATCTCCCGCGTGTCGGGCGAGTAACTCACCCACTCGCGCGCCATGTCGCCGCGATACTTGAGGAGTCGCGCGAACCGGTCGCGCTCCACGGCCGACGGGCCGATCACCTCGGCGAGACGCCCGTCGCCGCTGCGCCGCCACATCTCCATTTGCCACAGCCGGTCCTGTGCCGCGACGTACCCCTGGGCCAAGAAAAGATCGTGTCGCGTCTTCGCGTAGATGTGCGGGACGCCCCACCGATCGCGGCGCACCTCGACGGTGCTGTCCAGGCCGGCGACCTCGACGGTCCCGTCGAGTCGCGCGAGACGTGCACGCGCCGAATCGCGCAACGCCGCGCCAGTGGGGGCCTGCGCCGGAAGCGTCGTCGCGAGGGTGAGCGTCACCGCAGCGAGCGCGGCGAGCCGGGCCATCGTCCTCAGGACACCGCGGCGGTCGGTCGCATCTCCGGGACGCCGGTCCGTGACGTCGTAACCTCGACGTCGAAAGCTCTTGCGAAGCCAAACATGACTGCCGCAACGGCGGCATTCCAGAGCTCCGTTTCCCCTTTCCCCTTTCCCGTTTCCCGTTCTACCGACGTCATCTCCACGCCCGGAATTCCACACGGCACGATCCGCTCGAACTGGGCGAGATCGGTCGTGACGTTCAACGCGAATCCGTGCCACGTGACCCATTGCTTCACGTGGACCCCGATGCTCGCGATCTTGCGCCCCCCCGCCGCCCCCGTCCATACGCCCGTGTAGCCGGTCTTGCGCTCGGCGGGGATGCCGAGCTCCGCGAGTGCGGCGATGAGCGCGTCCTCGAGCGTGCGGAGATACCAGTGAAGGTCCTGCCGGTAGGGGGGGCCGTGCAGGTCGAAGATCGGATAGCCGACCAGCTGCCCGGGTCCGTGGAACGTCACGTCCCCGCCACGCTCCACTTCGACGACGTCGACACCCTGCGGGCGGAGCACGTGCGCCCCCCGGGCCGTGCGGCCCAGCGTGACCACGGGAGGGTGCTCGAGCAGCAGCAGCAGGTCCTCCTCCAGCCGACCGTCGATCCGCGCCTGGGCGAGCGTGCGCTGCCAGTCGAGCGCCCGGTCGTAGGGGACGCGGCCGGCCTCGACCAGCTGCACGCGGCGCCGGCTCACTCCGGCTCCTTCAATGCGTCATCCCGGCTTCCCCGCACGGACCAGGCGCTCCCCGCGCCACCCAGCACGAAGCCGGCGAGGCCCCAGGCGGCGAGACCGGGGATGCCGAGCAGATGATCGATCGGCCAGGCGAGGAAGGCCACCAGCAACGCGCCGACGGCCGACAGCACCCCGATGACGCCCCGTTGCCACACGCTGTCCAACGAGCGGCCGCGATACCAGCCGAACGCCGCGCCGACGGCGAGGCCCGCGAGCGTGCCCGCCAGGACCGGATCGGCGGCGCTCTCTTGAGTGCCGGGGCCGCTCACGTGATGCTCCAGCGTGCGCACGATGACGAGCGCGGCCACGATGGTCCCTCCCCCGAACCCGGTGCCGCACGCCAGACCGCCCAGACCGATCGCGAGGGGGTCTTTCACATGTCCACCACCCGGCCCAGCGAATCGAGCGCCGCCTGGGCCACTGCCTCGGACATGGTGGGATGCGCGTGGATCGCCAGCTCGACCTCTTCCACCGTGTACTCGTTCTCGCGCGCCACCGCCAGCTCGTGGATGATCTCGGAGGCGTGCCCGCCCACGATGTGGGCGCCGAGGATTTCGCCGTACTTCTTGTCGCGCAGGATCTTCACGAATCCCTCGGTCTCGCCGGTGCCGCGCGCCCGGCCGTTGGCCGAGAACGGAAACCGCCCGGCGACGTAATCGAATTTACGCTCCTTGCACTGGTCCTCCGTGAGCCCGATGCTGGCCACTTCGGGGTGGCAGTACGTCACGCTGGGTACGTTGTCGTAGCGGATGGCGTGGGGCTTCTTCCCCGCGATGAGCTCGGTGACGGTCACTCCCTCGCGCATGCCCTTGTGGGCGAGCATCGGGGGCCCCGCCACGTCGCCGATGGCGTAGTAGCCGGGCGCGCTGGTCTGCAGGCCGGCATCGACCTTGATGAAGCCCCGCTCCGTCACCTGGACGCCGCACTCCGCCAGGCCGATGTTCTCGGTGTTCACCGCGCGACCCGCGGCCATGAGCACGGCCGCGACGTCGATCTTGCGCGTCGCGCCGTTCGCCTCGACCTCGAGGGTCACCTTGTCTTTGGCGGGCGTCCCCTTTTTCACTTTCGCGCCGGCGATCACCTCGATGCCTCGCTTCTTGTAGCTCTTCGCCAGAGCGTCCGACGCTTCGGCGTCCTCGAGCGGCAGGATCCGCGGCAGCGCCTCGATCAGCGTCACGGGGGTACCGAACGCGCTGAAAATGTCGGCGAACTCCATGCCGACGGCTCCAGCGCCGATGATCGCCAGCGAGGCCGGCGCCTTCTCGAGGAAGAGCGCCTCGTCCGAGGAAATGACGGTCGTCTTGTTGATCTCCAACCCGATCTGCGGCAGGCCCTTCACCCGCGATCCCGTCGCGATGATCACGGCCTTCTTCGCTTCGTACACGTCGTTCCCGACCTTGACCTTGCGACCGGGTTGCAGCACCCCGGCACCCTTTACCACGGTCACTTTGTTCTTCTTCATCAGGAACTCGACGCCCTTCGAATTCTGGTCGCTCACCTTGCGGGAGCGCTGCATCGCGACGCCGTAGTCGGTCTTGACGGTGCCGGCCTCGATGCCGAACTCTTTCGCGTCCCGCAACAGGCGCGCGATGTAGGCGGAGTGGAGCAGGGCCTTCGTGGGGATGCACCCGATGTTGACGCAGACGCCGCCGAGCTTTTCCTTCTCGATCACGGCGGTGCTCATGCCGAGCTGAGCCGAGCGGATGGCGGCGACGTAGCCGGCCGGCCCTCCCCCCAAAATGATCACATCAAACACGTTCGCCAATGGTCCCCCCTCCCCAGTGCGGAGTGCGGAATTCGGAGTGCGGAATGTCAGTGCCAGGGTCGAACCCCGAGGGTGCGCTTCGACGCCGGCCTGTCAATTCCGCACTCCGCACTCCGCATTCCGCACTTGAACGCACTCCGCACTCCGCATTCCGCATTTCATAAGAGCATCGCCAGCGGGTTCTCGAGCATCTGCTTCAGGGTCTGCAGAAACGCTGCCCCGGTGGCTCCGTCGATCACCCGGTGGTCGCAGCTCATCGTCAGGCGCATGCGGCGCCGACCCGTGACCTGCCCATCCAGCACCACCGGCTTCTGCACGATCGAGCCGACGGCGATGATCCCCGCCTCGGGGGGATTGATGACGGCGGTGAACTGGTCGATGTCGAACATTCCGAGATTCGAGACGGAGAACGTTGCTCCCGTGTACTCGCTGGGCTGGAGCCGCCGGCTGCGGGCCTTGTCGGCGAGCTCCTTCGCCTCCCGGCCGATCTCGGCGAGCGACTTCACGTCCGCGTTTCGGATCACCGGCGTGATGAGCCCATCCTCCACGGCCACGGCCATGCCGATGTGGACCTCGTTCCAGTAGCGGATGTGGTCTTCCTGGAACCAGGCGTTGCAGGCGCGATGCTTGATCAGGGCCAGCGCGGTGGCCTTGATGACGATGTCGTTGAACGAGACCTTGCTCCCCCCGCGCGCGCCCCCCGCCCGGTCGCCGAGCTGCTTGTTCAGGGCCTCGCGCGCCTCGGCCGCCCGCTCCATGTCCACTTCGCTGGTGAGAAAGAAGTGGGGAATGGGACCGAGCGACGTCACGAGCCGCTTGGCGATGGTCTTGCGGATTTGCGTTAGGGGGACGTCTTCGTACGGAGCTCCCGAGCGCTCGGGAAACGGAACACGGGAAACGGGAAAGGTTGCCGCCGGCGTTGTGGTCGGCGCCGCTGAGGCGCCTTGGCCAGGTGCGCGCTCGAGATCCTTCTTAACGACGCGGCCGCCCGGTCCGGAGCCGGTGACGAGCTTCAGGTCTACGCCGGCTTCCTTCGCCATTCGTCGCGCAAGCGGGGAAGCCTTCACCCGCGTGGCATCGGTCGGAGGGGCGGACGGCAGCGGGGTGACGGTGACGGGTGCGGGAGCAGTCGCGACCGCCACGTTTCCCGTTTCCCGTTTCCCGCTTCCCGACGGTGCTGCCGCCGGCCGGGGAGCCGAGGCTGGCACGGCGCCCAGCGCCTCGCCGGGGGCCGCGATGACGGCCACCACGCTCCCCACCGGCACCGTCTGCCCCTCCGCCACCGCCACCTGCCGCAGCACGCCGTCCGCGCGCGCCACCAGGTCCATCACCGCCTTGTCGGTCTCGATCTCGGCCAGGGTGTCACCCGCCTTCACCGTGTCGCCCTCCCGCTTGTGCCACTTGGCCACGCGCCCTTCCTCCATCGTGGGAGAGAGCGCTTCCATATAGACGTTGGTGGCCACGGGGGAGTCAGTCGAGGTAGAGCACGCGGCGCGCGGCGGCGACCACGCGCTCGGGGGATGGCTTCGCGAGGCGCTCGAGCTGCTTGTTGTACGGCATGGGGACGTCGGCCTGGGTAACGCGCAGCACCGGGGCGTCGAGCCGGTCGAACGCTTCGCGCTGGATCACGTCGACCACGTGGGCTCCGATGCCGCACTGGGGCCACCCTTCTTCCACCACGACGGCGCGGTTGGTGCGCGACACGGACTCGAGGATCGTCGCCTCGTCGAGCGGTCGCAGCGACCGCAGGTCGAGCACTTCGGCCGAGGCGCCCTCGTGCGCGGCCAGCTGCTCGGCTGCCTTGAGGGCGACGGTGACCGTCTTCGAGTGACAGATGAGCGTGACGTCGTTCCCCGGCCGTTTCACCTCGGCCCGGCCGATCGGCACGATGTGCTCCCCCTCCGGCACCTCGCCCTTGATGTTGTACAGCATCTCTCCTTCGAGCACGATGACGGGGCTGTCATCCCGGATCGCGGACTTGAGGAGCCCTTTGGCGTCCGCCGGTGTCGCGGGTGCGACGACCTTCAGGCCCGGGATATGCGACAGCCACGACTCCCAGGCCTGGGAGTGCTGGGCCGCGAGCTGCAGCGCGGCGCCGTTCGGTCCTCGGAAGACGATCGGGATCGGCACCTGGCCGCCCGACTCGTACAGGATCTTGGCGGCGGAGTTGACGATCTGGTCGAGCGCGAGCACGGCGAAGTTCCACGTCATGAACTCGATCACGGGGCGGAGGCCCGCCATAGCCGCGCCCACGCCGATCCCGGCGAAGCCCAGCTCGGCGATCGGCGTGTCCACGATGCGTTTGGGGCCGAATTCCTCGAGCAGACCGCGACTCACTTTGTATGCGCCCTGATAGACGCCGACTTCTTCCCCCATCAGGAAGACGTTCGGGTCGCGTTGCATCTCTTCGCGCAGCGCCTGGTTCAGGGCGTCGCGATAGGTGAGCGTGGCCATCAGTCGGCGAGCACGTGCGTGGTCAGCTCGGCGGGCTCGGGGTCGGGACTCTCCTCGGCGAAGCGGGCCGCCTCGTCGGTCTGAGCCCGCGCCTCGGCGTCGAGCGCGTCGAGCGCCGCGTCGTCGAGCGCCCCTGCTTCCTTCAGCTTGTGCGCGAGCTGCGTGATCGGATCGCGCTTGCGCTGCTCCTCGACTTCTTCCTTGGTGCGATACACGCCGTGCAGCGGGTCCGACATCGAATGCCCCATGAAGCGGTAGGTGCGCACTTCGAGTAGGGTGGGGTGGCCTCCCTTGCGGGCCCGCTCCGCGGCGCGCTGTGTCGCCGCGTACACGGCGAGCGCGTCCATCCCGTCCACGACCTCCGCCGCCATGTCGTAGCTGCAGGCGTGCTCCACCACGTCCGTGACCGCCGCCACGCGCTCGAACGCGGTGCCCATGCCGTAGCGATTGTTCTCACAGCAGAAGATGACGGGGAGTTTGTAGACGGAGGCCATGTTGAGGGCTTCATGGAAGGCGCCGATGTTGACGGCCGCCTCGCCGAAGTAGCAGATGCAGACCTGGTCGCCGTCCTTGTAGCGGATCGCGAACCCGATCCCCGCGGCGAGTGGGATGTGCCCCCCGACGATCCCGTGTCCGCCCAGGAACCGCCGCCCGGCGTCGAACAGATGCATCGAGCCGCCCTTGCCCTTGGAGCAGCCGGTCGCCTTGCCGAACAGCTCGGCCATCACGGCGGTGGCCGGCACGCCGCGCGCCAGGGCTTGACCATGCTCACGGTACGACGAGATCACGTAGTCGTCGTCTCGCAAGGCCGCGAGCGAGCCGACCGCGACGGCCTCCTGTCCGATGTAGAGATGGCAGAACCCGCCGATCTTGCCGAGCGCGTATGCCTCGGCGGCTTTCTCCTCGAAGCGACGGATCAGGAGCATCTGGCGCAGCATGCGTCGCTCCAGCTCCGTCTGGGGGGGGGCGCTCGCACTCGCGGTCCGGGCGGTGGCGGTGGCCATTATGCGGTCGCCTGCTCCACCTGCTCCCACGCATGGTAGCTCGAGCGGACCAGCGGACCCGCCTCCACGTGGCGATACCCCATCTCGCGGCCGAGCCGGCGCAGCTCGGCGAACTCGTCGGGGGCGTAGTAGCGAGCGATCGGCAGGTGGTCGCGCGACGGCCGCAGGTATTGGCCCAGGGTCAGGATGTCCACGCCCTGCGCGCGCAGGTCGCGCATCGCGGCCAGCAGCTCATCCCACTCCTCACCCAGGCCGCACATCATGCCGGACTTGGTGAGCATGCCGGGATCGAGGCGCTTCGCCCGAGCCAGCAGCTCGAGCGCGCGGACGTAGCGGCCCCCGGGCCGCGCCAGGCGATACAGCCGGTCGATCGTTTCGAGATTGTGATTGAGAATGTCGGGTTGGGCCTGGACAACGATACGGAGCGCCGGCTCGCTTCCCTTGAAATCGGGGATCAGCACCTCGACCGAGGTGTCCGGCGCGCGCCGGCGGATCTCGGCGATCGCGGCGGCGAATATCTCGGCGCCGCCGTTCGGCAGATCGTCGCGGTCGACAGAGGTGATCACCACGTGCGCGAGCCCCATACGCTCCACGGCGGCGGCAAGCCGCAGCGGCTCGTCCTCGTCCAGGGCGGCGGGCGTGCCGTGGGCGACCGCGCAGTACGCACAGTTGCGCGTGCACACGTCGCCCAGGATCATGAACGTGGCGGCGCGATGCTCCCAGCACTCCCCGATGTTGGGGCAGTGGGCCTCCTCGCACACGGTATGGAGCCCGTGGTCCCGCATGAGCTGTTTCAAGGCGAGGTAATTGGGCCCGCCCGGCGCCGGAACCTTGAGCCACGGCGGCTTGCGATCTGGCACCTGAGGGGGATGAGCGGGACGCTGGCGCTGCAGTTGGACGAGGGGAGGGCTGGCCATAACTAGCCACAAAATAGCGAGTTCGCGGGGGGTCTGGTAGCCGCGCCGGCAAAATTTCAACCGTGTGGTTGAATCAACTGACTTGAGGCCCTACGGACTCCCCGCCGGCGCCTCACGGTTCCTTCTTCTTGTCGACCCGCTCTCTCAGCCGGCGCAGCTCCTCGTCGATCCCCGGGTCCGCGCTCAGCATGCCGTCGGCGATCTCGGCGATCTCCTCGGCCTCCTTCCACTGACGTTCCAACTCCTCGACCTCGGCACGCTCGTCCACCGCCATCTCCAGGGCGAGGCGCCGGTCGGGGGCGAGGCTCCGCAAGGTGAGGTCGCGCCGGGCCACGTCGTGGATCAACCGGTGCGGCCCACCCGCGGCTTCCACCAGTCGGGCCGCGTCCTCGGCGCGCTGCCGGCCCCCGCGGGCCAGATTGAGATAGGTCAGGCCGCGTCGCAGCGCGAGCTGCGCGTCGGCGCCGGTGAGCATCGTCCCCTCCGCTCTGCAGCTCGGACACGTGAGGAGCAGCGCTAGCCCCTCGCGCGCCGTCGTGGTGACGCGCGCGCGCTCGAGGTGCCGTGCGCGCAACAGCATCACGCTGCCGCAGCGCTCGCAGATCGGCGGGTCCACGAGGGCGACCTTCCGGTGCCCGACCATCCCGATGTAGATCCGCTTGACGAGCCGCGGTGTGTTCCACACAAACACGCCCACCGAGCCGCCCGCCGCCACGTTCACCGCCACGGCGAGCCCCACCGCCGCGACGGTCATGGGCACGACGAACTTGAGCTGCTCCTGGCGCCGCGCCCGCAGCCGTTCGCCGTAGCGCCACGTGGCCAACTCGAGGCGTCGGGGCTTGCCGACGCGTACCAGGTCGTAGCCGCGCCAGCGGATCAGCGCGACCTGGTCGGTCGCGGCCGCGACGCGGCCGTCGCCCGCGGCGCGCGCCAGGACCTCGATTCGCTCCAGGCGGTCGTCGAGCGGCGCCAGGTTCCAGCGGGAGCACCTGGGACAGATCACCCACAGCCGCCCCTTCCACTCGTCGAACGCGAGCCGGCGTCCCACCCCGAGGTCCGTGGGGCCGCCGTCACCGTCGAGCTTGCCGTTGCAGAAGGCGCAAGTCCGGAACATGAGCGTCAGTCGTAAGCCGTAAGCCGCAAGGTGTAAGTTAAGCGCGCGGTCTTACGGCTTACGGCTTGCGTCTTGCGGCTGCGAAAAGCGGTCGACACCGAGCGGCGCGATCTCCACGTCGGTCGCACCCTTGGTGACGAGGTCCGCGATGATCTCTCCCGTGAGCGCCGCGAGCAGGATGCCGTTCCGGCCATGGCCGGTGGCGTACCACAGCCGCTCGACGTCGGGGTCGCGCCCCAGGATCGGCCGGCCGTCGGGCGTGGCGGGCCGGAGGCCGGCCCAGACGCGCTGCACTGCTTGGGTGAGCAAGGCGGGGAGCAGGCGCACGGCGCCGCGGAACACCTGGGCGAGGCCCTCGTTCGTGACGTGCGCGTCGTAGCCGGCGCGCTCCATCGTGCTGCCCAAGAGCGCCGCGCCGGCGCGTGCGAGCACGTAGCCCTGGTCGTGATAGAGAATGGAAGGCGGGCAGCCGTCGGGCCAGGCGGTGGCCGCCATTTGACCCCGCAACGGCTCGATGGGGAGCGCGCGGGGCAGCCCGCGGATGCGTGGGGACCAGACACCCGCCGCGAGCACCGCGTGCTCTACGCTGGTAGTGCCTGCGGCGGTGACTACTCCGGTGACCCGGCCCTGCGCTACCTGGATCGACTCCACCGGCTCGGGGCGCAGCGCGGCGCCGAGGCGGCGGGCGTCCGCCAGGCAGGCGCGGGTGAGCGCCTGGGGGTCGAGGGCGCCGTCCTCCGGTGCGAACAGGGCCCCGTGGCACTCGGGGGCGGCGCCGGGCCAGCGCTCGCGCACTTCGTCCGGCTCCAGCCAGTCGCACCGCAGCCCCGCTTGGCGCTGCCGGGCCACCTCTTCTTTGAGGCGGATGGCGTCGGGCTCGTCGAATGCGACGGCGGCGATCCCGGACCTCCAGAAGCCGATGTCGATGCCGGTCGTTTCCCGCAGCGCCGGGGCGAGGGGCTCGTACAGATCGCGCCCCCGTACCGATAGGGCCACCAGCGCGTCGTCGGCGGGCTCGATTTGGGGAGCGAGCATGCCCGCCGAGGCGGGGGACGCCGCCGCCGGGTCGGGGCCGGGCTCGAAAATGGCGACCGCCAGGCCCCGCAGGGCCGCCGCCCGGGCGCAGGCGACACCGATGGCCCCGCCGCCGATGATCGCCACATCCGCGGTGCTCACGTGCTGGCGCCTGGGTGAAACCGGCTGCTAGATTGCGTCGTACGGCCCTCGCGTCGGGGCTCCACGGAGGTTGACCCCATGTTCCGCAGCATCTTCGGCTTCGCCATCTTTGCCGCGCTCGCGTTCGTGGCCCTCAACATCTTTTTCGGGCTGCTCGCGGGCGTCGTCGGGATCGCCTTCTGGGTCCTGAAGCTCGCCGCCATCGGCTTCATTCTCTACTTCGCGCTCCGGCTCGTCAGCCCCACCACCGCGGACAAGATCCGCGAGATGATCAAGGGCCGTCCGGCCGACGCGTAGCTAGCGGGCGTCCAGCTCGCGCAACACCGCCCACGCGAGCAGCGGGATCAGGATTTCGTGGTGGCCGGTGAGTTGGATCCCCCGGCCACCGGCGAGCGTCGGACGTTCGACCACGTTCATCCGCGGGCGGTAGTGGCGCTGCATGTCGCAGTCGCACGCCGTGAACCCCGTCGGCTTTCCCCCGCTCAGATTCCGCGCCACCGTGAGCGCCTTGAGAAAAACCTCGGGCATCACCACGGCGCTGCCGAGATTCAGCACGACGCCGCCGTCGTCGAGCGCCGGCAACGACGCCGCGAGCCGCTTGAAGTCGCGGTGGCTGGTGGCGCCGAGAGCGGCCCCGTCGGCCGTGGGGTGCTGGTGGATGATGTCGGCGCCGACGGCCGCGTGCACGGTCACCGGGACGCCCCGCTCTCGGGCGGCGAGCAGGAGCGACGCCTCCGGTGCGACGAGCCCGGAGCGGCGCCGCAGCGCCTCCACCAGCGCCTCGCCCATGCCCCGGCCCGCGCGGGCGCCCTCGGCGATGGCGGCGTTCATGTCGCGGCCCGTTTCCTCCACCATCCCGAACGTGCCGTCGGCCAATCCGGCCGCCACGTCCTCGCTCGTCCCGCCATAGGCGGCGAGCTCGAAGTCGTGGATGGCGGCGCTACCGTTCAGGGCGAGGTGGGTGATCACGCCGCGCCGCACGAGCGAGCCGAGCAGCGGCCCGAGCCCGACCTTGATCACGTGGCCGCCCAGCATCACGACCACGCCGCGCCGGCCGGTGGCGCGCGCCACCGCGCGCGCCACCTCCCGCGCGTCCTTGGCGCCGAGCACGTCCGGCAGCGAGTCCCAAAAAGTCGCGAAACTCCGGTCCGTGCCGGGCGGTTGGGCGAGCAGGGTCGGATCGACTTTGTTCGGGCGTTGCGCGATGGGAACGGTCTTCAGTCGCGAAAAGTCCGCCTCGCCGTAGTCGGTCATGGATGCTCGGCAGGGGGGGCGTTGTACTCCTTGAGCTTCAGCGTCACTTGGCCGAAGGAGAAGTTCGACTGCAGCGCGAGCATGATGCGCGGCTGCTCGTCGGAGAGCCACATCCGGGCGTCGGCCTTCTCGGCGAAGATACCGCCGCCGTTCGGGATGCGCGGACGGATCACGATCGCGTCCCACTTCCGGCCCGCGACGCTCACGCGGTCGCGCTTCAATACCTCGACGATGACCGGATTGCGCTCGGGCCGGAAGTAGCGCTGGTACTCGTAGCGCTTGCCGATCTCGAGCGGCACGGTGCGGATCCAGTAGAGGAACGCGGCATCGTCGAGCGGCTCGGCGACCGTCGGTGCCGCGCTGTCGCGCCCCGCCTCGCGGTACATCCCGGAGTCGGGGTAGATCTCGAACTTCCGCTCCCACGCCTTGCCCTTCTCCTCGGTCTGATTCAGAAACCGGCGCGACCGAAAATCGCGCCGCCCCACCCACGACTCGAGGTTCTGATGAATGTGGTACCACAGCGCACCACCGTCGATCAAAAACCGGAAGTGCACGGCCTCCACGGCGCGGATCGTATCGACGCCCGCGACCTCCATGGTGGCCGTGCCGACGCTGAACGGCCCGTACCGCGCGCCGTACACCAGGCGCTCGCCCACGGCAAACGGCACCGCGGTTGGGGAAGGGGCGGGCGCACTCGCAGTCACCGCCACCGACGCCGATGTCCGGGCGGGCCGCGTCGAGTCGGCCCGCCCGGTGTCCGCCTGCGCCCGGAGCGAGGCCGCGATCACCAGTAGCGCGGCCGCGGTATGGGCGGCGCGAATGATGGGACGCGCCCGCCACGCGTCGAGCAGCTGGCGCCACGGCCGGACCCGGGAAGGCCGCTGCACCAGGTCGTAGCGGACGGCCGCGGCAACGGTATCGAGACGGCGGGCATGGCGGGTGAGCCGGGCGACGAGCTCCGCGCTCGCGCACCAGCCGTCGGTGAGCAGCAGCCGCGTGCCGTCGCTCCGCAGCGACTGCCGCAGTACGATCAGGCGCAGCGCCATGAAGCCCGACATCGGGTCGCGCAGCCCCGGGAGCCCGAGCACGCGCGGGGCCCACCGCCGCGCCAACCGCAGCGCCCGCGACGCTCTTCCGCCCCGCCCCCCCCGCTGCTCCAACTGCTCGGCGACGACCAGGTCGGCCCCCGACTCGAGCCGTTTGACCATGTCCTCCATGCTCTCGGGGGAATGGGCGAAGTCGGCGTGCAGTGTGATGGCACAGTCGCGCTTGGGCCGGTCGGTGCGCTGCAGTGCGAGCCGCAGCAGCTCCTCCAGGCTGCGCGCGTAGCCCTGGCGCGCCCCCGCCGCGTGTGTCACCACGGTCATCGGCAGCACCTTGGCGTAGGATGGAGGCGTCGTCCAGCACCAGCAGCTGATACTCGCGCGGGAACGCCGTGAACACCTGGCGCACCTTCCAGAGGACCAGCCCCGCCGTGCGGGCTTCGTTGTGGATCGGCACACAGACGTAGATCATGGCCCTCCAATCTAGACGAGCGAGCGATACACGGCCAAGACGCCGGCGGCCATGGACGAGGCGGTGAAGCGCGAGGAAAGGGGGACGGGGGACGGGTGGTCCAAGGCCTCGACCACTGTGCGCGCGAGCGCGTCGGCATCGCCCACGGGAACGAGCCAGGGCTCTGGTACCATCTCCGGGAGGCCGCCGGCGCGGGTGGCGACCACGGGCTTGCCGAGCGCCAGCGCGTGCAGCACGACGCTCCCTAACCCCTCCTCCTTCGACGACATCACGAGCACGTCGGCTTCGGCGATGAGGGCGTCGGCAGCGGCGACGTGCCCCAGCAGGTGCACGCGGTCCGCGAGGCCGAGCCGCGCCAGCCCGGCCTCGAGCGAGCCGCGCAGCTCGCCCTCGCCGGCGATGACCCAATGCAGATCGGCGCGGCCCGCTCGCGCCGCGAGCGCGGCCCGGATCAACGTGTGCTGGTCCTTATGATCGACCAATGCGGCGACGTTGGCGGCGAGCGGCGTGCCCGGCGACAGGCCGAGGCGGGCACGCACGTTGAGCGGTGTGCGAGCGGCGCGTCGCACCTCGTCGGGATCGATGCCGGATGCGACGACCGTGATATCGCGCGGCGCGATCCCATCGGCCACGAGCACCGCCCGCACGGCGTCCGAAATGGCGATGACGCGGTCGGCCCGGTGCCACACACTGCGCGGGCGCACGTGGAAGTCCACGCGCCGTGTGGCGACGAGCGCCGGGTCGCCGGGGCCCCTCCCCCGGCCGAACAGGCGGCGCATCCAGTACGCGAGCTGCAGCGCATGACTGTCGTGCGCATGGAGCAGGTCGGGAGCGAAGTCGGCCGCTTCGCGATACAGCCGCCACAGGGCACGGGGGTCGAGCGACGGCCCCCAGGGCACTTCGCGGACGGTGGCGCCCGCTCCGGCGACCCGGCGCGCGAGCTCGCTGTGACGCTTGGTCACGAGGCGCAACTCGACCCCGTGCACCCGGGCGAGCTCCCTGGTGAGGAGTCGCACCTGATTCTGACCGCCTCGGTACTCCCGGCCCGAGTCGATGTGCAGGACGCGCACGACCGCTCAGACCGGCTGCTTGGCGGCGTGCCCGAGCGCGGCGCGCAGCTCGGCCAGGGTGAACGGCTTGTGGAGGTATGGTCGACCCAGCCCGTCGAGGAACTGCAGCGTATCGCCGCGCACCGTGTCGCCGGTCGCGAAAATGATGCGCTCGGCGACGCGCGGATCCTGGCGCACCAGCTTCATGTACATGTCGCGTCCCGAGAGATGCGGCATCCGCAGGTCGCAGATGATGACGTCGAACGGACCGGCCAGGGCGCGCTCGAGCGCGTACGCACCGTCGCTCGCCACCTCGACGGTGTGGCCCCAGCTCTCGAGCGTGGCGCGCATGTAGTGCAGGATGTGCGGCTCGTCGTCCACCACGAGGATGTGCAGCGGCTTCGCTTCGCCGCGCGGCGCGGGCGCCGGCTCGGCCCGCACCGCGGGGACGCCGACCGGCAGCTCCACCGTGAACGTCGCTCCGCTGCCTGGGCGGCTCTCCAGGGAGATGCGGCCTCCGTGCTCCTTCAGGATGCCCTGGCAGATCGACAGGCCCAACCCGGTGCCCTCGCCCTCCGGCTTGGTCGTGAAGAACGGCTCGAACACCCGGGCGGCGACGTCTTCGGGGATCCCGGGCCCCGAGTCGGTCACGCTCACGGCGATGACGTCCTGGGCCCGTTTGGCGCTGATCCAGATCCGGCCGGAGGGCGCGTCGCTCGCGATCGCCTGGCAGGCGTTGTTGATCAGGTTCACGAACACCTGCTTGATCTGGTTGGCGTCCACCTCGACCTCGGGGAGGCCGGGCTCGACGTCCAGCGTCGCCTCCACCTTGTGGGTCATCAGCTGGTTGCGGAGCAGCACCAGAGTGGAGTCGAGCAGCGGCTGGATCGGCTGGCGCACCCGCTCGCCCTCCTGGGTGCGGGCGAACGACAGCAGGTTCTTGACGATGGTCGCCGCGCGCTCCGCCTCCTGCCGGATCACCTGGAGCGGCTCTTCCAGCGACGCGGGTACGCCCGCTTCGGCCAGGAAGTCGCTGAACCCCACGACGGAGGCGAGGGGGTTGTTGAGGTCGTGCGCCACGCCCGCGATGAGTTGACCGATCGCCGACATTTTCTCAGACTGTATGAGTTGCTCCTGCAGGCGGCGCCGGTCGGTCTGGTCTTCGAACACGAGCACCGCGGAACCGGGCTCGGCCATCGGGATGGTGGTGAGCAGCAGCGCCCGCTCGCCCGCGCGGATCTCGACCGAGGTGGCGGAGGGCTCGGCGATGGCCCGCGCGACGGGGTCGGACCAGGCCGGCGGCAGCAGCCCGAGCCAGGGGCGGCCCGGGATCGCCGTGACGGGCATCTGGATCAGCTCGGCGAACACGCGGTTGGCCCGGCGGACGGTGCCGTGCGCGTCCACGATGCAGATCGCCTGGGAGATGGCGTCCACGGTCTTCTCCCATTCGCGCTTGGCGGACGAGAGCAGCTCCACCAGCCGCGCGTTCTCGAGCGCGATGACGCCCTGGGCCAGGACCAGCGACACGAGAGTCACCTCCGGTTTGCCGAGCGCGCCGGCCCGGTCGCTCGAGACGGAGATGGCTCCCATCGTCCGGCCGGCTGCGACGAGTGGCGCCCCGATCCACGAGCCGGGGGGGGGGGCGTCGACGCCGAGGTCGACCCCGCGGCGGCGCGCCTCCTCACGGACGTCCCGCGGGAACGCGAGCGGTCCGCGCCGCAGGGCGAGCTGCAGCAGCGGGTCGTCGGTGCGCGCCGGAACGGCGTTCGTGTCGTAGGTCACCGCGAGCCGGTTCGATTCGGTATCTAGTAGAACGACCGACAGGCGGTCGGGTTTGAGGAGCTCGGCGAGCGCGCGAGCGACGAGGTCGATGACGCTGGCGGGCCGAAACGCCCCCGCGAGCTCCTGGGCGAGCATGGTGAGACGCGTCAGCAACTCGACGCTGGGGCGTGGGGTAGCAGCCCTAGAGGGAGGCTTGGGCATGATCCTGGCCAACGTACGTGGTCGCCTGCGGATTCAGGACTTCCGGCTGGTCGCGCTCGCGCTGGCGCGGGGCGACGCGGGGCGCCGCGCCCGCTACGAGCGGGTGCTGCTGGAGCAGGGCCCCGACCCCCTGCTGGACGAGCCCGGTTTGCTCGAGGCGCTGCTCGCGGTGCGCACGCTCGCGGTTCCCTCGCCGCCGCTGTTCGCGTACGTGGCGGTACGGCATACCCTGCGCGCCGCGGCCGTCGACGACCGCGAGCTCGCGGACTATCTGGCCGCGCTGTTGCTCGAGTTCGGCGATCACGACCGGCATACCCGTATCCGCCGGGCCGACGACGAGAGCTACGGCTATCTCGTCGACATCGTGGAGGACCTCACCGGACTCGACGACAGCGGAGAGCGGGGACTGCTGTTGCGCGTGCATCTCGGCAATTACAGCCTCTGGTTCGCCGGGCTGTTCCCGGATTACATCGAAGCCCGGCGCACCCGCAAGGGCGGGCCCGACCTGCCGTACTACGACGAGGTCGGCCGGCAGGGGTATCGGCTCGCCTCGGAGCACCGCCTGGCCCAGCAGTTCGGTGTCGCCAGCATCTACCGCACCGCCGCGGAACGGTTCCCGACGCTGCGGGTGGCGTTCAACCGACTGAGCGACCGGGTGTTCTTCCCCAACGTGTCGACTCCCGAGAAGATACTGCGCAATCTTTGACCGGTAGGGGCGCGCCGACCAGTAGGGGCGCAGCATGCTGCGCCCCTACATTTTTCGCCCATCGAACGCCCATCATTCATCGAGAAATTTCGTCGCCAGCGTCGTCGCCGCCTGCACGAGCTGCTCGGCCGATTTCACGAACCGTACCACGATCGGCAGCGAGCCCTTGAGGCTGAGCTTGCGCTGCATGATCCCGGCGATGGGACCCAGCTCCTTGCGGATGACGCGCTTCCACTGCGCGTAGTCGCCGGCGATCACGAACGCCGCCCGCTCCGCGTCGCCCTGTGACACGACCTTCGCCTCGCGGCACGTGCCGCGGTCGAGATCGAGCCAGATCCCGACCGCCTCCGTGATCCCGATCTCCGGTTGCGCGTTCACCACCAGAGCCACGGCGCCGTGTGTCCATTCGAGCGAGGCGGCCCGGTAGGCTTCGCTCGCGTTGATGGCGGCGCCGTAGGCGCTCACCCACTCGGGGGACGGGAACGCGAGACTCACGCGATGGCCTCGGCAAAGCCGCGGAACAGCGCGTCCTCCGTGTCGTCTTCCGGATGCCACTGGACCGCCAGCGTCCACGGCGCCGCGCGGTCCGCGCGTTCGACGCCCTCCACGACGCCGTCTGCGGCCCACGCCGTCGCGCGCAGCGTCGGGGCCAGCTCGCGGATCGCTTGATGGTGGCGGCTGTTGACGTGTGCCGCCACGGTCCCGAGGGTGCGATGGAGCAGGCTTTCCGGCTCGACGCGCAGCGCATGACGGGCGGCGGTGTCGGCGTGATCGATCGGCCCGCTGCCGCGCTCGCTCGCGAGGTCCTGATACAGCGTCCCACCCAGGGCCACGTTCAGGATCTGGATGCCGCGACAGATGGCGAGGATCGGAAGCCGGCGGCCCTCCGCGCCCGCGATCAGCGCCAGCTCGACGGCATCGCGCGCAGCGTCGGTTTCCCCGAGCTTGGGGTGCGGTGGCGCACCGTAGCGGGACGGCTCGACGTCCTCGCCCCCGGTGAGCACCAGTCCCTGGACCCGGTCGAGTGCGGCGCACGCCGCGTCGGGGTCGAGGACCGGCGGCACGAGGAGGGGCACGAGGCCGGCGTGCGTGAGCGCGCGCACGTACGCGATGTTGAGGGCGACGCGCTCCCGACCGCCGTCGGTGCGGCGCGTGGCGCTCACCGCGACCACTTTGGTCACGGGGTCGACGCGGGGGAGCCCAGCAGCGGGCACTGTGGGTTGGAGACGCTCCGCCAGTCCACCCGCACGCCGTACAGCGGCACGGTCTTGTCGCCCCCGCTCACCGTCCCCAGCGGCGGGTACGACTTCGGTGGCCGTTGTCCCTCGAACAGCAGCACTCCTTGCGCGCGCTGGCTCGAATCGTCCACGACCAGCAGCGCGTAGACCGAGCTGTCCGACGGATACGGCGGGAAATTGGGGCCCTGGTACGTCATGGCGAGGCGCTGCCCGCTGTAGGTGATGGCGACCGGGCTCTGCTGCGCGCTGCCGGCGACGCGGGCGGGGAGCGAGCTGGGCAACCCGCGCGGCGGCTCGGTGAGCACGAAGGGCAGGAGCCGCAGCTGATCCTGAATGAGCGAGGGCCCGATGAGCTGTGCCATGCCGCAGGTGGGCGAGTGGGTCCGATCGCGCCCGCCGCAGGAGGCGGCCAGGCACGTCACGAGGAGCCATGCCGCCCGTGCCCGCCTCACGGTGACGTCACGACTTCGAGCACGGTGGTCGGGTCCGGGGCGTCGCGCGGTACGCGCCGGAACTCCAGGCTGTCGGCGTCGGGGACGAAGGGCGTCCCGAGCCGCAGCGTGTCACCCACCAGCCAGGCGGCCGTCTTCGCCTCCTGGGATACGGGGTGGTCGAAGTCGGCGCCCAGGATCCAGCGGCCCGTGCCCCGCAGGGGGCCGCCGCCCAGCTTGGTGCGCTCGGGCTGCCCGAAATAGCGCCGGTAGAGCGATCCGGTGAACCACCCGCCGGTGTGCGACTCGAGTGACATCCGGATGTATACGGTGGAGTCGAGCGGGACGGCGCGCGTGGTGGCGGGGCTGCCCCCGCGGAAGATGCGCGTGAGCAGCCAGGTCCCGTCGAGCGGCGTGCCTTGGGCGGTCCAGAGCAGCAGCGTCGCGACGACGCCATAGGGGTGGATCATCGGCACCAATCTAATACGTCCAGGTCAGGACCACCGAAACGGTTCGCACGGGCTCGAGCGTGCCCGGCGTCAAGCTATAGATGTAGTTCAGCGCGTTGGTGACGAGCAGCCGCGCCGACCACGCGTCTCGGCTCCAACCCGCGCGCAGGTCGAGCACGGCGGCGGGGACGCGGGGGTCGTCCGCCCAGCTCAGGCCGAGCTCGATGCGCTCGATGCGGCTGACGTAGCGGAAGTCGCCTCCCACGTTGAACGGGCGGAGCGCGTAGTCCGCGGAGAGCGTCAGGAGGTGCTTGGGACGAAATGCCAGCACCGAATCAGCGCCGAGGTCGCGCGCGTCCAGGAAGGTGTAGGCGAGGGAAGTCTCGAGCCTCGGGGTAAACGGCCGCCCCACGAGGGACAGGTCGAATCCACGGAGTCGCGCGCGCCCCACGTTGCGGAATTGAATGTAGGGGACTCCTCCGGATTCAAAGAATGCGGGCTCGATCAGCTGCCGGGCTTCGGTCCAGAAGGCGGCGGCGTCGAGCCGCGTCGACCCGATCGAAACGGCATTGCCAAGCTCGAAGGCCCAAGCTGTCTCCGGTACGAGCGTCGAGTCGGGAACCACCCGGATTCCGAACGCCACCGTCGACACGAACCGCTCCGCGAGCGACGGCGTGCGGAAGCCGTGTCCGACCGAGCCGCGCCAGGTCCCGTAACGTGTGGGCCACACGACGCCGACCCGCGGGCTCACGTGACCTCCGAGCGTCCCGCCTGCCGGTCCGATTTCGTCCACGCGCGCGCCCGCCGACAGCCGGACCGAACCGATGCGCTGTTCTCCCTCACCGTACGCCGACAGCTCGTGCTGGGCGTGCCCGCCGAAGATGTCGCTGGTCACGTCCGCGCGAGCCGCCTCGACGCCGATGGTCAACACGCGGTCGCTGTCCCCGCCGGGCCGGAGGGTGCCCCGCAGCTCGGTGCCGTACCGATTCGCCACGCCCCAGTCGTCGGGCTTGGAGTCGGTGAAGTGGGTCCGCACCCAGGACGCGCGGGCTTGCCAGGCGAACCCCGCCGACGACGTCCGCTCGAGCGTCGTGGCCACGTACCCCTTGTCCGACCGCGTGTACGCCCCGCGGTCGTTGGTGCCGATCATGAACGGTTGAAACGCCAACCCGCGGTCGTCACACTGGCCGCGCTCGCACCAGGGCGGGCTGACCTGGTATTGATGGCTCGTCCACGAGCCGGACGCCGTCAGGCGGGTCCCCGGTGCCGGTTGCCATTCCGCCTTACCCGCACCCTCCCACTGGTCGCTCTTGTCCTGCTCGCGGTACCCGTCGGAGTGACGGCCGCCGAGCGTCACACGGCCCCGGATTGCCTCGGTGCCATACGAGCCGGTCACATCGAGCCCGCCGAGGCCGCCGACATAGTCGCGGAACCGCCAAGCCGGAGCGGGCGGGTCCGCGTAGGCGCCCGCCGTCGTGCGCACCCGGCCGTGGAAGCCGACGGGCAGGTCCCGGGTCAGCAGGTTGACCACGCCGCCGAACGCGGCCGACCCGTACAGGGACGAGCCGGCGCCCTTCACCACCTCGACGCGCTGAACTTCATCCAGCGGCAGCATGTCCCAGTCGATGCCGCCCCGGTCGGCCTCGTTCGCGGGTACGCCGTCCACCAGCAGCAGTACGCGCGATCCCAAGCCTTCGACGAAGCCGCTCGACCCGCGAATGTTGACCTGACCGTTGAGGAACAACACTCCCGGGGCCTTGTCCACCGCCTCGTCGACCGTGCTCACGGCGCGCCGCACGAGATCGCTGTCGCTGACGAGTGCCACGCTCGTGGCGGACTGGTCGAGCAGCTGGGACCGCTTCGCCGCGGTGACGATCACGGGCTCGAGCGCGTATCGACCCGGTCGCAGTGTGACGTCCACGCGCACCGAATCGCCCGCCGGCACGGCGACCGTGTCCTGCGTGGCGTGATAGCCCAGACGGGCGAAGCGGAGCACGGCGGGGCCCGGGGGAATCCCCGTCAGCCGGTAGTGGCCGGCCGCATCGGAGGCGGCGGCCGCCCCCGCGGTGCTGATGCGGACGTCGGCGACCGGCGCTCCGGCCGTGTCCGAGACGGTGCCGTACACCGCTCCCGGGATCTGCGCCTGTCCCCGCAGCGGCAGGAAGGCCAGCGCGACCAGCGACCGGGCGGCGACGCGGGTCAGGGGCACGGGGGGAAGTAGGCGCACACGCGCCGCATGGTGTCGAAATCGATCACGAAGTCGATCGAGTCGGTGCCGCCGCCGGAAACCGCGACGATGCCGGAGCCGGCGACGGTCGTGTCGGCGCCATCGCGAAAGAAGCCGGCCACCTCGAGCGTCGTGTCCGCGCCAGCGAGGGTAAAGGCCGTGTCCACCCACGCCGCGAGCACCCACTCATAGCGGCCGCTCGGCAATGCGACCGTGTAGAACTCGGATTGGCGGTCGAGTGGCAGTGGCTTGAGGGACTGTAGGGGCGGCTGGAAGTTGAAGAGATCGTTGCGGCTCTGGGGAAACACGTTGTAGGCGATGATGTATACGGCGGACGTGTTTCCCGGCACTGCACCGCGCAGCGACACCGTCCCGCAGATGCCGACGAACCCGCCCTGGGGACAGGTCGTGGGCGCAGGGGTCGGCTGGAGCCCGTCGTTGCATCCGAACGCGGCGACGACGGCGAGTGCGGCTCGGAACACCAAGTGCGAGGCGCGCTTCAGCCAGCACGAGGAAATCGAACAGCACGGCCGCACGTCGCCCGCCTGCCCGCAGTGCGGGTCGCACGCGGTGGAGCAGGTGCTCTCGCCGTTCTTCGCCAAAACGGTCCGGAAAAGCTAGCCGCCGTGTTCGAGCGCCTGCGGGATGCCCTGCGTGCGGCCCTCGACGCGGCCACGCCGCCGGGCGACCTGCGTGACCTGGCGCGGCAGATGCGGGAGGCCGTGGTCGAAGCCAAGGTCGCGGTGATGGAGACGCGCGACGCGGTCGCGCGGACGGAGCGGGAGGTGGCGCAGGAGCGTCAGCGGCTCGCCGACGCGGAACGGCGCGGCCGGCTCGCGTCCGAGATCCAGGACGCGGAGACCGTGGCGGTGGCCGGGCGGTTCGCGACGAAGCACCGCGAGCGCGCGGGCGTGCTCGACAAGAAGCTGGCGGCGCTACGCGACGAGCTCGCCCTGTACGAGCGGGAGCTCTCGGACATGCAGGCACAGCTGGCGCGCGCCGAACAGGATCGTCCGCTCACGGAAGCGGAGCGCTCCGCCGAGCGCGCGTGGCGCGACCTGCAGGCGGCGGGCGGCGCGCGCCCCGGGGCGGATCCGGAGGAGGAGCTGCTCAAGTCGCGCCTCGATCGCGCCGGCCGGGAAGCGGCGGCCGACCGCCAGCTGCGGGAGCTCAAGAAAAAAATGAAGAAAGAGTAGCGACGCCGGCCATGGGCGTGGTCCGCCGGATGTGGCAGTGGTTCCGCGTGGCGTTCGGTCCGGGGCCACGGACCGCCGACGGGCGGCGCACGGGAGGCACGATGGATATCAAGCGCGACCGCATGGTGTTTCTCGGGTACGGCAAGTACTGGCGCTCGGACGCCATCATCGGGCTGATGCCGATCGAGGAGGAGCGCGGGCCGAAGCGGCGGACCAACGTGTTCGTGGAGGGCCGCGCCGACCCGATCATCGCGTCGCGCACCGAGCAGAGCATTCTCGAGGACATGGGGGCGAGCGAGGGCGGCTTCCAGGCGCAGGCCCTGCGAGAGGCCGTCACCGAGCTGCTCGCAGCCTTCCACGAGTTTTCCCCCGTGCTGCGCCGCGCCCTGCAGAACGAGCATCACTTCGACGTCGAGCAATGGGAGCAGCGGGTGGGGGAGCTGCTGCGCGCACCCCAGACACCCACCCCGATCGAGCAGAACGAGCTCTTCGATTGATGGCCGACGCCGGCTGGTTCGGCCATCCCCGCGGCCTGTCCACACTCTTCTTCACAGAGATGTGGGAGCGCTTCAGCTACTACGGGATGCGGGGCTTCCTCATCCTGTACATGACCAAAGCGCTCGGCTTCACGGACCCGCACGCCGGCGCCGTATACGGTAATTACGTCGGCAGCGTGTGGCTCGCCGCGATCTTCGGCGGGGTCATCGCCGACCGCTGGCTGGGTCACTACCGCAGCGTGCTGCTCGGCGGGACCATCATTGCCCTGGGCCACTTCACCCTCGCGCTCCATGCTTTGCCGTTCTTCTACGCCGGCCTCTCGTTGATCGTCCTCGGGACGGGACTGCTCAAGCCCAACGTCTCGACGCTGGTCGGCGCGCTGTACGAGCAGGGCGACGAGCGGCGCGACGCCGGGTTCTCGGTTTTCTACATGGGGATCAACCTCGGGGCGCTGCTCGGGCCGCTGGTCGCCGGGAAGCTCGCCGAGGGTGTGGACTGGCATCTCGGATTCGCCTGCGCCGGCGTCGGCATGACGCTGGGGCTGGCGCAATATGTCCTCGGACGCCGGCGGCTCGCGCCGGCGATCGAGCGTCTGGCGGCCCGACCGGGGCCGGCTGCCGTGAGCCCCGGGCTTGCGCCCGAGGTCAGTCACGACGGCTTCACGGCCGCGGACTGGAAGCGCATGAAGGCGGTGGTGGTGTTCTTCGCATTCGCGTCCCTCTTTTGGGGGGCGTATGAGCAGGCAGGGTCCACGCTCAATCTGTTCGCCGACCGCTACGTCCACCTCGAGCTGCTGGGCATCAAGCTGTATGCGTCGTGGTTCGTGTCCATCCAGGCGGCGTTCGTGATCCTGCTGTCGCCCGCGTTCGCCTGGCTGTGGGTGAAGCTCGGGCCCCGCCAGCCGTCCTCCCCCGCGAAATTCGCGCTCGCGCTGCTGTTCGTGGGACTGGCCTTCGTGCTGCTCATGCCGGCGGGCGCGATCGCGCAAGGCGGCGTGCGGATCAGCCCGCTGTGGCTCGTCGCCGTCTATTTCATCGAGGAGCTGGGCGAGCTGTGTCTCAGTCCGGTCGGCCTGTCCGTCGTCACCAAGCTCGCGCCGAAACAGGTGGTCGGGCTCATGATGGGCGTGTTCTTCCTCTCGAACGCCCTGGGGAACAAGCTGGCCGGCTGGTCGGCGGGATTCATCAGCACGACGCCACTGCCGACGCTGTTCGGCGTGACCGCCGCCGTCACGTTGGGCGCGGCGGCCGTCATGTTCCTGCTCATCAAGCCGGTGCAGCGACTGATGGGCGGGGTGCGCTAGCAATTCAGGAGGCACCCCTTCCGTGAACCCCGGGCTTGCGCCCGGGGTCAGTCGGCCTACCGGCGACTGGTCGCGCCTGTTCCGACCCCGAGGCGCCGCTGGAAAAAATCCGCCGCCGCCTCGTAGGCCGCGACCCAATGCGCGTGTGTCAAGAAATCGTGGATGTCGTCCGGGAAGATCAGCTGCTCGACGTCCACACCCAGTGTGCGCAGCGCCGCGGTGAGCTGTACGGTCTGGCTGAATTGCACGTTGCGGTCGTCGTCGCCGTGAATCAGCAGGACCGGCGAGCGCCAATCCTTCACATACGCGATCGGTGAAGACTCGTAGGCGAGCTTGGCCGCTTCGGCCTGCTTGATCGCGTCGTAGCTCGGGACCCAGTTCTGGATTTCGATGTTCCAGTCGTGCACGCCGTGCAGGTCGACGCCCGCGGCGAACAGGTCGGACGCGCGCGCCAGCCCCAGCGCCGTGAGAAACCCGCCGTACGAGCCGCCCCACAGACCGATCCGCTTGGGGTCCACGTCCGGCCGGCCGCGCAGGTACAATCCCGCGCCGAGCACGTCGTTGAACTCGCTCGCCCCCTGAGCGCCGTAGTGTAGCGCTTCCCGGAACTCCATCCCGTAGGCGATGCCACTGCGGTAGTTGACGGACAGCACCACGTAGCCCCGGCCCGCAAGGTACTGATTCAGGGCGTAGGCATTGCGATAGTAATAGAAGTAGTGCCAGCCGAGCAGCATCTGGCGCCGTGAGCCCCCGTGGAAGAACACGACGGCGGGGTGGCGCTCCCCCTCCCCGGGCTTGACCCCGCGCGGCAGGAACAGCTGGGCGTGGATCGTCATGCCGTCGGCGGCGGGGAAGAGCACCGGCTGCGGGTCCACCAGGGCGGCCTCCGGAAACTGCGGCGGGATCGCGCCCGGGGCGAGATCGCGAGGCGCGCCCCCGCTCATGCCGACCAGTACGGGCCGCGGCGGCGTCCGGGTACCTGCCCGGATGAAAGCGACCGCCTGTCCGTCCGCCGTCACGACCGGCGTCCACTCGAGATCGGTACCGTGGGTCAACGCGGCCGGCGGGCCTCCCGTCACCGCCACCTTCCAGATGTGGCGCCGCTCGATGTCATCCTGATTCGAGCTGAACACGACCGTCGCGCCGTCCGGGCTCACGACCACGTGCTCGACCTCGAACGCGCCCGGCGTGAGCGGCGTGGCCCGACCGCCGCTCACCGGAACCGCGTACAGGTGCGTCCAACCGTCCTTCTCCCACGGGAACACGAGGCGGTCAGCGCCCCCCCACACGATCTGATTCTGGGCGACGATCTCCCGGAACACGCTGCCCCGGCCGGTGTCGGCGGTCCACACCTGTCGGCCCGCGCCGCTCGCGAGGTCCGCCACGCGGATCGACCACGGCTGGCCGGCGCGCTGGGGCGTGAACGGCAGGCCGTCCGCACCCGCCGGAATACGCAGGAACGCGATGCGCCGGCCGTCGGGCGACCAGGCGGGCTCCCCGTCCGCGTCGACGCTCGCGTCGAGAAAGCGCAGCGACTTGGTCGCCACGTCGTACACCGCGATGAACGCGTGGTCGTCCCGGTCGCTCACGAACGCGAGCGTCGCGCCGTCGGGCGACCAGCGGAGCGAGCGCGCCGACCCGCGCGCGTGGATCAGCTGTTCGCCCTGCCCCGACGTGTCGCCGAGCGAGGTCCACCACACCTGGCCGTGGCGCACGAACGCCACGCGGTCGCCCTTGGGCGATACCGCCGGCGTGTGTCCCTCGCTCAGGCGTCGTGGCGTCCCGCCGGTCGCCGCCACGATCCACACCGCCTGCTCGACGCCGCTGACGAGGCTGTGCGGGTTCGGGTATTCGCCCTTGCCGTTCGGCCCGCCGCCCCGCACGTACACGATCGCGCGACCATCGGGCGCCCAGCGCAGGTCGGTGAGCTCCTGACCGTCGTCCTCCGCGTAGCTCGTGACCGCCTTCCCCCGGTACTCGGGCGGCGCCGCCACCCAGATGTTGCGCGCGCCGCGCGCATTGAACACCCAGGCGACCGCGCCGCCGCGAGGCGCGGCGACGAGCTCGTCGGGGAACGGCGGGCTCATCACTTGATCGAGGGTGAACGACGCCTGCTGCGCGGCGAGGGCCGCGGGAGCGAGGAGGACGAGGAGCACACACTGGCGGGCGGGCTTGATCATGGTGGAGAAGCTACCTCGCACCCCGGGCTTGCGCCGGGGGTCAGTTAAGGCACCCACCCTCGGAGACACTCTCCTTCCCGTGAACCCCGGGCTTGCGCCCGGGGTCAGGTAAAGCACCCGCCCTCAGAGACACTCTCCTTCCCGTGAACCCCGGGCTTGCGCCCGGGGTCAGTTAAAGCATTCGGTTATGCCCCGACTTCTTAGGGATTAGGTCCGGGTGGCGTTGGAATTGATCGGCGACGTATCGGGTCACGCCAGGAAGGTCGCGCTTGTGAATCGTGGTCACGAAGTAACCGCGCGCCCAACGGACGGCACCGGGGACCCGCCGATTGGCACGGGTTGCGGACACTGATTTCGCGAGACGCACGAAATCGCTCAGCCGGATGTCGGGCCGGAAGCTGACCACGACGTGTACGTGATCAGTCAAGATGGCGCTCCGGAGTACCCGCACGCCGCTGGCCTGGCACGCGCTCGTTACCGCACTCTCGACATCGCTCGCAGCAGCCGCATCGACGCACCCGAATCGCTTCCACGTGTGCCAGGTGATGTGAGCATACATCTGATAGGCGTGGTGATTGGACATCGCCTTTTGACTGACCCCGGGCGCAAGCCCGGGGATTCAGGGAACAAGAGCAGCCGGCGGGTAACTGACCCCGGGCGCAAGCCCGGGGATTCAGGGACAAGAGGAGCCGGCCGCTAGCTGACCCCGGGCGCAAGCCCGGGGTTCACCAGGAGCCGGCGCACTGCCGATGGCCGAGGAAGTTTGCGGATCAGCTGAGGATCAGCGGTATCGAATTGATGCAGGAGAGAGCATTGCTTTGCGTGAGGCCGTTCGTCAGTTGAAGCGCGTGGTCCGCCACAGCAGGATCCCGGTGCCGCCGAGCAGGGCGAGCATCGCGAGCGTGAGGCCCGCGACCCAGGCCCAGCCGAGCCGCAGGTCGGGAACACGGGCGACGAGTCCCAGTGCGACGAACACGGCCGTGGCACCAGTCACGAGCGCCCAGTCGAGCCAGGTCCGCCGCCGCGCCGGACCGCCGGTGCTCTCACCCGCGAGCCCGGCGCGCACCACGGCGGGGTCGATGCCGTAGCGCTGCCCCTCGCGCGCCGCCGCCTCCTGCCAGCGCCGGTGCTCGGGACCGGTGGCGGAGGCGAGCGCGATGAGCGCGGCGCCGAGCGCCATCAGGAGCGAGCCGCCGATCACCTGCGCGTACGTGGCCCGCGCGCCGCCGCGCAGCTCCCCGAACACGAGCAGGCCCCACACCAGCCCCCACAGCTGGTTCGTATTCGACAGCGGGATGCCGCGGCTGATACCCACGTACTTGGCGGCGTACTGCTGGAACAGGTCCCCCACGACCCACACGAAGCCGCCCAGCAGCAGCCAGAACAGCACGTCGCGGGCGCCGCTCAGCTCTGCCACGAGCGCGCCCAGCCCGCCGCGGTCGGCGAGCGCGAGCGCCGACATCATACCGAGCTCGCCGACCGTGAAGAACGTGACGAACGCGAGCGGATTCATGCCGGTGAGGTATGCCTTGCGGTAGGGGATGTACATGGTGCCCCACAACGCCCCCGCCGCGAGGGCCGCCGCAACGCCCCGCGCGGCGTGTCCCGCGGGCGCCTGCGCCGCTGACGCGACCGCGAGCAGGGCGGCGCCGGTGCACATCACCGCCGCGCCGCCCAGCACGGCCACCACGCGGGACCAGCCCGCTCCTCGCAGCTCGTTGAAGAACACCGCGCCCCACAGGATGCCGAGCAGGCTGTTGGCGTTCCACAGCGGAAACGCGACGCTCAAGCCGATGTCCTTGATCGCGTAAATGGTGAGCGTGTTGGCGACGGCCCACAGGCAGCCGGCGAGCACGGCCCAGACCACGAGATGCGGCGCCTGCCGCACATCGGCCCCGATCGCGGTGGTGCCCCGCAGCAGCGCCGGGAGACTCCAGCGCGCCAGGAACACGCCCACTACCATCGCGAGCGAGATCACGACGGGCGAGAGACCGAGCACCACCATCTTGGTGGGCGCTTCGGCGGCACCGAGCCAGGCGCCGGCGGTGAAGCCGCTGGCCACGCCGGCGAGCTGCAGGCCGCGCAGGCGCGCCGGGTCGAGAGCGGCGGGAGCGGGGGCGGGGGCTACCGGATCCATATGAGCACCAGCAGGCCGCCGACCAGCACGGCGACCGGCACCCAGAACTGAGCGTCGCGCAGCATGACGGCGAAGCGACCGGTCATAGCGGCTCCTCGGCGTAGTGGCAGGCGGCGAGCTGGCCGGGCGCGACCTCGCGCAGGGCGGGCGGCTCGGTGCGACAGCGCCCGTCCTTCTTGGGGTGCGGGCAGCGAGGGTGAAACGGGCATCCCGCCGGCGGGTGTGCCGGCGACGGCACTTCGCCGGTGAGGACGATCCGCGGTCGTTGCGCTTTCGGATCGGGCACGGGCACGGCGGAGAGGAGCGACGCGGTGTAGGGGTGGCGGGGCGCGGCGTACAGGGCCGCAGCGGGAGCCCGTTCCACGATCTTGCCCAGATACATCACCGCGACGTGATCGGCGACGTGCTTCACCACCGCGAGGTCGTGGGCGATGAAGAGATACGTGAGGCGCCGTCGCTGCTGCAGGTCGGCGAGCAGGTTCAGGACCTGGGCCTGGACCGACACGTCGAGGGCACTCACGGGCTCGTCGAGCACCAGAAACTGCGGCTCGACCGAGAGTGCGCGGGCGATGCCCACGCGCTGGCGCTGCCCCCCCGACAGCTCGTGCGCATAGCTCCTGGCGAAGCCCGGGTCGAGCCCGACTTCCTGGAGCAGCGCGGCGATGCGGCGCTCGGCGTCGGCTCCGGTGGCGAGGCGGTGGATCGCGAGCGGCTCCGCCAGGGTCTGGCGCACCGTCAGGCGCGGATTGAGCGACCCGTAGGGATCCTGAAACACGATCTGCATGCGCCGTCGCAGCGCGCGCAGCTCGCGCCCCCCGAGCGTCAGCACGTTCAGGCCGTCGATCGCCACCCGGCCCGCGTCGGGCTCGATCAACCGGAGGATGCTCCGTCCCACCGTGGATTTTCCGCAACCCGATTCGCCCACCAGGCCGAGCGTCTGGCCGGACATGATCGCGAACGAGACGTCGTCCACGGCTCGGACCGCGGCGCGCGGGCGTCCCAGCCCGAAGTAGCCGCGCTCGCCGGGGAAGTGCTTGACCAGCCCCTGCACGTCGACGAGCGCGGTGGCGGACGACGTCACGGAGCCGGGCGCGCCGTGCGGCGTTGCGGCTCCGTGAGAAGCCAGCAGCGCACCGAATGGATGCCGGGCTCGCCGGTACTCGCATCGAGCAGCGGCGGCTCCTCGTCGCGGCAGCGATCCCAGGCGTACGGGCAGCGCGGGTGAAAGCGGCAGCCGCCGGGCCAGTCGCTGGCGGCGGGCACCTGACCCGGAATGCCGTGCAGCCGGCCGCGGGCGCGCGCCGGGGGTGCGTCGAGCCGGGGCACCGACGCCAGCAGGCCCTCGGTATACGGATGGAGCGGGCGTGCGAACAGGTCCGGCGTGGGAGCCTGCTCCACCACCTGGCCGGCGTACATCACCACGACCCGGTCCGCGCTCCCCGCCACCACGCCGAGGTCGTGGGTAATGAGCATGACCGCCATGCCGAGCTCAGCCTGCAGGCGCTCCAGCAGCTCGAGGATCTGCGCCTGAATGGTGACGTCGAGCGCGGTGGTGGGCTCGTCGGCAATGAGCACCTTGGGGTGGCACACGAGGGCCATCGCGATCATCACGCGCTGCCGCATGCCGCCGCTCATCTGGTGGGGATAGTGATCGACTCGCTGCGCCGGGTCGGGAATGCCCACGAGCTTCAGCATCTCGATCGCGCGGGCGCGCGCCGCGCGGCGCGACAGGCGCTGGTGCACGATCGCCGCCTCGGCGATCTGGTCGCCCACCGTGAACACCGGGTTGAGCGACGTCATCGGCTCCTGGAAGATCATGGCGATCTGATTGCCGCGAATGGCGCGCAGCTCACGAGGAGCGAGCGTGAGCAGGTTGCGTCCCGCGAACTCGATGAAGCTCCCGGGCCGGATGTGCCCCGGAGGCTCGGGGATGAGCCGCAACACCGACAGGGAGGTGACGGTCTTCCCGCACCCCGATTCCCCCACGAGGCCGAGGGTCTCGCCCGGGTAGAGGTCGAACGAGACGCCGTCAACGGCGCGGGCCGTGCCGCTCCCGTGCTCGGTGACGAAGTAGGTCTTCAGGTCCCGCACGCGGAGCAGCGGCTCGGTCACGCGACCTCCTTGCGGGGATCGAGCGCGTCGCGCAGCGCGTCGCCCACCGCGTTCAAGGCCATGACGACGAGCGAGATGGCGAGCCCC
>WNGC01000231.1_pt1 | contig 35387 bp, 27 predicted proteins | sample 5400051 | NCBI WGS metagenome assembly WNGC01 (sample SAMN13153368, study PRJNA577476) | soil metagenome | isolation source: 20 cm soil or saprolite under grassland replicate 2 | place: USA:California | collected 2016-06-15
CCAGGAGAAGCTGATCGAAATATTCGGACTCCCATCTCAAAAACACTCGATTTAGGGCATAGAACGCCCCGGCTGTAAGTCGTTGGTCAACAACTAATTCCGAGGCGCCCTTGAAATAACTCGTAAACTGGGGCTAGGCCTGTGCTGAGCGCCGCTCCTCCCGCTTCCTCGACGTCCAACAGGAATTCGGTGGAATGGTTCAACCTTATGCCGGCGTAGAGCGTCAAAACCCACGACGTGGTTTTCTCATGATTGGGAATCAGGCTGTTTTCTCAGCTATACGCCGCAGGAAAGGGAGGATGCGTCTGAAAGATAAAATTCGACTGCCCGGAAAGCCATAGCCGGTCCGATTCGAAGTGTGGGAACATCGTCGGGAGAGGATCATCCGGAGCTTCCGTTGGCGCGTCGCGGTCGGTTGGCGCCGGTTTTTTCCTCTCCTCCTGTGCGCGCAAATCTTGTGACGCGAGCAAAAGTCCGCCTGCGCCCATAAGGAGAGCCAAAACCAGTTTTTCCGGGTTTCGCCGCATTGCCATTCAGATTCCCGCCCGTGCCTTGTCTCGGGACTCTGCGCCAAGAGTAAATGGCGCGTGTGAAACAATGATGAATCCCGCGCCGGATGGCTCTCTTGAAATCCCTTACCCCTATGATCTAGTGTGTCTTTGCGGCCTTGAAGGAGACTCTTCGTTGGGAAGAACCATTTCCGTTCTACTTTCTCTTGCGCTCTTCCAGTGTGTCCCACTAGCTCACTCGCAGGCAGGCCCGGTCGAAGGCGAGCATGAAGTGCAGATTTGGACTGGCGGAGGCCACGGCACCAACGGCAGTCAATCGAGCGACGGTGTTTGGAATGTCGGTTTGCGCTATGGTTTGATTCTCACGGCGCCTCATGGCCCAAGTTTTCTTCGAGGCCGGTTGGAATACGCCATTGATGCGGTTCCGGCCTTCCTCGTCTTTCAAAAACAAAACAGCGCTTACGGCGTGGGGGTGAATCCGTTCGCGTTCAAATGGGCGTTCGATACCCATGGAAGTGTTGTTCCTTATTTGGAGATTGGCGGCGGCACGCTGTTCACCAATACTCAGGTGCCGGCGGGGACCTCGCGGATCAATTTCACCACCAGCGGCGCCGTTGGGCTGCATTTTTTGCGGAGCAAGCACAACTTCAGCACGGAGGTCCGCTTCATGCATATTTCGAATGCCGGCCTGGCGACTCCCAATCCCGGCATCAACACGGTTCAGCTGCGTCTGGGCTTTGGCTGGTTCAGTCAAAAGGAATAGAGCGGAATGAGAATCCTGACTGTTCTTATTGCTTTTGTTGCGGCGATCTTGCTGCTTTTGGGAATGGCTGCGGTCCGTGCCGCACGACACCTGGCGAAGGCACCCGTCCCGGGGACGCCTGCGCCGGACTTTACGTTAAACGCGCAAGACGGCAAACCGGCGAGCTTGCGCGATTTTCGAGGACAATGGGTGGTTTTGTATTTCTATCCCAAGGACTTCACGAGCGGCTGCACCAAGGAAGCGCGCAATTTCCAACACGACCTCGCGCTATACGAGGGGAAAAAAGCTGCCATTCTCGGCGTCAGCGGCCAGGATCAGGTTTCGCACGACAAGTTCTGCGCCGCCGAAGGCCTGCACTTCAAGCTCCTTGCCGATCCCCACTGCGAACTTTCTGAGCGTTATGGGTCGGTAGTAAACCTCGGCGTGGCCCGGCTGTCCGCGCGGCACACGTTTCTCATCGATCCCACAGGCGTCATTCGAAAGGTGTATTTAAAGGTCGACCCGGCCAGCCATAGCGCCGAAGTGCTCGCGGATTTGTCCGAACTGCAAAAAGCCTCACCGCCATCCTGATTGCGCCATTAGCCTTGTTCCGGAGCGCGGCAATAGGACCTCTGCTGAGCTACAACGCGCTGACAGCCATGGCTCTTTCTATCGCTCAATTTCCGCAGGAAGTGTCAGCCTCCACCGCGGGCATGGCGGACACCGGCGAAAGGTTATTCTTTCCGAGCAGCTCGTTGAAAGCTTCCACATCCTTATTCTTGAGTTTCTGCCAGGCCGCAAGTTGATCCTTCCAGCCCTGGCACACCCGGTGAAAGGCGGCAAACGATTCTTCCGAAGGCGCAGAGTCCGCTCCATCCACGAGCGCCATCAAGGCCGTCAAGCTGTCGTTCACGGCCATCAAGCTCACGCCTTTGGGCGTTTGCAGAATCGGCGTGGCCTCACCTTCGAGAGCCCGTACCTTTTCCTCCAAAGCTTTCGCGGAAACGGCAACGGGATCCTCTTTGGGCCGCTTCAGCAGCTCGCCTAGCCGCGCGCACAATTGTTTCACCTGCCGGTAGGCCTCGTAGTTTCGCCCGAGCACGGTTGAAATCTTCAGTTGCAAGTCCAGCGCGCTCTCCAACTCGTTTCGCGCGGCATGGACGCGCGGATCCTGCTTCACTTCGAGCGACTCCCGCAGCGTTTGCCCTCCCGCTTTCAGTTGAACTTCGTATTTCCCCGGCAGAACCAGCGGTCCTTCGGGCGGCAACGGTGTCGCACCCATAATTGCTGCAATCGGATAGTTGTAAGGCGATTGCACGTGAACCGCCGGCGGATTGGTATACCGCAGATTCCAAACAAACCGGTGCATCCCTGCGGACTTCGAGAGCGGTTGCGGATGCGCGAGCCAAGATTCCGCGAAGAAAGGTAGTTCACCTCCTTCCTTTGGAAGCGGAGCGCTCGAGTAGCTGTGCACCAGATTGCCGGCCTCGTCGCGGATGTCCACCTGAACGTCTCCGGAAAAATTCGGCGGCAGATAATAATCAAGGATGGCGCCATCTGGTGGATTCTTCCCCGTTGGAACCTCTGGCGGCAGCGGCGTGTCTTGGTTTTCATCGCGCCGTACGCGGATCGGAGTCCTCGGCGCAAACAGATGCACTCCGCCGGATGCCAGGCTGGGATTCACCTGCCGCAGCGGCGTTATATCATCCAGAATCCAGAACGAGCGTCCATACGTCGCGGCCACCAAATCATCTTGTTCAATCGCTAGGTCGTGAATGGATACCACGGGCATGTTCAGCCGGAGCGTTTGCCAGTGGTCGCCGTCGTCGAACGAGACGTACACGCCCCTCTCCGTTCCGGCATAAAGCAGCGCTTTTCGCACCGGATCTTCCCGCACGGTACGCGCGAAATCTTTTTCGCCGATTCCGCTGACAATTTCCTGCCAGGTCTCTCCATAATCGCGCGTGCGAAGAATATGCGGCCGAAGGTCATCGAGACTGTTGCGATTTACCGCGGCGTACGCCGTCCCGGTGTCGAAGTGCGACGCTTCGATGATCCCGACCGTGCTCCATTCCGTGATGGCTGCGGGCGTCACGTTTTTCCAGGTCTTTCCGCGGTCTCTCGTGATTTGGATGTTCCCGTCGTCCGTCCCCACCCAAATCACGCCCTCTTTCACGGGCGAGGGCGCAATCGTCAGGATCGTGCCGCGGCGCTTCTTGGTGTCCTTTTCTTCCGCGCGAACACGCGTCAGGTCAGGACTGATTTCGTCCCAACTCGTGCCCGCATTGCTCGAGTTCATCAGGAATTGCGTACCCAGATAGAGAAGGTGTGGATCCTGCGGCGAAAAAACCATGGGAATGGTCCAGTTGAAACGGTACTTGCTTCCTTGCGGAATGGGCGCCGGGGAAATATCCCGTACTTGGCCGGTGGTCTTGGAAAGCCGAACCACGCTGCCGGCGGGTCCGGCGTTGTAAACCACATCCGCATCCAACGGATCGGGAATCGTATAGCCGCTTTCTCCCGGGCCAACCGGATACCAATCTCGCACCGTAATTTGCCCATTGTTGCCGCGGCTCGCGATTGCCGCCGTGCCGCTGTCCTGTTGCGGTCCATAAACCCAGTAAGGGAAACGGTGATCGGTGGCGACTCTGTAAAATTCCCCGGTGGGCTGGTTGTACCATGGACTCCAAGTCTCGCCGCCGTTCATGCTGATGGTTGCGCCTTGGTCTGTCCCCAAAATCATCCTTTGTGGATTCGTCGGATCGATCCACATGGTGTGGTAATCGTCTCCGCCGGGGGCGCCTTTTATCGCCGTGAAACTCTTTCCCCCGTCTGTCGATCGGTAGAAATTCTGCAGCGGTACATAAACGACGTCTGGATTTCTCGGGTCCACGAAAATCTCGCCCATGTACCAGAATGTTTCGATTCGCGGATCTTCGGTTATCTTGCGCCAGCTTGCCCCGCCGTCATCCGAGCGGAACAGACCGCCTTTTTTTTCCTTTGCTTCGATAATCAAGTACACCCGCTGCCCGCGCGTCCCCGGCGCCACCGCCACGCCAGAACGCCCCCAGTTTTCCGTCGGAAGCCCATTTCCCTTGATCTGGGTCCAAGTGACTCCCCCATCCTTCGATTTGTACAGCCCGCTGCCCGGTTCGAACGGCTGATCCCGCACGTCCGGCTTCCAGATCACATGCCAGAAGGTTGCAAAGACTACTTTCGGATTACCCGGCTCAAAACAGAGGTCGACCGCGCCGGTCGTGTTGTCCCGGAACAAAACCTTAGTCCAATTCTTCCCGCCATCCGCAGACCGGAAAACACCGCGTTCCTCATTCGGCCCGTAGCCGTCGCCGATCGCCGCCGCCAGCACAATGTCGGGGTTTCGAGGATCCACCAGGATGCGCGCGATGTGTCTTGAATCCTCCAAGCCCACGTGCCGCCACGTTTCCCCGCCGTCTGTCGACTGGTAAACGCCGTTTCCGTAGGAAACGTCGCCATAAATCGTGTTCACTCCCGTTCCCACATAAAGAATGTTCGGATTCGATGGCGCCACAACAACTGCGCCAATCGATGCAGCGAACCCTCCATCAAAAATCGGTTTCCACGTTACGCCGCCATCCGCGGTCTTCCACACGCCACCGCCATCCGCGCCCATAAAATAGATGGCCGGGTTTCCCGGTACGCCAGCGACTCCGTTCACTTTGCCCGCGCGAAACGGCCCGATCATTCGCCACTCCATTTCCGAATACAGGGAGGGAGGAAGCTCCTCGGCGAACGAAATCCGCGCCGCCTGGATTTGCACAATCAATAGAAACGCAAGACCGACTGCGGCCCGAATGTCGTTCTTGCTTATCATCAGCGTCCACGTCCTCCTTTTTGCTCCGTTTCTCATGGCCGGTCGTCCGCATCGGGGTTAGCCGAAGGGCTCTCTGATGGCGGTTTGCCGGTCTCGACTTCAGAGAGTCTGGCGCTCTTCAACTGTTTGTTCAACGCCGGAATATCCTGCTCTTTCGCGTCTTTCCAACCAGATCGCAGGGACTCGAGCGCGGTTGTCAGTTCAGCAAACACCGCCGAAGCCTGCGTCGTCGGCGCCGCATCGGCACTGTCGGCAACGGCCAGTATGCTTGCAAAATGCTGGTTGAGCGTGGAAAAATCCTCGCGATGTTTTCCGCGCGGCGGCAAGCCGTAGAAACTGCCTTGCGCCGCACCTTCCAGTTCTGCGGCTTTCTTGTCCAACGCCGCGATGGCCTCTCCGAGTCTGCCACTCCTTGCTTTTGCAGCCAACTCTTTCAATTGCGCGCGCACGGAGCGAACTTGCGCCAGTGCTTCGTAGCTCTGATTCATGCCTTCGAGCGAACCGCTTTCCATTCGAAACTGCTTTTGCAGGTCCGATAAAGAGGTGGTGATGCGCGGGTCCATTTTCACAACCAGCGGTTGCGTGTGGGTCTCTCCGTCCACCGTGAGCTTCACCGTGTAATTCCCCGGCAACGCCCACGCGCCCAGCGGGTATTTCGGCGTATTGTGATAAATCGCGGAAATGGGAAATTCGGGCTCCAGGGCTTGGGGAGGCGGGTAGTGCACATCCCAAACAAACCGATGCATTCCCGCCTCTGCAGAAAGAATCTGCGTTGGCCGCACCCAGTAGATGGGGATGGGATTCTCCCTGGCAATCTTTTCCAGCGGTTCGGGTTTGTCCGCGCTCGAGTAGCTCCGCACCACGTGATTCTGGTCGTCCACAACTTCCAGTGTCACGGGATTCCTCGACGGCGACGCCAAGTAGTAGTCGATGATCGCTCCATCCGGCGGATTGTTCCCTGCCGGGAATTCGGGAGGCAACGGCGTGTCTGGATTGCGGTTCCAGCGAAAACGAATCGCCGTCCCCGGAGCAAACAGATGCGCGCTGGCCTTGGCAATCTCGGCCCTCCATTGCCGCAGCGGCGTGATGTCATCCAAAATCCAGAACGAGCGTCCGTGCGTGGCAACAATCAAATCATCTCCATGAATCGCCAGGTCGCGCATGGAGGTGTGCGGGAGGTTGAGTTCGAGCGGCTGCCAGTCATCGCCGTCGTCGAAGGAAACGTAGACGGACCCTTCCGTGCCCGCAAACAGCAATCCCTTTCTCCCGGGATCTTCGCGTACGACGTTGCTCGCGCCTCCGTCGGGAATACCTCGGGTGATTTCCTCCCAGGTTTTCCCAAAATCCCGCGTGCGGTAAATGTGCGCCCGCAAATCGTCCAGCCGGAAAGAATTGATCGCCGCGTAGGCCGTGCCTGCCTCGAAATGCGAAGCTTCGATGATCGAAACCTTGCTCCAGGGCTTTAGCTGTGCCGGGGTCACGTTTTGCCAGGATTTTCCGCCGTCCCGCGTGATGTGAATCAACCCGTCGTCGGTGCCCGCCCAAATCGTATTCGCTTCTTTGAAGGAAGGCGCGACTGCATAGATAACGCCACGATGTTTCCCTTTCTCCGGATCGCTCGCGGCAAAGACGCCAAGGTTCGCGGGAACTTCATATGCTTCGCGGGTCAAGTCCGGACTGATAACCTGCCAACTGTTCCCCGCGTCGGTGGTTTTGAAGAGCACGTTGGCGGCGAAATACAGCGTGTGCGGTTCGAGCGGTGAAAAGACCACCGGGAGCGTCCGCACGTAGCGATATTCGCCGCGGCGAATCGGCTCGGGAGCGACCTGCGCGTATTCACTGATGTCCTGTTTGGTGCGCGTCAGCCACGCGCCATAGAGAATGTTCGGATCGAGTGGATCGACGGCGATGGCGCCGTACTCGAAAATGCCCGGCAATCGCCAGTCGCGAAAGGTAATTTCACCGAAGTCGCTGCGACTCAGCGTCGCTACCGAACCGCTTTCCTGCTGCGCGCCATACACCCAATAGGGAAAGCGATTGTCCGTCGTAACGTGATAAAGCTGCGCGGTGGGCTGGTTGTACCAACTGCTCCAGCTCTCGCCGCCATTCACGCTGACGACTGCGCCTTGGTCACTGGAGAGCGCGATAATCCGTGGATTCTCCGGACTAATCCAGATGCGCTGGTAATCGTCTCCCCCTGGCGCTCCCTTGAAACCCACAAACGTCTTCCCTCCGTCGGTGGATTTCCAGGTGGTCGTATTCGCAACGTAAACAACGTCGGGTTTGTCCGGCGCAACCGCGATTCCCATCGCCCCCGGACCGCGGCCCCCAATCCGATGATCCGAGTTGATGAGCCTCCAGGTTTCGCCGGCGTCATTCGAAACGTACACGCCGCCATTTTTGTTGGCTTCCACCGAGGCATAAATACGGCTCGGCTCGCTCGGCGCCACGGCGATGCCGATGCGGCTCAATCCTTCATCCGCGCCGGGCAAGCCTTTCGTCAGCGGACGCCAGTTCCCTCCCCCATCGGTCGATTTGAAAATGCCGCTGCCTGCGGTAATAAACGACGCGCCGCTGCGAATCTCCCAGGGCGCGACCCGAGCGGCCCACAGGGTCGCGTAAATTGTCCGTGGGTTCGACGGATCAAACGCCAAATCGGCCGCGCCCGTGTTTTCGCCCTTATACAAAACTTTCTGGAACGTCTGACCTCCATCGGTCGAGCGAAAAACTCCTCGCTCGGCGTTCGGGCCGTACGGATGCCCCAAGGCCGCAACAAAAAGGCGGTTCGGATCTTGCGGATCGACAAGAATCGCGGCGATTTGCCGTGCATCGCGCAACCCAAGGTGCGTCCAAGTTTTTCCCGCGTCAGCGGATTTGTAGACACCGTCGCCGGTCGCCAGGTCCGGCCGCTGCAAACCTTCCCCGCTGCCGACGTAAATGACATTCGGGTCGGAAGGTGCCACGGCCAGCGCCCCCACCGAACCGGTAGGCTGGTCGTCAAAAATAGGATTCCAGGTATTCCCGAAGTCAGTGGTTTTCCAGACGCCACCGTTGACGGCCGCCATGTAAAAAACGCTAGGCTGTCTTGCCACGCCAGAGATTGCTACGGTGCGGCCACCGCGAAACGGCCCGATGCAGCGCCAGCGCATCTCGCCAAACAGCTTCTGGTCGAAGGTTGGCTCGGCCTGCAGATCGGAAGGTGGGAGCGCGTCGTGGGAATGGCGCGCAAACGCCGGTCGAAGGAAAGTCCAGCAAAAGATGAGTCCGACCAATGCTCCCCGAAAGAACCAATTTCCCGCTGTAAGCCTCCTACCGAAGCAACGCATCCGGCACCTCCCCGAAATCGGAGAGCATACTCTGCCGAACAGACGGGAGCAAATCTGCGGGAGCACTTGACAAGCAGGGGCTGCCGGAAAGGCGCAGCATGGCTCAAAAGATTGAGGGCGCAGCCGCCGTTAAGCAACTGCGCCCTCTTTCAATTGTGCCGCAAAGTTTTTAAGGCTTCCCGGCTCAATCTGGGAGGGAGACTAAGGCCACCGTTTTTTCTTTGCAAGATGTTTTTGAAATCTTGCCTGTGGAAAGGTGTGCATGACTGTGCAAAAGTGTGGCGAGCGAGCAAGGCATTGCCCGATGGCGGGCTTCGTTTGTAATCGCGCCTCGGGGACTCAGGACAAAGTTAAATGGAATCTTCGTCATTGCCCTCGAGGACAAAGGAAAATGCACCCGGCTGCGCGAGCGGTGGCACAAGCACCAGACTCCAGTGGCAGTTCTCACACTTTTTTCCTGCCAGAGCGAAAGATTTCTCCCGGGAGGGCCTTGAGGAAGCCGCGGCCCCAAATGCCGATGAGCAGCGCGGCGCCAAAAAGCAAAACTGCATCAAGGCTGGCGCGGCCCTCGCGCGTCCAATACACGGTGTCCTGCAGGTTGAGCCAGAGTGCAAATTCGTCCAGTGTAAGGGCGGCTCCGACCCCGTAAAGCAGCGACATCAGGCGGCTCGCAAACAGAGAGGAAGCCCTGTCCCCGGTCCCGACCTCGATTAACCAGCAAAACCCGACCGCCAACAGCAACAAAATCCCCCAAACCAGGTGATGCACGTGGGTGCCGCGGATGTAGATGTAATGAAATGGGGCAATCCCCCGCGCCGCGGCATAAGCCGCACCCCGCGCCAGGGCTAAGGTTAGGAAGAACCCGACCGCTGCAAGGAATAAGCGGCGCTTGGGACGATCACGGACGTGCCGGTGAAACAACTCGCCCATTCGCGGATGCCATAGAAACAAAAGGACTAAACCCACCACAAGGACAGACAAGCCAAAAAGCCCAGCCCATGCCAGCATGAAGGCGTCCCCCAGTCTTTAAGAGTAATCGAAATTTGCTCTGGAGCGCGGCGGCGCTTAACGGATTGAGCACAGGGGGACCTTCGGGCTATTTTCTGGCTTGGTCGGCTCCCTTATTTTGTGAGGAAGGGGACAAGCTTATGAACACCAAGTTGTGCGCGCTCGTAGGCTGTTTATTGCTTGCCGAGGTCTGTGCGGCGAAAGAGCACGAGGACTATCAAAAGGGAACTTTGCTGCGGATGGATTCGGCTCCTTGCGGCATGCAGGAAAAGGGCGGGAAGTCCGTGACTGGCGAGCTTCTGGGGACCGATTCACAGAGCAAAAAGACCCAGGAAGTACTCTGCCAGGAATACGTGCTGCAAGGCGAGAAGGTGGTTTATCGCATCCGCCCGAAAGATGACAAGCATCCAGCGTTGCTGCCTATCGGCGAAACCGCGCAATTTCGGCTGCACAAGGACAAGCTAATCTTGAAAGTGACTGAAGGCGATGACAAGGAACGCGAGTACATCGTCGTCTCCATGACTCCGCGGGAAGATCACCACGAGGCGGTAGCGAGCAAGAACTAATCCGTGCGAATTCTTGAAGTGGAGAAAGCGGCGCTTCGCGAGGGTGCGGGCGCCGCTTATATTTGGGGCGCTAAGCTGATCACCGACTTAAATAGGTGTCGAGGCGTTTCTTGTACAGGAACAGCACGCTCGGCCCGAAGGAAATTAGCATGATGGAAAATAACGGGATTCGTCAAACGAGTCTTCTCCGAACTTGTCCCCTTGAAGGGCCACACCGATAGCACCTATCACCGCGAACGTAAGGACGGCTGTGAGGATGGAGACAACCAGGCAGGATAGAAACATGTGCGCGCGGGGCCTCAGTCGTTTTTGAGTGGTTTCAACCGAAAGAGAGAGATGCGGCGCCCGGCGGCTAGGGAGTGTGCGCGGCCACGACTCCCAAGTCGGCGATGTTGTCACCTTTTTTCAAGGAAGGCACGGCGTTGACGTGGAGCACGACTCCGGAAACCGGAGCGCGCGGCTCGGCGATGACTTTTCCGAAATAGTCGGTGATGGTGCCGAGTTTCATTCCCGCAGAAACATATGTGCCTCGCTTGACCAGCGGATACCAGATTCCAGGACCGTCGGCGAGAACGTCAGACAGCTTTTCAATCCAAACCGGATTTTCGATGAATCGTGGTTCGCCCGGCAGCATTTTAAGAGAGCGCATGGTGCCGAGCGTGCCGTCGACGAGAAGGTTGACGTCGTCGGTTTCGACCGTTCCGGCGTGGCCTGCCTCGACTACGATGGATGGCTTGCCCCGGACCGTGGCCGTGTTGTCGAGATAGCGCGTGGCGTTAGGATCGGTGGGCCGCTCGCTCCAGATAATGATGTGGTCGAGGCCGAAGGCGAGAACCATTTCCTTGGAGACGCGGTCTTGCTCAGAGTGCCCCGTTGGCCCCCAATACGCGTACGGCCGCAGACTCTCGTCGAGATCGCCGCCGTGGTAGTCGATGAGGTAGTCACAACGGTCGACGATTTGCTTGGTGATGAGATCAGACGCGCGCTCGGTCTGCGTGCCGTCGGCTTTGCCCGGATAAAAGCGGTTCATGCTTTTGTTATCGATGGGATTGACGTGCGGAACTTTTTGCTCAAACGAGGCGATGTTGACGAGCGGAACGAGAATGACCGTTCCCGTGAGCTGCCCGGGATCTAGCTTTGCGATGAGTTTTTCAATGGCGATGATGGACACGTATTCCGTGCCATGCGCTCCCGAAACGAGCGCGAGCACTTTGCCGGGTTTCGCCCCGTTCACGACCACCACAGGAATATTCGTGCCCGCATCCACGCCCGCGGGCACTTCAAGGTAGCCCGTGGCTTTTTGTCCAAGTGCAGCAGAGGCGGTCCCGACGGTGAAAGACTGCTGGGCGTTGGCGGGAAGCGCACTTAGGAGAAGAGCAGCAAACGCAACAGTGGATTTGTAAAACATCTCACCCTCCCATCGAGGTGATCCAGGCTTCATCGGCCATACCCATGGCCATATAAGCGATCTTTTTGACGTCCAGAAAGGAATCGTCCGGACCTGTCTATCACGGAAGAGATTGCTATCGGCATTTGTTTCATTCCCGGAGCAATTTCCATCCCCTGCCCATCGGCTTCTCACAACGATTTGTGTAACCGCCCATCATTCAACCAGCGTATGGGTTTTGAAAGCACAGCCGTCCAATAGGATGGGTGGTGGTCTCCCGCCCTTCTTTTCTTCAACAACCGCGCCTCGATAGGAGTCTGAACCGCGAGTTCCGCTGGGGCGTAGTCGATTGAACTGACTCCGGATCGTCATGTCACGCCATTGGAGTCGGCCGGCTTGGACGCCGTCGTCGGCTGCCCAGGTGGGTGCGCCGGAGCGGAGTCCCCTTTGACGTAGTGGTTGTACCACGCCATAAAGCGCTCCATACGGTCCTTGATGTGCGATGGAATAGTGAAACCGTGATATTCGCCTGGGTATACGACGAGTTCGGTCGTGCGCCCAAGCGTCTTCATGGCTTCGTACATCTGCTCACTGCCCAGAATCGGCACGTTCCAATCGATGTCACCGCCCATGAATAACGTGGGGGTGGTGATGCTAGCGACACGATAGAACGGTGAAATTCTGTCCCATGCGGCTTTGTTGTCCCAAGGATGGCCGAGTTCGATATCGTAATCGCGCTGGTAGTGGTCGTGACCGTAGAAGCTGGCGATAAGGGCAACGCCCGCGCCGGAGATGGCGGCTTTGAAGCGCTGGGTCTGAGCAATAATGAAATCCGTCGAGATGCCGCCATAGGACCACCCACCCACGCCGAGCCTGTCGGGGTCGGCAATGCCCTGGGCAACGGCGTAGTCCACCATTGCCACGTCGTCCTGATAATCCCTGTTGCCCCAGTCGGCATAGATTGCGGCGCAGAATTTCTGGCCGTAGCCCGAAGAGCCGCGCGGATTCGGGAGCAGAACCGCGTAGCCGTTGGCGGCATACAGTTGAGCCAGATGGTAGAAGGCGGCAGCGTATTGGCCCACCGGTCCGCCGTGAGGATTCAGCAATGTCGGGACTTTCTTTCCCGGCGTGTAATCGAGGGGCTTGTACAAATACCCGGCGACGGTGGTGCCGTCCTTGCTTTTGAAGTGTACGTAGTCTGCTTGCGCGAGACGCAGTTGCTCGAACAGGGCGTCATTGGTTTTCGTGAGACGCGTTGGCTCATTAGCGCCGTTTGAGAGGTAAAAGATTTCGTCGGGACGATCGATCGTACCGATTTGCGCAGCAATGGAATCGTCTTTGCCGAGGGAATATGTTCCGACTGCCAAGCGACCGCCAATGGGGCGCGTGATTTCCCCGCCGCCGACAGGGATGCGGCACAGATTCTGGGTCCCGTCGTCTTCCGCCGTGAAGTAGATGTACTTGCTGTCATTCGAAAAACGCAGGCGGCGAATGCTGCGGTCAAAGGAACGAGTAAGGACATTTGGCTGGCCTCCGCTTGCAGGAATGACGGCCAAATGGCGGGTATTGTAATAGAAAAGATGCGGATCCAGCTCGGTGACATATGCAATCCATTTGCCGTCAGGGGACCAGGCGGGCGCCGAGTCGGGGCCGGGATCCGGCGTGAGCTGGGTGAGGTGCGCGCCCTTATCGGCATTGTCGACGGCAACGACCCAAATGTGAGACTTGTAGTTAGCATCGGCGTCCGGCGTGCGGTTGCTGCTAAAGGCGAGTGACTTGCCATCCGGCGACCAGGCCGGCTCGCTGTCATCGAAATCGCCGGAAGTGATTTGCGTCGTCGTTTTTGCAGGCACATTGAACACGTAGAGATGCGTGCGGCGGCGATCCAGGTAGCCAACGGTGTCACGTTTGAATTGCAGTCGGTCGATGACCAACGGGGGCGGCGTCTTCGGTTTGGGTGGTGTCGCTGGAACAGGCTTTTCCCGGTTCCGGGCGGCTTCGATGTCTTCGGGCTTGGGATCGCGCAGGATGAGCACGAGTCGTGTGCTGTCGGGAGACCACTCGAAATCATCAACGCCTTGGACGGTGTCGGTCAGGCGAACGGCTTCACCGCCACGGCGGTCGAGCAGCCACACTTGCGGCTTGCCGCCGTCGCGCGCCGAGAGAAACGATAAATACTTTCCATCAGGACTCCAGCTCGGATTACCGGAGGAGACGCCTTCCGCCGTCATCGCAATCGCGTCGCCGCCGTGCGTTGAGATCATCCACAAGCGCTGCTCGTTCTTGTCCTCTTTCAGCATTCTCGTGCGAACCGCGTAGGCAATCCATTGGCCATCCGGGCTGATCTCCGGCTGCGACACATCCCGAATCTGGAAAAAGTCGTCAATGGTGATCGCGCGCGGCGTCCTTGGTCGAGACTCCTGAGCCAGGGCCGGCGTTGGAATTGCGAGCAGGAAAAGAATGACGCTGGCGAACCGATTCTTCATTTAGGTCGCTCCTAAAAAAAGAGGATGTTTCGAAAACGGGAGCGAGTTTAACAGAGGATTCCCCGCGTGGCGCTGGAAAACAGACGAGCGGGCATGGACTAGCCGCCTTTGTTCTACTCTCCCGATTGCGCGGCGGAAACCGGCCGAGCGGGAGCGGAGTCGCCTTTGACGTAGTGGTTGTACCAGGCGAGGTAACGCTCGAGTCGGTCCTTGATGTGCGAAGGCGTCTTGAATTCGTGGTATTCGCCCGGGTAGACGACAAGTTCGGTGGTGCGGCCCAGCCTTTTGAGCGCCTGATACATCTGCTCGCTGCCGAGGATGGGAACGTTCCAGTCGATATCTCCGCCCATAAACAGCGTCGGCGTGGTGATGTTGTTTACGCGATAGAACGGCGACAGCTTTTCCCAGACGGCCTTATTCTCCCAGGGGTGGCCGAGTTCGGTTTCATAATCGCGCTGGTACTCGTCGTGGCCATAAAAGCTCGCGAAGAAGGCGCTGCCTGCGCCCGAAATGGCGGCTTTGAAGCGGTCGGTCTGCGTAATGATGAAATCGGTCGAGATACCGCCATAGGACCAGCCACCGACGGCAAGTTTTGCCGGGTCCGCAATTCCCTGCTCAATGGCGTAGTCCACCATGGCCATGTCGTCTTGGAAGTCCTTATTGCCCCACTCGGCCCAAATGGCCTGCGCGAACTTCTGCCCATAGCCGCTGGACCCGCGCGGGTTCGGGTAAAGGACGACATACCCGTTGGCCGCGCAAAGCTGCGGCAGATGGTCAAATTCGGCGTAATAGGACCAGACCGGCCCGCCGTGGGGCCGAAGAATCGTGGGGTACCTCCTGCCGGGGACATAGTCGAGCGGTTTGTACAGATAGCCGGCGACGGTAGTCCCGTCTTTGCTTTTGAAGTGGACATATTCCCCGTGGGAAAGCTTGAGCTGGTTCATCAGGGCGTCGTTCATGTGCGTGATTTGGGTGAGCTTGCCGCCGATGACGGAGAAAATCTCGTCAGGGTGCTCGAGCGTGGAGATTTGTGCGGCGATGTTGCCTGTGGAACCGTTGCCGATGGAATAGCCGTTGACCGTCAGGCGCCTGCCGACCGAAGGCCGCTCCCCGCGCTCGCCGTCGCCAAAGGTGATGGCGCCCGTGGTGGGGTTCACAGTGTATAGCCGTAGAGCTCCATCGTCGTCCGCGATGAAAAAGATCTTTCCGTCGGAGGAACAGTGCGGCTCGTCCGCGTTGCGGTCGAGCGTGAGTGTAAGGACTTTGGCGGAGCCGCCGGTGGCGGGCGCGACGGCGACGTGCCGCACGGCGTAGTCAGAGAGGTGCGGGTCAAGTTGGGTGACATAGGTGATCCACTTGCCGTCCGGCGACCAACTGGGAGCGGTGTCCGCGCCAGGATTGGTGGTGATCTGCGTGAGATGAGCTTCCTTCTCATGGGTGTCGGCGCGCACGACCCAAATGTTGATGTCATAGGTCGCGTCTGGGTCGGGCTGGGAGCGATTGCTGCTAAAGGCGATGGACCTGCCATCCGGAGACCAAGCGGGCTCGGAATCGTCGAATTCGCCAGAGGTGATTTGTGTCAGCGTTTTTGCCGCTAAGTCGAATACGTACAAGTGGGTACGGCGGCGGTCAAGGTAGCCGATTTCATCCATTTTGAACTGCAGGCGGTCGATCACCCGGGGCTTTTGCACCTTGCGCTTTTCTCGGCTGACGGCGGCCCGGTCTTTCCTCTCTTTCGCCGTCTCGAGGTCCTCGGCGCTGGGGTCGCGGAGAACTAAAACAAGGCGCCGGCTGTCGGGAGACCAGGCGAAATCTTCAACGTCCTGGGGCGTGTCGGTGAGGCGCTCGGCTTCACCTGCCAGGCGCGGCAGCCGCCAAACCTGCGTGTTGCCCTCGTTTCGAGCGGAGAGAAAAGCAATGGACTTGCCATCGGGGCTCCAGCGCGCGTGAGACGAGGAGGCACCAGCCGCCGTGAGAGGGACGGCTTCGCCGCCCGCCGTGGGCACCATCCAGATGCGATCTTCGTTCTTATCCTCTTTGAGCAGGCGAGATTCGACCGTATAGGTAACGAATCCCCCTTCGGGGCTCAGATCGGGGTCGCTGACCACACGGATTTGAAAGTAGTCGTCAATGCTGATGGGGCGAGGGGTTCGAGGGGGCTGCTCGGCCAGAACTAGGAAAGCAGGTACCAGCACCAGACAGAGTACGGAAAAAGCGGCACGCGAGGGCAGCGCCATTCGAACGCTCCTTTAGGAATGGATGAAGCGCGACGGCAAACGCAAACGAGCAGTCTAGCATGCAGCGCCAGCCGGCAGGCGGTTGGCCCGCGTGAACGTCGAGAGTAAGTTTCTGGGCGAGAGGCTCAAGAAAATCTTGGCCGCATGCATTTTTCTCTTGCATGCGGAGAGGACTCCTGTATTCTGCACGTGCGAACTCGCTTCACCGGAGCGACGAGAGCGATGTTCGTTGAGGAGGACGAGAGTAAGAATTGAGTTCAATATCGCTTCCGGCCGAGTTCCCTTCCCGCGTAGCCCCAATAACAAAAAGGTCCATCGCCAAACTCACGCTCTGGCCTCTCGTGGCAGCGACATTCTTTATGGTGTCCGGCGGCACCTACGGGACGGAAGAAATCATTCATGGCGCGGGGTATGGCCGCGGGATCCTGATCCTACTGTTGCTACCCGTGTTTTGGAGCCTGCCGACGGCGTTCATGATCGGAGAACTGTCGAGCGCGTTGCCGGCTGCGGGCGGCTACTACGCCTGGGTACGGCGCGCAATGGGGAACTTCTGGGGATTTCAGGAAGCTTGGTTGTCCCTGGCGGCAAGCATTTTTGACATGGCGATTTACCCGACTCTGTTTGTGTTTTATCTAAAGCAGATGTCGCCATGGTTCGGCGTCGGGAATCACGGAATCTATGCTGGTCTGTTGGTCGTGGCGACCTGTGCTGCGTTAAACGTCGCCGGGATTCGCGTGGTGGGACTGACATCGCTGTGGCTGTTTTTCCTGCTGTCAGCGCCGTTTGCGCTGGTTGTCCTTTTGGCGCCTTTCAAAACGGGTACCTTCGCAGATCCCCACGCAGCACCCTCGATAACCGGGCTTGGCTTGGTTGGTGGCGTGCTGGTGGCGATGTGGAATTACATGGGGTGGGACAACGCGTCGACCATCGCGCAGGAAGTCGAGCGGCCGCAGCGAACTTATCCTCGGGCGATGATCGCCACGGTCATTCTGGTTGCGCTGAGCTATGTGCTGCCTTTTGCAGCCATGTATCTGGCCGGCGCCCCCTCCGCCCGTTTCGCGGAAGATGGCTCGTGGGCCACCGTGGCGGGAACACTTGGCGGAACCGTCCGAGGATTCGAATGGCTGCGATTCCTGATAGTGCTTGGCGGAATGATGAGCGGGTTCGGAATGTTCAACGCGCTGGTGATGAGCTACTCGCGTTTGCCCCTGGCAATGGCTCGGGATGGCATGCTCCCGAAAGCGTTCGCCAAAACAGGCAAACGGACGAACACGCCGTGGCTCGCGATCGTGGTTTGCGCAGCGTGCTGGGCATTGTGCCTCGGGCTGGGATTCAAGCGGCTCGTCACGCTGGACATCATGCTTTACGGCGCAAGTCTGATGCTGGAGTTCGTGACGCTGGTCGTGCTGCGCATCAAGGAGCCGGGGCTCAAACGGGGCTTTCGCGTTCCTGGTGGTCTGACCGGTGCGATCCTGACCGGCGTGTTTCCTTTGCTGCTGCTCCTGCTTGCGGTGGCAGAGAGCAACCACGAAACTCTCCTGGGGATGAACGGACTTTTGTTTGGGGCGCTGATTATCGCTGCGGGATTCCTAGTTTACCTCGTCAGCGGCAAACTAAATGTCCTCCGCGCCAAGCCCGTCTTTCCGGAGAAGATCGAAGAACTCGAAACGGCATAGGCTCCCGCGCTCGCGCATGAATCTCATTGGCTTGTGAACGATTTCGAGCAAAGACCCGCATGTGTTCCCACCAATGAGTTAGCTTCTATCGTAAGTTAGTTTGCAGAAGCAATTTGCAAGGCCGACGCTTCCGGCAACCTGGAACGGCAGACTTGCAGACTTGTGTAGCGGTGTGCTTTTGCGCCGGTGGGATATACTCGACACTCGTTTGGAAGGCTACATCACTTTTGGAGCCGACTTTGAAACTGTGCGCCGTTGTTGCTGCCTTTCTCTCCCTGCTGCTTGCCGAAGCATCCGTGCGACTGATGGCTGGGGCGGACCCACCGAAACAGGTCGACCAAAAACTGTTTCAAGAACTGCGTTGGCGGTTGATCGGGCCATTTCGCGGAGGACGCGTGCTGGCGGTGACCGGTGTGCGCGGCCAGCCCGAGACTTATTATTTCGGCGCAGTTGGCGGCGGAGTGTGGAAGACCAACGACGCGGGACGAACGTGGAAGCCGATTTTTGACTCGCAACCGGTTGCCTCGATTGGAGCGATTGCGGTTGCGCCCTCGGATGCGAACGTAATTTACGTGGGATCGGGCGAGGCCGACATGCGGTCGTCCATTTCGGTAGGAAATGGGATGTACAAGTCGACCGACGCGGGAAACACATGGAAGCAGATGGGATTGAGCGACACGCGACAAATTGCAAGGATCCTGGTGGATCCCCGCGATGCAAACCGCGTGTTTGTGGCGGCGCTGGGGCACGCTTACGGGCCGAACCAGGAGCGCGGCGTTTTCCGCTCGAAAGATGGAGGCATGCACTGGCAGAAAGTGCTGTTTCACGACGAAAACACCGGCGCAATTGACCTGGCGTTCGATCCGGGCAATACGAAGACGATTTACGCCGCGCTGTGGCAGACGCGCCGTCCCCCGTGGAGCGTTTACCCACCCTCGAACGGCCCAGGAAGCGGGTTGTATCGCTCGAATGACGGCGGAGATCACTGGCAACCGGTGAACGGGCAAGGATTGCCCTCGGATGGACTGGGGCGGATGGGAATTGCGTTTGCGCCCAGCAATCCCAAGCGGATTTATCTCATTGTGGACGCCAAACAGGGCGGGCTATACCGCTCGGACGATGGCGGACAGACTTGGCAGCAAGTTTCAAAAGACCGCCGGATTTGGGGGAGGGGCTGGTACTTCAACGAAGTTGCCGTCGATCCGAAAAACCCGGACATCGTGTATGTGCCGAATACTTCCATCTATCGGTCGGTCGACGGGGGAAAGAGCTTCGCCGTGTTCAAAGGCGATCCAACGGGACCGGACTATCACGAACTTTGGATTGATCCAGATGATGCTAAGCGCATGGTTCTGAGTTGCGACCAAGGGGCGGTCGTGACGCACAACGGAGGCGAGACGTGGAGCTCGTGGCTCAACCAGGCGACGGGGCAGTTTTATCACGTCGCGACCGACAATCAGTTTCCCTATTGGGTGTACGGAGCGCAGCAGGACAGCGGGCCCGCGGCCACCGCCAGCGCCAGCAAGTACCGTTTTCTGAACCTTCATGATTGGCGGCCGCTCGAGGCGGGCGATGAAAACGGATATATAGCACCCGATCCGCTAAACCCAGGAGTGATCTTCGGCGGATTCGTGGCGCGTCAGGATCTCGGCAACGATCAGATCCAAGAGATGCCGCCGACGATTGCGCAAACCGGCTCGTTCCGGCGCACGTGGACGCTCCCGCTGGTCTTTTCGCCGCTCAATGCGCACGTCCTTTACTTCGGGTCGCAGATTCTGTTTCGCACGGAGGATGGGGGAAGCTCCTGGCAAGCCATTAGCCCTGATTTAACGCGTGAAGACCCCGGCGCGCCGGCAAATCTGGATCCGGTAACGGCAGCGGATGCTCCGAAAGGAAAACGGCGCGGCGTGATTTACACCATTGGACCGTCGTACGTGAAGGAGGGAGAGATTTGGGCGGGAACGGACGACGGACAGATTCAGCTAACGCAGGACGAAGGAAAAAACTGGCAGAACGTCACGCCGAAAGAATTGACGCCCTGGAGCAAGGTGACACACATCGAAGCTTCGCATACCGACCCAGGAACAGCCTTCGCGGCGGTGGATCGGCACCGGCTGGAAGACTATCAGCCGTACCTTTACCGCACGCGGGATTTCGGGAAGAGCTGGCAGCGCATTTCGAACGGGATCCCGGATGGCAGCTTTTTGAATTGTGTGCGCGAGGACAGCTCTCGCAAAGGGTTGCTGTACGCGTGCACCGAAAGGGGCGTGTACGTTTCGTTCGATGATGGCGACGACTGGCAGTCGCTCGAACTCAATTTGCCGCTGACCTCGGTGCGCGACCTGGTGGTGCATGAAAACGATTTGGTCATTGCGACGTTTGGCCGCTCGTTCTGGGTTCTGGACAACGTGACGCCGCTCCGGCAGATCGCTGCACCCGTAACCGGTGCCGATGTATGGCTCTTCCAGCCAGCAACGGCGTATCGCATGCGCTCGGGAAGCGACCAAAGCACACCGATTCCCGACGATGAGCCGATGGCCGCGAATGCGCCGAATGGCGCGGTGCTGGATTACTGCTTGAAAGAAAAATCGGTTGCGCCAATTCAACTGCAAATTTTCAACAGTGACGGGAGGCTCGTGCGGCGGTTTTCAAGCGACGACGTGCCACCGAAGGTGAATGCGAACGATTTGCCGTTTCCCACTTCCTGGGTCCGCGAACCGCAAAAGCTTTCCGCCGAGGCGGGAATGCACCGCTTCGTGTGGGATTTGCGGTATCCGCCGGCAAAAGGCGCGCGCGCCTCGTTGCGGCGGCCTTCCGGTGCGCTCGCCTTGCCGGGAAAGTACACCGTGCAACTAACGGCGCACGGCAAAAACACTACGCAAACGCTGACCGTCAAAATCGATCCGCGCGTGAAGACGACGCACGAAGAACTGACTCGGCAGTTTGAGCTGGCTTCGAAGCTTTCCGCACGGGAGGGCGAGGTTTCTTCAGCGCTACAGCAGGTTGCCGAGCTGCGAAAACAGATCGAGGCGCGCCGGAAAGAAGCAAGTGAGAAAGCCGATGTCGTCAAGGTGCTCGAGGAGCTGAATCAGAAGTTGGAGGCAATGGTTCCCCCGGAAGGCGAGGGCGGGTTCGGGTTGTTCGGACTGGCGCTGCCGGGCAAGGAACCAGAGCCGCTGCCAAAGGTTGCGTCGGCGCTAAGCGGGTTGATGAGCATCGTCGAAAGCGCTGATGCGGCGCCCACCGAAGATGCCGAGACGGCGAGCGCGAAATGGGACAAGGCTGCCGAAAAAACGCTGGCGCAGTGGGCGGATTTTCAAAACAAAGAATTGGCAAACACCAATACGTTGCTCGAGAAGGCAAATCTGAAGCCGGTGGCCACGACGGAGACAGTGGGAACCCATTAGCTCCAATCCGTTTGCGATCGGCGGAGCGGCGCGGCCGCAAACCCCGTAAGACTGATCGAACCTGATCCAGCTAGCGGCAGGGCCTGAAGCAGGCTGCACCCTGCAACGACAGGTGGCCGCGTGAGGGGGATTTGATATGCTGCTCGATGTGGGAGACTCGAGGCGGTTAAGATTTCTCGCGATCGGTGGGATAGGCTCGCTGGTGGTTGGCGGCGCGGCGATGGCGTTCGCGCTCGAAACTTCCCCACAAACGCAACAAGGGCCCGGCGCGGGTACGTTGCCGCCGGCTTCCGTGGCGACGGCGGGACAAGGCGGAACACCAGCACCGGCTGGTCCTGCGCCAGGCCCGCCAACAGTTCCGCGCGCTTTGAACGTTGTTGTGCTGGATCCAGCTCACGGCGGAACGGACCCCGGCGCGCGAGGAACCGGGGGAATCCAGGAAAGTGAAATTACGCTGGAATTCGCAACGCGGGCGCGGCAAGCATTGGAGCAGCAGGGATTTCAAGTCGTAGAGACGCGGCAGGGAAACGAAAACCCATCGTTTGATGACCGCTCGGCGATTGCCAACGCGCAGCGTGGAGCGGTGTTCATTACGCTGCACATTGCCTCAACGGGGATACCGGGAACGGTGCGCGTCTATGTCAATGCAGACCTGCCGCCGGTCAAGGCAGCGAATGGGTTGATACCTTGGGACCTTGCGCAGGCCCCGTTCCTTGGACTGAGTAGGAAGCTTGGAGACCTGGTGCAGGGAATGCTCACACAGCATTTCAAAGGCTCGCCGGATGCGGCGCAAACAGCAGCCATTCGGCAACTTCGCACGACCGCGGCGCCGGCGATTGCGGTGGAAGTCTCGAGCGTGGTTGTGAACGACCGCGCGGAGCTGGACCATATGGTGCCGGGAGTCGCAGATGCCATTGCGCGTGGGGTCGCGGCGTTCAAGCCGCTGTACGCCATGGCCTTGCCGAGCGGGGCATTGCCGTGACGGAACTCGCAACAGCACCGGCAAGGGGGCGCTGGAAATTGTGGCTGACCACGCTGCTGGTATTTGCAGTGACGGGTGCGGCGATTTTTGCCCCGATTCTTCGGAAACGAATGGAGCGCGCGGCGCAATTGCAGCAGCAAAGCGAAGAACAGGCACGGCGCGAGCTGATACAGCCGGTTCCGATGAACCCGAGCGATCCTCGGGTGAAGGCCGAGCTTTTCTGGCTTTCCGATGCGGATAGTTCCATGCTAGCGCCAGTGGTCGTGGAACTACCGCTTTCGAGCGATCCGGTGCTGCGTTCCAAACAGGTGCTGAACACACTGCTAGCCGGACCGGTGGATGTTGAGCTACGCACGTTACCGCCGGACGCCGTGCTGCTCGCATTTTATATTTTGGCCGACGGCACGGCCATCGCGGATTTCTCCGAAGCGCTGGCAACCTCGATTCCGTCGGGAATTCAGAGTGAACAATTGGCGGTTGATTCCATGACACATACGCTCGAAGCGAACGTGCCGCAGGTGAAGCGGCTGAAAATCCTCATTCACGGGCAGGAAGTGGAGACGCTGGCGGGCCACGTCGACCTGACGGAGACGTTTGCGGTGAATGCTGACGCGGGCCCCTCCCCTGCAACGGGGCCGGCCGCCGGCAAGACGGGAGCCTTCCTTGTCCAGCCGTTGACACTGAGCTTCTCGCCCGTCAAACTGACCGGGCGGTGAGGAAAATTTCCGACAACGGAGAACCCGTGAGAGCACCAGGGCAGGAGGAGCAGAGAAGCGACAACCGGGCCGCGGACCAGATGCGCCCGCTCAAGATCACGCCGGATTTCATCTCGACGGCCGAAGGCAGCGTGCTGATCGAGCTCGGAAATACGCGCGTGATTTGCACGGCCACGGTGGATGACGGTGTGCCGCTATTCTTGAAGGGCAGCGGCAAAGGCTGGGTAACCAGCGAATACGGCATGCTGCCGCGCGCGACCGAAGACCGCACGCCTCGTGAAGCGACGCGGGGGAAGCAGTCGGGGCGGACAGTCGAGATTCAACGATTGATTGGCCGCTCCTTGCGTGCGGTGACAGACCAGGAAGCGCTGGGAGAGCGCACCGTGTGGCTGGATTGTGACGTGATTCAGGCCGATGGCGGAACGCGGACCGCGTCCATCACCGGAGCATTCGTGGCGTTGGCGTTGGCGTTCGAACGCCTCCTGGCTGCGGGCATCCTGAAGAGTTCGCCGCTCATTGATTCGGTTGCGGCCACGAGCGTCGGGATTGTGGATGACCGTGTCTTGCTGGACCTTGCGTACGAAGAAGACTCGCGCGCCGAAGTGGACATGAACGTGGTCATGACCGGCGGCGGGCACTTCGTGGAAATCCAGGCGACCGCAGAGGGCCGTGCGTTTACGGGGAGCGAAATGCAGGATCTGCTGGCTCTTGCGGCCGCGGGAATCCGCCGGCTCACTGATGAACAACGCGCCGTCCTGCCCCTGAAATTCAGTGCGCGCGCCCGTTAAGTTGTTTCTCGCTTCTTCGAACCCTGGAAAGTTGAAAGAGTATCGCATTTTGGCGGAGGCTGACGCTCCGTCCTCGGTTCGCGTCGATCTTGCCTTGGTACCAGAATGTGCTTCTCTTCCTGCGTTTGAAGAAAACGCTGCAACTTTCGCAGAGAATGCGGCTGGTAAGGCGCTGCATTACTCGCGAATGCAGGAAGGGCTAATTTTTGCCGATGATTCCGGGCTGGTCGTACCTGCCCTTGGCGGCGCACCGGGCGTCCTTTCGGCAAGATACGCGGGTGTGGCCGCCACGAATTCGCAGCGGATCGAAAAGCTTTTGGAAGAAATGTGCGATCTAACACGCGAAAAACGCGGAGCGCATTTCGTCTGTGCCATTGCCCTGGCGCGACAAGGCAGAGCTCTAGCGGTGGTCACGGACCGCGTGGATGGCGAGATTCTGCGGGAGACGCGGGGCGCGGGCGGGTTTGGATACGATCCGGTGTTTTACTTCCAGCCCCTCAAGAAAACCTTCGCGGAACTATCGGCCGAAGAGAAAAACCGCCATAGCCACCGCGGAAAGGCCTTTCGCAAGTTGTTTGTCGCACTTTCCTCCATGCTATAGTCTTGGCTCCTATGGCGACGAAATCGAGGCAAAAGAAATCGGCGAGCAAAAGACGCCCTCTTGTAAAAGGGAAGCCCGCGAAGAAAGCAGCCAAAGCGCCGAAGCCCGACCGGCCCGCCGGCACCGATCCGAAGCGCGTGGCCGCCATTCTCGCAAAACTGGACGAAGCGTATCCCAGCGCTACGTGTGAGCTGAATCACGAAAACGCATTTCAACTGTTGATTGCCACGATTCTTTCAGCGCAATGCACCGACGTGCGGGTAAATCACGTCACCGAGACGCTGTTCCGGCAATACCCCGATGCAAAAGCGTTCGCGTATGCCACGCCGAGCGAGCTCGAGCAGAAAATTCGGCCCACCGGTTTTTTCCGCAATAAGACCAAGTCCATAATGGGCGCAAGCAAGGGGATTTTGGAAAGCTTTGGCGGAGAAGTGCCGCGAACCATGGAAGAAATCCTTACCTTGCCGGGCGTAGCGCGAAAAACCGCAAACGTCGTGTTGGGAACCGCTTATGGGATCCCTAGCGGCATAGTCGTGGACACCCATGTCCAGCGAATCGCCAAGCGCTTGGACCTGACGCGAAACGAGGATCCGAAGAAGATCGAACAGGACTTGATGCAAGTGATTCCCAAGGACAAATGGATCCTCTTTTCTCACCAGATCATTTGGCACGGGCGGAGGATTTGCCAGGCGCGCAAGCCGAAGTGCCTGGAATGCAACTTGGAATCGCTCTGCTACGCAAAGGACAAAACGGTCTGAAATCCATGTGAGCAAAGCACGAGGTTTTGTGATCCAACTCACAGCAGCCCCCCGTCATCAGCCTTAGCATGAGCCAAATGAAGGTGGCAGCGAAGGCATTTTCGAGCCTACCCAAGGAAAGCTACATCGCCGGGCTCACGCTTCTTGCCATCGCCGGGCATCTCATTCTGCGCTATGCGGCGGCCTCGCCGCCCCGGATTGCGCTTCTTCCCCTGTTCGGGGCGCTAATCATTGGCGGAATTCCACTTGTCTCGGAGCTAGCGAAAAAGCTCTTCAAGATGGAATTCGGCTCGGACCTTTTGGCAGGCGTCTCGATTCTCACCGCGGTTCTGCTGGCGCAGTATCTGGTGGCGACCATCGTGGTGCTGATGCTTTCGGGCGGAGCCGCCCTGGAATTTTATGCAACGGCGAAAGCCTGCTCCGTACTCGATGAACTGGCAAAAAGAGTTCCCAGCATCGCTCACCGGCGGGAAGGTTCCGTACTCCATGATGTGAAGCTCGAAGAAATTCGTGTGGGCGACCTGTTGACGGTGTTTCCACACGAAATCTGCCCCGTAGATGGTGAGGTGCTTGAGGGCCACGGCGTCATGGACGAAGCCTAACTCACCGGCGAGCCCTACGAAATCTCCAAGACGCCCGGATCAAAAGTGATCTCCGGCGCGATAAACGGGGAGCAAGCCCTAACGATTCGCGCTGAAAAGCTGGCGGTCGATTCTCGCTACGCGCGAATTATGCGGGTGATGCACGAAACCGAACAGCAGAAACCGCGCATACGACGGCTGGGCGATCGGCTTGGCGCATGGTATACGCCGCTGGCACTCGCCGTGGCGGGTGTTGCCGGATTCTTGAGCGCTGACGCGCATCGTTTTTTGGCAGTCGTGGTTATTGCTACGCCGTGCCCGCTGTTGCTCGGGATTCCGACGGCAATCGTTGGCGCGATTTCGTTGTCCGCGCGGCGCGGGATCATTATCAAAAATCCTGGGATCTTGGAACAAATTGCTTCCTGCCGCACGCTCATCTTCGATAAGACTGGAACTCTGACGTATGGCAGGCCGGCGCTGACCGCCGTCATTTGTTCCAAAGGCTTTGATCGCACGAAACTGATGCGGCTTATCGGCAGTCTGGAGCAATATTCAAAGCACCCCCTGGCTGCGGCCATCGTGACCGCCGCAAAACAAGAGAACCTCGCGCTGCTGCCCGTGGCTCACGTCAGCGAGCGCCCCGGAGAGGGGCTTCTCGGCATCATCGAAGGCCAAAAGGTTCAAATCACTGGCCGCGGCAAAGTCGCTTCGGAGCAACTTCCTCTGCCGCCCCTGGCGGAGGGCTTGGAATGTTTGGTCTTCATCGACGGCCGCTATGCGGCGGCGCTGCGCTTTCACGACACGCCGCGCAAGGACAGCCGCACTTTCATCGCGCATCTGCGCCCGCGTCACGGCGTGCGCAAGGTGATGCTGGTCTCCGGCGACCGGGAATCGGAGGTGAAATACCTGGCGGAAACTGTGGGAATCACCGAAGTACGCGCGGGCGCGAGTCCCGAGGAAAAAGTGGAAATCGTCAAGCGCGAAACAGCGCACGACAAAACCTTGTTCGTGGGCGACGGTATCAACGACGCGCCCGCTCTGCTCGCCGCGACGGTGGGCGTGGCGTTCGGCTCAGCCAGCGACATCGCCGCGGAAGCCGCGGATGCCGTCGTGCTTGAGTTGGCGCTCGGAAAAATCGATGAGCTCATGCACATCGGGCGGCGTATGCGGCGCATCGCATTGCAAAGTGCACTCGGCGGCATGATTGCCAGCCTGGTCGGGATGATTTTCGCAGCGGGAGGCTATTTGCCGCCGATTGGCGGTGCGATCGGGCAGGAACTGATCGACTTGTTTGCCGTGCTGAACGCCGTTCGGGCGGCCTTACCGACCGACGAGTTGCAGGACTTTTAGATAGAAATTCTCCTGCTCTTTCCGTTCATTTTTCTGCTTAACGTGATACCGAGGTATGCCCGGCCGCCGGAATCCATGTGTGGTCCCGATTTGTTGGCAAGCGGGCGGATGCGTGGCGCCATACTAGCCAGGCTAGTCCTTAACTTATCCTCAGTTCGGCTTGCTTGGAGTTGTCTGGCTCTGCCCGCTCGGCTGGGGATTGGGCTTCGTGCCTGGCGTGGGGCGAGCGGGCGGATTCAAGACTTCGTTGAAATTCGGCATCGCCCCGGAATGCACGTCCGGGTTCGTGTGCGGATTTTGACCGGGATCGGGATGCTGAATCATGCCTCCCAACGATTGCGTTTTCAGCACCACCCATGCGCCATCGCGTTTCTCGAGATTGTAGGCCACGTGCATGCCGGCGCCCGCCGCGCCGCTGTTCTTGGGTCGAAACTCCACTTCCGCGTGAGCCTGGTTGCCGTTGACAGAAACGCTCTGGATATCCATGTCCATGGCGCTCATATTCAACGTACCGATGGAAGTCAAATGCTGCAGAATGCCGGCGCGGATCGCGTCTTTGTCATTCGCTTGCTTCTTGCAGGCACCAATGCCGATGAGCAGGACAAAAATTCCTACGGCCGGAGCCAGGTGCTTCACGCGCGATCCTCTCTAAACGATGAATTGCCCGTAACGATTTGCTTTCAGGCCTTACGCAGCCCATTCGGCACAAGCGGCAAATCATTCAGCCGGATGCCCGTGGCATCGAACAGTGCGTTCCCGACCGCTGGCGCAATCGCCATGATCGGCGTCTCTCCCGCTCCTGCCGACGGGATGTCCTTTCGGTCGAGGAGAACCGCCTCAATCTCCGGCACATCGCGGAAGCGCGGCACACGATAGGTGGCAAAGCGCGGGTTCTTGATCTGTCCATTCTCAAATTCGACGGCTTCAAACAGCGCTCCGCCCAGGCCTTGAATGATTGCACCCACCACTTGATTGCGCAAGCCATCGGGATTGACGATCGCGCCGCATTCGAACGCTTCGACGACACGGACAACGCGCACATCACCCAAAGCCCGGTCCACCGCAGCTTCGGCGCACGCTGCGACATAGCTCCCCTTCTCATCCCCGCAAGCAAGGCCGAAGCCCTGTCCCTCCTGCGTTTTCTTGCGCGGCCAGCCGAACGACTTCGTTGCCGCTTCCAGCACGGCCCGCATTCGTGCATTGGAAAGATTCTTTAAACGAAATTCGAGCGGATCCGCTTTGGCCGCGCGCGCCAGCGCATCCATGTGGGTTTCTCGCGCAAAATGGTTTGCCGTCGCGGCCAGACCGCGATAAGACCCGCTGCGCAAAACCAGCGGCACCTGGTGGTATTGCGTCAGTTGATTGGCTACATCGTAGGGCGTTTCGATCCCAGACATCCCGGAATGGTAGTTGTGAAATTCCCAAGCCGTCAGCCTGCCGTCGGCCGCGACGCCGCTTTTGACTTCGATCACACCCGCGGGGCGGAAGTATGCCCAGGTGAACTCCTCTTCGCGTGTCCAAACAACTTTTACGGGCTTTCCCGCCGCGCGCGCCAGTCGTGCGGCCTCCACAGCCGCGTCGCTGGTATGCTTCCCTCCGTAGGCTGCCCCCGTGTCGGGAACGATGACCCGAACGTCGCTCTCCGGCATATGAAAAACGCCCGCCAGTTCGTCGCGATTCGCAAACGGCCGCTGCGTTCCGGTCCATACCGTCAGCTTGCCATCGGCAAATTGCGCCACCGCTGCCCGCGGCTCGGGCGGACCGTGCGCGATATACGCCACGTTGTAGGTCGCATCGAGTCGATGCGCCGCGGCAGCGAGGCCTTCTGTTATGGAACCTTTCTCCCTTCGGAACCGCTCGTTTGACGAAGGCTCCGCGTTGTTCTTGAGGTAGGAGAAGATTTCTTTGCTCGAGACTTGCGGCACTTCTTTCCATTGCGTCCGAATGGCGTCGAGCGCTTTCTGCGCTTCATGCGCGCTCGGCGCGGCAACGCCGGCGAAGTCGCCATCTCGAACGACGACAACGCTGCTCATGGCTTTTGCGGCGGTGTCATCGTAGGAAGCGAGCGTCGCGCCAAACGAAGGCGGCCGCAGAACTCGTCCGTAAAGCATTCCTTCGAGCCGGATGTCGCTCGTGTACTTGTGACCTCCAGTGACAAACGCGCGGCCATCCACCTTCGGAAGCGGCTTCCCCGCAATCTTCCATTCCGTCGCGGGTGTGACGGGATCCTCCGCGGGGAGATTCTGCGCAAGCGTCTTGCCGCGGGCGAGTTCCGCATAAGTCAGCGAACGTTTCGAAACCGGATCCGTCACCTTCGCGTCCGCAGCGACTAACCCTTCCGGCGCAACATTCCACTCCTTGGCCGCCACTCTGATGAGCAGATTGCGCGCTGCTTCGGCCACGCGCCGGAATTGTGGCGTCATCGTCGGGGTCGTTCGGCTGCCAAACGTGCCGGCGTCAAACGGCGTCAACTTCGTATCCCCCATCACCAATCGCACGCTTGCGAAAGGCACGCGCAACTCATCCGCGATGGTTTGCGAAAGGGACGTTCGAATGTTCTGCCCCATTTCCGCCTTGCCGGTAAACCCGGTTACCGTTCCGTCTTCCCCAACGTGAAGCCAGGATGTGATTTCCTTTGGCAGTTCCTCGCCGTGGAACGACGGCGAGCCAGGAGCGGTCTCCTGCGCGGCGAGCGCGTCCTTGGCCACCATGAAAACCGCGATTCCCGCACCTAAAAGCTTGAAGAACTCGCGGCGCGCCAGTTCAAATTGATGGATGGGCGGGGCATTAAATTCGTAACGCTCCGGTTCGGCGACGAGTCTTTCTTTTGCGGTGTTCATCGCGCACGCTCCTGCATCATCTTTGCAGCGTGTTCGACTGCCTCGATGACGCGTGGGTGCGTACCGCACCGGCAGACATTGCCTTGGAGAAACCGAATAATCTCCTCTTGTCTCGGATTGGCGTTCGTCTCGAGCAAGCCGACCGAACTCATCACCATTCCGGAAGTGCAATACGCGCACTGAAACGCGCCCGCGTCAAGAAACGCTTGCTGCACTGGATGCAGCCTCCCATCTTTTTCCAACCCTTCGATCGTGGTGACGGGTTTTGCCGCCGCTGCGCTCAAGGGAACTTGGCACGAACGCCTAGGCGCTCCTGCCAGCAGCACCGTGCAAGCGCCGCACTGCCCTTCTCCGCAGCCATATTTGGTGCCCGTGAGGCCGAGTTCGTCGCGCAGGACAAACAAAAGTGGCGTGTCCGGAGGGTAGCTGACGGCGTAACGTTTGCCGTTAACTTCGATTTCCATCGACTTTGCACACTGGTGACCTCCGACATTTGTTCCATCCCGCGCACCTGGCCGTGACAAGTCTCACAATTCCATCCGGCTTGCAGATGCGGCCCGTGACTCCACGCCACTCCCGGCAATACCCGGTATACGCGCACCCAGGGAACTGCCTGCTTCGACTTCGCGTAACTTGCAAGCTTCTGAATCGAGGGTTTGTCTTTCGCGACGGTGGCGTGACATTGCATGCACCGGGCAGCATCGGGAAAGGTCATCAGCTTACCGGGTTCGGGATTCCTATGGCACGTCTTGCAGTCCAAGCCAAGCGCCAAGTGCTTCTTATGGCTGTACGGGATCGGCTGCACCGGCGCCGGATGCTCGCTCGGATTGTCCGGCACCACGCTGTTTGTCGTCAGCGGCGGTGTCCCTTGTTCTGCGGGCAGGCTTCGAACGAAGATGACCAGCGCCGCCAAAGTCATTCCAGGAATCGTCCGGGAGACCGGCCTTCTAGCCTTCATCCCGCTTCACCTCGCGTCGGAAGCCTTGTTATTTCGCTTGCGCGGCTACGCTTTCTTGTTCACCACTTCCTCGATGCTGGTCCCGAAATCCTTGAGGATGACCGCCGCCGCGTTTCGTCCGGGCCCTCCGGTGACCGACCCGCCGGGATGCGTCGTCGCTCCGGTTTGATACAAACCGGGAATCGGCATGCGATGCTGCGCCCATCCGGGCATTGGCCGCATCGGTCCAACCTGCGACGCGCACTGCGCGCCCCCGTGCGCGCTGCCGTGCCAGAAGTGTGGGTTCATGCGCTCCAAATCGAGAGGGCTTTCGATGAAGCGCGCAAGGATCTTGTCGTCCGTCAAATTCGGCGCGTACCGCCGCAGGAACTGAAGGTAAGCTTCGGAAACCTCTTTCTTGATCTTGTCCCAATGCTCCGGGCCCTCTTTCAACTCGTACGGCTGCCACCCGACCACTTTGACGGTGTGCATTCCTGCGGGCGCGCGCGTTGGATCCGCCACTGTGCAGCTTATAACCTGCATAGGGGGATCCTCGAGATTCGCCACGCCACGCGCGTCATCGTACGCAAATCGCAGAGCCCGCTCCGAGGAAACCAAAATCCCTGCCTCGATCGGCGCAAGCGTGCCTCCTTGCACGGCAAACTTTGGCGGCTCGCTTGTCGCGTAGTGCGTCACAAACATGGGGTTTTCTGCCTGCCAGGTATCCACGCCGTCGATGAAGTCCTCTCCCCACAGCTCGCGCGGCGCCATGTCCACCAGGTGCTTGATGTGGATCGTCGAGACCACCGCTTTTTGCGCCCGATAGGAACTCCCGTCGCTGCACTCCACCCCTACGCATCGGCCATTCTCCACGATCAATCGTTTCACCCATTTGTTGGTCAGCAGCACTCCTCCATGCGCCTCGATGAACCGCGCCAGCGCTTGGGTAAGGACTCCCGATCCGCCTTTCGGAATGGGCCGCCCCGAATGCTGCTGACGCGCTGCGCCGTACGCCAACCGTCCGGTCATCGGCGCATCCGGCGGCTCGGCCGCCAGATGGGCCATGAACAGCAAGAACGTTCGAGAGTGCTCGTCCTCAAAGGTGTCGCGAACGATTTCCCACGCGGACATGGCCATCCGCCGCTGCCATAATTTGCCGCGCGGCAATGGCCCTAACTGATCGTTCAGCGGCTTGGCGAAACCAATCGGGGTAAAACTGGCACCCATCACCGTCGGTTTGATGGAGTCAAACTCCGAGAGCATTTGTCGATAAGCCGCCCCATCCTTCCTCGAAAATTTCCCGAACTCGTCGCAGGTTCGATCCACGTCGCGCCACTGCGTCAGGTAACTGCCATCCGCAAAAGGAACATGAAAGATCGGATCGGGATCGATGTACTCGAGCCCGTAGTCCCGCAATGGGAGTTCATCGTTTTTGATCATCGGATTGTCGAGAAGAAATGCGTGAGACGTGGAACAAACGTCGTCTTTGAAGCCCTTTAGCGTCAACTCCGCGGTTTTGACGCCGCCTCCAACGATCGGCCGCCCTTCGAGCAGCAAACAGCGATGACCGGCCTTCGCTAAGTAGGCGGCCGTGATCATGCTGTTGTGCCCCGCGCCCGCCACGACAATGTCAAAGCGATCCTCTTGGAGCGCTTGCGCACTCAAGGAAAACGGCGCGGCGGCCAGAGGCGCCAGTGCCGTCGTTTTCACGAATTCGCGCCGGCTGACTTTGCTCATGAACACGCTCCCCTCAAAACAAAGCTTTGACGGCCCGCTTGGATCTCATTTCTCTCTGAAGCCCGGGCTTGCGAATAAGAACCGCGACCGCAAGTACGCCGTTCGTGCGATCGCTAAAGCAACTTCATTGGTTCGCGCATCGCTCCCGCCAAATCGCTTAGGAACTCCGCCGCCCGCGCGCCATCCACCACGCGATGGTCACTCGAAAGCGTCATCGTCATCATCGGCCGCACCGCAGGCTTGCCTTCGACCGCTACCACTCGTTCGGAAATCGCTCCGACCGCGAGGACTGCCGCTTGCGGCGGAGTGATAATCGCGCTAAACGCGTCCACCTTGTACATTCCCAGATTGCTCAGCGTGAAGGTCCCGCCGGTGATGTCCGCGGGCCGTAGCCTTCCGGCTCTCGCCCGTTCCGTCAATTGGCGCCGCTGCGTGGAGATTTCTTCGATCTCGAGCGTATCCGCCTTGTGAACCACCACGCCGACCACCCCATCGTTCACCGCCACAGCAACGCTCACGTTGATGTCTCGATTCGCACGGATGCCTTCGTCGGTCCAGCTCGCGTTCATTCGCGGATGTCTCCCGAGCGCCCGCGCAACGAGAGCGACGCCAGTTGGCTGGGTCTCTCGAGTCCCGGGGCCATGGCTCGCGCCATGGGAGCAGGAACAGCCGCTTTCGAATCCGCAAACTTCTGTACGTCCTCGGCGGTAATCACTCCATCGGGTCCCGTGCCACGCACGAGCGCAAAATCCACTCCCAATTCTTTCGCGAGACGCCGCGCTTTCGGTGAAATCTCGGGAGGCGCATTGGCGACTGCCGTCTTCGTAGCCGCCGCAGCCTGGGTCGCTGCCCGAGTTTGCTGCGCCCCGCCGCTCCTCGAGCGCGCTCCCGGTGCAGCCGAGGCAACCTGTACCGGCGGCTGCTCGCCCGGGGCCACCAGCCACGCAATGGTTTCCCCCACGGGAATCACCGCGCCCACATCCGCAGTGATACCCGCCAGCATCCCGTCTCCCGGCGCTTCGACTTCCACCACCGCTTTGTCGGTTTCAATCTCCAGCAGCGGTTCGCCTTTGCGCACACTCTCGCCTTCTTTTTTTCGCCACGCCAGCAGTTTCCCGGTTTCCTGCGCCATCTCCAGCGCCGGCATCACCACACTGATTGCCATAGTTTCTCTGTTGCGACGATTTCAGTCCGTCGCCGCTACTCCTTCCGCTTTCGCGCTGGCTTCCACCATTTCTTTCACGCGCCGGCTTGGCGGCTGTTCGTTTTCGCGCGTCGTCGAAAGCGGCCCGTTTACCGTGTGGTAGTGAGCTCCCGCCACCATCAATTCTTCCGCCGGGAATCGTGTGATTACTTCATGCCCCGTCGCCGTCACCACGATTTCTTCTTCAATGCGAGCTGCGCTCCATCCGTCGCTCGAGGGCCAGAACGTTTCCAGCGCAAACACCATCCCGGGCTTGATCGCGTGCGAATGCTCGAGCGAAACCAGCCGGCTGATCACCGGCTTCTCCCAAATCGCCAGCCCGACGCCGTGCCCGAATTGCAGGGCGAACGCCGCTTCCTCATCCGGAAATCCAAATTCTTCCGCTTTCGGCCACACGGAGGCGATCTCCGCCGTGGTTCTTCCCGGCCGCACCAATTCGATCGCCGCATCCAGATACTCCCGGCACCGTTTGTACGCATCACGCATGGCATGCGATGCGTAGCCAATCGTGAAGCACCGGTAGTAGCACGTGCGGTATCCCATGTAGGAATGCAAAATGTCGTAGTACACCGGGTCCCCGGGCCGTAGCATGCGGTCGGAAAACACGTGCGGATGCGGGCTGCACCGTTCGCCCGAAATGGCGTTAACCGCTTCGACAAATTCCGACCCCAGGTCATACAACACTTTGCTCACCAGCCCCACCGCCTGGTTCTCGCTCATTCCCGGCTTCATCGCGCGATACAACTCGTCGTACGCTGCGTCCACCATTGCCGCCGAATGGTTCAGCAGCGAAATTTCGTCTTGCGTCTTGATCACCCGCGCATCGCTCATCACCTGCTGCCCATCGACAACCTTGATGCCCTCCTTCTCAAGTGCAAACAAAATCGGCGGCTCGACGACGTCGACTCCCAACGGCTCTTTGTGCAGCCCGCGCTTCTCCAGTTCCACTTTGATTTTCCGCGCCACATTTTCCGCGCGACCCATTTCCGGCGACATCGCTCCGCGCAGCAGCGGAATTCCGGCACGCGAACGCTCACCAAGCCATGGACAATTCTGCTGGTGATGCCGCGCCGCGCTCCCGAAGTCCCACAAAATCGGTTCGTCATTCTGCGGCAGCAAAGTGAACCGGCTGATCTTGTCCTGCGCCCACGTTCCAATGTGCGTTGCCGTGATATACCGCACGTTGTTCATGTCAAAACACAGCAGCGCACCCATCTCCGATTTCCCGAGCAGCGCCTTCGCGCGCGCCAGCCGCTCGCGCCGCAGCCGGTCAAAATCAATGCGGTTCTCCCAGTCCACCGCCATCGGCCCATACGTTTTCAGCGCCATTTCACACCTCCAGTAGCGCGCTCAGCGCTAGGCTATAAAACGCGCCTTCCGCAATCACCGACGCAATCTCCCCGGACACGCCGTACCGCCCGTATCCTTCATCCACCACGATGGCCCGTGAAGTCTTCTTTGCCGACTCCACCAGTGTCTTCTCATCGAGCGGCCAGGTCGTCCGCGGATCAACTACTTCTGCACTGATTCCGGCCTTCCCGAGCATTTCCGCCGCGCCCAGCGCCACTTGCACCATGCTGCTTGTGGCCACAATCGTGATATCTTCGCCCTCGCGCTTCACCTCCGCCACGCCGAAGGGAATGGTATACTCCTGTTCCGGCACCGGCCCTTTCAGCTTGTACATCATCTTGTCTTC
>WNGC01000157.1_pt1 | contig 35326 bp, 31 predicted proteins | sample 5400051 | NCBI WGS metagenome assembly WNGC01 (sample SAMN13153368, study PRJNA577476) | soil metagenome | isolation source: 20 cm soil or saprolite under grassland replicate 2 | place: USA:California | collected 2016-06-15
CCGCCCGTCTTGCCGCTCGTCGGCACGGTTGACGGGATCGTCTCGTGCCTGCGTGCCTATTCCCTGGCCGAGCTCGCGGGTCTCGTGCGAGGGTTGGACACGTACGATTGGGACTTCGGGAATTTTCGGGGTCCACGGTCTCCATTACGCGGCACCTACCTCATCGGCGTGCCGAAAGCCGCCCTGGCCTAACACGGTCCCGCGCGTTTGCTTTTAGACATTCCTCTTTCATTGACCGCCGCCCGCGGAGGCCCTATGCGTTCCGTGTTTCTCGCCGCCCTGCTCTTCGTTCCATCCGTTGTCCGTAGTCAAGAAACCGCATCCGACACCTTGCTCACCGTCAGCCACTATCTCGACTGGGAACAGGTTGCCGAGCCCCAGATCTCTCCCGACGGCTCGCGGATCGTCTACACGCGTCGCTGGGTGAACAAGATCGACGACCGCTGGGATGCGGGTCTGTGGATCATGAACGCCGACGGCTCGAAGAACAGGTTCTTGGTAAAGGGCTCCAATGCCCGCTGGTCGCCCGACGGAACCCGCATCGCGTATTTCGCCGATGGGGAGCCGAAGGGGACCCAGGTCTTCGTGCGTTGGATGGACGCTGAGGGTGCGACGTCGCAGGTGACGCATGTGAGCGAGAATCCCTCGAACCTGAGCTGGTCGCCCGACGGCCGCTCGCTCGCATTTACGATGCTCGTGAAGAGCGAGACGCCGTGGAAGATTTCGATGCCGATGGCGCCGGAAGGCGCGAAGTGGACGCCCGCACCGCGCATCGTCGATCGCCTGCACTATCGCCGCGATCGCGTCGGTTTCGTGGAGCAAGGAACGACGCAGATCTTCCTCGTTCCCGCTGAAGGGGGCACACCCCGCCAGCTTACGACCGGCGACTTCGCGACGAGCGAGCTGGGCGGATTCGGCGCGCCGAACTACGACTGGACGCCCGACGGCCGCACGATCGTGTTCGACGGACTGCGCGAACCCGACGCCGACTATCGCTACCGCGAGTCGTACCTCTACGCGGTCGACGTGCAGAGCGGTACGATCAAGCCACTTGTCAGTAAGAAGGGCGGCTGGACAAACCCGGTCGTCTCGCCCGATGGTCGCACGGTGGCATTTACCGGTCACGAGTACGGCACCTTCTCTTATCGTGCCGACGAAGTCTGGACGGTCGGTATCGATGGCAGCGGGATGCGAGCCCTCACCACGTACGATCGTGATCCAGGCAACGTCCGCTGGAGCCCGGACGGCGGCGGCGTGTTCTTCGCGCTGGCAGAGCAGGGGACGAGCAACGTGTATTTCGCAGGCCTGCGCGGCGGCAATCGCAAAGTGACCGACGGGGACCAGATGCTGTCGCTGTCGTCGGTCGCGCGTGATTTCACCGCGGTCGGCGTTCGCACCGACGCCACGAATCCGCCGGACGTCGCCCGGTTCAGCCTGAAAGCCGGCGGTCGCGCGCCGGTCACTCGCCTTACCAGCGTGAATGCCGACGTGCTGGACCGCATTCGGCTGGGCTCGACGGAAACGGTCTGGTATGCGTCGACCGGTGGCGCGCGTGTCCAGGGCTGGATCATCAAGCCGCCGGGGTTCGATCGGACCAAAAAGTACCCGCTCATCATGGAGATCCACGGCGGGCCGCACGGCATGTACAACGGGGCGTTCAGCTATCAGCTGCAGAACTTCGCTGCGGACGGCTACGTCGTCGTGATCACGAATCCGCGCGGCAGCACGGGGTACGGCAGCCCGTTCGGGAATGCGATCGAGCGCGCGTACCCGAGCGTGGACTATGACGATCTCATGGCGGGCATCGATACGGTCGTCAACCGCGGGTACATCGACACGCAGCGCATGTACGTCGGCGGCTGTTCGGGCGGCGGCGTGCTGTCGAGCTGGGTCATCGGCCACACGACGCGGTTTGCGGCGGCGGCGGTGCGCTGCCCGGTGATCGACTGGATGAGCATGGCGGGCGAGACCGACATCCCGCTGTTCACCTACGGCTTCTTCGATGCACCGTTCTGGGAAAAGCCCGAACAGTGGATCAAGCAGTCGTCGCTCGCCTACGTGGGGAACGTGAAAACCCCCACCCTGCTCATGACGGGCGAGCTCGACCTGCGCACGCCGATCCCCCAAACCGAGGAGTACTACTCGGCGCTCAAGATGCTGAAGGTTCCCGTCGTGATGCTGCGCTTCAACGGCGAATACCACGGCACCAGCTCCAAGCCGTCCAATTTCCTGCGGACGCAGCTCTACATGCTGAGCTGGTACCAGCAGCACCGGCTCGGCAGCCAGAACGCCGCTAGCACTACAAGCGAGGCCCGTCAGCCCTAGGGCCGTCGCAGCGTCTGGTCGAAGATCTGTTGGGCCCGGACGTCACTGAATACGAAGGGCTTCGTACTTGTCAATACGAAGCCTTTCGCAGTTTATGGGGTCGCAGCGCGCTCCACGTCCGCCCACGGCACCACCACGCCGTGCCCACCAGCGACGCGGTCGACGGTAATCCCGCGGGCCTTCACGAATCTGACGAGCTCGGCGCTGCCTGCGGCGGGTGGGTTCGGCGTGGCGTTCACGACATCGCTCTGGAACAGGATCTTGGCTGACGGGACGTAGATCGCGAGCATCCCTTCGGCGTGTGCGGTGGGCAGGCGGTACGCAACGACCTGCCCGTCACCCCTGCCAATGACCAGGCTGTCTTCCACCGCGCTTATCGCTGGGAGCGGGGAGCGGGCGGGGCCGAGGCGCCGGGACAGCACGTCCGGACGAACGGTCTTCCGCGCCGTGGCGATTGACCGTACGAAGCTCAGGTTACGCGCGTGCGTCACGACGGGCACGCCGGCGGCAAGTACGGCTCGCAACCCACCCGAATGATCCCAGTGATGATGCGTATTGATGACCAGGCCCACGGGCTTGGTGGGGAATCTGGAGCGCAGTGTGTCGAGCATTGCCTCCATGCGCATCGCGCTGAGCGGCGCCTCGACCACGACGAGCCGGGCGCCCTGATCCACGATCAGCGAATGATGGGATCCGCCTTCGGCGCGCCACACGTTCGGAGCGAGCTCGACGAGCGTCACGACCACCGGTGGCGGCGTAGGGTCGCTGCGCGGCGCGCGAGCGGCGATAGAGTCGGGAATCGCAAACATACTATCGGACAGCGCGGGATTCGTGCTGATGGCCGTGGCGACGCTATGAGTTTGCAGCCGGTTATTCACCTCGATGTCGACCTGCCGCGAAAGCAGCACGCCGCCGGCGTCCTGCCAGCGGGTGTACGCGGTGCGCGTGACACGATCGCCGAGGACCGGATCGTCGGTCAGCGTCTCGGTGAGGACGAGCAGTCCGGTGCGGCGATCGAAAAAGAGATCGAGCGTGTCCGCGCCCGCGGCGTAGCGGACACCGTCGAGTGTTTCATCGCGCCAGCGGCGCGCCGCGAGGGGTCGCAAGGCCGCGGGATTATCCAGTGCTGTGACGAGTAATCGCTCGGGTGTACGCCGTATGAACCGTTCGATGGCGGCTACCTGCCCGGGGTTGTCCGGCGCCGGCACGCCGTTGGTCTCAGTCATCCCGATGCTGCTGGCGATCACGCGGCGAACCGTGTTAACGGCACCGGTTGGGTTGCGGCCCTCGGTTGTGAACAGCACGCGGTTGCCCGCGTAGTCGGTCACCTGCCGGCCGATCGTCAAATTGGCTCGCGCCGGCGAGGCCGGTGTCTCTTCCTGCCCCAAGGCGAATGTCGCCTGGTAGAAGTCGATCACGGAACCACGCAGCCCGCGCACTGCCGGCTCTCCCCCCATCGCGGCGACCGCGCGGGCGACGAGCTCGCGGGGGGCGGGGGCAGGGGATTGGGCGAGACTGGACAGCAGGATCAGCGGGACGGCCAGGGTGCTCATGGGGCCTCCGGGATTTCCCCTAACGTAGCCCCCCCTGCTTGACAACGCTCGGCCCAATGCTACTTTCTTAGCATAAGATGCTAGTTTTTTAGCATACAACGGTTGGAGGGGACGGCGATGTCAAAGGAAACGACCACGCAGCTGAGCCGTCGGGAACGGGAAATCATGGATCTCATCTATCGCGCGGGGCGGGCGACTGCCGCCGAGGTCCTCGAGCAGCTCTCCGACCCGCCGAGCTACTCCGCCGTGCGCGCGCTGCTGCGCGTGCTCGAGGAGAAGGGTCATCTCCGCCATGAAGAGGACGGTCCCCGCTACGTGTTTCTGCCGACCGTGCCGCGCGAGCGCGCGCGGCAGTCGGCGCTCCGCCAAGTGCTCCATACATTCTTCGATGGATCGACGGAAGAGGCAGTCGCCGCACTCCTCGATCTCTCTTCAACACGTCTTTCCGACGCCGAGCTCGAACGCTTGAGCAAGCTCATTGCCGACGCGCGGAAGGAGGGCCGCTGACATGATCGCCATTCTGGCTGATGCCTTCGTCAAGTCGACGATCATCCTCCTGCTCGCGGGCGGCGTGACCCTGCTGCTGCGTCGCTCCGCAGCTTCGCTGCGTCATCTGGTTTGGACTCTCGCCTGCGGGGCCGTGCTCGTACTGCCCCTGGCCTCCGCGTTGCTCCCGAATTGGCGCGTCGCCGGCTGGCCGCGACTCGATGTCCCGGTGGCCTTCGACCTGAACGAGATGCCGCAGCATCGCGGGCGCGATGTCACGCCCGCTCCGACTGCCACGTCGAGCGCTGCACCCTCGACCGCCGTCGCGCGGACGGCGAGTCCCACGCCGCCCGCGACGACGACTGACGTCGGCAGCGTGCGCTGGCGGATCACGCCGAACTGGACCACGCTCATTTTCCCGGTCTGGCTGAGCGGGGTCGCGGCGGTCCTGATTCTGCTCGCCGTCGGCCTGGCGCGGATCGCGTGGCTCGATCGGATCACCGCGCCGGTGCGGGATGAGCGCTGGCTGCTGCTCGTCGAAGAGTTGTCGCTCGAGCTCGGTCTCGCGCGGCACGTCCGGCTGCGGCAGGCGAGCGGGCCCGCGATGCCGATGACTTGGGGCATTCGCAGGCCGACGATCCTGATCCCCGCCGACGCCGATGAATGGAGCGCGGAACGCCGGCGCGACGTGCTGCTGCATGAGCTGGCGCACGTGAAGCGGCACGACTTCCTCACGCAGCTCGTCGCGCGTGTCGGCTGCGCGGTGTACTGGTTCCATCCGCTCGTCTGGCTTGCGGCGACCCGACTGCGCGAGGAGCGCGAACGCGCCTGCGACGATCATGTGCTGAACGCCGGCGCGTCGCCGTCCGTCTATGCCACGCATCTGCTCGAGATCGCGCGCGACCTGCGGGCCGCGCGCGCGACCGTGCTCGCCAGCGTCGCCATGGCTCGCCCCGCGCAGCTCGCGACGCGGCTGCTCGATGTGCTCGACACGCGCCGGCGTCGCGACACGCTGTCGGCCCGGTCGGCCGTGCCGGCCTGGATTGCGGCAATCGTCGTCGTGGTGCCGCTCGCGGCCGCGGCCCCGCGGATCGCGGAGCCGAGATCATCCTCCGCTTCGATCGACACCATCGGGCCCCTGCCGTCACCATGGCGCAATGGGAAACACGCGATGTTGGCGACCGCGGCGTCGCGGCGGGTCGCTGCTTCGGACACACTGCGCGGGTGCAGCGGGTCCGGCGCACGGCGCTCGAGCCACAGCCACGAAGGCGATGGGGATGTCGTCACCATCAGCATCACGACGGGCAATTGCGCCATCAGCTTCGATGGCGACGGGAAGTTCACCTTCAACGACGACTTCACCGATATCGCCACGCTGGCTTCGGGCGGTCGGATCGTCATCAAGGTCGATTACGGTGCTCACGACCGGCGGCTGACGATTGAACGCGGCCCCGGTGGCGCTCTCGAGCGCGAGTACAAGGTGGATGGCAGCGTCAAGCCGTTCGACGACGAGGCTCGCACCTGGCTTGCCGAGACGTTGACACTGCTCTTCCGGCGCAGCGGCTTCATGGCCGAGGAGCGCGCTCGCTGGATTCTCGACCGCCGCGGCATTCAAGGGCTCATCACCGAGCTGGGAGAGATCTCCGGGGACTACGGGCGGCGGATCTACTACGAGGAGGCGGTCAAGAGCGGCAAGCTGGACGCCGCAGGCTACGAGCGCCTCGTCACAATGGCCGGCCAGTCGATCAGCAGCGATTACGAGCTCGCCGAGTTTCTGATCACGGTCGCGAAGACGCAGCCGCTCAGCGAGCGGATGCAGGCGGGTTTCGTCGCCGCGGCGAAATCGATCAGCTCCGATTACGAGCGCCACCGGGTGCTGACCGCGGCGTTGTCGCGACCGGGCCTCACGCCGGCCGCCGAAACGGCGATGCTCGAGGCCGCGGGCGACATGTCTTCCGACTACGAACTGGCCACACTGCTGATCGAGCTCAACAATGCCCGTCCGATCGACGACGCTGTTCGGCCCGCTTTCTTCAAGGCGGCCAACAAGCTGTCGTCGGATTACGAGCATCGGCGCGTGCTGGACGCCGTGGTGAAGCGCTCTGGCATGAGCGCCGGCATGCTCGCCGACGTGCTGGCCTCGGCGAAGACGCTCAACTCGGACTACGAGCTGGCGGAGCTGTTGACGGCGGTCGGGAACTCCTACGTACTCGACGAGACGCTGCGGCCCCTGTTCTTTGCCGCGGCCAGTAACCTGAGCTCCGATTATGAGCACGGCCGCACATTGCGCAGCATAGTCGAGCGCGGCGAAATGCCCCGTCCAGTGACCCTGGCGGTGCTGGAATCGGCGAAGACGCTCTCCTCCGATTATGAGCGGGCCGAGCTGCTGATCGCGGTGATCGAGAAGGTGAAGATGGACGACACGATTCGCGCGGCCATTCGCGGTGCGGTCCAGGCGATGTCGTCGTCCTACGATCGCGGCCGCGTGTACGACGCGTTGGAACGCGATTGACGCTCCGCGCCTGCGTGGTGCTGGCCGCCCTGCTCGGCGGCACGACGTCCGCGGCGGCACAGTCGAGTGGCGGTGCCCCCGCCCCGGCGAAACAGATCCGCGCGGTGCGTCTCGGGCGCGGCGCGGGCATCGATGTAGACGGGAAGCTCGACGAACCGGTCTGGGCGCAGGCCGCGTGGATCCGCGACTTCGTGCAGAGGCTGCCACACGAGGGCGCGCCACCTTCCGACAGCATGCGTCTCGCGATCCTATACGACGACGACGCCCTGTATATCGGCGCGCGCATGTTCAGCCGCGATCCGTCCAAGATTCAGGCGCCGCTGTCGCGGCGCGACAACCCGTACCAGGCCGAGCACCTCTGGGTGTCATTCGACAGCTACCACGATCGGCGCACGGCGTACTCCTTCGGAGTCACCGCCTCCGGCGTGCGGTTCGATTGGTATCACGCCTCCGACAACCAGGACGTCGTTGATCGGGGGTTCGACCCCGTGTGGGAAGCGAAAGCCGCCATCGACGGCCTCGGATGGACGGCGGAAATGCGGATCCCGTTTTCGCAGCTGCGCTTTACGGACAAGCCGGTCCAAGTGTGGGGCTTCAACGTTGATCACTGGAATCCCGCGACCAGCGAAGATGTCTTCTGGATTGCGGTCCCCCGGGATCGCACGGGTTGGTCGTCGTTCATGGGTGAGCTGGTCGGCATTGAGGGGATCAAGCCGACGCGCCGCCTCGAATTGATGCCGTACGCGGCGACGGACTCGCGCCTGCAGAGCGACGTCCCCGCGGCGGACCCGTTCAACGGCGGCGCCAATCTCGCGGCCCGCGCCGGCGCGGACCTCAAGATGGGTCTCGGTCCCAACATTACGCTCGACGGCACCATCAACCCCGACTTCGGCCAGGTCGAGGCCGATCCGGCGGTCGTCAACCTCTCGGCGTTCGAAGTCTTCTTCGACGAGCGCCGGCCCTTCTTCACCGAGGGCAACCAGCTGCTGCGCGGCAACGGGCCGAGCTACTTCTATTCCCGGCGGATCGGGGCGCGTCCATCGTGCAACGCGAGCGGCGACTTCGTGGACTGTCCCCAGAACGCGACCATCCTGGGCGCAGCCAAGATCACGGGCCGGCTTGCCAGCGGGACGTCGCTGGGCGTCCTGACGGCCGTCACGGGGCGGGAAGCGGCGCGCACGTTCGATACGACATCGAGCACGTTTGGCCGCGCCGTCGTCGCGTCGCCGGCGGGATACGGCGTGGCGCGCCTGCAGCAGGAATTCGGCGCGTCGAAATCGGTGGTGGGCGTGACGCTCACGACCGTGCAGCGGGATCTCGACAGCCTGCTCGCACCGTCCTACACGCGCCGCGCGTACGCCGGCGGCGCGGACTGGATTCTCCGCTGGGACCGCGGCGCCTACGAGTTGCGTGGCTGGCTCGGGTTCACGCATCTGCGCGGCGACTCGGCGGCGATCAACCGCGTGCAAAGCTCTTCGGTGCACTATTTCCAGCGGCCCGACGCGCGCTACATCGACTACGATCCGTCGCGAACCTCGTTCACCGGATCTACGGCGTTGCTGTGGTGGAGAAAGACCAAGGGCAACTGGCTGTACGATCTGCAGTACGGCTGGGAGTCGCCCGCGTATGATCCCAACGATGCCGGACGGCTCGGCAATGCCGACGGCCGCAATGCCTTCGCCGGGGTGATCTACCGTCAGACGAAGCCGCGCGCCTGGTTCCAGAACTACAACGTATCGCTCAGCTCGTTCACCGAATACGACTTTGGTGGCGATCGCCAGGTGCTGTTCACCGAGCTGTATGGCGAAGTCGTGTTGAAGAATTTCTGGGACCTGAGCTCCTACGTCGATTATCAGACTCGCGCCTTCGATCATTCGGCGACGCGCGGTGGGCCTGAGATGGCGACGCCCGAGTCCTGGAACTGGGTCGTGCGGCTTGCCAGCAAGTTTGGCGCGAAGAATTCCTGGGCTGGCCGGGTCTATTACGGCGAGGATGAGCTGAACGGCCAGACCTACCGCTTGAGCGGCGAGATCTCGCTCCGCCCCTCCACCCGTTTTCAATTCTCCGCTACGCCGAACTATCTCCGCGACATCACGCCTCGGCAGTACGTGACCACATTTACGGGCGGCGGTCCGGCGGCGACGTACGGGTCACGCTACGTCTTCGCGCGGATCGACCAAAGCACGTTCTTGATGCAGCTCCGGGCCAACTATACGATCGGCCCCGATCTGACGCTCGAGCTGTACGGCGAGCCGTTCGCCGCAAGCGGGCGTTATTACGGCCTTGGGGAGCTTGCGGTGGCGCGCACCTTCCAGCTGCGGGAGTACGGCACCAGCGGGGGGGGCACCACGCTCGCGCGCGATGCCGCGGGCGATTACACGATCACGGACAACGGCGGAGCCGACACGCTACGGATCTCGAATCCCGACTTCAACATTCTGTCGTTCCGCAGCAATGCGGTGCTGCGCTGGGAATGGCGACCCGGCAGCACACTCTACCTTGTCTGGGCACAGAACAAGTTCGGATACCAGCCCACCGCGCGGCTCGTCGGATTCGGAGACTTGGCTGATAGCTTCGGTGCGCGGGGGGATAACTTCTTTGCTGTCAAAGTCAGTTATTGGATACCGGTCAACTAGGGAGACGCTCTCGGCGTCTCACTTAACGTCTCGTTCCTTCTCAAGCAGTGCTTTTTTTCTCTCAGCTCCCCAACGATATCCACCAAGCTCTCCGTCACCCCTGACAACTCGGTGGCAGGGGATCACCAGCGCCGTCGGGTTCGTCGCGCACGCGCGCGCCACTGCTCTCGTCGCCTGCGGCTGTCCCATCGCTTTCGCGACCTCGGCGTAGGTGCGCGTTTCGCCGAACGGGATTTGCCTCAGCTCCTGCCACACGCGCCGCTGGAATGCCGTGGCGCGAATGTCGAGCGGCAGATCGAGATGCGGCTCGGTCCCGTCCAGGTAGGACAGAATGGCCTCGACGTAGCCTTCGAGCTTGCCGCTTTGATCCTCGCGCACGTCCGCGGCGTCGAACTCGCCGCGGAGATCGGCCTCGAGCTTCGCGGCGCTGTCGCCGAGCATGACGCGGCAAACGCCGCGAGCGGTGGCGGCCACCAGCAGGCGCCCCAGCGGCGTCGACAGCGTGACAAAGACGATTTCCACGCCCGCGCCGCCACGGGCGTAGGTGGCGGGCGTCATGCCGAGCTCCTCGTGAGTCCGCTCGTAGACGCGGCTCGTCGAGCTGTACCCGGCTTCATAGAGTGCGGGGCTCACCTGTTTCCTCCGTTTCAATTCCTGTTTGAAGTGCGCCACTCGCTGCGCCTGGCCGTACGCTCGCGGTGTGATTCCGAGGATGCGCTTGAAGACGCGCGCGAGCCGGCGTGGATCACATGGGGGCGTCTGACCGGCGGCGATGGCGCGGCACGCTTCGCGCACCAGGGTGACGCCTGGATCGGTGCCATTCGCATCGGCAGGATGGCAGCGGCGGCAGGCGCGGAAGCCTTCGCGCTCCGCCGCTTCGGGGATCGGGAAGAACGTGACCTGGGTCCGGCGCGGGCGGCGGCTGGCGCAGGACGGGCGGCAATAGATCCCGGTTGAGCGCACCGCGTACACGAATGCGCCATCGAACCGGCGATCCCTTGCCATCACGGCTTTCCAACGCTCAGTGGGACTCATGGTGGAGAATGTTACGCGAGAGCCCACGCGAGTTCTATCCGTTTTGTGCGCTCAAATCCTCACTGCCACGGCTCGTCCTTGGACGGACCGTAGATCGACGGAACCTTGCCGCCCGCCATCCGGAGGTACACGGAGAATTGCCCGCGATGGTGAATCATGTCGTTCAGCATCATCCACAGGAAATCCTGGCGGCGCACGTCGCCCATCTGCTTGGGAGCCGTATAGAACTTGATCGTCGAATTCAGATCACTGTCGTCCGCCTTGCGGACCGTGTCGGCCATCTTCTTGAACACGCGCTCGACCTCGCCGACGGTGTCCGACCACGTCTTCGGCATCGCCGGCATGTTCGTCGGCGGAAACTTGAACTCGCCCTGGAGCGCTTGCGTCGCGGCCACACCCTCGAACGCAAACGTCCACGCCAGCTCCTGGGCCGTGCGACAGGTGGTGTGGGGCTTCATGGTTTCTTTCCCGCCGGGGTAGGCGCGCAGGACCTTCACCGTCGTCGCTGTCTCCCGCTCCCAGGCGTCGAGAAACGCCCTTTTCTCGCTCATGTGCTCTCCTCGTTGAGTCGTACTGAAATCTGCCACGTGGGGCGGCCCGTGCGAGCCCCCTTGACAACTGTTCTACTGTACCAATACACTGTAACTGCGATGTTCCACGATATCGATGCCCGCAGTCCCATTCCTCTCTACGTCCAGATCGCCGAGCGCATCCGTCTCGCGATCGCCACCGGCACGCTCGGCAGCGCCGCGCCCCTGCCGTCGGTGCGGCAGCTCGCCGCCGAGCTCCGCGTCAATCCGGCCACGATCACGCAGGCCTATCGCGATCTCGAGGCGCAGGGCTTCGTCGAGATTCGCCATGGGGCGGGGACGTTTGTCCGCGAGCTCGCGCCGGGGCGGCGCGCGCGGGAACGCTCCCAGCAGGCCGGCGCGCTGGTTCGCAAGCTGCTCGCGGAGGCGCGCCGCTCCGGCGTGGCGCTGGCGGAGCTGCAGCGTGCCCTCGAGGCGGAATTGGGAGTGAAGACGCCATGACCTATGCCATCGAAATCGAACGGTTGCATTACCGGGCCGGCAAGGCGTTTGAGATCCCCGCGCTCGATCTGCACGTGCCCAGCGGATCGATTTATGGCTTTCTCGGGCCCAACGGGTCCGGCAAGACGACCACGATTCGGCTCATCCTCGGCCTGCTCCAACCATTGAGCGGCCGCATCACGGTGCTCGGGGACTCGATGCCGCAGCAATACGCGCGCATCCTCCGTCGTGTCGGTTACGTCCCCGAACAGCCGCATCTCGACGCGACCATGACCGTGCGCGAGCTGATCGCCTTTCAGTCCGCGTTCTATCCCGGCTGGGACCGGGCCCGCGCCAGCGAGCTCGTCCAACAATTCGAGCTCGATCAAGCGCAGCTGTTTGGCCGGCTCTCGAAGGGCCAGAAGGCGAAGCTGATGATTCTGCTGGCGCTGGCGCAGTGCGGCGCGCTGCTGGTGCTCGACGAGCCCACCGACGGGCTCGATCCGGTCGTGCGCCGCGACATTCTCAGCGCGTTGCTCACATATGTCTCCGAGCGGGGAGCGACGATCTTCATCTCGAGCCATCTCGTGCACGAGCTGGAGCGCGTGTGCGACTGGATCGCCGTGATGGACAATGGACGACTCATCACCGAATCACCCATGGACAAACTGAAGCACGGGACCAAGCGCCTGGTGGTGACGGGCGCGCCCGCTGAAATCGGCGATCCCCCGTTCCAGCTCCTCTCCCGTGAGCGCTCGAATGGCGCCGGCGAGCAATGGGTGGTCCGCAATTGGGAGCCGGCCATGGCGGGATACGTCGAGAGCCTGGGCGCGTCGATCCGCGATGTCATCGATCTGGATCTCGAGGACGGGTTCGTCGAGCTGCTGCGTGGCTTCCGTGGAAGGGCGGTGCATTCATGAGCGCGATGTTCCGCGCGGTGCTCTACGCGCAATGGAAATGGTCCCGGCTGATCGTGGTGCTCGGGACGGTGGCCGCTTTTGCGATTCCGTTGTTGTCGTTGCAGGGCGCCGCGCGGCCCGGCCGCGGCGCCCTGCAAGCTCAGGAATTGCTGCGAGCGGTCCAGTCGTGGGGGACGCTGTATCCGCTGCTCGCCGCGGCGCTCGGCCTGCTCGTGGCGATCGCCGCCTGGGCGGCCGATCATCGTGGCCGCCACATTCACGCGCTCACGTTACCGCTGCCCCGCTGGCACTACGTGTTGCTGCGCTTCGCCGCGGGATTTGTCCTGCTGGTGGCGCCTATTGCTGCCGTCCTCGCCGGCGCGTTCCTCGCGACGTGGACCGCCACGCTCGCGCCGGGACTCCAGGCGTACCCTATTGCGCTCACCGTCAGGTTCGCGCTGGCGGTGTTCGTCGCCTATGCGGTGTTCTTTGCCATCTCCGCGGGAACGGCGCGGACGGCGGGGATCATCCTGAGTGTCGTCGCGGTGCTCATCTTCGTGCAAGTCGTGGCGAACATGGCCAGCCTCGATCTCAACTTGACGGGCGTGCTGCAGACGGCTCTGGTCGGCGGGCCGGGTCCGCTCGCGGTCTTCACGGGACGCTGGATGCTGGTGGATGTGTAGACTGGTCGCCGCCCTATTTGCCGCTGCGCTCCTGGCAGCGCCGCTCGCCGCTCAGGATCCCGTCATGGATCGCCTGCAGCGCCGCGCGGACAGCCTGCTCAGCACTTGGCGCGAGGCGCAGCGGCTCGCCGACATCGCCGATAGCCTCGAACGAGAGCGCGCCACGGCGGGCTCCGATACGATCGCCGTCGGCGCCTTGCGCATCATCGCCAATCCCTCGCCGCTGCCGTTACGAGCGGCCGCCGAGCGTGCCTGGCCGGCGATCGACAGCCTATATGGAAGTGCCGCGGCGGCGCTGACCGCACAGCCGTACATCATTCGAACCGTCGATCCCGACACCGCGATCCGCCGGAGCGTGCTGCATGTCGGTCTCGAGGTACCGTGGGACCTGGATGTCGGCAGGACGACAGCGCTCCTCCTTGAGACCGTGATTCCACCTCGCTTCGACGCGGGGCTGGCGGGCTGGCTCGGGACCGTGCTGCGACCAACCGTTCGTGCGCACGACGAGTACCGTGCGGTCTTTCTCCAGCTGGTCACGGCGCCCTCCGAGGCGGCGCGGAGCTGCTTCCTCGGTGCTATCCCCAAATGCGCGGACGTGCTCGAGCTGAATGATTCCGCAGGGATCCTGGAGCGTTGGTACGTCACCGCGGCGGAACGCGAAGCATTGGTCCGGGGATCTTTCACCGACTACTTCGCGCGCGGGCCGACCGCGCCGGGGCTGCAGCGGTGCCTGCAACACCACGACGACGCCTGTACGGGGCTGCTGCAGGCGTTGCCTCGGGGCGCGCTGCCTCGACCCCTCGGTCCCGAAGCGCGTCTGGCGCTGATGCGGGAGGCGCTGCGCGCCGGCGGGCGCGAGGCGTATCCGCGTCTGGTCGCTGATCCTCACGCACCGATCGCAACGCGACTCGCGAGCGCCGCCGGAATGAACCTGGACTCGCTCGTGATGCGGTGGCGCGAGCGGGCGCTCGCAGCGCGTCCCGCTACGCTGACGCTCCCGTGGTGGGCCGGCATCGCAGCGCTCGCGTGGACGGCAGTCTTTGGTTGCTGCGCGGCGAGGAGCAGCCGGTGGCGTCTCTAAGGCCCTGGGTCGTCGCCGCGCTGGCGAGCTGCGTCGCATTGGCGCTGGCCTACGTGCCGCCGCGCGGTGCGCAGTCCACCCGAGAGCAGCCAGTCTTTTTCTTTCAAACACCGCGGGGAACGCCGGCGCGCCAGCGTGCGCAAGCGTTAGCCGACGAATGGCGCGGTGTCGAGCAATCCCTGCGACTGGTGAGCGCGCGGCGCCAGCTCCGCGACGTGGTGCACGCCGCAAGCAATCGGGGCAATTCGTTGGTCGTGGTCAGTGACACGGGCGGCGGCACCTTTGCGGCGCTGCCGATGGCCGACAGCGCCGCACGCGTCGCGTGGCGACAGCTCGGACTCGGTGAGACGAAAGTCAGCGTCGCGCTGGTCATCCGGTGGGCGAGTCTCTCACCGCCACGTGACCGGCCGGCGCTGGACGAGGGGATCGCCGGCTATCTGCCACCAGATTCGACGGATCGGACGACCTGCCTTGCGGTCGTGACAGCGGGCCGCTACTGGACGCGCACCGTGTTGAGCAATACCCGCGACCGGTTCTTCTCGTTTGGAGCCCTCGTCCATTCACTCAAAGCCGGGCTCGGACCGTGCGCGTTCTACGCCGCCTTCGGGACGCCGGGCGCACCGGTGCACAGCTGGTTGGCAGCGCGGAATTGGGATCTGGCCGCGAGTCTCCACCCCGGCGCGCGGGGCCGCAGCAATTCCATGATCGAGATGGCGGAGCCTCGCTACTCCTGGTACTGGGACGCGATCTACTCGCTGCCGCCCATGGCGGTCGCGTGCCTAGCCGGCCGGCCTGACGGGTGTCGCGCTGCGGTGGTGGCGGGCGCAGGTGACGAACCGGCGACTCCATTTCCGGAGATCATGCAGGTGGACCGGCGCTGGAACCGCATCCAGCGACTGGTCGAGGCGGGGCGCTACCTGGGGGATGTCGCGCATGCGGTCGGCCGCGATCGGTTCCTCGCGTTTTGGACGTCCTCCCAGCCGGTGGACACCGCGCTTGCGACGGCGCTCAAGCGTCCGGTCGGTGAGTGGACTGCGGACTGGCAGCGCGATTTCGTCCTGCCGATTCGCCTCGGTCCGGCGCCGCCGCTGGGCGGAGTCGGGCTCGCGCTCACCATCGCCATGCTCGCGATAGCGATTGTCGCCGGCACGGTGGCACGCCGCCAGGTGCGATGATCGCGCTCCTCATCCTGCTCGCCATGGCGCTCTTTGCCTCGCCGGCGCTCGGCCAACAACGCTGGGAGCGTCAGGTGCAGGAGCGCGTCCAGCGAGCCGTCGCCGCTGTCGGGACACCCTCACCCTCGCCCGTGGTTAAGCGATCGGGCCCTCTGAACACTGATGAGACCGCGTCGTTCGAGACGACGCTGGTTCAGGGAACATCCTACCAGATCATCGCGGTGTGCGACGATGACTGCTCGCGACTGCAATTGACGCTGCTGACGTCGAGCGGAAGTGAGATTGCCAAAGAACGCAACAGCGAGAGCCTGCCGACTCTGCGTTTCACGCCGCAGACGACTATGGCGTATGGCATCCGTGTCGTGATGGAGGGATGTCGTTGGAATCCTTGCTGGTACGCGGTCGCCGTGGTGCCCGTGGGCAAAAACCCGCCCTAGCAGATAGTTTTCCGGTGTGCGTCAGTGCGTCCCCATCATCATCCTGGCCCTCATCGCCATCGGCGGCCTCACCTGGGCCATCATGGCCCTGCGCCGTTCGCTGGCCCGCGAGCGCCGGCTGGCGCGCGTCGATGACCTGACCGGCGTCCGCAACGCCCGCGCCTTTCGCGAGGCGGCGGGAGCGGAAATCGAGCGGGCCCGCCGCTACCAGCACCCCTTCAGCGTGGCGGCAATCGACCTTGGCTCCCGCGTGGGCGACGAGCTGGTCCGCGCGGCCGCCACGGTGTTGCGTGGCGCCCTGCGAGCGACGGACATGGTGGCCCGCCTGGGACGCGACGAATTCATCGCGCTGCTCCCGGAGACGAGCGCCGCTTCCGCGCGCATTGTTCTCGACAAGCTTCGGACCGGACTGGCGGATCTCCGCACCGGCGACGGCCGCCAGGCCACGCCCGCGATTGGTGGCGTGACGTTCCTCAACCCGCCTCAGGCGGTGGAGGAGATCATCAAGGCCACCGACGAACGCATCGTCGAGGCGCGGTCCACTGGTGCGCCCTCGCACGTCACCTGGAACGCCGCGCCGCCTCCGGTCCCCGGCTTCGACGGGCGATGACCCGGCAGAACATCGCGAGCGGCACGCCGTGGGAGCCGGTCGTAGGCTATTCGCGCGCGGTGCGGGTGGGACGTGTCGTCCAGGTGTCCGGTACCACGGCGACCGACGCGCACGGCAAGATCATCGGCGCGGGCGACCCGTACGCACAGGCCGTCCAGGCGCTGCGCAACATCGGCCGGGCGCTCGAGCAGGCGGGCGCGGAGCTCCGCGATGTCGTGCGCACGCGGATGTACGTGACCGATATCGCGCACTGGCAGGCCGTCGGGCGGGCGCACGGCGAGGGGTTCGGCGAGATCCGTCCCGCCACCACCCTGGTCGCGGTCACGCGACTCGTCGATCCAACCATGCTGGTCGAAATCGAGGCTGAAGCGATTCTTCCCGAATGAGAATCGTCGTGAGCGGGTCGACCGGTTTGATCGGAACCGCGTTGGTCCAGGCGCTGAAACTGCGCAGCCACGAGGTCTTGCCGCTGGTCCGGCGGCGCGTAGCGGTAGGCGAACAGGCGGTGGCGTGGGATCCGGAGCGCGGCATGATCGATCGCGACGGACTGGAAGGGATCGACGTGGTGATTCATCTCGCCGGCGAGAATGTGTTTGGTCGGTGGTCGGCCGCCAAGAAGCAGCGCATTCGCGAGAGCCGCGTGCAGGGGACGCGTCTGTTGAGCGATGCGCTCGCGGGACTGACTCGCCCGCCGCAAGCGCTGCTCGCGGCATCGGCGATCGGATACTACGGCGATCGCGGCGACGAGGCGGTCAGTGAATGGAGCGCGCCGGGCGAGGACTTCCTCGCGTACGTGTCGCGCGATTGGGAAGGAGCCACCACCGCCGCGGCGCGCGCGGGTATTCGCGTCGTCAATATGCGATTTGGGGTGGTGCTCACGACGGCGGGCGGAGCGCTGGCCAAGATGCTCCCGGCGTTCCGTCTCGGGTTGGGCGGACGCGTCGGAAGCGGCAATCAGTACCTGAGTTGGATCGCGCTCGACGACGCACTCAATGCCATCGCGCATCTGCTGGCGACGTCCCGGCTCGCCGGACCGGTAAACCTGACGGCGCCGAGTCCTGTGACGAATCGGGAGTTCGTGCGAACGTTGGCGAAAGTGCTGGGCCGGCCGGCGGTCGTGACGGTCCCGGCGTTCGCGCTGCGCATGGCCTTTGGGACGGAAGGCGCGGCGATGTTACAGAGTGGGCAACGCGTCCTCCCGGGGTGTTTGCTCTCGTCCGGGTTTCATTTCCGGTTCGACACGGTCGAGCCCGCGCTGCGTCACTTGCTTGCCCCCTCGGAACACGGCCGGTAGTATCGAGCCATGACGGTTCCCGACGTCTACAGAGACGACCCTGACGACGCGCAAGAGCCCGAGGTATCCAAGCGCTCGCGGGGCGTCGCTTTCTTGTTGTCGTTCTTTGGCGGCGTTTTTGGATTGCATCGCTTTTACGTCGACAAGCCCCGCACGGCGATCGCCATGCTTTTCACGTTTGGCGGTATCGGCGTGTGGTATCTCTATGATCTGGTCCTCATCGCGGCGGGAGAATTTCGGGACAGCGAAGACTTGCCGCTCCGCAACTGGGGCGTAGCAGAGTCTTCCTACGAGCAGCACCGCCTCACGGGCCGCGCGGAGCAGCGAGTCAACGAGCTCGAGGAGCAGTTCGACGCCTTGCGCCAGCAGTTCAATGATCTGGCGGAGCGGGTCGATTTTGCGGAACGCATGCTGGCCCAACGACGGAGTCAGGAGTCAGGAGTCAGGAGTCAGGGCCCCTCACTCCCGGCTCCTGGCTCCTGACTCCGACTCCTATGAAAATCGGCGTGCCGAAGGAAATCGCCCCCAACGAGCGACGGGTCGCCCTGACGCCCGAGGTCGCGGGCCGCCTGGTCAAAGGCGGCTACGAAGTTTTCATCGAGCGCGGCGCTGGATCGGCCGCGTTTTTTCCAGATGTGGCCTATACGAAGGCCGGGGTTGGGGTTGCGGATCGGGGATTGGTGCTTGGACACTCGGACATCATTCTTCAGGTGCAAGCTCCCAATCCCGAGTCCCTGACCCAAATCCCTGAAGGCAGTGCGCTCGTCGCATTTTTCCAACCGGTTTCCGAGTTTGTGCGCGCGCTCGCGCAGCGGAAGCTGACCGCCTTCAGCCTCGTGCTCCTGCCGCGGATCACGCGGGCGCAGCCCATGGATGTGTTGTCGTCGCAGGCGACCGTGGCGGGCTACAAGGCGGTGCTCCTCGCCGCCACCGCGACCGGCCGCCTGCTGCCGATGCTGGTGACGGCGGCGGGCACGCTCCCGGCCGCGCGCGTGCTCGTGCTCGGCGCCGGCGTCGCGGGCTTACAGGCGATCGCGACAGCGCGCCGGCTGGGGGCGATCGTCTCGGCCTTCGATGTCCGGCCGGCCGTGAAGGAGCAGGTGCAGAGCCTCGGCGCCACGTTCCTCGAGATGGCGATTGAAGAGCACGCCGAGACCGCCGGCGGCTATGCGAAGGAATTGTCAGAGGAGACGCACCGCAAGGAGCTCGCATTCCTGGCCAATGCCGTCAAGGATGCCGACATCGTGATCTCGACCGCGGCGATCCCCGGCAAGAAAGCGCCCGTCCTGATCACGACGGCCGCCGTGCAGGGCATGAAGCCGGGAGCGGTGATCGTCGACCTGGCGGCCGAGACGGGTGGCAACTGTGAGCTGACGGAGCCGGGCGCGGAGATCGTGCGGAACGGCGTGGCGATTCTCGGTCCGCTCAATCTGGCGAGTACGTTGCCGTTCGACGCCAGTCAGATGTACGCGCGGAACGTGGCCGCCTTCCTCGGCCATATCGTGCAGGACGGCAGGCTGCGGCTGGATTTCGAGGACCAAATCATCCGCGACACGTGCGTGACGCACGCGGGCGAGGTGCGGAAATCATGAGCGACTTCGGATCGATGCTGTTCGTGTTCGTGCTGGCGACCTTCATCGGACTCGGCGTGATTCGCCGCGTGTCGCGCCTGCTGTACACGCCGCTCATGTCCCTGACGAATGCGATCTCCGCCATCGCGGTTGTGGGCTCGATCGTTGTGGCCGGCGCCGACCACCCGCTCACGATCCGGATTCTTGGGGCGGTCGCGCTGTTCGCCTCGATGACCAACATCGTGAGCGGTTTCATGATCACCGACCGCATGCTCAAGATGTTCAAGAAGCAGTGATGCACCTCATCGGTGAGCTCTCGGCCGTGCTGGCGACGGCCCTGTTCATCTTCGCGCTGTACTGGATGAACGATCCCAAGACCGCGCGCCACGGAGTGATTGCGGGCGTGGTCGGGATGACGGTGGCCGTCCTGGCGACGTGGATCCAGCCGGAAATCATCCATCATGGCTGGGTCATCGGCGCCATCGCGGCGGGATTCATCGTCGGCGTGCCGTTGTCGCGCGTGCCGCTCACCGCCGTGCCACAGCGCACGGCGCTCTCGCACGCGTTCGGCGGGCTCGCTGCGGGCCTCGTGGGAATGGCGGAGTACTTCCTGTGGCGCGGCGGCTCCGCGACAGCGGAGATGACGCATTTCCGCATGAGCGCGCTTGCGGCCGAAGTCATTCTCGGATTCCTCACCTTTACGGGCAGTCTCATGGCGGCGGGCAAGCTGCAGGAAGTGCGCTGGATTCCGCAGCGACCCGTCACCTATCCCGGCCAAAACTTTGTCAACATCGGGGTGCTCGCGATCGCGGTTGCGCTCGGCGTTGCCGTCGTGCTGCATCCCGGCGCACCGTGGGCGCAGCAGGCGTTTGTCGCGATTGCCGCGCTCGCCCTGATCTTTGGCGTGCTGCTGATCATTCCCATCGGCGGCGCCGACATGCCCACCGTCATCTCGATTCTCAACGCCTATGCCGGCCTCTCGGCGGTCGCGATGGGGTTCGTGCTCGACAGCAAGCTGCTCGTCACGGCCGGCGCGCTCGACGGCTCCAGTGGTCTGATTCTCTCGATCATCATGTGTCGGGCGATGAATCGCTCCTTCACGAACGTGCTGTTCGGCGCGTTCGGCAAGGCACAGCCGGCGCTGGCCGCGGGTGAGCAGAAACCATGGAAGCAGGAGACAGTCGAAGGGGCGGCGCAGCTGCTCGAGCAGGCGCGCAACGTCGTCATCATTCCCGGTTACGGGATGGCCGTCGCGCAGGCGCAGCACAAAGTGCGCGAGCTGTACGACGCGCTCACCAAGCGCGGTGTCACCGTGAAATTCGCGATCCATCCTGTGGCGGGCCGGATGCCGGGCCACATGAACGTGTTGCTTGCCGAGGCGAACATTCCGTACTCGGCATTGGTGGAGATGGACGAGATCAACCCCGAGATGCCGCAGACCGACGTGGCCCTCGTACTTGGGGCGAACGACGTCGTAAACCCCGCCGCCCGCTACAACAAGGGCACGCCAATCTACGGGATGCCGATCATCGATGCCGACAAGGCGAAGACCGTGCTCGCGGTGAAGCGCAGCAAGAATCCCGGCTTCGCGGGCATCGACAACGAGCTGTACGTCCAGGACAACACGTGGATGCTGTTCGGAGATGCGAAGGCGGTGCTCTCGGACCTCGTGAAACAATTTGGTGGCGGTGGGATCCATTGAATCGATAGGACGCATGTGCAGCTAGGGGCGCAGCATGCTGCGCCCCTACCTATTTCACAGCGCCCGCCTATTCACCGAATATCTATGCACCAGGTTTAGAGTTTATTCCTACTTGCGGCTCTTTGTGACCCGCTCCACGTTCGCAGTCTCTTCCAACGGAGCGCTGCGTATGCGTCATCCACTCGCACCCATGTTGGTAGCCGGACTGCTGGTTGCGGCATGTACCTCGACAGACCGACCGCTTGCCTCTCACCCGCAGTTCGACCACACACAGGACCTCGATGGCGTTCCCGACCTGATCGTTGATTCGAAAGCACTCACGACTTCGTGGGTGGTTTACGATCAGGAGCTCAAGGAATCGTTCTGCACGTTGCAGGAGGGCGGCGTTCCGGCAGGCAAGCATCGTGTTCTACGGTTTACCGTCACGACGCCGAACATCGGGACCGCCGACGTCTACGTCGGTGATCCGAACCGTCACTGGGATCCCAACGGCGATGGGGACGGCAGTGATTCCGACGGGCTGTTCGAAAACAACGCGTGCCATCGTCACTATCATTTCCGCAACTACGCGACATACTCGTTGCTTTCGGCCGACCGGTCTACGTCATGGATCTCGGCGAAACGCGGCTTCTGCATGCTCGATATCACGCCCTACAACGTCAACGACGGCGGCATCAAGCCGTGGTACTATCGGGCGTGCGGCCGGCCAGCGCGGCCCGATCTCGGTCTACCGGAGGTCCCCGGCAATCAGGGGATCAGCGTGTACTACGCCGATACGTATGTGAAATGGCTCGGCGGTCAGTACTTCGTGCTGGATGGGTCCGATGGGCAGGCGGTGATTCCGCCGGGTGATTACGTCATCCGGATCGAAGTGAACCCCGGCTACGTACCGAGCCGCGAGAACCCGTGCCGGTTCCTCGATCCGGCCACTGGATTGTGTCATGCGCTGCTCGAATCGAATTACGCGAACAACATCGGCGAAGTGGCAATTTCGATTCCGGACCATCCGGGCAAGAAGGGCTGGGGACCGGGCGGCGGGCAGGATCCGGTGGACGAGTTGATCGACGACGAGAATCGGCCGGACAAATGATTACGAGCCGTCAGCCGTCAGCCATCGGCCAGCAGCGCTGATGGCTGATGGCCGACGGCCGATGGCTAAGAATCACCGCCCGCCGCACGACGCGGGAGCCGCGAGGCAAAAGCTGTTTGCGAGCCGTTCGGTGATCGTGATTGGCAGGAACGTCCCCGGAGTGGTGATCGCCTCTGAACCTGCCTGCCAGATGTCGGCATTCACAGCAAAACGGTATTCGTCGAACAACCGCTTCCCTTGCAGGAAAAGGTTGCGCTGACGTTCGTACTGCAGCATCGCTTGCGCCGTGGGTTGGCCGACCGCGCCGGTATACGCGGTTAAGCCGTTCAAAGCGCGCTCGGCGTTGATCGCGTTCTGAAAACCGGTGTTGTCGCCGGCCGCCAGCGCTGCCTCGCCGACGATCAAGTACAGCTCGCGGGCGGACAGGAACGTCAACGCTCCCCAGCGCGTGTTGTTGAGAAAGCCATTCTTGGAATCCAGCAGGAAGCGCGTGAGTTCCGGGTCACGTTTGTTGTCGATCGGATCCCTAAGTCGGATACTATCGACATCAATCGTCTTCCCGCCGGTCGAGCACCCTGATACAGTGCAGTTGGGATACACGTACACGCCCCCGATCCGCATCTCCTGCCGCTCGTTCACCTCGAAGCCGATGTCCGTGCTAATGGTCGTCGGGTCGTAGCGGAACTGGTAGCGCCAGTCGGTCAGGTTCAGTGTGGCGGCTAGCGCGAGGGCAGCGTTCGCATCGGCTACGGCGGCGGCATCATTGACGAGTGGGCTTGCGAGCGGAACGGCGCTCGGTGGAGGGTTGTTCAGTTTGGCCCATAGCGCCTGATAGTACCTCGCCGTGGCTCGGGCGGCTGTCGCATCAAGCTCGAGATCCTGATCGCCGATATTCTGCGCGATTGTCCTGGCGATGGTCGCGTAGCCCACGGCGATCTTGTAGACGGAGTCCATTTTCGTGGCGCCGAGCGGGGCCGCAGATGTGTCACGACTCGACCCGATCGGGAAGTTGTCGAAGAGGTTCCCGATCATCGTGTAGACGAGCGCTCCGTACAGGTAGGCTCGGCCGAGCGCGTTGCTGTCCGCCAGTACGCCGCTTGCTGCAAATCCGTTCAGGCGCCGGATTGTCTGATCGTCCCACCAGCGGGCCTCCCCGACATAGAAAAATGCCGCATCGACGAACTCGTTTGTGGGCTCGGAGATCGTTCCCTGGTCCAGGTTTTGCCAGGCATCGCGAGAGCCGATCCACGTAAGCTCGTCCGTCGCCATTGAATAGGGCGTCAGGATCTGGCCCCAGGCCCGCGCCAACGAGGCGAGCGCGCCATTGGCCTGGTTCGCGGCGGACTTCGGGGTATTCAAGTCGCCTTCCGTGACGCTGTTTGGGTTCTTCACGTCCAGCAGGCTGCTGCACGCGGCGAGCGCAATCACCAACGCCACTCCGAGCAGCCGGGATGCGCGATTCGTCAGCATGGTGTGACTCCTCTCCGGTGCGCGGTTAAAAGCCGAACTTCACGGCGAAGGTGAAGCGTCGCGGCAAGGCGAGGCCGAACGCATCGATCCCCTCGCCGAAATTCGCCTCGATTCCGTTCAGGTCGGAATTGGCGGCGCCGCGTCCGTATTCATTCAGCTCGGGATCGATCCCGCTGTAGTGCGTGAACAGCGCGAGGTTGCGCACCGACGCTTTCACGGAGATGTAGCGGAGTCCGAACCGCCGACTCGCCCACGCGCTCGGCACATTGTAGGAGATGCCAAGCTCGCGCCACCGCACGAATTTCCCGTTCTCGTTTTGGTTGAGGCCATCGTACGGGGTCAAGGCGCGGAGTTTCAGCCACTCTTTCGCGGCGTCCACGCGCTGCTGCGCTGTGCTCGCCGGGTTCAGCATGGTGGACTCGACGCGTGCGCCGGCTTCGGAATTGCGACCAATCGTGGCGTTCGAGTTCCGGAAGGCGAACGTCAGGTTCGTGATCGTGTAGTTCCCAACCTTGTATTCGAACAACGACGAGAGCTCGAAGTTCTTGAACATCGTTGCGGTAAACCCGAATGATCCTGCCCAGTCGGGCGTCGACTTCCCGAGGTAATGATCGAGGAAGTCTCCGTCCCCATCTTCGTCAACTCGGATCGGTAGGAGAGTGTTCAGCGACTTTGGAGCCGCGAGGGCAGCCAGGAGGTCGGCGTCGGTGTCAAAGTTGCCGTCCTTGTTCAGGTCATACGGGTACTGGCCGGCCTGGAGACAGGCGTAGGTCGCGCCGGCGGGCCGCGCACTGCACGGCGCGACGAGCTTGGCGCCGAAGAGGGAGTTGGGGGCGTATCCTTCGTATACGAAATTCCGATACCGCGGGTAACTTCCCCCGACTTTGAGCGGGGGTGCCCCCCCGAGACTGGCCACGATCTCATGCAGGAACGCGGTGTTCCCGAAAACTCTGATCGAAAAATCAGGCCGGGTGATGGGCACGACGTTCACGCCGATCTCCCAGCCGTGCGCGTCTACACGGCCGATGTTAAACAGCTGCGTGGCACGAAAACCACCGGATGGGGCGAACTGTCGAGGATAAAGCGCATCGCGAGTGACGCGGTTCCAGTACGTCATCTCCACGGCCGCGCGATCGTTGAGGATGCCGATCTCGCTGCCCATTTCCCATTCCGTGGCGATCTCCGGCCGCAGAGCCGAGTTACCGAGATTGAGCGGCGAGACGCCAGGGCCAGCCTCGCTGGCGAGGGCCCCGTAGGTCGTCAGCTTGTCAAATGCTCCAGGCTGCAAGCCTGACTGACCAACCGCCGCACGGACTCGCACCGTGGAGAAGTGGGATCCGAGTGACGAGCCACTCCACCCGGTGAGCGCACTCGGCTGGATCGAGATACTTGCCTTCGGATAGAACACGCCCTCGGATGTTTTTCCAAAGGCGCTGTTGCGGTCGTAGCGACCTCCTGCCGTCAGAAATGCGAAGTCCTTGTACGCGAGTTGCTCCTGAGCGAATACCCCTGCGTTCACAGTCTCGAGGAATCGCTCATAAGTGCTGGGTGACGCTCCCGCTCCAACGACCTCGAGCCCGGGACCTGGAAAGTGCTCGCCGCCCTCTCCCACATCCTCGACCTTGGCGATGAAGCCCTGACCGCCGGCAACCACTGTGGACTGGAACTGCTCGCCGATCCGTGTCGTCCACGTTCCTTTGAATTCCGCCGTGACCTCCCGGCGCGTGCGGTCGTCGAGGAACTTGTATCCATCCGGATCATTTTCGATAAAGTGGTCGAGATTGTACCCGAATGGAGCGAAGTCGGTACTGACTTGGTTCACGACGTCGACACCGAGCGTCCCTTCGAGGGATACTGGCGTGACCGGCTGATACGCCAAGTTGATGTTGCCAGTGAAGTGCTTCGCGTCCTGCCTGATCAGCTCCTGCATGGCCTCCCTAACGGTCCCGAACGCGGATTGGCCGAACGGATTGCCCGGCGCGAGCGCACTGTTGGGGTTGCCGTCCACGGTGCACTGGCCGGTCCCTGTTGGGAGTGAGGGTTCGCCGGAACCGGGAAAGCACTCGGCTAGTTCCGGCTTTGAGAATATCGCGAGGGAGATCGTGCCGTAGATGTTGTTGTTGTTCGATGGCGTCTGGTGGAAGCGATCCACGTACTCCGCGTTGACACGGACTTTGACGTTGCTCGCCGGCAGGATTACGAGGCTCGCCGAGCCCTGCGCGCTGCGATCCACATCGTTCGCGGGACCGAGCCGCCGGTTCCCAAAGGGACCGTCGTCGTGTGTGTAGCGACCGTTGACGTAATACGTCACCGCGCTCGTGCCGCCACTCACGGAGGCCGTATAATTGTTGTAGTAGCCCGTCTCGAAGAGTTGGTCTGCAGCCACGTTTCGGGAGAACACTTGGTACGGCTGTAACGTCGTGCCGTAGAACGTACTGAGCGCGGCGGCTTGAGCGGCGGTGCGCGCAAACCCGAAGTTCGGCTCGTAGCGGTTTCTGGGGAACTTCGACGCGCCCTGTTCGGTCGTAAAATCAAACTGCGGCGCGCCACGTGAGCCGGTCTTCGTGAAAATCTGGATGACACCCGCGGACGCTTCGGTGCCATACAGGGTCGCCGCGGCGGCACCCTTCAATACTTCAATGTGATCGATGGCGTCCGGGTTGATGTCGTCCAGGCGCGACGGATAGCCGCCGCCGCCCGTGCCGACGTAGTCTCCAAACCCACCGCCGCGGTCCACGCGGACACCGTCCACGTACACGATCGGCTCGCTGGCCTGCGACAGACTCGCAGCGCCGCGGATGCGGATGCGCGCGCCCTCGCCCGTCAATCCACCCGACGGCAGAATGCTGACGCCTGGTTCGCGCGCCGCGAGCATCTCGGACACGTTGGTGACCGGCGCGGTCTTGAGCTGCGTGGCGTCGATCGTGGCGATCGTGTTGCCGAGCTTGCGACGCTCTGTCGCGGCCCCTGTGCCCGTCACCACGATGGCGTCCAGTCCGATCGCGACCTGCGGCATCGCGAAATCCGCAGTCACCGGCGCGTCCGGCGTAACGGTCACGCTCTTGTTGCTGCTGCCGTAGCCAACGCGGCGAATGCGCAGGATCACTTGGCCGAGCGGCACGTTGAACTGATACTGACCGGCGGCATTGGTGAGCGTGCCGAGGTCGGTGCCGACGACCGAAATCTGCGCGCCGTCGAGCGGGCGCTGCGTCGCGGCGTCGAGGACCGTGCCTTTCACTGTGCCGGTGGTTTGCGCGGCGACGAAGGGTGCGCAGGCGCACGTCAGCGCGACGCAGGCACCCAGGGTGCGCAGCGCACTCGTCCAACGAAGCGGAGATCTCATCTCCACCTCCTGTTTGGGAGAAACCAACATTGAACAGCGCATCGGCATACGTATCGCCTGCTGTTCATTCGGGACTCGATTTTATTTTCCCAACAACAGCCGACCGAGAACGGCGAGAACCCGACCGGTTGGTAGGTAGGGCTAACCTGACCGCCGTTCGCGAGGTCGTCAAGGAGCCTCTAGATTGGCTCTATGCGGCTAGCCGTCATCGTGCCTCTCGCCGCCGCCGGGGCCTGTCAGGGCTCGGAGTCCGTCGCGATCCCGCCGCCGGTCGACGCACCGTTCGCCGCCATGACGGCCGGCTTGATCCACACCTGCGCGCTCACAACCACCAATCACGTGTACTGTTGGGGCTGGAACCGGGACGGTGAGATCGGCGATGGCTCCAAGGCCGATCGGCCTTACGCCATGCAAGTTTCCAACACGCTCACGTTCAGCGGCGTGAGCGCTGGAGGGGCGCACTCGTGCGCCGTGGCGACCGGGGGAAATGGCTACTGCTGGGGGCTCAATCTGACCGGCCAAATTGGCGACAGCTCGGTTATCTCCCGGTCGACACCCACCGCGGTTACGCGCCGCTTGTCTTTCGCTCAGATAGCCAACGGCGGCACATTCACCTGCGCCCTCGCGACCGATTCGACAGCCTACTGCTGGGGCTGGGGTCGCGATGGAGAGCTGGGCAGTCGCCCAGTCGAGACTTGCCTCATACCTGGAGGCGTCGAGCCCTGCAGTCGAGCCCCTATCGCCGTGGGCGGCGGCGTGCGATTTCTGACGATTAGTGCGGGGGCGCGACACGTCTGCGCCATCGCCGTCGACAGCACGGCATATTGCTGGGGCAACAACGCAACGGGTCAGCTCGGCAACGGAACGACCGCCGACACCGCGTTGCCGGTAGCGGTTTCGGGAGGTCGCAAGTTCAAGCTAGTGACTCTGGGCTTTGACCACAGCTGCGGTCTGACCGCCGGAGGCGACGCCTATTGTTGGGGCGACAACACGTGGGGCCAGCTCGGCGAGGCGACGAGCGGCCAGGCCCTCGAACCAACCCCCGTGACCGGCGGTATCATCTTCTTGACGTTGAGCGCGGGCTCGGAGCACACATGCGGGATCGGGACAGGGAATACGGCGCAATGTTGGGGAGAGAACGGATCTGGCCAACTCGGCGCGCAGGTGACCGAGACGTGCACGTCGGCGTCGGGGAGAACGGTGGCACCCTGCACTCACCGTGCGGTGCCGGTCGGCACGAATCAGATCTTCGCGTCCATCTTCGCGGGCGGCCACCACACCTGCGCCATCACGACCGGCGGCAAAGCCTACTGTTGGGGCGAGAACAGCAACGGCCAACTCGGCACAGGCAACACCAGTGGGAGCCTCGTGCCGGTCCTCGTCGCGAATCAACCGTGACCCGCGGCATCGTGCGAGCGGCGCTACTGGTTTGCCTGATGCCGGTGTCAGCGTGCTTGACCTACACGCCCCTCGGCAACGTCACGCCCGCACGCGGTGCGGAGGTCGTTGCGACGATGGCGCCGCTCGACGCGCGCGTCGGCGAAATCACGGTGCACCGCGTGACCAACGTCCAAGGGCGCGTGGCGTTCGCGGACGCGGACTCGCTCGTGATCGCGGGCACGCGCTTCACTTCGGACGCGGGGACCGCATATCAGAGCATCGGCGACTTGGTGACCGTTCCGCGCACGCAACTACTCGAGCTGAAACAAAAAAGAGTCTCGGGCTGGAAGACCGCGATCGCACTTGGCGCGAGCGGCGCGGCGGTGGCCGCGATCCTCGCCGGGGTCGGACCGCTCTCAGGCTTCGGCGGCGGCGGCGGCGACCACAAGCCCCCGCCTTAGCGCTTCCAGCCGTTGTTGTCCCGCGCGATATCCGGATAGATCCGGCGCGGATCGATCACCACATTCGACAATCGCTTGGCCGTCGCGAGACGATACGTGAAGCGACTGCCGAGGTCCCACATCTCGACCGGCAGATTACGGGTATCGGTCGAGCCGTCCTGGTAGCGCAATTCCAGCGTGACGGGCAGCACCATCTGGCCGCGATTCGAGAGATAAAGGAAAGCAGAGTCGGCGCTGGACCGTACCGAGTCGACCGCTTGGTCGAGCCGGGCCGTCGTGTAGATCCAGTTGCGCCAGAACCAATCGAGATCCCGCCCGGTCAGGTTACTCATCGAGCGAAAGAAGTCCGCCGGCTGGGGGTGCTTGCCCTTCCAGCGGCGGACGTACTCGCGCAACGCGCGATCGAATTCCTCTCGGCCCAGCACCGCCTCGCGCAGGATCGACAGCATCAACGCCGGCTTCTGATACGCCGTCCAGTAGAGCTGGCGCACCTCGTCGGGCTTCGTGATCATCGGTTGCTCGCTGCCCGGAATCGCGGTCGCGGCGTAGGTGGCCAGGAGCTCGCGCCGCACGGTGTCGGCGTAGGCGGTCCCCTTGAAAAACGCTTCGGCCGCATCGTAGTCGGCGAACGTGTTGAAGCCCTCGTCCATCCACGGATAGCGTCGCTCGTCCGATCCGACCTGCATGGGGAACCACTGATGCCCCAGCTCGTGCATGAGCACCCAGTACTGGTCCTCACGCTTTTGGAGCGAGGGACAGTAGATGACCATCGGGTACTCCATCCCCTCGACGAGGCCCTCGACCGCGGAGATTTGCGGCCACGGATATCGGCCGAGGGCGCCCGAGAAATGTCTGAGCGTGGCGCGCACCATGGCGTTCGACTCTTCCCACGGCGTGGCTTCTGGATGATAGAACGTCTGGACCAGGATTCCGTCCCAGGTGCTGGCATCCCAGCGCAACCCCGAGCCGGCCGCCCACGCAAAGTCACGCACACCGCTCGCGGTGAACCGCCACGTCTTGGTGCCGGGCACGCGTCGTGTCGCATTCGCAGTCGCTTCCTGGCGCGTGATAACCTGCACGGTTTGTCCCGGGGAGGTGAACGCACCCGCGAGTCGGGCTCGCTCCTGCGCTGAACGCACCACCGATGGGTTCGCCAGCGCGCCGGTCGCGATAACCGTGAACCCCGCGGGCACCGTCAGGTTCACATCGAAGTCGCCGAATTCGAGATAGAACTCCCCCGCGCCCAGGAAGGGCAGCGTGTTCCAGCCATCCACGTCGTCGTAGACGGCCATACGCGGATACCACTGGCCTAGCTCGTAAAAGCGCGAGCCAACGCGGCCCATGCGGCCGCCGCCGTACGGCGGAATCGGAAAATGCCAGGCGATGTCGAGCGTGATGCCGAGATCCGGCCCGAGCGGCCGCGGCAGTTCGACGCGCATCATCGTGCCAAACACCTTCGTCGTGAGCTGCCGCCCGCCCGCGGCAAAGCGATCGACCGTGATGCCGCCGACGAACCCCTTCGCGCTGAAGTCGAAGACGACGCCGCCCGCGAACAGGAGCGGCGGCTGGTTCAGAACGCCGGAGATGGAGGCGGGAGCGAAGATGTTCTGGTCAAGCTGCACCCAGACGTAGTCGAGCGTCTCCGGTGACCGGTTGACGTAGTAGATGCGTCCCGTGCCGCGGAGCACGTTCGCGGCCGTATCGAGCGTCGCCTCGAGCGTGTAGTCGGCGCGCTGTTGCCAGTAGCGAGGGCCCGGTGCGCCCGACGCGCCGCGCGTGGGCGTCGGCGGCGGCAACGCGAGCGGGCGAAACGGCGACGAGTCGGCGACCGATTGTTGCAGGGCCAACACGGATGCAAGCAAACGAAGCATTCGAGCTCCTGGTAAGATGCCGTCAGCCGTCTGCCGTCAGCCGCTGATGGCAGATGGCTGATGGCCTGCAATTATCGCCGCGGCCCGATGGGCAATTGCCATCACGGTAAGCATCGGGTTGACTCCGGATGAACTGGGGAAAGTACTCGCGTCCGCCACGTACAGGCCTCGTATACCCCACACGCGGTGTTCCGCATCGACGACCGACGTGGGGGCACGTGCGCCCATCCGGCACGACGCCATCTGATGAAAGGTGACGAGCAGCAGCTGATTGGGTCCCCATCCGGCCCGATACACGCGCCGGAGCCAGTCCTCGCGCGCGCTCCGCGCACCGGGCCGATAAGTCACGGCGCGCGCGAGCGGCGCCCAGATCTCCCGTGCACCCGCCGCCTCCAGCACCTCGGCGGCCGCGCCGATCGCGCGACGCAGATGCTCGCGATCATAGCGCGACATGCGGTAGTCGATGACCGCGGCGCCGGTGCGGTCCACCCGCACGCGCCCGCCGTATCGATCACGCAGCAGGATGCCCACAAGCCCGGTCTGCGGCAGTTTGGCCATGCGATCGCGATGTCCCGCCGCGGATTCCCAGGGTGCCGCGAGCGCCTGCAGCGAGGGATGGATGGGCGCCGTCTCAAACTTGAATCCATAGCCCGCGTCCAGATCGGCGAATTCGTCGGAGTAATGGGCCTGGACGGTACCGGTCCACGGACGCACGTCCTCGTCCATGTCCGCGAATACCGCCGTCGCCGGATGGAGCGCTAGATTCTGGCCGAGCGCGGGAAGGCGCACGCCGGACCGCAGCAACAGGGCCGGCGACTGCACGGCGCCGGCGGCCACGACGACGGCCTTCGCCCGAATGTTGATGGTGTGCGTGCCAACGCGTGCCTCGACGCCACTCGCGGCGCTGCGATCGATCAGGACTCGACGCACGTCGCAGCCCACCACGATGCGTGCACCTTGCGCGGCGGCATCCTGCAAGTAAGTGATCAACGTCGACTGCTTCGCGCCGCGGCGGCATCCCATGCCACAGTAGCCACACGCATCATCCTGCGGGCAGTCGCGAACGTCGCGCGGCAGGAGGCCGTGGTGCCACCGCAGCTGCTCGAGGCCGCGAATCAAGACCTGGTCCCGCCCCGACGGTTTCGCATGATCGGTGTTGACGCACAGCCGGCGAGCGACCGCGTCGAGCGCGCGTGTGAATTCGGCGCTTTCGAAGTGTGGCAGGCCGTGCTCGTGGGCCCACTCGCGGCGCACGCTGTCCGGCGTGTGAAAGCTCGTCGTGTAGTTGATCACGGTCCCGCCGCCGAGCGTCGACCCTTGCAGCACGACGAGCCCCAGATCACGCGTCGCGAGCAGGCCGCCGGCGTCGTACAGCGTTTCGAGGGCTTCGCCTTCCTGATGCGTGAAATCCGCTTCGTTGCGATAGCCGCCCTTCTCCAGCACGATCACGTCCTTTCCCGCGGCCGTGAGCTCTCCCGCCACGACGCCTCCGCCCGCTCCGGAGCCGACCACGACAATGTCGCAATCGAGGGTCGTGTCGGCGGAGATGGCGATCGGACGAATCGGCTTGGGCGTCTTGGGCGGCGGGGGAGGGCTCAGTGGACCGGGATACCCGATGGCGCGCGCGGCTCCTGGCGTCGTGTAGTGCGTGACGGTTGTGAGCCGCTTCAGGGCTTGAAACGCTTTGCGCCGCTGCGGCAGGCGGCTGGTTGCCCAGCCGCGCAGGCAGCGTTCGCGTTCGCCGGCGGACATGCGCGTGAACGATTTGGGAGTGCCGCTGAGGAGCAGATTGACGGCAGCGACATCGAGCAACCGCAGCAACAGATCGAGCTCGGCGCGATCGGCGGGGCGGGGAAGGGAGGCGATCCTCAGCGCGACCCGGTCACCGAGATCCGCCGGGGCGGTGTCGACCAGCGTCGCCGCCACCACGCGCAACACGTCGCGCGCGGCGGGCGACAGCGCGGGTGTCAACGCTCTTGGACGAACGTCAGCTTGAAGCCGTCGGGGTCGCTGATCATGAACACACGGTCGCCCCACGGCATGTCCTGCGGTTCCTGGTCCAGCGCGCCACCGCGCGCTTTGATCTCAGCGGCGAGCTGATCCAGGTTCTGCGCGGTGTGACACCAGATCCGCGTGCCGACTCCCTTCTGGCGATCACGACCCTTCTTGAAGTCGTCTTGATTCAGCATGAATGTGATGGCACCTGCATGGATCTCGCAGCCGGAGAGCTCCCCGTTCTCGCGCCATTCGTCGCCGATGACGAATCCCAGCACGTCGCGATAGAACGCCATGCTCCGCTGCAGATCGGTCGCGGTGAACATTGGCGTGAGCTTGCGGAGGCGCAGCGTTTCAGGCTGGCGTCTCGGCCGCGGGCGATCTTTCGGGGCCTTGGCTTTGGCCTTTCTGGTAGCCATGCGGATTCGCTCCAAAAACTCGGGGTCTCAAAGCGTAGCGAACCGGGCGACGTCTCGCCAGATTCGAGTTCACACCCTAAAGGGTGTGCTCGGCCAACGTTGTCCTTAAGGACAGTGATTGCCGAGCACAGGCTTCAGCCTGTGAAAACCCAAAACAGAACCAACCGGAGATCTCTGATCATGGCGACCAGCAACGCCGTAGCGACGTGGGAAGGCAAGCTCAAAGAAGGAAAGGGAAACTTCAAAGGCCAGAGCGGAGCCTTCAGCGGGGCATTCAGCTTCGGCACCAGGTTCGAGGGAAAGAAGGGGAGCAACCCCGAGGAGCTGATCGCCGCGGCACATGCAGGCTGCTTCAGCATGGCGCTGTCATCCGCGCTCGAGAAGGCCGGCCATCCCGCCACCCGCATCGAAACGCGGGCCGCGGTCACGCTCGAAATGGTCGACGGCTCGCCCAAGATCACGCGCAGCGTCCTCGACGTGCGTGGCAAGGTCGATGGGGTGGATCAAGCGGCCTTCCAGCAGGCCGCCGAAGGCGCGAAGAAGAATTGCCCCGTCTCGAAGGCGCTGCAGGGCAACGTCGACATCACGCTGGAGGCAAAGCTCGTCTGACCCGACGCAAGCGCTGGATGGTGTACCTCCTGCGCTGCAACGACGGCTCGTTGTACACCGGCATCACTAACGACTTACCGCGGCGGCTGGCGTCGCACCGCAGCGGCAAGGCGAGCGCGTACACGCGCTCGCGACTCCCAGTGACACTCGCCTATCACGAAGCCGCGGGCAATCGTGGCAGTGCGCTGCGGCGCGAAGCGGCCATCAAGCGGCTCTCGCGTGCGGAAAAGATCGAGTTGTGCAGCGCCGCGACATAAAACTCGCGATCGGTGCCGTCATCGTGGCGGCAGGGTGCATCAGCGCCGGTATCTGGCAGCTCGATCGCTTGGCGGGGCGGCGGGCGCGCAATGCGGTGCTGGCGGCACGCCTGGCGTTGCCTGCACTCGAAGTGCGGCGCGGATTGTCAGCTGACAGCGCGCGCCAGCGGCGCGTGACGGCCCACGGTGTCTACGATTTCGGGGCCGAGAGGACCTGGCCAGGACGAAGCTTCGAGGGGACGCCGGGGGTCGCCCTGATTACGCCGCTCCGGCTCGACGACGGTGGCGAGGTACTGGTGGATCGCGGATGGGTGTTCTCGCCTGACGCGTTCCATGTGGACCATTCGCTCTACCATGAGCCGGATACCGCCGAGGTGACCGGAATTGCGATGGTTCCTCCACGCGGGCGCGGCGACGTGGATGTGTCGGGGTTTCTGCCATTCGTGCTTCAGCTCGAGGGACGGGATCCGGCAGGCGGGCTGCCACGCCGTTGGCCGCCACCCGTGTTCGACAATGGCCCGCATCTATCCTACGCCATTCAGTGGTTCAGCTTTGCGCTGATTGCTCTGGTGGGGACGGCTGTAATGATTCGTAAGGGTCGTTAGGCGGGCGGCGCACGCGTTCGGCGGTGAATTGCGCGACGGCACCCGCAGGGGTATCCCCCACCGGGCGTCAAAAAAGCTCCAGAACTACCGTTTTTGCCTGTATTTAGCGATATTGTCCGACCCACAAAAACAGCTAAACACAGGAGTCCTAAATGGTAGCAGCCCTCCCCCTGAAGCGTCCCGTCAAGGTCGGAGAACTGGTCCGGCGCCGGCTGCGTGAGCTCAAGCGCACGCCGCGCGAGTTGGCGGATGCGGTTCAGGTGTCTGAGATCTACATCGCTGACCTCGTCGCCGGACGGCGGCGTCCCCCGGCCCCTGGCCGTATGGACGTCTACGCGCCGATGACGAAGTTCCTCAAGCTGCACCGGAACGATCTCCCCACCTGCGCGAAGGCTGAGCGGGATGGGGAAACCAAGAGCAAGCGCCGGCCCCATCCGGAGATCCGGCGCCAATTCCTGGCGCTCTGCCTCGACCCCGCCCACGCCCGCGTCATTGCCCGGCGTGTGGGGCGCAAGGATGGCGTCATGCTCGAGCGTGTAATCGTTGGGCGCCTGCTCGAAGTGGCGCAGGGCTTCGTGCGTCGTCAGCTCGATGACGATGTCGGCATCCGCATCGCGGCGAGCCGTGAAGGCTGCAGCTATCTCGAGTGGCGGATGAAGCTGATGGAGTTCCTCGATGCGACGCCTGAAGGGCTGACGCCGGATGACGGCGCGGAGTTTGTGCGGCCGCGCATCGCGGGGTGGGAGATCGACATGGACACGCAAACCATGCGGATCGTGTTGCGGTCACAGGATCCGGCGCCGCGGCAGGTGCGGGC
>WNGC01000676.1_pt1 | contig 35290 bp, 23 predicted proteins | sample 5400051 | NCBI WGS metagenome assembly WNGC01 (sample SAMN13153368, study PRJNA577476) | soil metagenome | isolation source: 20 cm soil or saprolite under grassland replicate 2 | place: USA:California | collected 2016-06-15
CAAGCCTTGATCCGCCCTCGTTCGACCAGCGTGAAGTAGTCGCGGAGCTCCTCGGCCTCTCGGGTCTCGTCCCAGCCGAGGAGCTGCTTCATTCGGTGCGCGACGGCAGTCACGATCGCGGTCGCCTGATCGCCCGTCTGATAGAAGAGATGTACGCGGCGCAGCAGCACGTCTTGGACGCGCTGGGCCATTTCCCGCTCCACCGCATACGTGACTTCGGCCCAGATCTCCGGTCTGTCGGGAAGCAACGGAGCCCCAAGCGCGCGGTCGCGATCGACGAGATTGAGAACCGCGGCAGCCTCGCTCCCGTAGTTCGCCACGAGATGGTTTGCCGTGATTTCCGAGACGCCTCGCGCACGCGCAGACTCGACGAGCACGTCGAGTGCGGCTGCTTCGCCACCCGGTAACGGGAGCCGATCGGTGCGCGGCGCGGGGGCAAGCGGGCGTCCGTCCAGCTCGCGCAGCCGCGCGGCTACGCGGTCGACGACATCGCGCGCCATGACGCGATACGTCGTGAGCTTTCCGCCCGCGATCGTGACGAGCCCCTGCGCGCTCTCGACGACCCGATGCTCCCGCGAGAGCTGTGACGGCGAAGCTCCGTCGGCCTGCCGCAGCAGCGGTCGCAGCCCAGCCCAGGCGGAGACCACGTCACTCGCGGCGAGATGAGCGTCGGGAAACGCGGCGTTCGCCGGGCGAAGCAGATAGGTCACGTCCCCCGCCGTGACGCGCACCGCGTCGGGCGGCGAATCAGCGTCCGTATCGGTCGTGCCGATGTAGGACAGGTCATCCCAGGGCAGGACAAAAAATACGCGGCCGTCGATTTGGGACAGCAGCGTCACCGCATGCTCATTTCCGATGCGGCGCCGCGGCACCACGACATGCGCGCCCTTGGTCAGTCGCATCAGCGGCTCCGCCTGCGGCTCATCGAGCCGCCGCACTGCGTCGGCCCACGGTCCGGTCGCATTCACGACCACGTGCGCGCGAATCGTGTGCGTCTCGCCGGTCAACACGTCGCGCACCGTGGCGCCGCGCACCCGCCCATCGGGTTTGAGCAAGCTGGTCACTTCGGCATAGCTCGCGACCACGGCTCCGGCGCTCGTCGCGCTCCGGATGGTCGCCAGCACGAGTCGGGCGTCGTCGGTGCGCGCGTCGTAATACAGCGCCGCGCCTTTCAGGCCGCGATCGCGCAGTCCCGGCTCGATGTGACGCACGTTCTTCGGCCGTAACCAGCGATGGCGACGGACGTTTCGAAACGACGCCAGCACGTCGTACAGCCACATCCCCGCGCGCAGCTTCCATGCAGGTAGTCGCGAGCCGCGGTAGGCGGGAAACAGAAAGGCGAGTGGCCGCACGAGATGCGGAGCGATCTTCAGCAGGACGTGGCGCTCATGACTCGCCTCGAACACGAGTCGCAATGCGCCCTGCTCGAGATAGCGGATGCCGCCGTGAATGAGCCGGGAGGAATGCGACGACGTGCCGGCGCCGAAGTCCGCTTTCTCGACGAGTGCGACGCGGAAGCCGCGCAGCGCCGCATCGCGCGCGATGCCGGCACCGGTGATGCCACCGCCGATCACGAGCACATCCACGGGGTGCGCCGTCATGGATGCGAGCGCATCGGCGCGTGTCACCAACTCCCCTCCACTTCTGACCGGTGGTAGGTTTCGAGCCTCAGGGAGGAGAGAATCTAATGCCACCCACAAACGGACGGCGCGTCGCGGTGATCGCCGGTTTGCGCACGCCGTTCAGCAAAGCGGGCACGACCCTCAAGGACGTGCGCGCGGTGGATCTGGCGCGCCATGCGACGCGCGAGCTGCTGGAACGCACCAATCTCGACGGCACCGAGGTCGACGAGGTCATCTTTGGACAGGTGGTCCCGTCGGCACTCGTGCCCAACATCGGGCGTGAAGTGTCCCTGCTGCCGCAGTTCCCCAAAGAGATTCCCGCGTATTCCCTGAACCGCGCCTGCGCGTCCGCCAGCCAGGCGGTCACCTCCGCCCACGATCAAATCGCGCTCGGTAATGCCGACATCATCATCGCCGGCGGCGCGGAAGCGCTGTCGGATATTCCGATTCTGGCGTCGAAGCGCCTCGCGGACATCCTGGTCGAGGCGAGCAAAGCCAAATCGCTCGGCGCGCGCGTCAGGACATTCGCCAAGATTCGGCCGCGCGATCTCGTCCCCGTGGCGCCGGCGATCGCCGAGCCGTCCACCGGTGAGTCGATGGGCCAGTCGGCGGAGAAGATGGCGAAAGAAAATCACATCACGCGCGAGGCGCAGGATCGCTGGGCGCTGCGGAGCCACAAGCTGGCCGCGCAGGGAACGGCCGACGGGCGGCTCACGGACGAGATCGTGCCGTGGTTTCCACCCCGCAACGGCGATGCCGTGATGAAGCAGGACAACGGCATCAGGGCCGACACGTCGCTCGAACAGATGGCGAAGCTCAAGCCGGTGTTCGACCGCCGCTACGGCAGCGTGACCGCAGCGAACTCCTCGCCTCTCACCGACGGCGCGTCTGCCGTGCTGCTCATGAGCGCGGAAGCGGCGCAGGCGATGGGGTACGAGCCGCTCACATTCATTCGTTCCTACGCGGTTGCGGCCGTGGATCCCGGCTGGCAGCTGCTGCAAGCGCCGATCTTTGCGGTCCCCAAAGCGCTCGAGCGAGCCGGTATCGAATGGAAGGACCTCGGCTTGGTCGAGATGCATGAAGCGTTTGCGTCCCAGGTGCTGTCGAATCTCCAGGGATTCGCCGCGCGAGGGTGGGACATCAACGAAGACATCATCAACGTCATGGGTGGGTCGATCGCGATCGGCCATCCTTTCGGAGCGACTGGGGGCCGCCTCGTCACGACGCTCTCGAACGAGATGCGGCGGCGCGATGTGCAATTCGGATTGATCTCCGTCTGCGCCCAGGGCGGCATGGGCTTCGCGATGGTTCTGGAACGACGTTAGTGACCGCGACAGCGACGCGCCCGTCCAGCAGCGCCCCGGCGCTCACTTGGGACGTCACCGACGGCATCGCCGTCGTCGTACTCGATCTGAAGAGCCAACCCGTCAATGTCATTTCGCGCGCCGTGAAGGACGAATTCATCGCGTGCTTTGCCGCGCTGGCCGAAGACTCGAATGTCCGTGCCGTCGCGTTCCTCTCAGGGAAGCAGGACAATTTCATCGCCGGTGCCGACATTGAAGAGTTTGTACAGCTCGGCTCCGCGGCCGAAGCAGAACGGCTTTCGGCCGACGGCCAGGAGATGCTCGATCGCATCGCCCGCTTCCCCAAGCCCGTGGTTGCAGGCATCCATGGCTCGTGTCTCGGCGGCGGGTTCGAGTTCGCGTTGGCGTGCCATTATCGCGTGGCGACCGATCACCCCAGGACGCAGATCGGATTGCCGGAAGTGCAGCTGGGCATCCTTCCCGCCGCCGGCGGATGCCAGCGCTTGCCTCGCCTGGTCGGTTTGCGCGCCGCGCTGGACATGATTCTCGCCGGCAAGAGCGAGCGCGCAGCGAAAGCATTCCGCCTCGGCATGGTGGACGAGCTGGTCGCCGCACCGATCCTCGCCGACATCACGATGGGCGCGGCGCGCCGCATGGCGGGCGGCTGGCGCCCCAAACGCAAGCGGCGTGGCGGCTTTCTGGGATTATTGCTCGACGGCAATCCGTTAGGCAGAGCAATCGTTTTTCGCAGCGCGCGCAAACAGGTGCTCGAGCGAACAGGCGGGCATTATCCGGCGCCGCTCGCCGCGCTCGAAGCCGTCGAGTACGGGCTGAAGCATGGCATGGCGGAAGGGTTGAAGCGGGAAGCGCAGCTCTTCGGTCAGCTCGCCGTCACGGATGCATCGCGCAAACTCGTCCAAATCTTCTTCGCCACCAATCAGCTCAAGAAGGATCCCGGCGTCCCCAACGCGCCGCCTCCGGTGCGCGTGAAGCGCCTCGGCATCATCGGCTCCGGCTTCATGGGTGCCGGCATCGCCGGCACCGCGGTTGCCCAGGCCGAGGTCGACGCGCGAATGAAGGACGCCGATCTGACGCGCGTGAGCCAGGGGCTGCTCGCGGCGCGCGCGATCCTGGACGATCGCCTCAAACGCCGCCGCATTACGAAATACGAATACGCGCGGCTGGTTGCGCTGCTCTCGGGCGGCGACTCCTATGCCGGGTTCGCGCGCGCCGAGCTGACGATCGAGGCGGTGTTCGAGGACCTCGCCGTGAAGCAGCAGGTGCTCCAGGAAGTCGAGCGTGTCCTCGCTCCGTCCGCCGTGTTCGCATCGAATACATCGACGATTCCGATTACCCGCATCGCGGAAGCGGCACAAGCGCCGGAGCGCGTGATCGGGATGCACTTCTTCTCTCCGGTCGCAAAAATGCCGCTGCTCGAGGTCATCCCCGGGGCGCGCACTGTGCCGCAAACGGTCAGCACGGCAGTCGCGTTTGGACGGCGGATGGGCAAGACCGTCATCACCGTGAAAGACAGTCCCGGTTTCTGGGTCAATCGGATTCTGGCGCCATACGCCAATGAGGTCGGGCACCTGCTGGCGGAGGGCGCGTCGGTCGAAGAGATCGACAGCATGGCCGTCCGCTTCGGATTTCCAGTCGGCCCCGTGACGTTGCTCGATGAGGTGGGACTCGATGTCGCGGTCAAAGTCGCCGGCGTCATGCAGGAAGCGTACGGCGATCACATCCAGGCGTCTCCAGGCCCGGGGGTCGCCGTACTCGTCAAGGAAGGCCGGCTGGGGCGGAAATCGGGCCGCGGCTTCTACATCTATACAGGCGGTAAGAAGCGCAGCGTCGACGCGAGCGTCTACGGCCTGCTGGGCGTGCACCCCGATGGGGGCCCGCGCCCCGCCGAGATCTTGCAGCGCCTGGTCCTCGGCATGGTCAATGAAGCGGCCCGCGCGCTGGGCGAAAGCGTGGTGCGAACCCCGCGCGACGGCGACATCGGCGCCATTTTTGGATTCGGTTTCCCGCCGTTTCGCGGCGGCCCGTTGCGGTACGCTGACGATCTGAGCGCGGAGCGTGTGGTCGCGGACTTGAGCCGCCTGGCCGAGCGTTATGGTGCCCGCTTTGCACCGTGTGAAGTCCTGGAGGAGCACGCCCGCCGCGGTACGAAGTTCTACTCCTGATGTTGCGCGCGGTATTCCTCTGGTTAAGCGAGCAGCCGCGCATCTTCGGCTTCGTCCGCAAGAATCGGCTCGCCCGCAAGCTCGCATCCCGATTCGTCGCCGGCGAAACCATCGACGAAGCGATCACGACGCTGCGCGATTTGAATGCCGCCCCCACCAATCTCTCCGCTTCGCTCGACCTGCTCGGCGAATCGGTGCAGCACGCCGAAGAAGCGCAGCGCGCCTGCCGCACGTATCTCGACCTGCTCGAGCGAATTCACGTGGCCAAGGCCAATGCCAACGTCTCGGTCAAGCTCACGCAAATGGGGCTCGACCTCGACGAACAGCTCTGCATCGGGAACATGCGCTCGATCATCGGGAAGGCGACGCAATACCAATCGTTTGTGCGCATCGACATGGAGCAGTCGAGTTATACGGCGAAGACGCTTCAGCTGTTTACCGATGTGTTCTATCCCGAATTCGGCAACGCCGTCGGCATCGTGCTGCAGTCGTATCTGCGGCGAACCGAGGCGGACGTCGATGCGATGATCGGTTTGGGAGCGCGCGTCCGTTTGTGTAAGGGCGCGTATAAAGAACCCCAGGATGTCGCGTTTCCCGACAAGCGAGATGTGGATGCGAACTACATCGCCTGTATGGAACGGCTGCTGGAGCGAGGAAACTATCCGGGCATTGCGACGCACGATGTGAAGATCATCGATCATGCGACGGCGTTTGCAAAGCAGCAGGCCATTTCCGCCGAGCGATTCGAGTTTCAGATGCTCTACGGCGTGCGACGGGACTTGCAGTACCGATTGCGGCGCGAAGGTTACAACATGCGCGTGTATGTTCCGTTCGGAACACACTGGTATCCGTATCTGATGCGGCGCCTCGCTGAGCGACCCGCGAACATCGCGTTCATCACCACGAACATTCTCAAAGAGTCGGTCCACCGCCGCCGCTGATGGACGACACGACGTTGGGCGGCTATGAGCAGGTGCACGGACGTCCCCCCGCGTTCGGTGCTCCCGATGGCCAGGCCTACTCGGTTGCCACCTTCACTGCTGACGCCGATGAGCCCGGCCGTTACGGCGCGGCTTTGCTGTTCGTCCGCTGGAGCGCAGACGCGCAGCCGGTCGGGCATCTCGAGACCGATTACCTCGCCTACGGCACGACGCCCGACGAAGCGCTCGCGCCGCTGCTGGCGCTGCCGTTGGCTGACGTCAAAGCGCATCTCGACCAATGCGTCGCGCGAGCGCGGGAATCATGACCACGACGGGCGTGGTGCTCGTGCGCGCTGCCGGCGGGTATCGGGTGCACACGGATGCCGGCGAAATCACCGCGACACTGCGCGGGAAGCTCAAGCACAAGGACTCCGACCGAGTGGTGCCGGGCGACGTCGTCGTCCTGGAGGGTTCGACGATCGCCGAAATCCGCCCGCGCCGGTCCGTGCTCGCGCGTCGAGCGGCGCAAGGCAGCAGCGGCGCTGGTCCACGGCGCGCACAGCCGGTCGCGGCCAACGTGGATCAGGTCATCGTCGTGACCTCCGCCCGTGATCCCGACCCCAGTCCCCGGATGATCGATCGGTTCCTCGTCATTGCGGAAGCGAACGGCCTTCCAGCGGCGGTTGTCCTGAACAAGATCGAGCTCGACCGCACGATCGAAGAGGCCCTGACGCGCCGCTTCAAGACCGCGGGCTATCAACTGCTGGGAACGTCGGTAAAGGCGGATGAAGGCCTCCCTGCGCTGCGCGACCTGCTGCGCGGCCGGCACTCGGTGTTCACGGGCGCGTCGGGCGCAGGGAAGTCGAGTCTACTCAATGCCCTCGAGCCGGGCCTCAAGTTGCGCGTCGGCGCGATCAGCGAGAAGTGGCGTACCGGCAAGCACACCACGACCGCCGCGGAGCTCGTGCCCGTCGCCGGCGTCGGTTACGTCGTCGACACCCCCGGACTTCGCGAAATCGGCGCCTGGGGAATCGATCCGAACGAGCTGGGCGCCTGCTTTCCGGAATTCCGGCCCTATCTCGATCAATGCCGCTTCGACAACTGCCGCCATCTGGTCGAGCCGGGATGCGCGGTGCGGGGCGCGCCGGCGGGGGCGATCGATCCCGATCGCCTGGTGTCGTACGCGCGGATCTACGAGGAAGTCATCGAGCCTTCCTGGTCCAGCGGCCGGCGTCGCGGGAGGTGACCTTGGCCATCATTTGCGCGAACGCGTCGTCGAGGTCGATCTGCTGCGAGTTGGCCAGGCACATGATCACGAACAGGATATCAGCGAGCTCCATCGCGATCGAGCCTTCCGGCTCATCCGCCTTCCGTTGCTTCGGCCCGAACCGATGATTCACCTCGCGCGCCAGCTCTCCCACCTCTTCGGCGAGCCGAGCCACGTTGGCGAGCGGAGGGAAATAGCCCTCTTCAAACTGGCTGACCCAGCGATCCACTATTTGCTGCGCGTCGCGGAAGCTCATGGCCTCTGACCTGGTGGCGCCCTTTCGGGGCGAGCGGTATGCGGCACGCGTGGAGCTGAGCCGCGTGATCGCGCCGCCGTACGACGTCATCGAGCCGGCCGAGCGGGCACGATACGCGGCGCTGGACGAACACAATATCGTCCACGTGATGTTGCCGGAAGCACCGCCCGGTCGAGCGGACGACGAGAAATACCGGATCGCGGCGGAACAGCTCGCGCTGTGGCGCATGCGAGGCGTCCTGATCCGTGAGCCGACGCCGGTGCTGTATGTGCTGGCGCAGGAGTTCACCCTGCCGAGCGGCGAGCGGCGTGCTCGGCGTGGAGTGTTCGCCGCCGTGGCCGCGGAAGGATACGAGGGGCGGCGGATTCGGCCGCACGAGCGAACACATGCTGGTCCGAAGGCCGATCGCCTGGCATTGCTGCGGGCGACCGCAACGAACATCGAGTCGATCTTCCTGCTGGCCCCGGATCACGATCGACAACTCTCGCGCGCGCTGGTCGAAGTGACGCAAGGGGCGGCGGACGCGACGGCAGAGTTGGGTGACGTCGGAATACGATTGTGGATCGTGCACGACATTTCCCGTTTCCCGTTTCCCGTTTCACCCTTGTACATCGCCGATGGCCATCATCGCTATGAGACCGCGAGCGCCTACGCGCTCGAGAATCCCGCCGCCGATCGCGTGCTCGCCCTGATCGTCTCGGCGCAGGAGCCGGGCCTCGCGGTCCTGCCAACGCATCGCGTGATCTTCGGCACCGGCCGGGAGCTGGAGCGCGTGTTGCCGCGCTGGCGCGAGTGGTTCGACGTGCTGCCTGTGCCGCCCGGCGTCGATCCGGTGCAGCACCTCGCCGCGCTTGGCCGTGACCGCACCGCCTGCCTGGTCGCTGATCGCAGCCGCACGATCGCGCTCGTCCTCAAGCCCGGAGCCCTTGTGGATAGGCTGCCGAGCCTCGCGCAAACCAACGCAGTGCGCGAGCTCGACGTCGCGCGCATCGAGTCGCTTGTGGTCAGAGAGGTCCTCGGCGCCGGGACGTCGACGCCGATCGTGCGTTACGTGGCGAACGCGCGCGAAGGGCTGGACGCGGTGCAGCGCGGCGGAGCCGCCGTCGCGGTGCTGCTCAATCCGACGCGGGTGGAGCAGGTATTTGCGGTCGCGGACGCGGGCGACGTGATGCCGCCCAAATCCACGTACTTCGTTCCGAAGGTGCCGAGCGGACTAGTCTTGCGGCCCCTGCCGTAGCGCGGCGATCAGCGCTTTGCAGAACTGTGGGAGATCGGCCGGCGTCCGCGACGAGATGAGATTGCCGTCGACGACCACCGCGCTATCCTCCCAGACCACCCCTGCATTCTCCATGTCGTCCTTGATCGCCCGCACGCTCGTCGCGCGCCTGCCTTTAAGGATCTTAGCCGATATGGGGACCCAACCCGCGTGACAAATGAAGGCGACCGGTTTGCCGGCTTGATAGATCTCACGGGTCAGGCGCAGCACCTGTTCTGAACGTCGCAGCTGATCTGGAGCAAATCCGCCGGGAATGATCAGCGCGTCGAAATGGGACGATTCCACCTGTTCGATGTTGGTGTCGACGGTTACCGGATAGCCACGCTTGCCTGGATAGATCCGCTCTCCCAGACCGGCGACTGTCGTCGACGCGCCTTCTTCTTCCAGGCGAATCTTGGGATACCACAGCTCTAGATCTTCGTACAAGGGGGCGGCGAAAATCAGAACGCGTTTGCCTTTGAGAGTCATACCAAGAACCTATAGCTTTGGACATCATGAATCTACGATTGATTTCCCTCGCGCTGCTCGTTTCGGCCTGCGCTCCCAAGGCCGATCTCGTGATTACTGGCGGAAATGTGTGGACCGGTCTCTCGACCGGCCGCGGCCAGCCGGGCGCGGTCGCCATCCGAGCCGGCAAGATTCTCGCAGTCGGCGACTCGGCCCAGGTCGCTCGCTACATCGGCGCGAAAACCGAGGTGGTACGCGCGAACGGCGGACTCGTGATGCCGGGCTTCGCCGATGGACACACACACTTCATCGATGGCGGATTTCAGCTCGCCTCCGTGGATCTGCGCAACGCCGCGACGCCGCAGGAATTCGTGCGCCGCCTGAAGGAATACGCCGCGCACGCGCGGCCCGGCGAGTGGATCACCGGCGGCGATTGGGATCACACGCTGTGGCGCGGCGCCCCGCTGCCGCATCACGAATGGATCGACTCGGTGACGCCGAACAATCCCGTCTTCGTCAATCGACTCGACGGTCATGAGGCGCTCGCCAACGCCGCCGCGCTGCGCGCCGCCGGCATCACGGCTGCGACCCCCACGCCCGCGGGCGGCGAGATTCTGCGCGATGCGCGCGGCGCCCCCACGGGAATCTTCAAGGATCGCGCGATGGATCTGGTGTGGCACGCCGCGCCCGATCCCTCTCCCGAACAGCGCGATTCCGCTCTGGTGCGCGCGTTGGCCCACGCCGCCGCGCTCGGAGTCACCGCGACGTCGCACATGTCCGCCTCGTGGGCCGATCTCGCGAGCTACCGCCGCCTCGAGCGCGTCAATCGGATGACGCTGCGAGTCTCGGTGTACCTGTCGCTGGACGACTGGCACCGAGTAGCGGATAGCGTGGCGCGCAACCCCGGTGACGACTGGGTGCGCATCGGCGGTGTGAAGGGCTACATGGATGGCTCGGCGGGCTCGCGCACCGCGTTTTTCTTCGAGCCGTTCTCGGACTCGGCCGGTTACCATGGCCTGATGCAGCACCCCGAGTCGGATATGCGCACCTGGATCGGCGCGGCCGATTCCGCGCGACTGCAGATCGCGGTGCATGCGATCGGCGACCGTGCGAACGCGATCATCCTCGCGATCTACGACAGCGTCGCCCGCGCGCACGGTGCGCGCGATCGCCGGCTTCGGGTCGAGCACGCCCAGCACCTGCGTCCCGTCGACATCCCGCGGTTCGGCGCGCTGCGCGTCGTGCCGTCGATGCAGCCGTACCACGCGATCGACGACGGCCGCTGGGTGGAGCAACGCATCGGGCCCGTGCGCATCAAGACGACGTATGCGTTCCGCACGCTGCTCGACTCGGACGCGCCGCTTGCGTTTGGTTCTGACTGGACCGTGGCGCCTCTTGATCCGATGGTCGGTGTGTACGCGGCCGTCACGCGGCGCACGCTCGACGACAAGAATCCCGGTGGTTGGGTTCCGGAACAGAAGATCACGCTGGGGGAAGCACTGCGGGCGTATACGTACGGCAATGCATGGGCGACGTTCAACGAGCAGAAGTGGGGGACGCTGGCGCAGGGTCGCTATGCCGACGTCGTGGTCCTGGATCGCGATCCGTTTGCGGTGCCGGCGGAATCGCTGGGGACCATCAAAGCGCGCTACACGATTTCGGGCGGGAGAGTGGTGTACCGAAAGCCGTAAATGGGGCGGCCTACCCTGAATACTTGAAGCCAGCTTCGGCCAACGTGAGCGGCTCTCCTTCATTCTCCACTCCTGCCGCCACAACCTCGCCGAGCGCGAGTGTGTGATCGCCGGCTGGGAGTGTCGTGACCAAGCGGCATTCCACCCACCCCAGACAATCGGCGAGCACGGGGACGCCCGAGACGGGCGCGGGCTTGGTCTTGATGCCCTTGAGCTTGGTGGGCGCCTGATCTGAGCTGCGGCCGAGCTTTCCGGCGAGATCGCGCTGGCCGGTGAGCAATAAGTTGACCGCAAAATGATGCGAATCGCGAATCATCCCGATCGTTTTCGAGGTATTTTCGATTGCGACCACGATCATCGGCGGCTCGAACGCCGCCTGCGTAACCCAGTTGGCCGTCATGCCGTGCTCATCCCCGTCAGTCGCTACGGTCACGGCGTACAGGCCATAGGGAAAGTGGCGCAGTACGGTCTTTTTGGCGGCTTGATCCATGGCGTCTGTTCTCCCGGCAGAGGAACGGGCGTACTTGATCAGGGGAATATATTGCGCTGACTCCGTCCGATTCTTCCCGTGAGGCCGTCATGAGACTTCGGATCGCCGTAGCGTTGGCGCTGTTGCCGGTTGTGCTCCCGGCTCAAGTCCAATCTCCCGGCCCTGCCGCCACTACGTACATGGATCGGTATCGCCAGGTCATTGCGCTCGCGCCGAATCCGGAACGCGTGGCGGACGTCGCCGGACTCGTGCTGCATCGTGACATCGGCGACTTGACGCTCGAGCGCGGCAAACTGTACCTGCTGAATACCGTCGCAGGCCGGACGGTCGGGGCCGTATTCAAGGGAGTCGGCAGATTCAGCTTTGCTCCCTCGCTGGCTGTGGAGCAAGCCCAGCTGCAGCGCGCTACAGGCAAACCCGCGCTCGACGATCCGATCACACAGGCGACGCTGCTGTTCGCCGATTCCACCGCACAGCAGTTGCTCGGTCTCACGTTCAGCCCCGGTGACGTGCCGGATGCCATCCGCAGTGACCTGAACGATCTCCTGGATTGGTTCAAGGGGGACCACGAAGGCGCATTCAATGCGTCGGTCATCGCGCCGCTGTTGAATGGCGAGAACTCCGGCTTTTTCTTGGCGCATGTCCGCCGCGCCGACGGCGATCCCTTGATCTTCGAGCTCGATCCTAATGTGAGCGAGGCGATCGCGATCTATCGGCCGGTTCGCAAGATGCGCTGGGGGACGAACTGGGCATTGGCCACGCGGTTTCCGCCGCGCCAGGCGTTACCGGGTAGCGCCGGCGTCTGGGCATTTCGCAATCGCCTCACGATTCCGAATTACCGCTTAGACCTGCGTCTTACGCCGACCGGCAGCGCAGACCTCGACTTTGCGGCACATGCGACCTTCATGGTCAAACCGCGCGAGGCCATAGGCCCCTGGCTGCGGTTCGGGCTACATCCCAAGCTCGTGATTGATTCGGCGCGGTGGAATGACGGCACGGATGCCGCGGTGTTCAAGGCGAAGGACGACGACGACCTGTGGGTGAGCGCTGGTCACCGCCTGGCGCCGGGCGATTCGCTTGCCCTCACGTTGTTCTACCATGGCAATCTGATCGACCGCTACGGCAACTGGTTTTACATCGATCCTGAGGCCGATTGGTGGCCGACCAATCGGCAGGGACAGGACGACGCCACCTTCGAGATCACCTATCACAGCCCGAACTGGTATCCGCTCGCGAGCGTCGGCGAGCGGGTGGATTCGAGCACCGAAGGCCGCGTGATGACGACGCGCTGGATCACGAAGATCCCCTCTCCATTTGCGACGTTCAATCTCGGGCTCTTTCAGACCTATCACGTCGAGCATCCGGGTGAGCCGACGCTCGACGTGATGTTGTCGGAAGACGCGCACCGGCTGCTGCGCCAGCAGGGGGCAGCGGCGGGCGTGTTGCTGCTCGAACACAGTCATATGCGCGAGAATGTGGCCGCCGATGTTTCCAATAGCCTGAAGTGGTTTACCCACCTGTTCGGCGAGCCGACCTTCCAGCGCTACTTCGTGACGGAGATTCCGTATTTCGAAGGCGTTTCGTTTCCCGGCGTCATTCACCTTTCCTGGCTCACGTTCTGGGATACGTCGCTGGATGGTTTTGACGAGTTCTTCCGGGCCCATGAGGTCGCGCATCAATGGTGGGGGAACGGCGTGCGCCCCGCGTCGTATCGAGACGCGTGGCTCTCGGAAGGCCTGGCGTCGTTTTCGGGCCTGTGGTACGTCCAGTCACTGCGCAAGAGCAACGAGGCGTACTTCAAGTTTTTCGACAGATACGCCGCTGAGATTCGGGACGTACAGAACACCGCGGGCGCCATCTGGGTGGGCTATCGGAACGCGACGCCCGATTCGCCTTCCGGCTATCAGGTCATGATCTACGAAAAAGGTGCGTGGGTCTTCCATATGTTGCGCACCTTGATGCTGGACTTGCAGACGCGCAAGGAAGATCGCTTCATGGCGATGATGCAGGATTTCTACTCGACATTCAAAGGATCCTCCGCGAGCACGGACGATTTTGAGGGGATCGTCGAACAGCATGTCGGCATTCCGATGGGATGGTTCTTCGATCAATGGGTACGCGGCACCGCGCTCCCCACCTACCATGTAGCGTGGCGCAACGAGCCGGCGGAGGGCGGCAAACAGCGCGTCCATCTGCGCGTGACGCAGGAGGGAGTGCCCCCCGATTTCCAGGCGTTTGTCCTCGTCTCCGCAGACCTCGGTGAGAACCGCTTTGCCAATTTTCGGATTCGCGTGAACGGGACACAGACCGACTACTTCGGTCCTGTCGTCAGCGAACCGGCCAAAGGAGTGACGTTCAACGAGCTTCACAGCGTGCTGGCAGAGGTGAAAACGGAGCGCTGGTAGGCTATTTTTCACCCGTGGCAACTCGTTCACGCACCGCGGGCAAAGCGTCTCCCGCCGGTTCGCGCCTCTCCAAGGCCGACCTGCTCGATATCTATCACTTGATGCTCCTGTCGCGCCGTATCGACGATAAGGAGATCCAGCTCAAGCGCCAAAACAAGATCTTCTTCCAGATTTCCGGGGCCGGTCACGAAGCGGTGCTCGTCGCCGCCGGCAAGGCACTGCGCCCAGCCTACGACTGGTTCTATCCCTACTACCGCGACCGCGCGCTCTGTCTCGCCCTCGGCATGACGCCGACGGAGATGTTTTTGTCCGCAGTGGGCGCGGCGGACGATCCCAACTCCGGCGGTCGCCAGATGCCGTCCCACTGGGGTCACAAACAACTCAACATCGTCAGCCAGTCGAGTCCGACCGGCACGCAGTTCCTGCAAGCCGTCGGGTGCGCGGAAGCCTGGCTCCGCTATACCAAGATCGATGCCATTCAGGAGAAGCCGATTCAAGGCGACGAAGTCGTCTATTGCTCCGCCGGCGACGGCACGACGAGCGAAGGGGAATGGTGGGAGGCGCTGAACAGCGCCAGCAATCTCAAGTTGCCGGTGGTGTTCTTGATCGAAGACAACAAGTACGCCATCTCGGTCCCGATCGAAGTGCAAACCGCGGGGGGATCCGTTTCGAAGCTGGTGGGCAATTTCCCCAACCTGCTGCTGGAGGAAGTGGACGGCTGCGATCCGATTCTGTCCTACGAGGCGCTGACGCGTGCGGTCCAATGGTGCCGCGAGCGGCGCGGGCCGGCGCTCGTCCATGCGCACGTCACCCGCCCCTACTCGCACTCGCTCTCGGACGACGAAGTCCTCTACAAGCCGGCGCGCGAGCGTGAGGAAGAAGCGAAACGCGATCCCGTGATCACGTTCCCGAGCCGCTTGCTGGCGGACGGGGTCGCAACCGAGGCGGAGCTCGAGGCGATCAAAGCGCAGGTCGATGAGGAGATTCAGGTCGCGGTGGACATGGCGCTCGTCTCGCCGCAACCCAAGCCGGAATCGGCACTGCAGTGGGTGTATTCGCCGGATGTGGATCCCACCTCGGAGCAATTCGACACCGAGGAGGATCCGCATTTCACAGGCGAGCCGACGACGATGGTGGATCTGCTCAACGCGTGCATGAAGGACGAGATGACGCGCGATCCGCGCATCGTCGTGTTTGGCCAAGATGTCGCGGACGTCAGCCGCGAACAGTACCTCAAGGAAGTGAAAGGCAAAGGCGGGGTCTTCAAGGTCACGTGGGGCCTGCAGCGTCAGTTCGGCAGTGACCGCGTCTACAACTCGCCGCTCGCCGAAGCCAACATCGTGGGCCGCGCGATCGGTCTGGCCACGCGCGGGCTGAAGCCGGTCGTCGAGATTCAGTTCTTCGACTACATCTGGCCGGCCTATCACCAGATTCGGAACGAGCTCGCGACATTGCGCTGGCGCTCCGCCAATGCGTTCAGTGCGCCCGCCGTGGTGCGGGTAACCTATGGCGGGTACCTGAAGGGCGGGTCTGTCTACCATTCCCAGACCGGCGCCGTCGTATTCACCTCCGTGCCGGGATTGCGTGTGATCTGCCCAGCCACCGCGCTCGACGCCAATGGGCTGCTGCGCACCGCGATCCGCTGCGACGATCCCGTCGTCTTCCTCGAACACAAGCACCTCTATCGCCAGACCTACAACAAAGCGCCGAATCCGGGTCCGAACTTCATGATCCCGTTCGGCAAGGCGAAGGTCGTGCGCGACGGCACGCAGCTGACGGTGATTGCGTACGGCGCCGTCGTGCAGCGGGCGCTCGTGGCCGCCAAAGAAATGGAAGAACGCGATGGCGTGAGCGTCGAGGTCATCGACCTGCGCTCGCTGTCCCCGGTCGACTGGGAAACCATCGAGGCCTCTGTGCGCAAGACGAACAAGGTGCTCGTCGCGTACGAAGATTCGTTGTCGTGGGGGTATGGGTCGGAAATCGCCGCGCGGATTGCCGATCAATGGTTCGCCTGGCTCGATGCGCCCGTGAAACGCGTCGCCTCGACGGACACTTTCGTCGGCTACGCGCCGGATCTCGAGGACTACATTCTGCCGCAGGTGGAAGACCTCGCGCAGGCAATGCGCGAGCTGCATGCGTTCTAGATCGCAGCTCGCCTACAGTCTCCTTTTTTTCGTCTCCGGCGCCACAGGACTCATCTATGAGCTCCTGTGGGTACGAGTGCTCTATCAGTCGTTTGGTTCCACCATTCAGTCCGTGTCGACCGTCGTGGCCGCGTACATGGGCGGTTTGGGACTCGGCGCCTGGCTCTTCGGCCGGCGCGCCGATCGCGCTCGGCGGCCCGCGGCGCTGTACGGCTGGCTCGAGATCGCGATTGGCGTCTTCGGACTCATCTCTCCGTTCGTGCTTGGTCTTGCACATCGCATCTACATCGGAACCGCGGGCGCCCTTGCCCTCGGTGGCACCGCGAGTGTGGCGTTGCGGTTCGGACTCGCGGCGCTGGTCCTGCTCATTCCGACGACCCTCATGGGCGGCACGTTGCCGGTGCTCACGCGCGCGTTTATGGGCGACGACCGCGGATTGCTCAAGCGATCGCTGGGCGGCCTCTATGGATTGAACACACTGGGCGCCGTCGCCGGAACCGCGCTTGCAGGATTCTTGCTGATCGAGTACGTCGGCGTGCGGGCATCGCTCTGGGCCACGGCAGCGATCAATCTGGCAATCGGTGCTGCGGCGATCGTTCTCGCGAAAGACCTGCGCTCGGACCCCGGGCGCGAGCCCGGCGTCCAGCAGCAGCCGGTCCTCTCATCGCCTCGCGATTCACTGCGCACGCTCGCCCTCGCGCTGCTCGCGATCACCGCCTTCGCTTCGCTCCTCGACGAGATCGCGTGGACCCGCGTGCTGGTGATGATCGTGGGCGGCTCCACGTACGCGTTCACGCTGGTGCTTCTGGTTTTTCTCATCGGCATTGGGCTCGGGAGTATGGTCGTCGCGCGCGCGCGCGCGCGCATGGCGCGCGCGGAAACGGCGGCCACGGCGGCCCTGGCCCAGGGAATCACCGGTGCCGGAGCTGCGCTGCTGTTCATGTTTTTCGGCCTCCTGCCGCTCTACATCATCGGCGTGTTTCAGATCCCTGATTTGAGTGCGGTGTCGCGGCTGTTCCTCATGGGCGTCGCTGTCGGCGCAGTCGTGCTGATCCCAGCCCTGGGCATGGGGATGACGTTTCCTCTGCTCGCCGATCTCACCGCGAGCGAGCAGGAGGCTCGCGGCGCCGATGTCGGCGCGGCCTACGCGCTGAACACGATCGGCAGCATCCTCGGCGCGGTGCTGACCGGTTTTGTGCTGGTCGTGGTGTTGGGAACGCAGCTCACGCTGCGCCTGGGGCTCGCCGTCAACGCGCTGGCGGCGCTCGCGCTCGCCGCGCGCGCGGCGAAAGGCATCCGTGAGCAATCGGACGAGCATCGTCGTCTGCGCGCCCGGGTCCTCGGCGCCGGGGTTCTGGGCACCATCGCACTGGTCGCCGCAATCGCCGCTCCCGGCTGGAGCACGCGGCTCATCGACCTCGGCCCGACGATCTACGCCCGGCAACCCATGGATGTCACCGCACGCAGACTGTTCCTCGCGCATCGCGGCGTGCGACAGTTGTCGTTCCGTGAGGGGCCAAACGCCACCGTCAGCGTCTGGGAAGGCGAAGCCGGCCGCTCGTTACGTGTGAACGGCAAGGTCGACGCCTCGGACCGCGGCGATATGGACACGCAGATCATGATTGGCCTGGCGCCCGTTGTGGCGCGCGCGGAAGCACGGTCGTCGCTGCTGATTGGCTATGGCAGTGGCGTGACCGCTCGCGTGCTCGCCGCGGTGCCCGGCATGGATCGGGTCCGCGTCGTCGAAATCGAGCCCGCCGTGCTGCAGATGGACAGTCTGTTTCATGGGGTCAACGACACCGCGCTTCGTAAGACGAATGTTCAGGCCATCGTGGAGGATGCCCGCAGCGCGCTGCAGCTCGATCCCCGCCGTTACGACGTGATCGTATCTGAGCCGTCCAACCCGTGGGTCGCAGGCATCGCCACGCTGTACACGCCGGAATTCTTCAGGATCGCGAAAGCACGGCTGGCGGACGACGGCGTTTTTTGCCAGTGGATTCAGCTCTATCAGCTGCCATTGCCCGTGGTTGCGGGCATTGTGCGCAACGTACGCGAGGTGTTTCCGCACGTCCACGTCTGGTTCGGCGGATCCGTCGACCTGGTCGTCTTGGCATCGGCTCGGCCACTCAGCTACGACCGCGCCTGGCTCGGCCGGCTGATCGGCCCCGGCGGATCGCTCCACGACGTCGCCCGCGAATGGCTGAACGTCGAGGAGCCGGAGCAGTACTTCGGCAGGATGTTACTGGGCGATTCCGGGGTGGCGCGTTTGATCGAGCGCGCCCGGTTCGTGCATCGCGACGACCGGCCGAGTCTCGAATTCGTGGCGGCGCGCCGTTTTCTCGATCCCGGTCCGATGGTCGCCGGGGTGTTCGACTCGCTGGTCGAGATGGGCAATCGCAGCGACGGTATAGCGCCGTTCGCGCTCGTGCGGACGCTCTCCAATCGCGGCGAATACAACGTGATGCCGTATCTCGATGCTGTGCGGCGCGCCCAACCCAATGTGGCGGAGTGGCGCGTGCGAACGGCGAGTGCCAGGCTTGCGATGGGCGACACACTCGCCGCCGATTCGCTGCTGAGCCAGACGATCGCGGGGCCGGAGCGAAAAGAGGCGTTGCTGATGCGCGCCCTGATCGCGACGTCGCGACGCGAAGCAACCGCTGCGCCGGCGCTCCGCGCTGCGCTGGGGGCAGGTGCGGACACCGCCCAGATCGACGCGGCCTTGGCGTTACTTGCCGTACGCGATTCGCGTTGGGCAGAGGCGGCGGCGGAAGCGCGACGCTCGCTGGCCGCAGCCCGCGGCACGTTTCGCCATCCGTTCCCGCCGCAATTCCTGACTGAAGCGCTCACGCGCCTGGCATTGGAAGGGCCGCCGGAGGTTGCCGACAGCGCGTTGCGCTATGCCGTGCAGCGCCGCCCGGGATCGTCGCGACTGCGCGAAGCGTCAGCGGTAGCGGCCTTACGGGCAGGCCATTGCGAAGACGCGGCGGCGGCCTTCATCGAGCTGCTGCAGTTCGCTGTGGAAAGAGAAAACGGCCCGGCGCTGGTGCGCGACTGCTGGCTGCGCGCGAGTACTACCGAGCGGCCGCCGGCGGCGGCGAGTGCGGTGACGGGGGCCCACCGCTGAGCACGTCGCGGATCTCGCCCGCCGCGGCGATGGCGTGATCGACATCGCGCGATAGCGCGCGCGCCTGTTGTGTCGCGTTCGTGAGGTCGCTGAGAACCGCGGCGACGCCCGCGGACCGCAGTCGCAGCAAATCGAATCGCACGTTCTGCATCGCGAGCACGCACGACTCGACCTGTTCCTCGACGCGCCGGCGCCGGCTCAGCAGGTCGCTTAGTGCCTGCCGCTGCCGGTCGAGCAAGCTGAGCTGGCGCTCTTGCTCGGTTCCTTCCTCGTGATGTTTCACGATCTCGATCCGCGCTTCGATACGCGCCAGGGCGCCATCGTCCACGTCTGCGCTCATGCTGTGCAGCATGCGCGCGAGATCTTCCGCGCGTTTCAGCAAGCCGTCGACGGTAGCGACGACGTCGGGAAGCAGCTTGCGTTCCGACGCCGGCACCCGATCCATGATCTTGAGAATTGCCTCACGGTCATTGCGAGCGAGCTGCACGGTTTCGACGTGCCGGCCGAATTCGTCGGGACGCGGTGCAGGCAGGTTGCGCCGCATGCCGCCCACTCCGCGCAGCTCGTGGGCGTCAGGGGCCGCGGGGCGGTTGATTACGTCGCGCCACGAGTAACCGCTCTGCCACAGCTTCATGTACTGCGGCAACAGGAAGATGCCGGCCCACGGGATTGCGACCCAATGCGCCCAATTGATTCCGCCGCCCAGGATCAGATCGAGCACGCCCAAGCCGCCGCTGATCGACGCCCAGGTCACGAAGGAGTCGCGAAACTTCTCGACCATCCGTGGCTCGCCGCTCGCCGTGAGTTGTGATTTCGCGTCTTTTGCCCGGGCGGCCGCGCGGCGGGTGCGCCGGCGCTCGTGGCGATCGTCGCCTGCAGCGGCAGGGGGCGGCTGTGCGCTGGCCCTCGTGCCGAGTGCAAGCCCTCCCCGCCCCTCTCGGCCCCCCCGCCCCCCCAATCCGCCCCGTCCGGTCCCCGCAACGCTGCTCGGGCGTCGCGGCCGATAGGGCGGCGCGCTGCGAGATTCGAGGGCGCGCCGCAACGCCGCCGCAACGCGTCCGCGGTCGGCCACCGCGCTTCCGGTTCTTTCTCGAGCGACCGCATGACGCATGCGGCCAGATCGTCCGGACAGGTCGGCGAACGATCCTTGAGATTGGGCGCCTGCTCGGTGATCTGCTTCAACAGCAATCCCGGCACCGTCGGCGCGGAGAATGGCAGCTCGCCGGCGAGCATTTGATAACCGACGACGCCGAGGCTGTAGATGTCGGATCGCCCGTCGATCTCGCGATCACCCGCCGCCTGCTCGGGACTCATGTAGTGCGGCGTCCCGATCGCCACGCCGGTCGCCGTCAACGTCCCCGGCCCGGTTGTCGACGTGAGCGCCTTCGCGATGCCGAAGTCCGTCAGGACCGTTCGGCCTCGGCTCCCCTCCAGCAGAATGTTGTCGGGTTTGACATCGCGGTGGATGATGCCCAGCGCATGTCCGGCACCGAGTGCGTCGGCCGTCTCCATGAGAATGCGGCGCGCCTCTTCGGGTGGCAGCCGCTCGCGCCGTTTGAGCCGGGCGGCGAGTGATTCGCCATCCACGTACGCCATTACGAAATAGACGAGACCGTCGGGACCTTCACCGACGGAATGGATCGGCACGATGTGCGGGTGCGAGAGGCGGGCCGCGGTTTCCGCTTCGCGAAGAAATCGGATGCGGATCTCCTCACGAAACGCGAGCTCGGGCGGTAGTACCTTGACCGCCACCGCGCGCTTGAGCCGTTCGTCGCGGGCATGGTACACGACACCCATCCCGCCGCGCCCGATCTCGCCCCCGAGCGTGAAAGACGCCCCCAGAGCCTGACTCAGTCGCTGCGCCAGCGGATCGTTCATGCCGATTCGCAATTCATGCGCGGATAAGATTTAGCCGCAACGGAGCGACGTTGCAACCTATTCAACAAGTTGCCCTTAGGGGTTTTACCGGTTCCGATCTCGCATCTCACCTGCCGAAGTTGGCAGCACTCAGCCTGATTGGCGGCGATTTCTGGAACGGACCTGCCGGGAAGGACGTTTTCGGGTGGCATGCTCGGTGCATTCTCCCAGCTGCAATGCCGTCTCCAAATTTCTCGAATGGAGTGTTCATGTCTGATCGGCTGACGTTACCGGTCCTGCCGTTGCGTGACGCCGTGCTGTTTCCCGGTGTCGCCACCCCGATCGGTGCAGGCCGTCCTGCGACGCTGCGAGCCATTGAGGCCGCTCTCAAGCAGAGCGACCGACGTGTCTTCGCCGTCGCGCAAAAAGAGAATATCGATCAAGTCTCGCCGGGTGTGTTGTATACCACCGGCACTATTGCTCACATCAGCCAGGTACAGCGCAATCTCGGCGGCGTGCAGTTGATGCTCAACGGCGAGGTGCGCGGCACCGCTGTCCACTATACAGAAACCAACGGCTATCTCGAAGCGACTGTCCGAGAAACCGAGGACCTGCCGCCGCTCAACGCGAAGGATGCGGCGTTCGTTGCCCTCCATCGCGAAGTGCGTGAGCGGGCCGCGGAGCTCGGCCAGAAGTCGGGCCTTCCGTCCGAAGTCGTGCAGCAGGTTCTGCAGGGCGTGACCGATCCGGGCGCGCTCGCGGATCTGGTCGCCGGCCATCTCGATATCAAGTCTGCCGAACGGCAGCAGCTGCTCGAGGCGTTGTCGGTCGAAGATCGCCTGCGGCGCGTGCTGGTGCACGTCCAGCGGCAGATCGCGGTGCTCGACGCTCAGGAAGACATCAAGTCGCAGGTGCAGGAGGAGCTGGGTGAGCGGCAGCGCGAAATGCTGCTGCGCGAGCAGATGAAAGCGATCCGCAAAGAACTGGGCGAGGAGGAAGAGGCCGCCGACGCTGACGACCTGCGGACGCGGCTCGATGCGCTCGACCTGCCCGAGGCGGCGCGCAAGGAAGTGGATCGCGAGCTCGCGCGGCTCGAGCGCGCCAGCCGCGAGTCGATGGAAGCGCAGGTCATCCGCACCTATCTCGAGACGGTCGCCGAGCTGCCGTGGAACAAGCGCGCCGACGAGTCCCTCGATTTGAAACGGGCCGAGGAAATCCTGGAAGAGGACCATTACGGTCTTCAGGACGTCAAAGACCAGGTGCTCGAGTTTCTGGCGGTGCGGCAACTTCGCCAGCGCCAGCCCAAAGAGGAAGCGCCTGGGAACGAGGACGATCGCGCCGCGCGCGCGCCGACGCTGTTGTTCGTCGGCCCGCCGGGTGTCGGAAAGACGTCGATCGCGAAGTCGATCGCGCGCGCCATGGGCCGTCCCTACGTCCGCATTTCCCTCGGTGGAGCGCGCGACGAGGCCGACATCCGTGGGCATCGCCGGACGTATGTGGGCGCCATGCCCGGCAGGATCATTCAGGGCATGAAGCAGGCGGGCGCCAAGAATCCGATCTTCCTGCTCGACGAGGTCGACAAGCTGGGCATCTCGTTCCAGGGCGATCCCGCGGCAGCGCTGCTCGAGGTGCTCGATCCGGCGCAGAACGACTCGTTCACGGATCATTATCTCGGCGTGCCGTTCGATTTGTCGGAGGTGCTGTTCATCGCCACCGCGAACTTCATCCAGTACATTCCGGCGCCGCTCCTCGACCGGCTCGAGACCGTGAACTTTGCGGGCTACACGGAACGCGAGAAGCTCGAGATTGCGAGGCGCTATCTCGTGCCGCGTCAGTTGCGAGAAAACGGATTGATCAGCGGGCAGCTGACCCTGCGGGATGACGCGCTGGCGGAAATGATCGCGAGCTACACGCGCGAGGCCGGTGTTCGCCAGTTGGAGCGCGAAATTGGGAAGCTCGGCCGCAAGATTGCCCGCAAGATCGCGGATGGCGCAGCGCAGAACATTTCAGTCGGTGCTGAGGATGTACCGGAGCTCATTGGGCGGCCCAAAGTCCACCCGGAGCGTATGGCGCGCGAGGACCAAGTCGGCGTCTCAACCGGGATGTACTACACGCCCGTGGGCGGGGACATCATGTTCGTCGAGGCGAGTGTGATGCGTGGCAAGGGTGAGCTCGTGCTGACCGGACAGCTCGGCGATGTGATGAAGGAGTCGGCTCGCGCGGCGCTCACGTACGCCAAGTCCCATGCTGAACTGCTCGGCATTCCTGAAGGCGCGTTCGTGGACACGGACATTCACGTCCACGTTCCTGCCGGGGCGATCCCGAAGGATGGGCCGTCGGCCGGCATCACGATGGCGACGGCACTGGTTTCGGCACTCTCCCGCCGGGCGGCGCGGCACGACATCGCGATGACCGGGGAGATCACGCTGCGGGGTCGCGTCCTGCCGATCGGCGGCGTCAAGGAAAAGGTGCTGGGCGCGGTACGGGCCGGCATCACCTCCGTGATTCTGCCGAAGGAAAACGAGCGGGATCTCGATGACCTGCCGGAAGAGGTGCGGAAGACCCTCAAGGTGCATCTGGTGGAAGAGCTCGGAGACGTGGTAAGCCTGGCTCTGCGTGGTGCACGCTTCGAAGCGGGCCACGTGATTTTCGAGACCGAAGCTCCGGTGAGCCTAGCGCACGCTCACCCCAGCCACAACTAAGTCGACCGCGGCTTGCCGCCAGCGCTCGCGCAGCGCGGGCTCATCGGCTCCCAGAGGACGGGCGCTGGCGGCAACCACCGCTTCCATACTCAGATACCCGACCATCAGAATCAGCGCCTGCGCCGCGGCGAGGTGCGGATCGACGTCGTCGCGAACTTGTCCCAACCCCTGCCCTTCGGCGAGGAGCACGACAAGTCGCTTGATGGCGGGCCCGAACGCCGCCCCCGCGCGGCCGGCCTGGCCGAGCAGCGCCACCATCTGCGGATGGTGCGCGAGAAACTCGAATTGGGCCTGCAGCGTCTGGCGGAGCCGTTCCAACGGACCGCCCGCAGGAAGCGAAAGTCCTTGGAGCGCCGACTCGAGCTCAGCCGCTGCGTCCGAGAGCACTGCATGGAAGAGACCGCGCTTCGAATGGTAGTAGTAGAACAGCAGCTGCTTGTTGACCCCGGCCCGCCGGGCGATTTGATCGACCCGGGCACCGGCGAAACCCCGTCGCGCGAACTCATCGCGCGCTGCGGAGCTGATTCGTAATGCCCTGTCGTTAGTGAGCTTAGGTGGCATTCCGCAATTCCGTCAACCGTTTGGTTGATGAAATCTATGGTCCCTCGTCCGGCGCCGCCACTGGGCGGGTATTCGGTTTCAAGCTCGTCGGCCACCCCACCGACAGATCGTTCCAGTTCAGAATCGTGTTGAATACCAGCGCAAAGCTGCCTTGGGTCTCCCAGCGCCAAAATGGGCGAATCGCGAATAAGACCACGTGCCCGCGTCCAACAGGCGCGTCGAGCACCGCGGGACGGCCCGCCAGCTCCTCCCCGCTCACCAACAATCCCGACAGTCGTAGTGAATCCTTTTTCTGATTGAAGGCGAGTACGACGCGGGGCCGCATGCGCGCCTGTTCGGCTGTCACAGCAGGATCCTGGTCCTCCGGGACCTCGGTGCTGGTATCGATCTGGAAGAGCGGCGACTGGTTGAAGTAGACCGCGAGCGTGTCAGGATACCCATAGGCGATCGGACTCCGCGCATCCTTTACGGCCGCGCGATACACGCCGCCGGACGCGCGGAGCTGCCGCGCCGGCGTGATGTCCACGCCGCGTGTTACGCCGTAATCGGTGAACACCGACGACGTCCCACCTTCGGTGATGATGACCCCGCCGGCATCGATCCAATCCCGCAATGCGCCCATGCCATCGAGTGCGATTCCGGGCCGCACGTCGTCGGTCGAATCAAGCCCGCCGAGATTCGGCGTCTCGGGGCTGCGCTTCCAGGGAATTGGCGGGCCGGTCATCGGCAGACCATTCACGATTGACTGTGCACTGTTCGTGACGAAGGGAAACACGATCACGTCGACTTGCTTCAGTCGATCGCGGTCCTTGAGTTGCTGCACGCTGAAGTAGGTGTATGGGATGCCGAGCGCGTCAAATGCGTACCGCACCCACCCTTCATTCTGCGTGTTGAGCCACGAGTGCACGATCGCGACGCGCGGCACTTCCAACTCGTGGCGAGCGACTTGTGGGACAGCGCGGGCGCCGACGACGGTCAGCCCCAGCGACTCCGCCGCCTGCGTCACGCGTCGCTCGAGATTCGCGGTCGTGGGAATGATCGTCGTTCCCCGTCCCCAGCTCTGCTTGTCGATGTTGAACGTGTCATCGCTTGCATACATGCGCGTGTCGCGCAGCGCGAAGCGGAACTGAATCAGTCCCGACTCTGTGGTGGGAGCGATGAGATACGCCGCCGCGCCCCTGACACCAGACACCTGACCCCTGACACGCGCATCGGCATGCATCAGTGTGAGCGGGGCGTGGAGCACCGTTGTGTCGGTGATCGGGTGCAGGACCACGTTGCGCAGCAGCTGCAGCGTCCAGCCGGTGTCGTCGTAGGGTCGGGGGTCGTCCGGGCCGTAGTCTTGACGGCTGAAATAGGTCTTGGCGAGTGGTCCGTACGGCTGATCGAGCCGGACGACATAGTCGCCCGCCGCCACGTCGACGCCGCCCGCTTTGAACGCGCGGTCCGCCCGCTGGACTTCGAGGCCGTGGAACCGGAGCAGGTTGACGAGGTTGGCCGCCTCGACGGGACGCGCCTGTATGGCCGGAATGTGAAACGCATTCGGTCCCTCCTTGGCGCGACCGCGTTCCACGGCGCGGACTCCCTTGCGATAAAACTGATCGAGATATCGATGACCATTGCGCGCCATGTAGTTGAGCGCGATCAAGAGACCTGATTGTTGGTAGTTGATGTTGTTGCGAATGCACCAGCGCACGCCGTTGATCGGCGGGTTGGGGCGAAACCATTCGACTGACGTCTGGCGATCGGGCAGCTTGACGGTGTGACAGTCCGCGCCGCGTGAGGTGTAGGTCTCGTAAAAACGGCCGATGGAGTTGTGGCCGTTCGCGACCCAGAACATGTAGTTCGGTGTCCAGCCGTCGTAGAAATCGTGCGTCCACACGCCGGGCAGCCCGCGCTTGGTAAGCTCGGTGATCTCCTGGAATGCGAGCTCGTGCCATTCGGTGATGACGATCGGATCGAGCTCGCGGTTGTAGGGGCCGGTTCCGGTTGAGGTATAGAGGAACGGCACCGATTCGTGGAGATCGTGGAGCACCGTGGGATGCCAGGCGAAGAAGGCCTGCATCATCGTCCGCGTCAGCACCTGTGACATAACGATCCCGTCACGATTATTGTCATGCGCCGTGTACTTGCCCCAGTAGATCAGTCCGGGCCCGTTGTTCTTGTTTGCTTTGCGATAGCGATAGGCGTCCACTTGGCGATCTCGACCGTCCAATTCCGTCACTGGCGTGATAAGTGTTACGACGCTGTCGCGAATCTGTCGGACAAATGGCGTCTCCTCCACGGCCAGGCGATAGGCCAACTCCATGAGCATCTCGGGTGATCCCGTTTCCGGCGAGTGGATCGAACCCGACAGGTAATAGATCGGTTTCCCGGCCGCGATCAGCCGTTGCGCCGAGTCGTTGGTCAGCCGGCGCGGATCCGCGAGTGCCGCGGTGATGGCGCGATAGTGTTCGAGCTGGGCGATCGTGGCAGAATCGGCGATGGCGGCGACGATCATCGGTCGTCCCTCATCACTGGTGCCGAGGTCGAAGACCTTTACGCGAGCGGAGGCGCTGTCGAGCGCGCGGAAGTAGCGCGTGATGTCGGCGACGTACGAAAGTCGGCCGACGGTTCCTGGGACGTAGCCGAGGACCTTCAGCGGCGTGGGAATCTTGGGGTCGGCGGGGAGATGATCGGTGAGCTCGGTGTTGAAGCGCGGCTCAGTCGTCAGCTCCCGGATTTTGGCGCTGTACGCGGAGTCGAGTGGCTGCTGGAGCGCGAGGAGCGCGAGGAAGGCGTGTACCATGCGACGTTCTCCGGAATGCGGGACAAACCTGCCTTCAAGAAATCGACGAGCAACGAATTGAATTCACCTGGGGACTCCTCGGCCGGCGAATGTCCCGTGCGCGGCACGACGACGAACGCCGCGCGGGGCGGCTCCCCGGCAAGCCTGCTACCGGTCCGCACGGGAATCCACCGATCCGCGTCGCCCCAGACAATCAATGTCGGCGCCTGCAGTGCGCCGAGGCGACCCGCAAGCGTGTCGAACCTGAACTCCCGCAACACACCTCGCAAGGCGCGGCCATAAGTGGGCGCCGGGACAGGCGCGTAATACTGGTCGATGTCTGCTTCTGTCACCTTGCGGCGATCGAGATACGTCGAGCGCAGAATGCGGGCGGTGATCCACCGGGTGCGGAGCGCGGTCGCGATCGCTCCGACATAAGGCCACCGCGCCATCTTCAGCGCCCCCGGCCAGAGGACGCCATAACCGGCTGCATCGATCAATACCAACCCTCTGACGCGATCGGGGTGTGCGAGCGCGACCTCGGCCGCGATCGCGGCGCCCATCGAGTGACCCACGAGCACCGCGCTGCCGATGTGCAATGAGTCGAGCAGGCCGAGGACGAGGCGCGTATAGGCGGCGTTGCTGTATCCGTGGGCCGGCTGCGTCGAGAAACCGAACCCCCGGTTATCGAATGCGATGACGCGATAGCCTGCGGCCGCGACGGCGGGGAGCGTGTTTCTCCAGGTGTAGATCGACGCACCGATTCCATGGATGAACACGACCGGCGTCCCGCGTCCCGAATCGATCAGGCGCAGGTGCGTGTCGTCGATGTCGCGGTACTGTGCGTGAAACGATGTTCCGGCGGGGTAGACCAGCGCTGCGGGGATTGGCGCGGCACGGCACGCAGCGCCGAGCAGCGCCAGGACTACCGTAGCGCGTATGATCACGTGACCGTCTTGAGAGCGCGCTGCGCCAGCATGACGATCAGTGGATGAGAGCTCCACAACCCTGCTACCCCCTCACCGTCGCCCGAGATCGTCACGACCTGCCCGTCATCGATTACCAGGAGTACGGTGCGTGGCGCGTCAGGCCCCGCGAGCGTGAGCCACGGCGGCGGATCGGCCGGCAGCTCACCGCCGAAGATTTTGAGGTCGACCGTCGCTCGCTCCGCCGCGCGGCGCCACGCCGGAAGGGTCGGGCGCCAGAGGTCCGCTGCTATGATCCCCTCCACTCGCGTCTCGGCCCGCGCCACCAGCTGCTGAATCAGGTTCACGACCGCTCGACTTCCGGCGACTTCTCGCGTGGCCGGCGTGCGGGGATGCGAGAGGTTGCGCAACTCGCGCGTCAATCGATCAAGCGCCTCCCCCTGCACTGTCGCGAGCTGCGCGACCAATGCCTGAGGATCGGTCGGCCGGTACCGAACGGGCCGGACGTTCGTGCGCGTCGCGGCGCCGCGGTGAACCAAGCCCTCGAGGGCGCTATAGGCGTTCGCCCGCGCTAGACGGGCGGCACCGGCGACCGCGTAACCGGTCGCAGGTCCCAGGCGGAGCAGCGTCGAATAGGCGAGAGACTCCGTCGGCGTAAAACCGAACGGAGTGAGGTCTGGAGGTGGCATACGTAGTTGTAATTACTACTACGCTTTCGCCCCAAATGCCAGCTCAGACGACGTTCAACGGTATTCCCATAGTGCGAGCGATAAGCGCGAGACGGAATGTTACGTCGGTCTGCCGCTGTGCGGGGCTCTTTCCCGGCCCTTCGAGTGGGAAGTAATGCGATACCACTGGGTTAGTCGACTTGGGCATGGTCCGAAGGCCGGCCGGACTCCAGATCCCATCGTCGGAGCATTCGCTGTACAATCGCGCGAGCACCTTGGCGGCGCTCGACACTTGCCGGACGATCCCCAGCCGGGCGAGGAGTTCCAGCCAATACAGCGCGAAGGGTACATCCGTGATGCGTCCCTGGGCATCCGCATGGAGCGGGTCGCCCAGGATCTCGAACAGGGGCCGGAACAGCTTCTTTCCTGCTTGGATGAAAAAGGCGCGTCGGGGGGCCGGGGTGGAGAAGAAAGCGGCCAGCCGCTCGAGGAATCCTGCGCGCTCCCGCTGCACTGCAGGCATGAAGGCCAGTACTTCCACCGAGAACGCGGTCGGTGGGTAGGCGGTGGGGTCGAGCACGGTCTTCCCCTGAGCCTTCTTGAATGGTTTCTGCGCAACGTCGCTGCGGAGGTAGAGCGAGATGTCGCTCGCCAGGCGATGTGCAGCTCCGCGCAAGCGCGGGTCATCTTGATGCGAGCCGCGCGCCAGCGCGGCGGCGGCCGCCTGCGCGCTCATACTGCGCGCCCAGAGTGACAGTCCGGGATCGCCTTTGGCGGTGCGCTGAAACTCGACCAGCAATGCGGGATCTTCATCGCGCGATAGCAGCCGGAAGAGAAAGCGATCGGCTAGGCGGAACGGTCTCGCGTCAGGCGGCCAGCCAAGCTCCAGCAAGCGACGATACTGAAAGACGGTGCCCGTCTCCTTCCACCCCATCGCTTTGGATGGGCCCGGCGCGAGCAGATTCGCCCCCCACAAGCCCGTCTCTTTTTGCTTGCGCGCGATCGCGAGCGCTTCCTTGTAATGCAGCACTTCCTCGCGCAACGCTTCGACGCGCTCGGCGTCGCGAGCGCTGTCAGGAATGACTTCCGTCAGCGTGCGATACTGGATGGGTGGGCTGGCAGCCTCGAAGATCCATGAGAGAGGTACCGTATGGGTGGAGGGAATCTCCAACGGCCACTCCAATGGCAGGAGGTCGGGACGGCGTCGCTACGCGGCCAAAAACGGGCGCAAACTTACGCGCCTCTCACGCAATAGGCAATTGCTTTCTGTAACTATCGCGTCAGCAGCTAATTAGCGACGCCCCCACGGTCATAACTACGGCACCGGCCGCTGGAACTCGGACGCCGGCAGCCAGCGCGGCAACTCCGCGCTGTTGGCCACCGCGCGGGCGACCCGGACGACGACGCGAACCTGCTGCGCCATTCCATCATATCGGAATGACGCCTGGTATTCGTCGCTGGGCTGATGATAGCGCTGCTCGTTATAGATCCGCTCCTGCTCCTCACCCCAGCCGGTCGGGCGACCCACGAAATCGACGCCTGGTTTGATCGACAACGCCGGCACACCGGCGCGCGCGAAGGGAAAATGATCGGAGCGGAAGAAGGATCCGCGTACATCGGGCTGCGTCTGCACCGTCAATGACTCGGCACGCGCCGCGGTCTCGAAGATCGGACCGAGTGTCGACCGATCCATTCCGAGCGCCCCGATGTCCCGGGTCAGCCCGCGCACGTTCGTGACGTCGAGATTCAACACCGCGGCGGTTTGCGCGAGCGGAACGATTGGCTGCTGCACGTAGGCTTCACTTCCCAGCAGGCCACTCTCTTCAGCGGTCGTCGCGACGAAGAGGATCGATCGCCACGGGCGAGGAAAGTTTTGCACGATGGTCCGCGCGGCGCCGAGCATTGCCGCCACTCCCGAGGCGTTGTCTTCCGCCCCGTTATACGTCGAATCGCCACGCACGGGTGGTCCGATCCCCTTGTGGTCCCAATGTGCCGTGATCAACACCGCCTGGTTGGCCGATCGCGGGTCGCGACCCGGCAAGCGCGCAGCCACGTTTTCTGATTCGACGTGGCGCAATACGCTGTGTACCCGCGCATTGACGGTGAGCCCCGTCGCCACAGGCTTGAACTCCCGGCCCGCTGCGGCGCGCGTCAGCGAATCGAGATTGAGACCCGCTTTTGCCAGCGCGGTACGCGCACTCCCTTCCGTCACCCATCCCGCAAACGCGAGACTCGGCGACTGCGGCTGATCGAGCTTGAACTGCTCGACCGACCACGAGTTACGCACGACGTCCCAGGGATACGTCGCGCTCTCCGTCGTATGAATCAGGATTGCGCCAATCGCGCCCTGCCGCGCCGCCTCCTCCAGCTTGTATGTCCAGCGACCGTAATACGTGAGAGTCTTGCCGAGGAATACGGTAGAGTCGACGAGTCCTGGATCGTTCACGAGCATCAGCAGCACTTTGCCGTGCAGGTCAATCCCTTTGTAGTCGTCCCAATGCCATTCGCGGGCGCGAATGCCGTAGCCGACGAAGACGACTTCACCCGTGGCGCTGATGTCGGCTTCAGGCCGCTCCGCCCAGGCGACAAACGCGTCGCGATACGTGAGGGTGTCGCCGGCCGCACCCTTGCCCCAACCGAATGCCGGCTGCGGGGTCATGCCCACGAGCGCGACCGGCTGGAAGTACGTCCCCCTTGCTCCCGCGGGTTCGAGGCCGAGCGATCTGAACTGGGCGGCGATGTACTCGGCAGCGAGCCGGCCACCGCGTGTCGCGGGCGCGCGTCCTTCCAGCAAATCGCTCGCGAGAAAACGCAGGTCGGCGTCCATCGCTTCTAGACTCACCGGGATCGCACCGCTCCGCTGCTGAGCTCGAACGGATGCCGACAGGGCTGCCACCATCATGACAGTAACCAAACATCTGATTGCCATTGCCTGCATACCTCGATTCAACGGGCGCATTTGACGGCCTGAATCGTACCCGCGTGTCGACCGGTAGCTTCGCTGGTCAAGACAAATGTGGAATCATTGAGGAAGTCGATGGCTTCGCCCCCGACGTCGAATCCCGCGATGTTGCAGGGTCGTTCGCTCGCACGGAGAAGACGCCCCCCCACGCCCGGCAGAAACAGATAGATCTCCGCATAGGTGCGGATCGCGACGAGCCGGCCATCGGGACGGATCGCCGCGGCCGTGACCAGCCGTCCCGCTTCGGGATTGGGACTGATGTCGAGCGTTTGCACACGCGTTGCCACCGTGATCTCCGCTCGATTCCCCCCGGTATGCCAGGAGCTGCGGGCTACGCGGTATAATCGAATAGGCCCGCTTCTTCCCTTACTCACGAGAAACAGCGCGGTATCGCGTGGCGCGACGTAGATCGCCTCGACGTCGTGTGACCCATCCGGATAGCGCAGCCGCAACACGGCCGGCGCACTGGTGGTCCTGAGCGTGTCGGCAGGTCCCTCGGGGGGTGCCGGCTCGGGTACGGCATACACCGTCACCGATCGGCGATCTTCATTGTTGTCGCCGGTGTCTGCGATATAGACGCACGCGCCCGCCGACCCGGTCGCGGTGGGGCACGGACCGAGCGCGATGTCCTCCCAATCGACGGCCTGTGCACCGGGAACGAGCAGCCAGCCTCGGTTCCCGCCCCGCAGATCAGTCGCGTAGAGATACGGCCCGTCACCCGAATCGTTGTGCGTCCAGAGGACGCCGGGGTGCGCATGACTCACCGCAACACCGGAGCTCTCAACGAGGCGCGGGCTCTGAAACGTTGCTGGTGTCCCGGTGCGCGCCACTTGCAGCAGCAGGATCGCAACCATGAGCATGGTCGTGAAAGAATTGGCTTGCGAGGGGCTTAGGCAAGGGGTGATACTTCGCGCATGCGGGACGCAAAAGTTCGGCTGCAGGGCCGCATTCTCTATCTCACCGAAGATCCGGCCTTTGTGCGCGATCAGCTCGCGGGTAACGGCCCGCAGTGGAGTCCCGCGAGCAAGCTGCGCGACGATATCTCGACCGACGAAATCACCCCCGCCTACATCTGCTACTACTACGACGAGACGCTGGGCGAATTCCCGTACCTGGGTCTCAAATGCCGCGATGAATTCCCCATCACGCGTGGCTCAGTAAAGCGCGGCGGCTTCGTCGCTGCGGTGAGCGGCAAGCGGCGTGGGAAAGGCTCATCGCGCGAGCAGTCGCCGTACGCCGAGATGTGCGCCGGGATCAAGCTCGTCGTCGCCGAGAGCATCGAGCGCATCTATCGCGAGAACTGCCAGAACCTCGGCATCCTCACGACGACGGATTTTTCGTTGCTCGAGAGGGTGAAACGGGGTGAAGAGATCCCGCTGTCCGTTTTTACCGCCGGGGAAGGCGAAATCACCCGCGGCATCATCGAGCATGGCGGCCTGTTCAACTACAACATGGCGCGCCTGCAGGGCACGGTCGTCCTGCATCCTCCCACTACCCCCGCGCGGCCGATGACCCTGGGCGAGAAAATTCTCGCGCGTCGCTGGGTGGTGGATCCCGCAAAGGCGAAGATCGGCGTGCCGGCGGTAAAGCCGGGCGATGAGGGATTCGTACTCACCGATATCCGTTTCAGTCATGAGTACGTCACGCCGATGGCGGCGATCTTTTTCGAGCAGCTCGTCGGCAAAGACGCAAAGGTGAACGATCCGGGCTCCATTCTGATGTTCCGCGATCACCTCACGTTCCTTCCCGAAGCGATGACACCGGAACGGGTAAAGGAAGGTCTGCTGGACGTCGCGTTACAGCTCGAGAAGAAGCAGCGCGAGTTTGCGACCGTGCAGGGCATCAAGTTGTACGGTGAGTTGCGCCTCGGTCATCACGGCTCTGAAGCCATCTGTCATTCCAAGATTCTCGAGTCGCACGCGCTTCCCGGGCAGGTGATCATCGGCTCCGACTCCCATACCCCACACGCCGGTGCCGTCGGCTGCATCGCATTTGGTGTGGGCACCACCGCGATCTTCAATTCCTGGATCACGAAGGATGTGCGGTTGCAAGTGCCCGAGACGGTGCAGATCGTCATTCGCGGCCAGAAACCCGATAACGTCACGGCAAAAGACTTCATGCTCGAGGTCTTGCGGCATCCGTACGTGAAGACCGGCAAGGCGATCGGCAAACTGGTGGAGTATTGTGGCGATGCTGTCGAGTCGCTGTCGGTAGACGAGCGCGCTACGATGACGAATATGACCGCCGAAGTGGGCGGGTTTACGGGCTACGTCGCGCCCGATGCGAAGACCGTCGACTATCTGATGGATTACCGCAAGATGTCGCGCGCGGAGGCAGAGCGGCTTTGCGCCGGTCTCGAGAGCGATCCCGACGCCGAATACTGCGAGGTGATCGAGATCGACGCCGCCACGATCCGGCCCATGATCGCCCTGCCCGGCGACCCCGGCAACGGCTCGTACATCGATGCCGTGCCCGAGCGGATCAAGGTCGACATCGCGTATGCGGGTTCCTGCACCGCCGGGAAGAAAGACGACATGGACATGTACGCGCGCGTCCTGGCGGAGGCGGCCAGCCGCGGTGAACGAGTCGCTCCCTGGGTGCGCTTTTTCATTCAATGCGGTTCACAGGACGTGAAGCGCTACTGCGAAGAGCGGGGGTATCTCGACGTGTTTCGGAAGGTCGGCGCGACGTTTCTCGAGCCATCCTGTGGCGCCTGCATCAACGCCGGCCCGGGAGTTTCAAAGACACGCGAGGAGGTCACGATCAGCGCGATCAACCGCAACTTTCCCGGACGCTCAGGACCCGGCCAACTCTATCTCGCCAATCCATACACAGTCGCGGCATCCGCAATCAGTGGCTACATCACAGCGTGGGAGCCGGGGATCGTGTTGGCGGATTCCCGCTAGGGCAAGCTGCCCCGAATCTGCACCTTCAACGCCTGCGTCCCGCTTCCAAAATCTTTCAGTGACGTCACGCTCGTAGTCGAATCCGGAATGAGCTTTGCCGTGATCGAGAAGTTACCGTCCATCGAGCCGCGGTATACCGTGAACGTCGTGCCCAGCCCGCCGAGGGAACGCCCCGCGCCATAGCTGCTGCGCGTGGTGCGCAATCGACCGCCCCGCGAAAGCCACTTCGTCACGGCCGAATCCGCGGCCTGATGGATCACAAAGCCGGTGCCTGTTCCGGTCGTATCGAGCGTGAATCTCGTCCATAACGAGTCGTCGACCGGCGCTCGGCCCGCACCCATCACCAGAAAGACGGAATCCACGGTATGCGTGCTCGTCGCGTGATACCCGTTCCAAGCCAGCACCACCGTGAAGTTGCTGGTCACGGGCACGCTGCCCTGTGTGGCCTGAATGTCGAGCTCGATGCCGACGACGCGCGTGGTATCGCCGTTGACGATCATGCGTGATGCGCGGTCGATGAAGGGGAAGACGATCGCTGCCATTTGCACGTAGAGGCCGGACTCGCCGGTGAATGCACTGTCGAGGGTGGTATCGTGGCGAAACGCGGAATCGAGCGCGAGGCGAACCGCGGCGAGCTCGGCTCCCTCGATGGCATCCGGACTGACGCTGCCGGCGTCGGAGCAAGCGCCAACGAACCCCGCACACAATAGGGGAAGCAAAAGCCGTCTCATGTCAGGGAATATGGTGCTGCCGAGGAGCGTCGCTACTGGGCCCCACCCGAGGGCGGCCGGAGTGAGTCGCGCTGATAGACG
>WNGC01000179.1_pt1 | contig 35172 bp, 36 predicted proteins | sample 5400051 | NCBI WGS metagenome assembly WNGC01 (sample SAMN13153368, study PRJNA577476) | soil metagenome | isolation source: 20 cm soil or saprolite under grassland replicate 2 | place: USA:California | collected 2016-06-15
GTGTTTGCGAAGTTTTCTGAGAGAAACAATTTGAATCGGTCGCTTTGCAGGTACCGTCGTCCAGCCTCAAGATATCCTTCGTATTCTTGTTCCCCCATCCCAATTAGATAAGATGCCAGATCCGCATTTGACCGAAACTGCCGTCGATCCACGAAAGCACCCCGGTCCACGTACACCTCGATGTCGGGCGCTCCAAGATAGACTGGCACGCAGCCCGTCCGCAAGTAGTCAAAGATCCGGGTGGTGACATATCCTGGTTGGTCGCGAATGTTCTCAAAGCAGACTCCGAAACGATATCGTGGGCAGATCTCTGACTTCTGACGGATCGTCCCACGGTAGGACGGGAAGAATTCGCGGCGTACCGATGAGTTTCGGAGCCGATGCCACAGATATTGACGGATACTCGGATTCCACGCTTCTCCGTAGAGGTCGAATTTGTCGGGATAATGCTCCTCGAAAAAGCGAGCAAGTCTTCGCCGCTCGCTGTAGAGTTCGAGCGGATGATTGGAGAATTTATAGCCGGAGATATCCATAAGCAACTTCCGCTGACCAAACGCCACGGGCGAAACGGGAGGAAACGTCGTGGGGTTTGGGATGTAGAACCTGTGGTACTTCTTGCCATCCACCATGCGTGGGTCCCAGGTGAGGATGATGCGAAAGTGTTCATGGAGCTCTCGATCGTAATTACGAGGGAAGACCCACGGCGACTCATGCATGACCAAGACGAGCTTATCTTCCATCCCCGCGCTGAGTATTTCGCGAAATAAATTTCGAGGCGACTCTCCCCGAGCCCGGGCTTTAACGGTCGTAACGAAACTATTCCATATGCCACGCACATCTACGCGCCACGAATCCCAGAAAATAATCCACTTGCAGTCCTCGAGACGCTGCTGATGGATACCCTCAAAACGGTACCCGTATTCTTCGCAACGCTTGCGGAGTACGAGGAACGGCTCGCTCACATTATCGCGCCCGCTCGGGTCCAGCAGGCTGTGTTCCACAGTCCCACGAGCGTGGTTCAGAATGTAGCGTGCGGCATCTACCATGGACTCACCCCAAACACGAACTACTCCACAGGAGTCGTGCCTACCGTTCCGGAGGGCGATCCAGAGGCTTCTCGCCAGGATGAGGCCGAACTAGTCGAGGAACCGAACAACGGGGTTCCTGTACGGTCGAAATGCACCGAGAGCGGGGCGCAGTCTCCGCAGCATGCGGCGCCCTAGGACTGAGCGATGAGCTTGGTGCCCTCGAAGTCGAATCGGAAACGGATTTCGTGCAGCCCGGCCTCCCGCATCGCCCGCCGGAGCCGTCGTCTGTCCTCGGCGTAGAACATCAGAAACCCGCCCCCTCCGGCCCCGATGAGCTTTCCTCCCAGCGCTCCGTTGCGCCTAGCCAGCTCGTACCACTCGTCGATCCGCTTGTTGCTCATCAGGTCTGAGCGCTGCCGCTTGTGTCGCATCCCTGGTCTGCCATCCCAGTTCTTTGATGAAACCCAGCTCGTGCACCATCACGGCGTCCTTCCTCTTGGTCCTGGCATCCTGTTCCTCGAGGATGCTCGATGCAGACCTTGAGTACCCCGTGAAGAACAGCAGCAGGTTGTCTTCGAGGCTGTACAGGGTGTCCGTGTCAATTTTCAACGGCCGAGCCTCCACGCGGTCCTCCGGCAGGAACTGAAAACAGGTTAGGCCGCCGTACGCGGCGACATACTGATCTTGTTTGCCGACCGGTTGCTTGAGGATGTCGATCTCGACATGACAGGCCTGCTCGGCAAGCTCCTGCGGGTGCACCAGGTTTTTGTTCAGAGCATGGAGGGCTTTGAGCAGAGCGGTGGTGAAGCTGCCGGAGGAGCCGAGTCCTGTCCCCGCCGGGATGTCCGCCATGCTGGTGATCTCCAGGCGTGGGGCGCCGACGTGCGTGAGCCTGAGCGCTTCCCGGATGATCGGATGCTGCACTTCCTCCACCGACTTGACCCGCTCCATCTTTGAATACTTGATGATGAGCTCGTCGACGATCGTCTGGTGCAGGGTGATGTAGACGTATTTGTCGATGGCGCCCCCGATGACGAACCCGCCGTGCTCGCGGTAATAGGAAGGAAGGTCGGTTCCGCCTCCGCCCAGAGAAACGCGCAGGGGGCTGCGCGTAATGATCACGGATGCGGCATTTCGCCGCCCGCCACAGGTTCCCTCTCATGCCATGCCCTCCGGCGGTCATGGACCTGGGCGTGACGAAGGACAGGGCGGGAGCCGCGGCGTACCCTATGCAAGGCGATGCCCGGACGATACCATCGAGAAGTTCTGGATCGCTCGCGTCGCCGCGGGGCCGTACGAAGAAGGGGAGGCGGCGCGCCCGGAGGTTCGGCTGAATGTACGCTGTTGTGCTTGCCGGCGGAAAGGGGGAGCGCCTGCGCCCCTTTACCGAGGACCGGCCGAAGCCCATGGTCGAGATCATGGGGATCCCGATGCTCGGCTATCAGTTGGAGTGGCTGCGGGGGCAGGGCGTGACGGATGTGATCCTCTCCTGCGGGTACCGCCACGAGGTGATCGAAGCCTACTTCGGCGACGGAGAGCGACTCGGGCTGCGCGTCGGGTACTCCGTCGAGCATGAACCGCTGGGGCGGGGAGGGGCGCTGCGGCTGGCGCTCGGCCAGGTCCCGGAAGGGGAGGATCTGGTGATCGCGACGAACGGCGACGTGATCACAAACCTCAAGCTGGCTCCGCTGGTCGCCGCTCACCGGGCGCGAAAGATGCTGGCCACCATCTACCTCACCCCATTTGTGAGCCCGTACGGGATCGTGGAGACCGACGGCGAGGACCGCGTGACGCAGTTTCGCGAAAAACCAGAACTGCCGTACTGGATCAACGGCGGGATCTATGTGCTCGCGCGCGCCATCCGCGAGCACCTGCCGGAGCGCGGGGATCACGAGACCACGACCTTCCCGGACCTCGCCCGCGGGGGCAAGCTGGGGGCGTTCAAGTCCCCGGCCTACTGGCGCGGCGTAGACACCATCAAGGACGTCACCGAAGTCGCCTCCGAGATGCAGCGGCGGCTCTTGAGCCTCTTTCGTGAAGGCTAGGGCCATCCGGTGAACGCGATCATCCCTGTGGCCGGGCGCGGGAAGCGTCTCCGGCCCCACACGCACACGCAGCCCAAGGTGCTCATGAACGTCGCGGGAAAGCCCATCCTGGCCTACATCCTCGACCAGCTCAAGGCCCTGGGGGTCGAGGAGATCGTCCTGGTGGTCGGGTACCTCGCGGAGAAGATAGAGGAGTACGTCCGGGACTGCTATGAGTTCCGCGCCCACTTCGTCCATCAGGACGAGGCGATGGGAAACGGGCACGCCGTCTACCTCGCGCGCGAGCACCTCAACCGGCCCACGCTGATCGTCTTCGGCGATACCGTCGTGAAAGGCGACCTGCGGGCGGCGACCACGTTGCCGCACTCGGCCATCGGCGTCCATCATGTGGCCGACCCCCGGGCGTTTGGCGTCGTCGAGGTGAACAGCAGCGGCATCGTGAAGCACCTGTGGGAGAAGCCCGAGGACCCGCCCAGCGACCTGGCGGCGGTGGGCGTCTACATGATCCAGCGGCCCGCCCCGTTCCGCGAGGCGCTGGAGCGGCTCGTCGACGGTGGGCGGATGGTGCGCGGCGAGTACTGGCTTGCCGATGCGCTCCAGATGATGATCGACGCGGGCGAGAAGCTCCAGACGTTTCCCATCGACCAGTGGTACGACTGCGGCACTTCGGAAGCGCTGCTCCGGGCAAACCGCGCGCTGCTCGGTGACGCTCCGCCGGCACCTCAGCGGATTCCGGGCTCGGTGATCATCCCACCCTCGGCGATCGCCGCCACCGCGGTCGTGGAGGGTTCGGTCCTGGGTCCCTACGTGACGGTGGCCGACGGCGCCCGGGTCACCAACGCCGTCATCAAGGAGAGCATCATCAATGCCAACGCCCGGGTGGACAGCGTCCTGCTGGAGCACTCCATCATCGGCGACAACGCCGTGGTGACCGGCCAGCGCGCGCGGATCAACCTCGGCGATAGCTCCGAGATCGAGCTTTCCTGAGCACCCCGCCGGCTTCCAGGAACACCCATCCCAGGCACAGGCCTCCGATCACATCGGAGAGCCAGTGATCGCCCATGTACACGAGGGCGGCCATCATGCAGAGGATCAGCGCGCCCGCGAGCCACGGCGTGTTCCGGAGCACCGTTCCGCACAGCACCGTCGTCCGCAGGGTGTGCCCCGACGGGAAGCTGTAGGGCGTTGGAACGTGGAGGCCGGGAAGGTGGTGCCGCTGGAAGGCGTCCGGCGGTCCCGGGTGCGGGATCAGATGCTTCAGGATGACGGCCAGGAGGCTCGCGGCGCCCAGCACCACCGCAAGCCACAGGATGGGCGTCACCCGTCCTGGGTTCCGGCCCAGGAGCAGGCCGCCGGCCACCACGGCCGGGATCAGCACTTCCGCATTCCCCAGGAACACGACGATCGCCCCCGGCCAGTCGAAGGCCGGCGCCGCGCGCTGCAGCCAGATCGTGACGCTTTCATCCCACCGGTGCACCATGGGCAGTAAGGCCAGCCAGTCGAGGATGGCCAGCACCGCCAGGGCCACGCCGAGGCGGACCAGCGGCGTCGGGTCAGAGCGCGGTGAAGAGTCGCGGGGGCTGCTCGGTGCGATGTGTCATCCTCCATCGATCGATGCCGATTTCGCGGCGGGTGGGCTTCTCGTTGTCCGCATTTTACCAGGCGCCCCGGCGCATCGCTACCGGTGGTCACCGGATTGTGGTCGCCGGATTGATGAGGCAACCATGTCCTTTTCGTTAACCGGGAATTATGAGGCACATCGGCGTGTTGACAGCGGCACCTGGGAAACCCTAGAATGAGCCCTGGTGCCGTCGCGCAGGCGCGGCGGCACGCCTTTTCCCGCGAGGGCATTCCCGCAGTCAGCGGTCGGAGGAGATCATGCGAACGCCGATGGCGTCACCCAGGGAAGCGGGTCAGTGGTTCGTCGTCGACGCCACGGGCCAGGTCCTCGGACGGCTCGCCAGCCGGGTCGCCTCGGTGCTCCGGGGCAAGGCGCGGCCGATGTTTACGCCGTACGTGAGGGGCGATCACGTCATCGTGGTGAACGCGGATAAGATCCGCCTGACCGGACGGAAGGCGGAGCAGAAGGTCTACTACCGTCACTCCGGTTATCCGAGCGGGCTGCGCGCCACCCTCGCCGGGACACTTTTACGGAGGCGCCCGGAATACATCATCCGCGAGGCGGTGCGGGGCATGCTGCCCAAAACCCCGCTGGGGCGCGAATGCCTGCGCAAGCTCAGGATCTACCGCGGCGCGGCGCACCGCCACGCCGCGCAGCAGCCGGCGGCAATGCCGGGCGGGGAGCGTGACGCCTGATGGCGACCGCCGGACCGATCATGACGTCGGGGAGCCGCAAGGAAGCGGTGGCGCGGATCCGGATGGTCGCGGGAAGCGGCAGCATCCAGGTGAACGGCCGTCCGGCCGAGCAGTATTTCCCGAAGGGGCCGGTTCAGACGGCGATCAAACAGCCGCTCGTTGTCGCGAACGCCGAGGGGCGGTTCGACATTATCGTCCACGTCACCGGCGGCGGCGTGCACGGGCAGGCGGGGGCGGTCCGGCACGGGATCGCCCGGGCGCTGCTGGCGCACGACGCGGAGCTGCGGGCGCCGCTGCGGAAGGCGGGGCTCCTCACCCGGGACCCCCGCGAGAAAGAGCGCAAGAAGTACGGCCACAAACGCGCGCGGAAGGGCTTCCAGTACTCGAAGCGGTAAGCCGAAGAAGGGAGCGAAGGTAAAGCAGGGGTTGGCCCCGGTCTCACCGACCGCCTCCACGGGCATCACAGTAGATAGCGGCCGCGCCGGGCGTCCCCTCTTTCATTCGCGACGGGGAGGGGACGCGTAGCGCAAGGAGGAACGATGCCGACCGTGCGGGGGCGGGACTTCCTGAGCATTTGCGACCTTGACCCCGACGAGCTGCGGCATGTCCTCGACCTCGCCGGTGAGTTGAAGGCGCGATCGCGCGCCGGCGATCGCACCGCCCCGCTCCGCGGCAAGATCCTCGCGATGGTCTTCGAGAAGCCGTCGCTGCGAACGCATACCACGTTCGAAGTGGGGATGCTCCAGTTGGGCGGTCACACCGTCTACCTCGGCCCTCAGGATATTCAGATGGGCAGCCGCGAGAGCCCACCGGACGTTGCCCGGAACCTGGAGCGGTGGGTCGATGGGATCGCCGCGCGGACGTTCGCCCACAGCACGCTCGAGGCCCTCGCCGAGCACGCCCGCATTCCGGTCATCAACGCCCTCTCCGATTGGGAGCACCCCTGCCAGGCGCTCGCGGCGCTGCTGACCATCCGGGAGCGCCTCGGCCGGCTCGAGGGGATCCGGCTGGCCTGGATCGGCGACGGGAACAACACGCTGCGCTCGCTCGTCCTTGGAGGGACGAGGCTCGGCATGTCGATCGCGATGGCCACGCCCAAGGAGTACCGTCTCGATTCGGAGACGCTCGCCCGGGCCCGCGCGGCCGCGGAGGCGTCCGGGGGCGCGGTGGAGGTCACCGACGACCCCGCGGCCGCCGTGCGCGACGCGGATGTCATCTACACCGATGTGTGGACCAGCATGGGCCAGGAGGCCACGGCGGACGCCCGGCGGCGGGTGTTTCAACGCTACCAGGTCAACGCCGCCCTGCTGGCCGGCGCGCCGAGCCACGCCGTGGTGACGCACTGTCTGCCGGCGCACCGGGGGGAAGAGATCACCGGCGAGGTGCTGGACGGCCCCCGGTCGGTCGCCCTGGACGAGGCGGAGAACCGGCTCCACACGCAGAAAGCCCTGCTGGCGGAGGTGCTGTGAGCGCGATGCCGCTGCCGTTGCCGCCGTTCCGGTGGCCCTGGGATCTGATCGATATCCTGGTGGTCACCCTGATCGTGTTCCAGATCCTGATGCTGGTGCGGCGCACCCGCGCCGTGCAGCTGGTCGCCGGCCTCGGCGTGCTGTTCGCCGCGTACCTGATCAGCCAGACGCTGCAGCTGTACACGCTGCAGTGGGTGCTGCGGAGCGTCGCGTTCGCGCTGCCGTTCGCGCTGCTGGTGCTCTTCCAGCCCGAGCTGCGCCGGATGGTGGAGCAGTTGGGCCGGGGCGGGGTGTCGCTCGTGGGTCTGACGACCCACGGGCTCGACCGCGAGGCGAGGATCCGCCTGGTCAACGACGTCGCCCGGGCGGCCCGCATCCTGGGGTCCCGCAAGATCGGCGCGCTGATCGTGCTGGAGCGGAGCGTCGGGCTGGCGGATTTTATCGAGACCGGGATCCGGATCGACGCCGTCGCCACCGTCCAGCTCCTCATCAACATCTTCTTCCCGAACACCCCGCTGCACGACGGCGCGCTGATCATCCGCGGCGACCGCCTGGTGGCCGCGGGGTGCCTGCTCCCGCTCACCGAGCGGCCCGGGCTGAGCCGCGCGCTCGGCACCCGCCATCGGGCGGCGATCGGGATCACGGAGGAGACGGACGCGGTCGCGGTGGTTGTCTCCGAAGAAACCGGCACGATCTCCCTCGCCCGGGAGGGACGGTTGACCCGCGGCCTGACCGAGGAAGAGCTCAAAGGGACCCTGCTCGCGCTCTCCGGCCCCCAGCCGCTGCCCCGGGCCTCGTTCAGTGTGCCGTCCTTCCGCGTCCCGATGCCCGTCCGCGTCCCGGGAATCTGGCAGTGGGCCAGGCGGCGCGGCGAATGAAGCGGTTCTGGGACGAGCGGACGCTCTACCTCCTCCTCTCCGGAGGCATCGCCCTCGTGATGTGGCTGTACGTCGCCACCGCCCAAAACCCGGTGGTCGCCCGTTCGCTGAAGGTGGACATCGAACTGCGCAACCTCGAACCGAATGAGGTCGTGGTGCGGCCCTCGCCGAAATCCCCGCCGCAGATCACGGTCCGGCTCCAGGGTCCGCGCTCGCAGATCGCCCTCCTGACGCCGAAGCTCGTCGACGCGTACGTGGACCTGTCGGGGCTGGAGCCCGGCGAGCACACCGAGGTGCCGGTGATCGTTTCCTCGGCGCTCGACGTGCGGGTGGTCGATCAGAAGCCGTCCGCGCTGCTGGTCGTGCTGGACTCCCTGACCAGCAAGCGCATGCCGGTGGAGGTGAGCCTGCTCGACGCCCCGCCCGAGGGGGTGGCGCTGGGGGGCGCCCGCACCTTGCCGGCGTCCGTCGCCGTCAGCGGACCATCGCGGCAGGTGGCCCAGGTGCGGCACGCGATCGTGTACTTCGATACGGCGTCCGTGCGCCAGCAGGTCGTGGCCTCCGTGCAGGTGGTGCCCGCCGACGCGGCGGGCCAGGTGGTGACGGGCGTCTCGGTGAGCCCGACGGCCGTCGCCATGACGCTCTCCGTTCGCCAGGCGGTGATCAGCAAGGTCGTCTCCGTGGTCCCCACCCTGGTGGGGACGCCCCCGCAGTCGCTGGCGGTCTCCGCGGCGACCGCCGAGCCCGCCACCGTCACGCTCACCGGTCCGAGCGCGCTGTTGCAGAAAGCCGAGACCGCGGCGACGATGCCGGTGGACGTGACCGGGGCGCGCGCGGACTTCACCCGCCGCGTGGCGCTGCAGCTGCCCCCCGGCATCTCGTCTTCCGCCGGTCAGGTCGCGGTGAACGTCCGCGTCGGCCGGGAGATGCTCTCGACGGTCTTCCGGAACGTGCCGGTGCATGCGGTGGACGTGCCGGCGGGCACGGCCACCCGCATTGTCCCCGACCGCGTCGTGGTCCAGGTCGAGGGACCGCAGGACCTCGTGCGGCGCCTGACCGCGCAGATCGTGACCATCGAAGTGAGCGCGGCCGGCCTGGGGCCCGGCCAGCATTCGGTGAGCCCGCGCGTGATCCTCCCGCAGGGCATCCGCGTCCTGATCATCCAGCCCGCGCAGATCCTGATGACGCTCTCTCCCACGTAGGCGCCGGTGGGACGGCTGTTTGGGACTGACGGAATCCGGGGGGTCGGCAACGCCGACCTGTCGACCGAGCTGGTGGACCGCGTGGGGCGGGCGGCCGCGCATGTGCTCGCTCCGGGGGCCCGCGGCCGGTTCGCGGTGGGGCGGGATCCACGGATCTCCGGCGATTTGCTCGAGGCCGCCCTGGCCGCCGGACTCTGCTCCGCCGGCTCGGACATGCTGCGGCTCGGCATCCTTCCCACGCCGGGGGTCGCCTACCTCGCCCGCCATCTCGCGGTGCACGCCGGCATCGTCATCTCCGCCTCCCACAATCCGATGGAAGACAACGGGATCAAGTTCTTCGCCCCCAGCGGGTTCAAGCTGCCCGATGCGGTGGAGGCCGAGATCGAGGGCGCCCTCGACCGGGTGACGGCGCTGCCCCGGCCGACGGGTGGTGGGGTCGGGCGCATCGTCGAGGTGCCCGACGCCGCGGAGCGCTACCTCGCCTTCGTGGCGGGGTTGGCGCGGGGGCGGCTCGAGGGCTGGCGCATCGTCGTGGACTGCGCCAACGGGGCGGCGAGCCGCATCGCGCCGGCGCTGTGGGAGCGCCTGGGCGCCACGGTGACGCCGCTGCACGCGACCCCGGACGGGACGAACATCAACATGGGCAGCGGGTCGACGCACCCCGAGGCGATCCAGGCCGCCGTCGTCGCGCATCACGCCGATGTGGGGTTCGCGCACGACGGAGACGGGGATCGCGTCATCGCCGCGGACCGGCATGGACAGCTGGTCGACGGCGACGCGATCATGGGGATCACCGCGCTCCACCGGGACGCGCACGGCGGCCTGCCGGGGCGCCGCGTGGTGGTCACGGTCATGAGCAATCTGGGGTTCGAGCGGGTCCTCCGCGCGGCCGGCATTCAGCTCGAGCGGGTCAGGGTGGGAGACCGGTACGTGCTGGAGCGGATGCTCGAGATCGGCGCGAGCGTGGGGGGCGAGCAGAGCGGGCACGTGATCTTCCTCGATCGCGCCACGACCGGAGACGGGCTGGTCACGGCCCTCGAGCTCGTCAATGTGATGCTGGAGAGCGGGCGCCCGCTGGAAGAGCTGCGCGCGCCGTTCATCCGCTTTCCTCAAATCTTGCTCAACGTGCGGGTGGCCCAGCCGGAACGGTGGGCCAATGATCCCGAGATCCAGCGCGCGATCGCCCAGGCCGAGGGTCGCCTGCGCGGGCGCGGGCGCGTGCTCATCCGGGCCTCCGGCACGGAGCCGCTCGTCCGGATCATGACCGAGTGCGAAGACGCGGGGATGGCGGAGGAGCTCGCCAGGGAGTTGAGCGACCTGGTGAGCCGCCGGTTGGGGGGCACGGCCGCCCCGGCGCCCGGGAATCGGGCCTCGGCCTCCGGCCCCGCAGCGTGACGCCGGGCCCGAACGTGCCGGCGGCAGGGCTCCGGGAGTCTTCGTCGAATGTGCGGATTTGTCCGACCGTGGAGTGGTCGAGGGACCTGGTTCTGGGAGGGCGGAGCCTCCACCGGGCAGGCTGACGGGGAGGGGGTGCGGGGCAAGGAGACCGTTTCGACGAGCGCCGGAACTCGCCGCCATCGGCGAGTTGACGAGGAAGGGGATCTCGAGCGGAGCCCACCCGGGCTCCTATTCGGCGGGTGACCCTAGGCTGGTCCGGCCTGATGGACGCTGACAAAACCCAGGGGCGACCCTGGGGACAGAAGGCGTCCGGGACGCGCAGTTTCCGAGGCAGTGGGTGGCGCGGTGGGTGCCCCACCGCTGCGCCGCCGCGCGCGGGGCATTCCCGCCGCTGCCATTTTTCGCCCCCGGAGGACATCGTGAGGGGATTCTGTGCCCGTGCGGCCTTGCGGGGGCGATCGGGAGGCATCCATGTGCGGCATCATGGGGTATATCGGGGAGCGGCCGGCGGTCCCGGTGCTGCTGGACGGACTGCGGCGGCTGGAGTATCGGGGCTACGATTCCGCCGGGGTCGCGGTGGTCAGCAACGGCGGCATCGAGGTGCGGAAGTCGGCGGGAAAGCTCTCGCAGTTGGTGAAGATCGTCGAGCGCACGCCGCTCAGCGGCGTGGTGGGGATCGGGCATACGCGGTGGGCGACCCACGGCCACCCGTCGGATGAGAACGCGCATCCGCACGCCGACTGCCGCGGCCGCGTCGTGGTCATCCACAACGGCATCATTGAGAACTTCCTGCCGCTGAAGGAGGGCCTCATCGCCCGCGGCCATACGTTCCGCTCGGACACCGACACCGAGGTCCTCGCGCATCTCATCGAGGAAGCGTACCAGGGCGATCTGCCCGCCGCCGTCGAGCAGGCGGTGGCCCAGACCTCGGGCGCCTACGCCCTCGTCGTGCTGTCGGCGGACGACCCCGACCGGATCGTCGCGGTGCGGCGGATCAGCCCGCTGATCGTCGGGATCGGCCGCGGCGAGATCTTCCTGGCGTCGGACATCCCCGCCCTGCTCCCCCACACCCGCGAGGTCATCATCATCGAGGACGGCGAGCTCGCCGTCCTGACGCGCGACGGCGTGGCGATCTCTCGCATCGGCGGCGGCCGGGTCGACCGGCGGCCGATGCGGATCACCTGGGACGCCGGGACCGCGGAGAAGGACGGGCATGCCCATTTCATGCACAAGGAGATCCACGAGCAGCCGCGGGCGCTGCAGGAGACGATGATGGGGCGGCTGCCCGACGACCGCGAGATCGCCCTCGACGGCGTCGACCTCCCGCCGGAGCTGGTGCGGTCGCTGCGCAAGCTCTGGGTCGTCGCCTGCGGCACCGCCTACTACGCCGGCCTGGTCGGGGTGGCGCTCACCGAGCGGCTGGCCGGGATCCCGGCGGAGGCCGATCTGGCGAGCGAGTTCCGGTACCGGTCCCCGCTCGCCGCCGAGCACGCGCTGGCGGTCGCCATCAGCCAGTCCGGGGAGACGGCGGACACGCTCGCCGCCGCGCGCGCGGCGCGCGCGCGCGGCGCCCGGCTCCTCGCGGTGGCGAACGTCGTGGGCAGTACGCTGGCCCGCGAGGCCGATGACGTCCTCTACACCCGGGCGGGGCCGGAGATCGCCGTCTGCTCGACCAAGGCCTTCCTCACGCAGCTCGCCGCGCTGGCCATGCTCGCCGCTTACCTCGGGCGGGCCCGGGGGACGCTCCCCCCCGATCGGGCGTCCGCGCTGATCCGGGGGCTCCGGAGCGTGCCGGCGAAGGCCCAGGCGGCGCTCGGGTTGGAGCCGGCCATCATCGCACTGGCGAAGCGTCTCCAGAAGATCGACGACGCGTTCTTCATCGGCCGGGGCCTCGACTATCCCGTGGCGATGGAGGGGTCGCTGAAGCTGAAGGAGATCAGCTACATGCATTCGGAGGCGCTGGCCGCGGGCGAGCTCAAGCACGGGACGCTCGCGCTCGTGGTCCCCGGGGTGGTGGTGGTCGCGATCGGCACCCAGCCGGACGTCATCCAGAAGACGGCCGCGAACATCCAGGAGGTCCGGGCGCGCAAGGCGGAGGTCGTCGGGATCGCGACCGAGGACACGGCGGATGCGCTGCGTCCGCACGTAGACGAGCTGCTCGTGGTCCCCGCGGTGGACCCGCTGCTGGCCCCGATCCTCTCGGTCATCCCGCTGCAGCTGCTGGCGTATCATATCGCGAGGCTGCGGGGACACGACGTGGACCAGCCGCGCAATCTGGCGAAGAGCGTGACCGTGGAATGAGGATCCTCGTGACCGGGGGCGCGGGCTTCGTCGGCTCCCATGTGGCGGAGGCGTACCTCAAGGCCGGCCACCGCGTCGCGGTGGTCGATGCGCTGGTGAGCGCCGGGGGCAACCGTACGCCGGCGGGCGCGACGTTCTACCCGGTGGATATCCGCAGCCGCGAGCTCGCCGACGTGTTTCAGGAGGAGCGCCCGGAGGTGGTGTCGCACCACGCGGCCCAGGCGAACCTCCGGCGCTCGATCGAGGACCCGGCCGGCGATGCGGAGGTCAACGTCCTCGGGACCCTCCGGCTGCTCGACCTGGCCGTCCGGCACAAGGCCAGGCAGTTCATCTTCGCGTCGACGGGCGGGGCGCTGTACGGCGAGCCGCGGTCGATCCCGGTGAGCGAAGACGACCCGATTCTCCCGCTCGCCCCCTACGGGTTCCACAAATACCTCGGGGAGCAGTACCTGGGATTCTTCCGCCGCATCCACGGCCTCGAAGCGACGGTGCTCCGCTACGCGAACGTCTACGGCCCGCGCCAGGATCCCTCGACCGAGGCCGGGGTGATCTCCATCTTCGCCGACGCGATGCTCGCCGGCCGCGCGCCGGTGATCTTCGGCGACGGCACGCAGACGCGGGACTTTGTCTACGTGGGGGACGTGGCCGAGGCCAATGTGCGAGTGCTGGGACGGCCGGTCGCCGCTCCGGTGCACATCGCCACCGGCGTGGAGACCTCCGTCAACGACCTGGCGGCCCGGCTGGTCGCGCTGACCGGGACGGCGGCGCGCCCGACCAACGGCCTCGCCATCCCGGGAGAAGTGCACCGGATCGCGCTCGGGATCGACCGGGCGGAGGCGGTCCTGGGATGGCGGGCGCGGACCTCGCTGGAGGAGGGCCTTCGGCGAACCGTCGAATGGGTGAGGACGAAGAGGAGTGCTGCCAGGTGATCGACAAAGAGCTGCTCGAGATCCTCGCCTGTCCGGCCTGCCGGGCGCCCGTCGTGCAGCGCGCCGACCGGATCGTCTGCACAAAGTGCGGCCGGCGCTATCCGATCCGGGACGGCATTCCCGTGATGCTGATCGACGAGGCGGAGCAGCCGGCTCCGTGAGCCGCGCCGCCTCCGGCGGTTCCCCAGGTCCGTCGGGCGTGATCCGCGGGCTCGGCGTGGACATCGTCGAGGTGGACCGCATCCGGCGGGCGGTCTCGCGGTGGGGCGAGCCGTTCCTGTACCGCGTCTTCACCGCCGCGGAACTGGCGCGCGCGGGGATGTCCCCGGACGCCGCTCCGCGGCTGGCCGGGCGCTTCGCCGCCAAGGAGGCCGTCATGAAGGCGCTCGGGGTCGGCTTTGCGGGCGTCGGGTGGCAGGAGATCGAGATCACGACCGATCCGCTCGGCAGGCCGGGCGTGCGGCTCAGCGGCCGCGCGGCGGCGGTCGCCGAGCGTCTGGGCGTCCGCGCCTGGTCGCTCGCGATTTCCCACACGCGCCTCCTGGCCATCGCGCACGCCCTCGCCGAGTAATCGATGGCCGGCCGCCGGACGGCGTATTCCGCGAGCCTGTGAAGCTGCCCACGCCCGCTGAGATGGCCGGCCTGGAGCAGCGGTGCCGGGAGGAGTACGGCATTCCCGCCGCCGCGCTCATGGAGCAGGCCGGGCTGCGCACGGCAGAGGTGGCCCGGCTCCTGCTGCGGCCGCGGGGGGCCCGCCGGGTGGTTGTCCTGGCCGGCAAAGGGAACAACGGCGGCGACGGCCTGGTGGCCGCGCGGCACCTCGCCGGCGAGGCCGTGGTGCGCGTGCTGCTGCTGGTCCCTCCGGCGGAGCTCGCGGGCGAGCCTGCCCGCCACCTCAAGGCGGTCCTCGAGCGCCGCGTGCGGGTCGACGAGGCCGACGCGCTTCCGGCCCCCGGCCTCGCGGAGGCGCTGCGCGAGGCCGACCTGATCATCGACGCCATCTTCGGGACGGGGTTCCGCGGCCCGGCCCGCGGGCGGCCCGCCCGGGTGATCGAAGCGGCCAACGGATCGGGGACGCCCATCCTCGCGGTCGATCTCCCATCGGGCGCAGACGCGGTGAGCGGCAGAGCCGACCCGCCCTGCATCCACGCCGCCGCGACGGTGGCGATGGCCCTGCCGAAGGTGGGGACGGTGCAGTACCCGGCCGCGGCGCACGTGGGCCGCCTGTACGTGGCCGACATCGGCGTGCCCGCCTCACTCGTCCGCGACGCGCCAATTCCCACCGAGATGGCGACCGCGCCGTGGGTGGACCGCACGCTTCCGCGCCGGCCTGCCGACGGGCACAAGGGCCGGTTCGGCCGGGTGGCGATCCTGGGGGGCGCGCGGGGATTTGCCGGAGCCCCGGTGCTCGCGGCCCGCGGAGCGATCCGCGCCGGCGCGGGGTTGGTGACGGTGGGGCTGCCGGCGTCGCTCGCGGCGGTCCCGGCGGGCTCGCTGCCCGAGGCGATGACCAGGCCGCTCCCGGAGAACGCGGCGGGCACGCTCGGCGAGGACGCGTACGACGCGGCGGTCGATTTGATCGCCGCATGCGATGCCGTGGCGGTGGGACCGGGATTGACCACCCACCCGGACGTGGTCGGGCTCCTGCGCCGCGTGCTCCCGCGCGTCGAGCGGCCGGTGGTGCTGGACGCGGATGGGCTCAACGCCGTCGCCGGCGATGCCCGCCGGCTGCGGGATGTGCCGGGCCCGCTCGTGATCACCCCGCACCCGGGTGAGATGGCCCGCCTGCTCGGCCGGGAGATTCGAGAGGTGCAGGATGACCGCCTGGGGACCGCGCGCGAGGCGGCGCGGCTGGTCGGCGGGGTCGCCGTCCTGAAGGGAGCGCGGACGGTCGTGGCCGCTCCGGAGGGGCGCGCTTTCGTCATTCCGACGGGAAACGCCGCGATGGCCACCGGGGGGATGGGGGATGTCCTGACCGGCGCCGCGGCCGCGCTGCTCGGGATGGGGCTGTCTCCGTTTGACGCCGCGGTGTGCGCGGCATACCTGCACGGACTCGCGGGCGACCTGGCCGCCGCCGCCCGAGGCGAGCTCGGGCTGCTGGCCCATGAAGTCGCCGATGAGATTCCTCGTGCGCTCGCGCGGGTCCGCGCGGGCGGAGTCGACGATGCCTTCACCGCCGTCCCGTGACCCGGTCCCCGTGACGGGGACCGGCCGCCCGGATCTGCAAGAGTTGCGGGAACGGGCGACCCGCCGCGCCTGGGCGGAGATCGACCTCGGCGCGGTCCGCGAAAACGTGCGCGCGCTGCGGGCGGCGCTGCGGGGCACGCCCCGGCTGATGGCGGTGGTGAAGGCCGATGCCTACGGACACGGGGCGGTCGCCGTTTCCCGGGCCGCCCTCGAAGCCGGGGCCGAGTGGCTCGGCGTGGCGACCACCGATGAAGGCGTGGAACTGCGCCGGGCCGGGATCTCGTCGCCCATCCTGCTGCTCGGATCGACGCCCGCGGAGGACGCCGAGACGGCGGTCGCGCACGACCTTTCGGTCACGGTGTTCCAGCCGGAGATCGCGGGGGCCCTGAGCCAGGCCGCATCTCGTACCGGTCGCCCGGCGAAGATCCACTTCAAGGTGGATACCGGGATGGGCCGGATCGGGGTCGCCCCCAGCGATGCGGCGGCCGTGCTCCGGCAGGTGAGCGCGTTCGCGGGGATTGTCGTGGAGGGGTGCTTCACGCATTTTGCCACGGCCGACGAAGCGGATCTCGGCCCGACGAGAAAGCAGCTGGAGACGTTTCTCGCGGTGCTCCGGGGGGTGGTCGGGCGAGGGCTGCCGATCGGGCTGCGGCATGCCGCGAACAGCGCCGCGTTCCTCGCCCTTCCGGAAACGCACCTCGATATCGTCCGCGTGGGCCTCGCCGTCTACGGGATCCCGCCGGCTCCGCATCTGGCCGGGCGGGTCCCGCTGCGCCGCGTGATGCGCCTGCGGGCGCGGGTCGCGCACACGAAGCGCGTCCCCTCCGGAACGCCGATCGGGTACGGGCACACCTATCGGGCCCCGCGTGAGACCAGGATCGTCACGATCCCGATCGGCTACGCGGACGGGTATCCGCGTCTTGCCGGCGAGACGCGCGAGGTCCTGCTGAACGGCCGCCGCGCCCGGATCGCCGGCCGGATCGCGATGGACCAGTGCATGGTCGACGCCGGCGCCCTCCCCGTCGAGGTCGGCGACGAAGTGGAGATCTGGGGAGAGAAGGTGCCCGTCGAGGAGGTTGCCGCCACGGCCCAGACCATCGCCTACGAGGTGCTCACCCGCGTGAGCCGGCGGGTGCCGAGGGTCTTCGTCCAGGACGGGCAGGTCGTGGGGGTCCGGACCCTGCTCGCCGGCGGCGCGTGACGGGGCCGGCGGTGCGGGTGGCGTTCCAGGGTGAGCGTGGGGCCCACAGCGAGGAGGCGGTGGTGCGTCTCTTCGGGGAGGTGGAGGTCGTTCCGTGCGCGAGCCTCCGCGACGCCTTCGACGCGGTGGAGGCGGGGCGCGCGGACCGCGGGGTGGTGCCGGTGGAGAATTCGCAGGCGGGCAGCATCAACGAGACCTACGACCTGCTGCTCGCCTACAGCCTGGTCATCGCCGGAGAATTTGACCACCGCGTCGTGCACTGCCTGATGGCGCTGCCGGGGCAGCCGCGCGCGGCGATCACGCGCGTGTACTCGCACCCTCAGGCGCTGGCGCAGTGCGATGTCTACCTGCGGCGGGCCGGGATGGAGCCGGTGTCGTATTACGACACGGCCGGCAGCGCGAAGATGATTCAGGAGCAGCGCCTGCTGGGGTGCGGCGCCATCGCCTCGCGGCGGGCGGCGCAGCTCTACGATCTCGAGCTGCTGGACGAGGGCATCGAGACCAACCCGAACAACTATACCAAGTTCCTCGTCATCGGCACGACCAGTGCCCCGCGCACGGCCCAGAGCAAGACCTCGATCGTGTTCGTCGTCGCGAACGAGCCCGGCAGCCTGTACCGCGCGCTCGGGACCCTCGCCACCCGCCGGATCAACCTCGTGAAGATCGAGTCGCGCCCGGAACGGACCCGCCCATGGGACTACACCTTCTACGTCGATATCGACGGCCACGTGGAGGACGCCCGGATCCGGGAGGCGCTCGACGACCTGCAGCGGCAGACGACGTTTCTTCGCGTGCTCGGCTCCTACCCGCGCTCGCCGGCGCCTTCTCCGTCGTGAACGCGCGCCCCCGCTCGGCGGCCCCCCGCCTGCTGCCGCTGGGGGATGACGGGCTCGTTGTCCAGTACGGGGGAGACGAGATCTCCGAGGCGGCCAACGCCGCGGTCCTCGCGCTCGGGCGCGCCGTCGAGTCCCGCCCTCCGGACGGCGTGGTCGAGGTGGTGCCGACCTACCGGTCGCTCCTGATCGTCTATGACCCGCTGCGGACCACGGCCGCGCAGATCCGGCGGACCGTTGAGGAGATCGCCGCCCGCGCCGATCCCGCGGACCTGTCCCCGGGCCGTCCGATCGCGATCCCGGTGGCCTATGGGGGGGTCTTGGGTCCCGACCTCGCCGCCGTCGCGCAGGAGGCGGGACTGTCCGAGCCCGAGGTCATCGCCCTGCACTCCGGGGGAGAGTACCGGGTCTTCATGCTCGGGTTCACGCCCGGCTTTCCCTACATGGGCACCCTGCCGCCCCGGCTGCGCGTGGCCCGCCTGGCGTCTCCGCGCATCCGCGTCCCCGGCCGCTCCGTGGCGATCGCGGGCCTCCAGACCGGCGTCTACCCGATCGAGAGCCCGGGAGGGTGGCGGCTGATCGGGCGGACGCCGCTTCGGATCTACGATCCATCGCGCTCGAACCCGTTCCTGCTGGAGGCGGGAAATCGCGTGCGATTCGTGCCGATCTCCGAGGCCGAGTACGAGCGGGACCCGGAGGACGCCGGCGCGTCTCCGCCCCCGGCCTCACCGCGCCCTGCGCTGCTGGTCGAGTCCGGAGGGCTGTTGACCACGGTCCAGGATCTGGGCCGCGGCGGCCGCCGGCGGTTCGGGCTGCCCCAGAGCGGCGCCATGGATTCGCTCGCGCTGCGCGTGACGAATCTGCTGATCGGCAATGGGCCCGGGGCCGCGGCGCTGGAGTTTACCTTCCCGGGGCCCCGCCTGCGGGCCATTCGCTCCGTCGCCGTCGCGCTTGGGGGCGCGGACCATGCGCCAACGATCAACGGCCGGGCCGCCGGCATGTGGACGGCCCACCGGCTCGAGGCCGGGGATGTGCTGGCCTTCGGGGCGCCGCGCGCGGGGAACTGGGGATACCTCGCGATCCCCGGCGGCGTGGACGTGCCCGAGGTCATGGCGAGCCGCGCGACCTACCTGCCGGCCAGGCTGGGGGGCCATGGCGGACGGCGTCTCGACGCCGGCGACCGCGTCGGGTGCGCGCGCACGGCCCCCGCGTCGATGCTCCGCCTGCCGGAGCGCCTGTGGCCATCCCTCGGCGCCTGCGAGGTCAGGGTCGTGCTCGGCCCGCAGGAGGACTACTTTACCGACGACGCGGTGCGCGCCCTCGTGGAGGCGCCGTTCCAGGTGAGCCGCGAGTTCGACCGCGCGGGCTATCGGCTGGATGGGCCGCGCCTCGCGCACCGCGCGCGCGCGGAACTGCTGTCCGACGGGCTGCTGCCGGGGGCCCTCCAGGTTCCCTCCGGCGGGCAGCCCATCGTCATCATGCCCGATGGCCCCTCGACGGGCGGCTATCCGAAGATCGGCGCGGTGGTGCGGCCGGATCTCCGCCGCATCGCTCAGGCCCGCCGCGGGGAGACGATCCGGTTTCGGGCGGTGGATTGGGATGCGTCGCACGCGGCGGCTCGGGAGGAGGCGGCGTACCTTGCCGCGATGAGATTTGAGCGCCTCCCGGGGTGAATGGGCCTGGGCACCCCGCGCGTTGGTGCGGTGCCTTCGTCGAGAGTCGTCTGTTATACTAGATCCGGTGGCTGACGATGAGCGTTCGGACGAAGCGGTGGACTCGAGCGGAATACGATCAACTGGTGGCCCGCGGTGTGTTCCCACCCGGCGCCCGGGTGCAGTTGCTTGATGGCGAGATTCTGGAAATGACTCCCCAAAGCCCCGATCATGCGCTGGCCGTTCAGGCGGCCGAGGAGGCCCTCCGGCGGGTGTTCACCCACGGGTACGCTGTGCGTGTCCAGATGCCGCTCGGGGTGGATGATGACTCCGAGCCGGAACCGGACGTCGCTGTGGTGCGTGGGCACTTCCGAGATTTTCGGACGCATCCGCTGACCGCGGAATTGGTGGTCGAAGTCGCCGACACGAGCCTCGAGTTCGACAGATCGCGCAAGGCGGCCCGGTACGCGGCGGCGGGGATCCCCGAGTACTGGATTGTCAACCTCGTAGACCGGCGGGTCGAAGTGTTCCGCGATCCTCAGAGGACTCCGGCGGGCGAGCCGGCATACCAGGCGCAGTTCTCAGCAAATATTGGCGACATGGTGGCACCCCTGCTTCATCCGAATCACCACATCGAGGTCATTTCGCTCCTCCCATAAGGTCCGCTCCGAATTACTCTTGCTAAGGCGTCTTCGCAGCCGCGGGATGGGTTGCATGAAATGCCCCGGGATGTTATTGGAGTAGTGTAGTCTACTACAATACGCTGATCCGGAGGGCGGCATGCACCATCTGATTACGGTGCGGGAGGCGGCCAGGGTGTGCCGCCGGACAACCGAAACGGTCCGTCGCTGGATCTGGGAAGGGAAGTTGCCTGCGCAAAAACTCGGGACCCAACTTTTCATCAAGAGAGGCGATTTGGCACGTCTGACACTCCGCGGGAGGGGGCGCGATTCATCAAACGAACTCGCCGTCCTCACCGAAGTAGCGGCCATAAGGGAGCGGATACGACGCGCTGGCGGCTCGGTGGATGTGCTCGGGGCGCTGGACCGGTCCCGTGAAGCTCATCCCTGATGCCGGGACAAGTATGCGTGGATGCCGGCCTGGTGTTGATGCTTCTTCTTCCCCATGATCTGACGCCCCACGCGGACACCGCGTGGCGAACCTGGGTGAAGCGGGACGTCGATCGTATCACCCCACCGCTCTTTTTCGCTCAAGTCACTTCGGTTCTTCGGGAGCGCGTCTACCACTCGCAGATTGGGGCTGAGGAAGGGGACGCGGCGTTTGCAGCCTTCATGAAACTGAACGTGAAGAGTGTTGCTCCCGCCGACCTGCAGTCACGAGCCTGGTCCGCCGCCAAGCAATACAACCGGCCCAGGGCGTATGATGCCCAGTATCTCGCGGTCGCTACTGCGGCAGGATGCGAACTGTGGACCGGTGATCAACGACTCGTCCGCGCCGTCAACGCGCCGTGGGTGAAATGGCTGGGTGATCATTCGCTCAGGTAAGACCGCTGGTTCCGCAGCGGCCAGATCCGCAATATTTTCGTCGGGATCCTCCTGGCGCGTATGCCGGGGGAGTGCCGGCATGCTCCAGGATGTCCCGCCATCGGCGCCGTATAGGCACGCTGATGGAACCCGACACCCTGCCGGTCCGCGTCGACAAGAGCCACCTGATCACCATCGGGGAGCGCCTCTATGCGGAGAGCGTCGAGCTCGTCCGCGAGTTGGTGAACAACGCCTACGATGCCGACGCGACCGAAGTGCACGTGGCAATCGGCGATGCGGAGATCCAGGTGCAGGACAACGGCCTCGGGATGGATCTCGAAGGGTTGCGTGAGTACTTCACCATCGGGACGGCGGACAAGCGGGAACATCCAAAATCTCCTCGCTTTGGCCGCCCCCGCATCGGCCAGTTCGGCATCGGAAAATTCGCCACGCTCTCAGCCTGCGAGCGGTTCACGGTGTGCACCCGGCGCGGAGGGTTCGTGGCCGAAGTGGTGTTTGACAAGAAGGAATGGGAGGCCGCCGGGGATCGCTGGGACCTGCCCCTGCGGGTGCTCCCGCCGGAGCCGGCCCGCGGCGACGGGACCACGGTGACCTTATCGAGGCTCTACCGCCATTTCGATCCGCAGGAGGTCGAGCGTCGTTTGCTCGAGAGCGTCCCCGTGCGGGCTCCGGACTTTGCCGTGTTCCTCAACGGCCGGCGCGTGGTGGGCCAGCGCTTGCCGGGGCATCGGATTCCGTTTCTCGAGGGGACCGTGTTCGGGCCGGTGCACGGGGAAATCGTGATCGTGCCCGCCCACCTGGCCTCGGCCACCGATCTCGGGATCGAGATCAAGGTCAAGCATGTGACCGTGCGCCGTGAGCTGTTCGGGATGCAGTCGTGGGGCAGGGAAGCCGCGCGGATCAGGGGCGAGGTGCATGCCGATTTCCTGCCCGTCACCGCCGACCGGTCGGGGTTTGTGCAGGATAGGGACGAGTACCGCGCATTTCTCGAAGTCATGGACAGGGTGGTGGTGGAGGTGCGCCGGGCCCTCGGCCACCTCTCCGACCGCAAGGAGCGGCAGAAGACCCGTCAGGCAGTGCGCGAGGCATTCCGCCGGATCCAGCTGGCGCTGGCCAGGAACCCCGATCTTTCGCCCTTCGGCCCCGTCCCCTACGCTCAGACGACAGGTTCGCTCGGCGGGTCCGGCTTCGTCAGGGAAGAGCGGGCGGAGCGCGAGGGGGGACGCGAGGGCGCGGTCGATGCCGCAGCGGCAGGGAGTTCGCCGTCCTCTGCCAATGGGGTGCGGTCGGTTCCGCCTCCTCAGCGCCGCCAGCGGCGCCCCCGCGTGCGGCGGCTCACCCCGAACGCGGTGGTTCAGCGCGTGAGGCTGGGTCAGGCCGGCGTCACCTGCTGCCTGGATCACTTCGGTCCTGAGGGAAAGGAGGCGTTCTCCGAAGGTGCCACGATCTATGTCAATCGCGACCACCCTCTCTATATCCGCAACAGCCGGCGCCGGGAGACCCATACCCTCCACGTGGCAAGGCTGCTGACGCAGGAAATCAGCATGATGAAGGACCCACGCAGTCCTCGTCAGGCGTTCGAGCGCCAGAGCAAACTTCTCCGCGACGCATTCACCGATGACGGCCCTCCGGGTGAGCGCGACCAGGAGCCTCCGGCCGTAGGATTTTTGACTTCGCCCGGCCCTGCGCGGTAGAGTAGGTTCATGCGCAAGCGAAGCGCGCGAGGGACTTCGGCCGGGGCCCGGATGCGTCCGCGGATCGGGATCACGGGTCAGGATATGGCCCACCTCAAGAATTACATCGAGGCCGTGGAAGCGGCCGGCGGTGAGGCGGTTCCGCTCACACCCGGCGCCGGCGCCGGGGACGCCGTGATGAACAGCCTGGACGGGCTGGTGCTGACCGGCGGGAAGGACATCGATCCAGAGCTGTACGGGCAGCGGCTCCAGCCGGGGCTCGGGGTCGACGTCGATCGCTCACGGGATGCGCTCGAGATTCCCCTGGCCCGGCGGGCGCTCGAGCGCGACCTGCCGGTGCTCGGTATCTGCCGCGGCATCCAGGTGCTCAATGTGGCGGCCGGCGGCACCCTGTTACAGGACATCGTCCTGGCCGGCGCCGGACGGGCCAGCCACAACCAGCGGGAGATGAAGCCCGAGCCCGCCGAGGACGCCGCCATCCACGAGGTCGCGATCACCCCCGGAAGCCGGCTCGCGGAGATCGTCGAGGGGGAGCGGCTGGGGGTCAACACCTTCCACCACCAGGTACTCGACCAGCCGGCGCCCCGCGTGGCGGTCGTGGCCCGGTCCGTCGAGCCGCGCGGCGACGGGGTGATCGAGGCGGTGGAAGTGCGCGGGCGGTCCTTCGCCCTGGGGGTGCAGTGGCACCCGGAGCGGATGTGGCGGCGCGTGCCGGCGTGCGCCCGGCTGTTCGCCGCCCTCATCGACGCGGCGTCCCGCAAGCGAGTTGGCTAAGCGTCTGCAACACGCCGGAAGAGGTATCCCGGCGCCCCAGCGCGTATTCGTCCCGGGTCTATACGGCGGTCCCGAGGAGGCCTCATGAAGGTCTTCATCTCAGCGGACATGGAAGGCACGGCGGGTGTGACGGACTGGGACCAGGTGATGCCGGACAAGGCGGACTACGCGCGGTTCCGGCGGCTGATGACCGAGGAGGTCAACGCGGCGATCCTCGGCGCGCTCGAGGGCGGCGCCAAGGAGATCGTGGTCAATGATGCTCACAACACGATGCGCAACCTCCTCATCGAGGAGCTGCACCCCCAGGCCCAGCTCATCAGCGGCAGCCCCAAGCCGCGCAGCATGATGCAGGGGATCGACAACACCTTCGACGCGGTCTTCTTCACCGGCTACCATGCGTCGGCGGGGACGCAGGATGGGATCCTCGATCACACCTACAGCAGCGCATCGGTCCGCCAGATCAAGCTGGGGAACCTCATCGTGGGCGAAGCGGGCCTCAACGCCGCGCTGGCCGGGTATTTCAAGGTTCCGGTCGCCCTCGTCACCGGGGACGTCACCGCGGTGGCGCAGACGAAGAAGCTCTTGCCGCAGGTGGAAGCGGTGGCGATCAAAGAGCCGATCGGCCGCCTGGCCGCCAGATCGTATCAGCCGGTCGAGGCGCGGCGGCGGATCAAGGAAGGCGCGACGCGGGCGCTGAAGCGGGCCAAAGACCTCAAGCCGCTGATCCTGCCGCGCCCGCTCACGATCGAGATCGAGTGGGCGTACACGGCTATGGCCGATCGGTGCATGCTCATCCCAGGCACGACCCGGGTGCACCCCCGGACCGTGGCGTACAAGGCCCGCGACGTGGAGCAGGCGTTCAGCGTGACGATGGCGTGCCTGGTGCTGGCCCGGTCCACCCTGTAGCGTCACGGCCGCGCCATTCGCGACCCTGGCCGCCGCCCTGGAAGAGGTGGCGGCGATGTCAGGGACGCAGGCCAAGGTCGATCGGCTCGGCGGGTACCTCGCCGGCCTGGAGGAGGCGGACCTCCGGCGCGCCTGCGGCTACCTGACGGGCGCCGCGTTCCCCGCCGGCGATCCCCGCCGGCTCCAGGTCGGCTGGGTGGCGATCGCCGACGTCTTGACGGAGATCACCGGGACGACCCAGGAGGATCTCCACGGCGTCTACCTGGCGCACGGGGACCTCGGCGCCACCGCCTCCGCACTCTTCCAAGAGCATCCGCCCGCCCCGTCCCTCTTTCCCCGCCCGCTCACCCTGGAGGCGGTGGACGGCGCCTTCGGCGCCATCGCCGCGGCCCAGGGGCCCGCGTCCCGCCGGGCCAAGCAGTCGGTGCTCCGGTCGCTCCTGCGCGATGCGGCTCCCCTCGAGGCGAAGTTCCTGGTGAAGATCCTCACCTCCGATCTCCGGATCGGGTTTCGGGAAGGACTGCTCCTGCCGGCGATCGCGCAGGCCTTTGGCCGGGACGCGGACGCGGTCCGGCAGGCGGCGCTGCTCGTCGCCGATCCCGGGGAGGTGGCCGTGCGGGCCCGCGCGGGCACGCTCGACGGCGTGACGCTCACCTCCGGGTCCCCGTTTCGCTTCATGCTCGCGGGGTCGATCGCCACGCTGGACGAGGCGTTTGCCGGAGATGCGGCGCCGCTGTTGGTGGAGGACAAGTATGACGGCATCCGGGTCCAGGTCCACCGGAACGCCGGGCGCCTCGTCATCTATTCGCGGACGCTGGACGACGTCACCCGCGCCTATCCCGAGCTCCACGTGCCGCTCGAGGGCCTCGCCCGCGACTACATCCTCGACGGAGAGATCGTCGCGTGGCGGGAGGACCGGCCGCTGCCGTTCGGCCAGCTGCAGCGGCGGCTGGGCCGGCTCACCCCGGGACCTCTGGTCCAGGAAGTCCCGGTCGTCCTGATGGCGTTCGATCTGCTCCACCTCGACGGCAGGGACCTTTTACAAGATTCCCTGGAAGCGCGCCGGGCGGCGATGACGGGCCTGGCATGGGACGAGTCGGTCCGGCTGAGCCGGGCGGCCCCGGCGCGCACTCCCGCGGAGGCCGAAGCGCGTTTCCACGAGGCGCGGGACGCGGGCCACGAGGGGATCGTGCTCAAGTTCCCCCAGGCCTCCTACCAGCCCGGCCGGCGGGGCCGGCTGTGGCTGAAGTGGAAGCCCGGGCTCGGCACCCTCGATGTGGTCGTGGTGGCGGCGGAGTACGGTCACGGAAAGCGCGCGCGGGTGCTGTCGGATTACACCTTTGCGGTCCGCGCCGGGCAGGGCCTGGTGACCATCGGGAAGGCCTACTCGGGGCTCACCGACGACGAGATCGCCCGCCTGACGGCGTGGTTCCTCGCCCACACCGTGGAGGATCTCGGCCGCGTGCGGATGGTGGAGCCGCGGATCGTGCTCGAGGTCGCGTTCGACAAGATCATGATGAGCGGGCGGCATACCTCGGGATTCGCCCTGCGGTTTCCGCGGATCGTGCGGCTGCGGGACGACAAGCCTCCCGAGGAGATCAACACGCTCGCCGACGCGCAAGATCTCTATCGCAGGACCTCCGGGGCGTCCCCCCGCGAGCGGCGGGGAAAGGAGCGCCCTTCCGGGGCGTAGAACAGCACCCCATGTTGCGACCGGTTCGTCCCGGCGTCGGCCTGCAGATCGCGATGGCCGCCCTCCCGGTGGGGCTCGCGCTGTGGGCGGCATCCCTGGCCGGGGGCGCGCTCGCGGCCGCAGCCAAGGCGCCCCCGGCCGCCGCATCCCTTGTGGACGTCATCCGCCTCAACGGCGTCATCGCCCCCGCGACGGGCAGATATGTCGTGCGGGGGATCCGAGACGCGGAGCGGGACCGCGCGGAGGCGCTCCTGATCGAGATGGACACCCCCGGCGGCCTGCTCAAGTCCATGGATGACATCACGCGGGCGATGATCAACACCGATGTGCCGACGGTGGTGTACGTCTACCCGAGCGGATCCCGCGCCGCGTCCGCCGGCGTCTTCATCACCTACGCGGCGACCATCGCGGCGATGGCGCCGACCACGCACCTGGGCGCGGCGCACCCCGTGACGGCCGGCGGGGGAAGCCCGGGCGGCGAGGACAAGACGCTCATGACCAAGATCACAAACGACTCGGTCGCCGGGATCCGCGGACTCGCCATCCGGCGCGGCCGGAATGCGGCCTGGGCGGAGAAGGCGGTGCGGGAGAGCGTCTCGATCACAGAGACCGAGGCATTGGCCCTCCATGTGATCGACCTCGTGGCGGTCAGTCCCCGGGACCTGCTCGCGAAGATCGACGGCCGGGAGGTCCAGACGCCGTCGGGCAAGCGCCGGCTGCACACGCGGAGCGCGCGGACGGTCGAGATCCCGATGGATCTGACCGAGCAGTTCCTGGCGCTGCTGAGCGACCCGAACGTCGGGTTCATCCTGATGACGATGGCGATCTACGGGATCATCTTCGAGTTGAGCAACCCGGGATCGGTCTTCCCGGGGGTGATCGGCGGGCTCGCCCTGATCCTCGCGCTGGCCTCGTTCGCCGTGCTGGAGGTCAACGTGGCCGGGCTCCTCTTGATCGGGTTTTCGCTCATCCTGTTCATCGCCGACATCAAGGTCCCGAGTCACGGCATCCTCACCGCCGGCGGCATCGTGTCGTTCGTCATCGGCTCGCTGCTCCTCACCGAGCGCCAGGCGCCATTTCTCCGGATCAGCCTGGCCCTCATCTTCGGGATGGCCGCCCTGACCGGCGGGTTCTTTGCGTTCGCGGTCGGTGCGGGGCTCCGGGCGCAACGCCGGAAGGTGCAGACCGGCAGGGAAGGATTGGTCGGGGCCATCGGGGTGGCGCGCACCCAGTTGAGTCCGGAGGGGACGGTCTTCGTCCAGGGAGAGATCTGGAGCGCGGACAGCCTCGACGGGGTGATCGCCGCGGGCGCCCGGGTGCGGGTGGCGCGCGTCGAAGGGCTGCGCCTGCAGGTGAATCGGGAGGAGGCACCGGCATCATGAGCATCTACGGCCTGCTGGGCCCGCTGATCGTCGTCGCCCTGGTCATCGGGTTCTCCCTGTTCTCGTCCATCGTCAAGGTCGCCCGGGAATACGAGCGGGGCGTCATCTTCCGCCTCGGCCGCCTGGTGCGGGCGAAGGGACCGGGGCTGATCTGGCTGATCCCGATGGTGGATCGCATGGTCAGGATCGACCTCCGCGTCGTCACCCTGGATGTGCCGCGCCAGGAGATGATGACCAAGGACAACGTCCCGGTGACCGTCGATGCCGTGGTCTACTTCCGGGTCGTCAATCCGGAGGACGCGGTCGTCAAGGTCGAAAACTTCCAACGGGCCACGTATTTGGTCGCCCAGACCACCCTGCGCAGCATCCTCGGCCAGCACGAGCTCGATGAGCTCCTGAGCCAGCGGGACCGCATCAACCTGCAACTCCAGCAGGTGATCGACGAGACGACCGAGCCCTGGGGGATCAAGGTCGCCCTCGTCGAGGTGCGGGACGTGATCCTGCCGGACACCATGAAGCGGGCGATGGCGAGACAGGCGGAGACGGAGCGGGAACGCCGGGCCAAGGTGATCAACGCCGAGGGCGAGTTCCAGGCCGCGGAGCGCCTCGTGCAGGCCGCGGAGAAGATCTCGGTCCAGCCGGTGGCGCTGCAGCTTCGCTACCTGCAGGCGCTGGCCGAGATCGCGACCGAGCACAACTCGACCACGATCTTTCCGATCCCCATCGACATCATCACCCCCTTCCTCAAGAAGGCGATGGAAGACCGGAGCAAGTAACGGCCGGCCCCTCGTTCGCGATTTGCACGCGCACGGCCGAGGAGACCCGATCGCTGGGCGAGGCGCTCGGCGGCGCACTCCGGCGCGCGGCGGACTCGGGTGCGGTGCCGGGGGCGGGACCGGCGGCGACCCTCGGGCTGGCCGGCCCGCCGGGATCGGGGAAGACCTGCTTCGTGCAGGGGCTCGCCCGCGGCCTCGGGGTGTCCGGCGCCGTGCGCAGCCCCACGTTCACCCTCATCCACGAGCACCGGGGGCCGGTGCCGCTCTATCACGTGGATCTCTACCGGCTCGAGGCGTCGGACGTTGAGGGGCTCGGCCTCGAGGAGATCCTCGACGCGGCCGGGGTCGTCGCGATCGAGTGGGCGGATCGGGCGCCCGGGGCGCTCCCGCCCGAGCGCCTCCTGATCGAGTTCGAGTTCGGCCCGGGGGAATCCGAGCGGTGCCTCCGGTTCATCCCCCACGGGCCCCTGTCCGAGCGGTGTGTGGCGGCCCTTCGCGCATGCGCATCCTCGCGATAGAGACGGCCACCCCCGTGGCCAGCGTCGCGATCGTGGACGGCTCCGGCGTCCTCGCGGAAGCCATGCTGCGCTCCCCGATGCGCCATCTCGAAGGGCTGCTCGTGACGACGGACGAACTGCTCGGCGGGCTCGGCGTGGGGGCTGCCGCGATCGAAGGGCTCGCGGTGAGCTGCGGTCCCGGGGGATTCACCGGCCTGCGCATCGGCATCGCGACCGCCGCGGCCTGGGCCAACGCGCGGTCGGTCCCGGTCCTGGGCGTCGACACCCTCGAGGCGCTGGCGTGTGTCCCGGGCGCAGACGGGCTCGTCCTGCCCGTGCTCGATGCCCACCGCGGCGAGGTGGCGGGCGCGCTCTATCGCATCGACGTGCGCCGCGCCTTGCGCGACGGCCGCGCGGAGCGCCTGTTTCCCCCGATGGTCGCGCTCCCCGAGGCGCTCGGCGCCGAAGTCGCGGCGCATCCCGGCCCCCTGCTGATGGTCGGGGACGGCCTCGTGCGGTACGGCGCACGGCTCCGGGCCGCGCTGGGCGTCCGCGCCACGGACGCGGGGCACGATCTCCACCCCCGCGCATCGATGGTGGGGCTCCTGGCCCTCCCGCGGCTCGCCCGCGGTGAGCGGACGGAGCCGGGGATGCTGCTGCCGGTGTACGGCCGCCGCCCGGTGGCGTGGCCGAGGCAGGAAACGCCCGGGAATCGGGGGAATCCACCCTGAGATGGTGATTACCAATCAGGTGACGATCCGGCCGATGCGGATGGAGGACATCGGAGGGGTGCTTGAGATCGAGCAGATGTCGTTCCCCACGCCCTGGCCGCGCGACGCCTACGTGCATGAACTGGAGAACCGGCTCGCCTGCTACTTCGTCGCATGCGAGATGCACCGGACGGTTGGGTACACGGGCATGTGGGTCATCCTCGACGAAGCGCACGTCACCACGATCGCCGTCGATCCGCTCTACCGGCGGCGGCGGATCGGGGAGCGGCTCCTCATCACCTTGATCGAGGAGGCGTTGAAGCGGGGGGCGCGCTGGATCACTCTCGAAGTGCGCAAGTCCAACGCCGGAGCGCAGAATCTGTACCGGAGGTACGGATTCAAGGACATCGGCGTCCGCAAAGCGTACTACAGCGACAACCGCGAGGACGCCATCGTCATGTGGACCGGCAACCTCTGGGAGGAAGCCTTCCAGGAGCGGTACAAGAAGAACCGCGCCGAATTGGACCTCGGGGCACCCTGACCCTCCGGTTCGTCCCGCTTTCCTATGCGCGTTCTCGGCATTGAGACGTCCTGTGATGAGACATCGGCCGCCGTGCTTGCCGACGGCCGCCTGCGCTCGAATGTCGTGGCGTCGCAGGTCGACCTCCACGCCCGCTACGGCGGCGTGGTCCCGGAACTGGCCTCCCGGCGCCATCTCGAACGGCTCGGGCCCGTCATCGACGAGGCCCTCACGTCGGCGGGCGCGGGGATCGGGGAGATCGATGCGGTGGCGGTCACGAGCGGCCCCGGGCTCGCGGGCGCCCTGACCGTGGGGGTGGCCGAGGCCAAGGCCATCGCGTTCGCCCTGGAGCGCCCCCTGATCGGCGTCAACCATCTCGAAGGCCACATCTACGCCAACTTTCTGACGCACCCGGACGTGGCGCTCCCCGCCCTGGTCCTCATCGTGTCGGGCGCCCATACCGACCTCGTGCTCATGCCGGATCATGGGCGGTACGAGGTGCTCGGCCGGACCCGGGACGACGCGGCGGGCGAGGCCTTCGACAAAGTTGCCCGGGCGCTCGGGTTGGGGTACCCGGGCGGCCCGGCGATCGACCGGGTGGCGAGGACGGGGCGGCCGGATGCGGTCAAACTCCCGCTGCCGTTTGCGACGGAGGCCAGCTTCGATTTCTCCTTCAGCGGCCTCAAGACCGCGGTCGTGCGGCTCCTGATGGCCGCCCCCAGCGGGGCCGGCGCCCCGGGGGGTGGCGCGGTGGACGGAGTGTTTGCCGCGGATATCGCGGCGGCGTTCCAGGAGAACCTCGTCGAGGTGCTGGTGGCGAAGACCGTCCGGGCGGCCCAGGGGAGGGGAGTGCGTTCGGTGCTGCTGGCGGGCGGGGTGGCGGCGAACTCGCGCCTCCGGTCCCGGATGGAGGGCGCCGTCGCTGCGCTTGGGCTGGCGTGCCACGTGCCCCCGCTGTCCTTGTGCACCGACAATGCCGGCATGATCGCGGCGGCGGGGGCGGCGAGGCTGGCCCAGGGCTTCCGGTCGTCATGGCGGCTCGGGGCCTACGCCGATCTCGACCTCGGTGTGGACATGCCTGAGACGGCAAAGGCGCCGGGCGTCATCCCGTGACCAGAACGGATGTTTCAATCTTTCCTAAACTTTTAATCGGACGAGGGCGGACGAGCGCGGGGGAGATCTGGGGCACGTACCCCGGATTTTCGGGCCAATTTGGGGTTGCCTGGGTCCCGTGCATTTCCCTATAGTGAGAGGTGGATTAGCACTCTCTCCCTGTGAGTGCTAAGACTTTTCGCAGAGGAGGCACGTATGAACCTGAAGCCCCTGGGGGATCGGATCGTGGTGAAGGTCATCGAGGAACTGGAGCGGACGAAGGGCGGCATCGTGCTGCCGGATACCGCCAAGGAGAAGCCGCAGGAAGCCGAGGTCGCGGCGGTCGGGCCGGGCGGGCGCAATGAGAAGGGTGAGCGGATTCCAATGGAGATCAAGGTCGGAGACCGCATCATCTTCGCCAAGTACTCCGGCAGCGAGTTCAAGCTGGACGACGAGGAGTACCTCATTCTCCGAGAGAGCGATGTCCTCGCGATCGTGACGCGCGAAAGAGCCAAGGCGAGAGCCTAGAGGGGAGCAGCAGCATGCCGAAAATGCTTTTGTACCATGAGGAGGCGCGGCGCGCCCTGGAGCGGGGCGTGAATCGCCTGGCCGATGTCGTGAAGATCACGCTCGGCCCCAAGGGACGCAACGTGGTGCTGGAAAAGAAGTTCGGCTCGCCCACGATCACGCACGACGGCGTGACGGTGGCCAAGGAGATCGAGCTCGACGACCCCTTTGAGAACGCCGGGGCGCAGCTGGTGCGCGAGGTCGCGACCAAGACGAACGACATCGCCGGGGACGGGACGACGACGGCCACCGTGCTGGCCCAGGCGATGGTCAATGAGGGCTTCAAGAACGTCGCCGCGGGCGCCAATCCCATGGCGCTCAAGCGCGGGATCGACCGGGCGGTCGAGGCGGTCGTGGAGGCGCTCCGCGCCCAGGCGAAGCCGGTCGAGACGAAGGCGGCTGTGGCGCAGGTCGCCAGCATTTCCGCCCACGACGAGTCGATCGGCCAGTTGATCGCCGACGCGATGGACAAGGTCGGCAAAGACGGCGTCATCACGGTGGAAGAGTCCAAGGGCATGGAGACCACGGTGGAGACGGTCGAGGGGATGGAGTTTGACAAGGGCTACATCTCGCCGTACATGGTCACCGACCCCGAGAAGATGGAAGCCATCCTGGAGGACGCGTACATCCTGATCACCGACAAGAAGATCAGCGCGGTCAAGGATCTCCTGCCCGCGCTGGAGCGCATCGCGCAGGTCAACAAGCCCCTGCTGGTCATCGCCGAGGAAGTGGAGGGCGAAGCGCTCGCCACGCTCGTGGTGAACAAGCTGCGCGGGACGCTGCAGGCGGTGGCGGTGAAGGCGCCGGCGTTCGGCGATCGGCGGAAGGCGATGCTTCAGGACATCGCCATCCTCACCGGCGGGCAGGTGGTCACCGAAGAGCTCGGCCTGAAACTGGAGAATGTCGACCTGAACATGATGGGCAAGGCCCGCCAGGTGAAGGCGGGCAAAGAGAAGACGATCATGATCGGCGGCGGCGGCAAGCAGGCCGAGATCCAGAAGCGGATCAGCGAGCTGCGCAAGCAGATCGAGGAGACGGAGAGCGACTACGACCGGGAGAAGCTCCAGGAGCGTCTGGGGAAGATGGTGGGCGGCGTCGGCGTGATCAAGGTCGGCGCGGCCAGCGAGACCGAGCTCAAGGAGAAGAAGCACCGCGTCGAGGATGCGCTGTCCACCGCCCGGGCGGCCGTGGAAGAGGGCATCGTGCCCGGCGGCGGGGTGGCGCTGATCGGCGTGCTCCCGGCGCTCAACAAAGTGGACGCCTCCGGCGATGAGAAGGTCGGCGTGGATATCGTCCGCCGCGCCCTCGAAGAGCCGCTCCGCCAGCTCGCGCGGAACGCCGGGCGCGAGGGCTCGATCATCGTCGAGAAGGTGCGGGGGAGCAAGGCCGGAGTGGGATTCAACGTCCTGACCGGCGAGTTCGAGGACATGTTCAAGGCCGGCATCGTGGACCCGGCGAAGGTGACCCGCTCGGCGCTGCAGAACGCCGCAAGCGTGGCGTCGATGCTGCTGACGACCGAGGTCCTGATCGTGGACAAGCCCGAGGAGGAAAAGGAGGCCGGCATGCCTCCGACCCCGCCGATGTAGCGGGTCCTGCGCATCGAACAGACTCCCGGGATTCGGACCCCGGCAGGAGACGCGGGGAGGCACAGCACGCCTCCCCGCGTCTTCGTGTCCGGCCGCTGGCTCGTCCTGGGGATCGGGCTCCTCGCGCTGGCGCGGGTGGTGGTCGCGGCGCGCACCCCGGTCATCGACGACGAAGCCTACTACTGGATCTGGTCGCGGCACCTCACCCTCTCGTACCTCGATCACCCGCCGCTCGTCGCGTGGCTGGACGCGCTGACCACCGCGGCCGGCCGGACCGAGTGGCTGCTCCGCCTGCCGGCGATGCTGGCGACCCTCGCGACGACCGCCCTGCTCTACCTGCTCGGCCGCGATCTGTTCGACGGGCAGGCCGGCCGGCGCGCCGCCGCGCTGCACCTCGCGGTGCCGATTTTCGCCCTGCAGGCGGTCGACGCGATCCCCGATCCGCTCCTCTACGCGTGGTGGGCGCTCGGCATGTGGGCGTTCTGGCGCGCGGTCCATGGGAGCGCGCGCATGTGGTGGGTGTGCGGCGCTGCGCTGGGGCTCGGGGTGCTCAGCAAGTATCCGATGATCGTCCTGCTCGCGGCGCTGCTCGGCGTCCTCTCCTGGCCGCCGTACCGCCGGTGGTGGCGCACGCCGGGGCCGTACATCGCCGGTACCCTCGCGGCCGTCCTCGCCGCCCCGGTCCTGGTATGGAATGCGCAGCACGGGTGGGCCTCGCTCGTCTTCTGGCTGCACGCCGGCGGCGCCCAGGGGCCGCCGGGCGGCAACCCGAGGGGATGGGGCCTCCTGGCCAACACCGCGGTGCAGCTGGCCTATGGGGGACCGCTTTTGTTTCCGGCGATGGTCTGGGCCCTCTGGCGGAGCTGGCGGCAGGGGCGGCGGGATGAGCGCTTCGCGTATCTGGCGCTCGCCGGATTCCCCACGCTGCTGATCGTCGCGCTGGCCGGCCTGCTCGGGGTGGATCGGCCGAACTGGGCGGCACCCGTCTACCTCGCGGGCGTGCTGGCGCTCGGCGCGCTGTGGCCCCCGCGGCCCGCCCGGGCGGCGTTCGCCTCAACGCTGGCGCTGTCCCTGGCCGTCCTGGTGCTCGTCCCGATCGTCCCGGCGCTGCCGCCCGCCCTCCGATGGGATGAGCTCTACGGCTGGCGCGAGGTGACCGCGGAGATGGTCCGCCGGGCGGATGCGCTCGGCGATCGGGGGCACGTGCTGCTGGTGGGGCAGCGCTACAATCAAGCGGCCTACTTCGGCTATTACGCCGCGGACCGCGTCCCCGCGAGCACCGCCCGGTGGAGCGCGTTCAGTTTTTGGGCGCCGCCGCACCGGTTCGCCGGCTGGCAGGGCATCGCGGCGGTGGATGCCCGCGAAGCCGTCGGAGCGCTCCGGCGCGACTGCGCGCGGCTCATCGAGCAGGCGCCGTACACCGTGCCCTTCGCCGGCGGCGGCGGCCGGACGTTCCGGCTCTTTCACTGTGTGGGGTACCGGGGGACGCCGCCCGCGCCCTGAGTTTGCCCGCCCGGTACGACAACATCCAGAGCAGGGCAGCAGCCATCGTGCGGCTTCTTGCCGCGCAACCCCGAGCATGCATGTTTCGCGACACGGGTTTCTTGGATCTAACATGCCTCTGCGCAACAGGCGTACAGATGTGCGCAATCTACGTGGGCGCTTGACAGCATATTAAGGTGAATACCCTAACTTATCTTCGTGAGTTTATCTGATAGATGTTACCTCCATCTGAGCAGTAATATCCATTCAATCGACTTGAGGGTAACTCTCTAGGGTGTATTGGTCTAGTTAACAGTAAGATCCGCGCAATTGACTAAGGGGGATTTCTTAAGGCGATTCTTCGTTCGCGCGGGCGCTTGACTGATCCGGGCTGACACCGGCCTTACTAGTGGGACTAAAAGCGAGGGGAGCATTCCAACAAGGAGGATGAGGCCATGACGGGCGGGAGTCTGCGCGGAAAGGACTACTCAGCGGGCAAGAGCATTACCCGACGGACGCTCTTGAAGGCCGGAGTCGCCGGTATGGCAG
>WNGC01000173.1_pt1 | contig 35080 bp, 34 predicted proteins | sample 5400051 | NCBI WGS metagenome assembly WNGC01 (sample SAMN13153368, study PRJNA577476) | soil metagenome | isolation source: 20 cm soil or saprolite under grassland replicate 2 | place: USA:California | collected 2016-06-15
AGGTCGCGGCGATACAAGAGACCACCGCGCTCGGTGCCGCCTTCCTCGCCGGACTCGCCACAGGCGTATGGAAATCGCCCGACGACCTCCGGCGGCGACGCGCCGTCGCCGCGCGCTACGAGCCGCGGATGTCAGCGGAGGAACGCGACGCGCTCTACGGCAATTGGAAACGCGCCGTCGAACGGGCTCGAGGATGGGACGAACCAGCGCGAAAGTGAACCTGGACCCTTTCTAGGGCAGAAGGCTCAACTCACGAAGGCGCCGGAGTTCCGGTTCAGTCGCTCGCAGCGTCGCAACCTTCTCGTGAGTAATGACGCCCAGCAGTAACTCGCGGTCTCTGTAAAAGGTCGGGTCCTCGATCCAACCATCATCGTTGCCTTGCCGGTTTGTAAACAGGCCGTCCGGTAGGAGGGTCTCCAGCAAGGTCAAGGCGTGCGAGTTCAGGCGCCAAAGGGGAGTTTCACGGGTGTCGGGTACGGATACCCGCCTCGTCAGATGGGGACGGACCGCACGCGGAAGTGAAAAAGGCTCGAGCGTTCTCTGGCTCGCAGCGCAGAACGGTGCGTCCCGCGATGCTGCCGCCAGACAGACGACGCTAAATTCATCCGCGCCGTTTTCAAAGCACCATTGGACGAGGCGCCACGTTTCGTCGGGACCTAGGTCGGCTGATCGCAGGTGCATTTCGGGCATGGTCTCCGATTCCCTTCGTTCGCTCGGTTAGCCCTTCGGGATCCGCTCCGGGAAATCGGACATGATCCCGTCGACGCCCCACTCGCCGAAGAGCGCGATCTCGCGCGGCTCGTTCACCGTCCAGACATTCACTTTCACACCGGCGGCGTGCGCCGCCTTCACCATCTCGGGTGTCACGTACGTCCGATTCGGATGCAGCGCCCAGAGACGCATCCCGCGAGCGCTCTCCATCAGCGACGATCGATCCGGCGAGTCCGCGAAGATGAACGCGCGACGAACCTTGCTCAAGCGTGAGCTTGTGGTCCGGCTTCGGCCGGTCATGCGAGATGAGAAGACGGCCATCGTCGGCGAGCCAGACGTCCGTCTCGACCTCGTCACATCCGAGCGCATGTGCCTTCTCGAACGACTCCATGGTGTTGTCCGGCGCGTGCCCCTTCGCTCCTCGGTGTCCGATCCGGCGCATCGGGACTAGCGTCCCACATCCCGGCGTCGCATCGCGAACAGCGCGATGGCGGTGCCGACTGTCCCGATCACGATGAGGGTCCCAAGACCCGTCCAGTCGTCCTTTGACATGGGCGTTCCGTACAACGCGTACAGCGAGATGTTGTTGACCCAGTCGGGCCACTGGAAGAGCGGGCCGAACTGTTGCGCGAAGTACCCCACCACCGCAAGCGTGCCGAGAGCCGCGACCGCGACGCGCGGACGCCATCCCACGAGCGCGTGACCGATGCCCGCGAAGGCGTAGGCGACCGGCAGCACAGCCGCGGACGCGAAGACGAAGCGACTGCCGGGGAGACCAATCCCCGTCGACGTCGCCGTCAGGTACACCGCGAGCGAGCTGACGGCTACGACGACGGCGCAGGCGACGACGACCGCCGCGATCCGTTCGACCACGACGCGCCCGCGCGACACCGGCGCGCTCAGGATCATCTCGAGCCGGCCCTCGGCGTCATCGGCGGCCCAGCCATTCACCTGGACGACGACGAAGAGCGAGACGAGCAACAGGAGCGTCGAGAACCAGATCACGCCGACGAAGTCGGCGTACGCATTGATGCCGGCGCGCTCGAAATACGCCCGCAGCAGCGGAATATCCGAATTGCCGAGAGCATCGACCATGACCTTGGTGATCGAGGTCAGGAATCCCGCGAGCACCGCCAAACCGAGAGCCCACGCGACGGTCCACACGCGCTGCTGATCCACGATCGCCAGGACCGGCGTCCGAAGAAGCGGATCGCCGGCCGGCCGCCACTCCACCCGCGTCTTTCCGGGCGCCACACGGAAGAGCGGGCCGCCGATGTCCCGACGAACGAACGTCGCCACGGCGATCACGACTAGCACGAGCGAGCCGATAGCCAGCGCGGCGGTGGCCGGGACGTCAAGCGAGCCGCCACGAAGGAGCGGGGTGCTTCGCTCGAAGAGATAGAAAGGCGACACCCAGCGGAGCGCCCCGATGTCGACGCCCGAACGGGCGGCGGCGTTCACCATGAAGAGCGCGAGCGCGATGATCCCGCCGATGCCGGTCGCGCTTCGCCTCGTCGTGACAAGCTGCGCCACGACCAGCGCGAACGCGAACACGAAAAGCGTGAGGAGCCACATGATGAGACCCTCGAGGGCAAGTGGCCCGAGAGGCAAGGGCTCCTGTCCGATGGCCGCGCCGACGTCGGTCACCGCCAACATGACGGCGATCGAGACCGCGGCCACGATGGCAAAGCCGGTGGCGCGCGCCGCGATCAGCCGCAGCCGGGAGGCGCCGGTCGAGAGCCAGAGCTCGACGAGGCCGCGCTCCTCGTCGCCGCGGCCGGCGCCGGTCCCGGCGAGCAGCGCCCAGAACGCATAGATGAGGACGGCCGAGCCGAACCAGCGCCAGGTCAGGTATCCCGCCATCGTGTCGAGCTGAGCCGGAGCCGGAAGCAGGTACGTGAGTTGTCGCGCGAGAATCTCCATCTGCTGCGCGAAGACGGCTCTGGCCGCGGGGTTGTCGCCCGCGATCTGCGCGAACCCGACGGCGTTGAGTAAGCCGCCGGCCGCTACGACCAGCGCGGTCATGAGGAGACCGGTACGGTGCGACCGAAGCGCGAGCCGGTATAGGGTCACTTGTAGAACCCGAGGAAGATCTCCTCGAGCGACGGCTCGCGGCTCTCAAATTTGGTGACCCGCGAGCTCGCGAGCGCCGCGAGCAGAGGCTCGAATTCACCCCGGAACATCCCGCTGACGCGGTGATCTTCGACGGCGACCTGTTCGAACCCAGGGATCGCGCGGATTCGCTCGAGCGGTGGGGGCCCGGCGAACACGATCTCGATGCGGTGCGCTCGCATCCCGGCGAGCTCATCCAGCTGCCCGACGGTCGCAAGGTGCCCCTCGCGGACGATGCCGACGCGATCGCAGACGTGCTCGACCTCGGAGAGGACGTGCGAGGAGATGAAAATGGTCGCGCCGCGACCGCGAGCGTCGCGAACCAGCCCATAGAACTCCTGCTGGTGTAGCGGGTCGAGCCCGCTCGTCGGCTCGTCGAGGATGAGCAGTAAGGGCTGTGGCGCGAACGCGAGGAGGAGCGCCAGCTTCTGCTTATTGCCGTGCGAGTACTCCCGGTACTTGCGGCCGAGATCGAGATCGAGACGTTTCGCGACAGCCTCGACCTCACTGTCGGTCATGTCGCCGCGAAGGCCCGCGATGTAGGCAACTATTTCGGAGCCCCGCCAGCCGCCGAACTGCGGCAGCTCGCCGGGGACATACCCGATCTTGTGTTTCAGAGCCACCGCGTCGCGATCGGCATCGAGCCCAAGGATCGTCGCCGAACCCTTGGTCGCATGGATGAGGCCCATCAGGAGCTTGATCGTCGTCGTTTTCCCCGCGCCGTTCGGGCCCAGATAACCGAAGACCTCGCCCTGGTTGACCGTGAGGTCAAGATCGAAGATCCCGTGGCCCGATCCGTAGTCCTTCGTGAGTCCATTGGTTTGGATCGCCGTCGTCACTTCCCTCTCCTCTCGGGCGCGGCCCGCGGGGATCGCCGTGGACGGGTCGTCAGGGGCCGATCGCTCGGACAACGCTCACGTCGCGCCCGGGCTTTACACGTAGCTCTCGGTCTTCACCCAGCGCAATCGCCCGCCTGCCCCCACCGTGACGGTAACAAACGTGGCCCCGCCGAGAGAGTGCTCATCGAACAGCTTTATTCGGCGCGGCCGGAGACGATAGAACCGGTACGCGTCGAGGTCGGCGTCATAGGCCTTGAAGCGCGCGGCGTAGAGCTGCTCGGCGCTGCGCGCGGCCTGGCCACGAAGCTCGCGTGCCGTCCCAAAGAGCTGGATCCCGTGGTCGCTGGCGCCCCAGGTCTGGGTCGAGCGGTACACAGCGACGGCCGCGGACGGATTGGCGCGGATGTTTCGCGAGTGCTGCGCCGCGGGTGCGGATAGCCAAACGATCTCGAACGCCGGTCCCCATGCGAAGTACGCGGTGTTGACGTAGGCACGTGCGCCGGGCGACACGGTCGCGATGGCGCAGAGCTTCGATTGGTCCAGGAGGCGCCGAGTCATCGCGGCGAGGCGGCTCGCAGGTGGATGCTTGGCGGTCCGCCGAACTGGCATCGAGCACATGATGCACATGCGCGCACTAGGCTTCCGTTCCGTGCCGGACCGATTCGTCACCCGGGGTTTCGTCGGGCGCCGCGAGCCTGCCGGATCGGCCCAGGCCGCTCGGGTCCCGCCCGGCCAGCACCTGGTCAAGGACTTCCCTGTCCTCTCCGCGGGTCCGACCCCGCGCACCGCGCTCCAATCGTGGTCGTTCAAGATCGAAGGCCTCGTGAAGGCGCCGGCGTCGTGGGACTGGGCCGACTTCCTGAAGCTTCCGGCGCAGGACTTCGTCAAGGACATCTCCTGCGTGACGAAGTGGACGAAGCTCGACACGCGCTGGCGAGGTGTGAGCGTCGACATCCTCCTCGAGCAGGTGGAGCTGGACCGGCGCGCCGCGTTCGTGACCGCGTTCTCCGACGGGGGGTACACGACGAACGTTCCGCTTCCGGATCTCATCAACGGACAGTCCTTCGTCGCGTACGAGTACGACGGCAAAGCGCTCGCACCGGAGCATGGCGGGCCGGCGCGCCTTGTGGTCCCGCATCTGTATTTCTGGAAGAGCGCGAAATGGGTCCGTGGCCTTCGCGTGATGGAGCGCGACGAGCCCGGGTTCTGGGAATCGCTCGGGTACAACAACCACGGCGACCCGTGGAAAGAAGAGCGGTATACAGGCGACTAGGGTGAAACGTCCGCTCGAGTGGCAGATCGCGACGGTCAAAGCGGTCCGGACCGAGACAACCGAGGTGAAGACGCTCACGCTCACCCTCCCGGACTGGACGCCGCATCGCCCCGGGCAGCATTACGACGTTCGGCTGACCGCGGAGGACGGGTACTCCGCTCAGCGGAGCTACTCGGTCGCGTCGGAGCCCGAGCGCGCGGGAGAGATCGACCTGACCGTCGAGCGAATAGCCGACGGCGAAGTGTCGCCATTCCTGGACGACACCCTCAGGGTCGGCGACCGCTTCGAGGTACGCGGGCCGATCGGCGGGTACTTCGTCTGGGATAGCTCGATCGGAGGCCCGCTCCTTCTCGTCGCCGGTGGATCGGGAGTGGTGCCGCTCATGGCGATGCTCCGGCACCGCGCGGCTGCGCGCGTGAAGGAGCCGGCCCGTCTCCTGTACAGCGCGCGCACGTACGAGCAGATCATCTACGGCCCGGAGCTGGAGATGCTTGCGCAAAGGAACGGTCTCACCGTCTCGTACGCGCTGACGCGAAGCCAGCCCTCCGGTTGGAAGGGCTACGCGCGCCGGATCGACGATGCCATGCTCAAAGACGTGAGCGAGCCTCTCGGCCGGAACGCGCTCGCGTTCATCTGCGGGCCGACGGCACTCGTCGAGGTGGCCGCGGACGGGCTCGAACGGGTCGGGCTGCCCGCCGACCGTATCCGGACCGAGCGCTTCGGGCCGAGCGGCGCATGACCGAGCCCATCGACGAGCTCGTCCTCGATGGCAACGCCGTTGCCGGAGCTCTCTCGGAGATCTACGGGGACGACATGACCACGGTGCTCGCGGAATGTGCGAGCTGCGGAAACACCGATTACATAGGCGAGCTGCTCGCCTTCGTGCAAGCGCCGGGCATCGTCCTTCGATGCACGGCATGCACGACCGTCGTCCTTCGGATCGTCCAACACCCACGCGGAGCGCGCGTGGACGTCCAGGGCAAGCGCATCCCGCCACCACCAAAGACCTAGACGCGTAGGATTTCCGCCGGGGAGCGGGAAGAAATGGAACGGCGGTCCGAGCGTCGCCTGGTTTCGTGTGTCTTCATCGACCTCGTTGGATCGACGGGTATGGGCCAACGGCTTGGCCCCGAGCGAATGCAGCGAGTCCTCTCCGATAGCTTCCGCGAGATCAGCGCGATCGCAACCGAGGCCGGCGGGACGATCGAGAAGTACATCGGTGATGAGGTCTTCATCCTGTTCGGAGCTCCAGCGGCGCATTCCGACGATGTGATCCGGGCGCTGCGCGTCGCGGAGTCCAGTGTGCGATGGGCAGCCACGTCGCCCAATCCGATCAGTATCCGCGTCGGCATCGAAACGGGCGAAGCCCTCGTCGATCTCGACGCGGTCGGAGAGCGCCAGAGGATGGCGGTCGGTGCATGCGTGAATATCGCCGCGCGGTTGATGGCGCAGGCCGATCCCAACGAGATCCTCGTTGGGCCGACAACGTACTTCGCCTCGAACCGAGCCGCGGACTTCGAGGACCTCGGACCGCACGAGCTCAAGGGGCTTGGCCTCGTGCCCGCGTGGCGCTTGAAGAGCGTGACCCAGGGTCCGGAAGGCCAATTGCCCCTGGTCGGGCGAGAGTCCGAGCTCGGGAAGCTCCAGTCGGTCTTCGAGCGCGTCGCCGCTGGCCACGCGTCGCTGGCGCTCCTTATCGGTCCTCCGGGGATCGGCAAGACGAGGATCGTCGAGGACTTCGCCCGGGCCGTTGCAGGCCGCGCGACAGTTCTCGAAGCGCGCTGCCGGCCCGGGACAGAAGTTGGGTCATCGCCGCTTCGCCAGCTCCTTGCGAACGCTGACCCCGACCGCATCCCGAGCGCGGTCGCGCACAGCGCCGGACTGCGATCGGATCCACGGCTTCTCGCCCTTCCGAGTTTGGACCGACGTATGGAGATCTCAAGCGCGTGGCAGGAATACCTCAAGGAACTATCGAGCGCGCAGCCTGTTGTCATCTGCCTCGAGGATGTCCAGTGGGCCGAGAGCGACCTCATCCGGCTCGTGGATCGTCTAACCCTATCGTCCGCAGTCCCGCTGATGGTCGTTGCGACCGCGCGACCGGAGTTCCCGGGAATGCCGCTGCTGCATCCCGCGGACGACCGCATGATCCTGGAGGTGCAGCCGCTCGATGCGGTATCCGCGAACGCGCTTGCCCGAGCGGCCGGCGCCCGCGATATCGACATCGACCGCGCCGAGGGGCATCCACTCTTCATCGTCGAGCTGGCGCGCGCTCGCGGGCGCGCCGGCACCGGCCTCCCGGTCACGGTGCAGGCGGCGATCAGCGCTCGCCTCGATGAGCTCGCCCCGGCCGAGCGGGAGCTTCTGCAGAGCTCGTCCGTGATCGGCGAGACCTTCGACGTCCAGGGGGCTGCTCTTCTTGCGCAGCGTGATCCGTCAGAGGTCGCCGGAACCCTCGGCCGCCTCGCCCACCTCCGATATGTCCGACCTGTTGACGGCCGCTTCCGCTTCCATCACGCGCTGGTGCACGACATCGCGTACGGGCGTCTGCCGGTCGGCTCTCGTCTCCGACTGCACGCTCAATACGCGCGCGAAGGTCTCCGCGCCGACGACGTCGAGACTCTGGCCCACCACTGGTGGCAGGCGCTCGGTTCGGACGACGCCGCGTGGGTGTGGGAAGGCGACCCGGAACGCGAGTCCATGCGGTCGGACGGGGTGCGCGCCAACATAGCCGCTGGGGTCAATCTCGCGAATCGTCTCGCGTTCGATCGAGCGAGCGAGGTCTTGGGCCGCGCGCTCAGGCTCGCGGCAGGCCCACTCGAGGCGGCGCGGGTGGAGGAGGCCTTCGGTCTCGCCTGTGCGAGAAACGCGAAGGGCGACGAGGCGACGGAGCATCGATTGCGCGCGATCAACTTCTACCGAGAGGCCGGAACGTCGCCGCCGGTGAGCCTCTACGCCGACACCCTGGATCTGCCCGTCTTCAACTGGGGTTATTTCCAGCACAATCGCACGTACGAAGAAATCGCGGGCCTGATCGACGAGGGCATCACGAACGCGCGACAGCGCTCTGATCAACCCAGCCTCCTCCGCCTCCTGGTGCAGCGGAGTGTCTTCATGAACAACGGCGAAGCGCTGCCGGAGATCTCTCGGCTTCTCGAAAGCGGCGCGGACTTCTCGACGAGGGCGGACGCCTTATGGCGCCTCGCGCTCGTGCACTTCACCGTTACTGAAGATCTGAATCAGGCGCTTGGCGCCCTTGGCCTTGCCTTCAATTTGGCGGCGACCGGCGCGGGCTTCAATCTTCCTGAGGCTCTCATGTGGCGCTCGAATGCCTACTTCTACGCGGGAGATCTCGTCCGCGCCGGCGCGGACGCCGACCGGCTGCTCGAGATCAGCAAGACCTTGAGTCCGCACACGCGCCAGCACGCCATGGGCACGAAAGCGCGGGTCGTTCTCGGCAGCGGGGATTGGCCTGCGGTTATCGAGCAGGCCAACGCCCTGCGCTCTCTCGTGCGGGAGTATCCAGACGACAGCTTCTGCATCATCGGCGCGAGCGGTGTCGGGGACGGCGCGACAGCTGACGTTCTGGAAGGAAGAAGCGCGTCCGAAGATCTCGACGCTCTGCTGTTGCGGATGGTCCCTGAATCCTCCGCGATTCGCGCTGCGACGCTTCTCGTTCCACGCGCGATGTCATCGGGCGAGTTGGCCGAGGACGAAGCCCATCGCGCATACGCACGCGAGACGCCGATCTTCGATCGCCAGTCGATCTGGGATCTCATTGAGCTGCATTGGGCGATCGCGCACGTCGTGCGGGGCCGATGGGCCGACCTCGAGCTGTTCATCCCGCGGCTGGACGCGCGGGCAGCACGCGGTGCGAAGCTTGCGGGGGCTCTCGCTTCGGCGTTGCGAGAAGAAGCGGCCGCCGCTCATGGAGGTCCGACACCGAAGCACGAGGTGCTCCGAGCGCTCGGATATCAGGGCATCAGCCAACTCGTCTCGTATCGCGCGCACTAGAGGGAAAACACCAGCGATACGCTGAAATCGTGATCTTCTTGGGACGCGGCGATCGGGTCGAGCCTCCGCCGGAGCGGCGCCGGCTCCGTCGGATCCCGCGCGTCCTCGGTTCGTCGTTCCGCCTCGTGTGGGAGGCGGCGCCCGGACGCTTTCTCGCGAGCCTCGCGCCGCAAGCCGTGACCGCGGTCACCACGGGGGCGCAGCTCGTCATCACGAGAGATCTCATCGCGGCCGTTCTCGCGACCGGTAGTGGCGGCGATCTCAGTCGAGTCACGACGCTTCTCGCCGAGATGATCGGACTGAGCGTCATCTCGAGCGCGACTGGCCTCATCCAGGGTCAGCAGCAGTCGATGCTTTCGGCGATCGTCGAGCGTCACACCAACTCGGTCCTGCTCGATCGGATCATCGCGATCGACCTGAAGCGCTTCGAGACGCCCGAATTCCAAGACCTTCTGCGTCGCGCGATGAACGCGATGGGGCGGATGATGGGAGTCACCGGATCCGCGATCGGACTCGCGCGCAGCCTGTTCCTCATCATCGGCGTCGCCGCGGCTCTCTACATCCTGCAGCCGATCCTGCTCGTGCTCGCGGTCGTTGGATTCGTGCCGATGTGGCTCGCGAGCGCGGCGACCAGCCGGCAGACGTATCACTTCTGGCGATCGATGACCCCGAACGAGCGGATGCGGAACTACATCTTCGGACTTTTCACCAGCCGCGAGTACGCGAAGGAGCTGCGAGCGTTCGCGCTGGCTCCGTACATGCGCGCTCTCTACGAGCGCCTGTCGAACGACCGCCTCAGCGAGCTCGCCAAGAACCTCCGCAAGCGAGCCCGCTACCAGATCCTGAGCACCGGCGCGTCATCGCTGGTGACCGCGCTCACCTACGGAGCCCTCGCCTATCTCGTGATCGAGCACCGCATTGGCGTCGCCGAGGCAGGCGCCGCGGTCGCCGCGAGTCAGCAGCTCTCAGGGCAGCTCTCGAGCGTCGTCAATAACATGACGCAGCTCTACGAAGCGAGCCTCTTCCTCGAGGACTGGGAAGAGTTCAGCGGACTCGCCCCGGCCCGCGGGCCGGCGCCCGCGGAGCGCGCCGCGCCGTTCGAGCGCATCGAGCTCGACCACGTTTCCTTTCGCTATCCGCCGTCGGCCTCGAAGGACGGCGGCCCGGCTCTGCCCTCACGCCTCGCGCTGGACGAGGTCTCTCTCGAGATCCGTGCGGGCGAGGTCATCGCCCTCGTGGGCGAGAACGGATCCGGCAAGACCACGCTCGCCAAGGTCCTCTCCGGCCTCTATCGGCCGGACTCCGGACGGATGCTGTGGGACGGCGCCGACGTGACCGCGCACGACCAGAGCTGGATCTACGAGCGCGTCGCCGTGCTCTTCCAGGACTTCGCGCGGTTCATGCTCACCGTGCGCGAGAACATCGGACTCGGCCGCGTGGAGCAGCTCGACGACCTCGATGCGATCGTCCGCTCCGCGGAGCGCGCCGGCGCCGATTCATTTGTGAATGCCTGGCCCGACGGCTACGACACGATCCTCGGCCCGTATTTCATGGGCGGAAAAGATGTTTCGATCGGTCAATGGCAGCGCATCGCGCTCGCGCGCGCGTTCTTTCGCGACGCGCCGCTCGTCATCCTGGACGAGCCGACCGCGGCGCTCGACGCGCGCGCGGAGCACGACCTCTTCACGCGGATGCGCGACCTCTTCAGCGGCCGGTCGGTGCTGCTCATCTCGCACCGTTTCTCGAGCGTTCGCTCGGCGGACCGCATCTATGTCCTCCACGAGGGCCGCGTCGTCGAGAGCGGGAGGCACGACGAGCTGATGCAGCTCGGCGGCCGCTACGCGGAGCTCTTCACCATGCAGGCGTCGGCCTATCTCGCTCCGACCAGAGAGCGAGTGCCCGGCTAGCGCGAGGCGGCGGCGGCCGGTCGCTCAGGCAGCTGTCCCCCGAGCTGCATGATCAGGCTCATCCCGTCATTGAGTCCCCAATGCTCGACGATCTTTCCATCGCGGAAGCGGTAGATCGACCACGACTCGATGTCATAGGCCTGCCCATCGGACGGGGCGCCCCTCCACGACTCGCCGGTGTGCTTTCCAGTCGCACGATTCCGTAGGACGACCTTGTCGCCCTCCTCGATGATGTCAATGATCTCGACCTTCCGCTCGGAGAAGGCCTGGCTGTTCATCCGGTGCGACGCCTTCGCGCCGGCGAGCCCCGGCCCCGCGGTCCCCATGTTCGAGTTTGCCTTGAAGTCAGGCGCGAAGTACTGATCGAGATCGTCGAGACGGTTCTGGTTCCACGCCTCCTGGACCTTGCGCAGGGTCTCCTTGTTCGATGAGGCCACGAGTGCACCTCCCCTTTGTCTCGCGAGCCTACGCCCGCGGCGGAAGAAGCGAGCATGCCCTCGCATCTAGAAGTGGGACGCATCGGCGGCTACAGTCGGACGAGATGAGGAAGGGCGCACCGCACGCGCACTCGTTCGCCCTCATGGCCGTCCTGGTCCTGCTCGGCGCCTGCAGCTCACCCGCTGCGAGTCCGGGCGCTTCGGCTCCGGCGCAGACCAGCTCCGCGGCGCCGACCGTCGAGCCGACCCTCGCCCCGGACGCTCCCTGCCGGGACTGCTGGCCGCTGAGCGGGAAGCCGCTGAAGCTCGGCGCCGTCGACAAGCGAGCGCTCCTCGTCAAGATCGACAACGTTCCCCTCGCCCGGCCGCACTACGGGATCACGCAGGCCGACATGGTGTTCGAGATCCTCGTCGAGGGCTTCGCAACCCGCCTGGCTGTGGTCTTCCACTCGCAGGATCCCCAGACGATCGGGAACATCCGCAGCGCGCGGCTCGCGGACCGATCGCTCACGCCGATGGTCCGCGGTGCGCTCGTGTACTCGGGCACGTCGGCCTACGAGATGCCGCTTATCCAAGGCGATGCCGCGAACGGCAACTACGTCGACCTCTCGGCGGACTACACCAGCGGCTATTACCGCGTGACCTTCCGCCCGGGTCCCTACAACATGTTCACGAGCGCCGCCGCAATGCGGCAGGCGATCGCGGCACATGGCGCCGACACCCCGCAGCAGATCCCCTCCTGGGGCTTCCTCGCCGCGATTGATCACGCGCCGACGATCGGGGGCATGGCCGGTGCGACCGCCGCGACGGAGCTCACGATCCCGTACCGCGAGGACATCTCGCTTGTGAAATACCAGTACGACCCCCAGACGCGGACATACGCGCGTTTTCAGAACAATGCCGGGAAGGCCGTCCGCGACGTCGATGCGGTGAATAACCAGCCAATCGCGGCCGCCAACGTCGCGATCATCCACACCGAGATCTGGGAGGTGCCGGAGATCGTCGACGCGGCCGGCGCGCACGCGCACGACATGCGCCTTACGGGGACGGGCAGTGCGACGATCTTCCGGGATGGCCTCCGTCAGGAGGCCACGTGGAGCCGCGCGAATAACACCGACCCGTTCATTTTTAAGAACGCTTCGGGCGAGAGGATCCTTCTCGACCAAGGCCAGACGTGGGTGCACGTCATCCCGAGCGACTGGGAGACCCCGAGCCAGTAAGGTCGGCTTCGCGCAGCGACCCGAGCGGCGAGAACACGAGCCATGCACGCGCGAACAAAACCCCGACGGCCGCGACGAGCAGGGTGTCACGGTTTCCGAACGCGACCGCAAGCGCCGCGCCGACAAGCGCGCCGAGTGGTGCCACGCCGTCGACCAGCACGTGCACCGTCGCGTTCACCCGACCGAGCAATTCGTCACGCGTTACCTGTTGCCGCAGGCTGATGATCGCGACGTCCTCGATCATGCCGAGCGTGTCTCCAAGAAGCTGGCCGATGAACAGGAACGAGGCCGCGATCACCGGCGGTTGACCCTTCGCGAGCGGCAACAGGAAGACGAGGATGCCGCCTGCGATCCCTACTCGGACGATCGTTGGGCCGATTCCGAATCGTCGGACCGTCGGGCCGACGAGCGCGGCGCCGATGAACGCTCCGACCCCGCCGAGTGAGATCGCGACGCCGACGATAAAGGGGCTCAAGCCGAGATCGTTAAGTCCGTAGAGCACGTAGAGAACGCCGATGAACGACCCGAAGAAGTAACGCGTCACCTCGAAGCCTGTTGTCGCGCGGAGGCGGCCGTCCCGAAAGACGGTGGTCAATCCCTCGCTGACCTCGCTCCACGCGGAGCGCTCGCCGCGCGGGACGAGCGGCGGCTCCGGCTTTCGGATGAGAAGGATCGAGATGGCAGAAACGAGGAACGACGCGGCGTCCACGAGGATCGCCGCGACCGCCGAGACGAGCTGCACGATCGCGCCTGCGAGCGCCGGCGCGACGACCTCGGCGAGCGCACCCGACATGCCGAGCTTCGCGTTTCCCTCGACGATCCGGTCGCGTCCGACGAGCGACGGCAGGTACGAGCGATATGCCACGTCGAAGAAGGCTCCGAGCATCGCCGCAAGGAACACGACGACGTAGAGGAGCTCGACCCGCAGCCAGCCGGCGACATACGCGAGTGGGATCGCGAGAAGCAGAGCCGCGCGGACGAGATCGGCGACGATGAGTATCGGCCGACGCCGCATTCGATCCGTCTGGACGCCGGCGACGAGCCCGACGAGAAGCGTCCCCACCGATGCGGCCGCGGTCAGGATGCCAAGCTCAGCCGGGCCGGCCCCGAGCACGAGGATCGCGACGAACCCGATCGCCGTGCGCGTCACTACCGAGCCGAGCTCCGAGATCGTCTGACCGATCCAGAGCTTGCGGAAGTCGGCATGGCGCCAGAGCGAGTCGGTCATCACCGCGTCACCCTACCGAACCGCGCCTCCGCCCTGGCCCCTAGCATCGGGGCGTGAAGCTCGGAGTGATCGTGTCGCCCGCGGCGGGGTGGTCGTACGCGGAGATCTGCGACCTCGCGCAGGGCGCCGAGAATTCCGGCTTCACGTCGTTCTGGGTGAGCGACCACTTCTTCGGTGGTCCCGGTGGAACGCCGGACCGCAACTGCCTCGAGGCCTGGACACTGCTCGCCGCTCTCGCGCGGGACACCACGAAGATCCGACTCGGCGTTCTTGTCGCCGCGGTGCAGTACCGGAATCCCGCGCTGCAGGCGAAGATGGCGGCGAGCGTCGACCACATCTCCGGTGGCCGGCTCGAGTTCGGGATCGGGGCCGGTTGGAAAGAGGATGAGTACCGAGCCTACGGGTACGACTTCCCGTCGCCCGGCGATCGCGTGGATCAGCTCCGGGAGGGCATCGAGATCACGCAACGGCTCTGGAAGGAGGATCGCGCGACCTTCCACGGCAAGCACTACCGCATCGACGACGCGGTCTGCGCTCCCAAGCCGACCCAGCGGCCGCGTCCACCCATCTGGATCGGCGGAGCGGGGCCTCGGGTCATGCGCCTCGCCGCCCGGTATGCGGACGGATTCGACCTCGGCAAGCACGGCGCCGGCGGAGCCGACCTGACTCCTGACGAGATGGCGGCTTCTTTCCGGGAGCTCGAGGCGGCGGAGGGAATGGCAAAGCGAGAGGTGCCGCTCCAGCGCTCGCACTGGTGCGCGAGCACCCTCGAGGCCGACGGCAAGCCGCTCGTCGAAAAGATCCACGCTTATGCCGGCGCCGGGCTCGAGCAGTACCTCTGCGCGTTTCCGAAGGAGCGCGCTGCGGAGATGGTCGAGCGTTCGCGCGAGCGACTGATCCCAGCGTTCGCCTAGCAGGAACCGCGTTCATCCCTACACTGGTTTGGAGTGGCAGCTCCCCAGACGGTGACTCCTCCTGAGTACGAAACTGCCGGCGAACCGCCGTTCTCGTGGCGCGCCATCCTCGAGATCGTTCAGGCGCTTGCTCTCGCGGTCGTCATCTCCGTCGTTCTCAACCTGTTCGTCGTCCAGGTCACCGAAGTCCGTCAGAACTCGATGGTGCCGACGCTCCTGCAGAACGATCGCGTGCTGGTCAGTAAGCTCGACTACCGATTCGGAGTCCCGCAGCGCGGCGACATCATCGTCTTCAACCCGCCGATTCCCGACGCGACGATCCCGTACGTGAAGCGCGTCATCGCCGTAGGTGGCGAGACTGTCGATCTTCGGAACGGGAACGTCTTCGTCAACGGGACACAGGTCGATTTCCCACAGGCGCACGGCGCGACGCAGTCCCAGGCCCCGCAGATCGTCTATCCGTTCACGGTACCCGAGGGCCAGATCTTCGTGATGGGCGACAACCGCACTTTCTCGTCGGATTCACGAACGTTCGGCCCGGTGCCAGTGGGCAACATCATCGGCAAAGTGATCCTGCGCTTCTGGCCGTTCGACCGGCTCGTCTTCTTCGAGTGGTGATCGCCCTCTCCAGCTAGTCGTCGGCGCCTGGTCGTGGCTGCGGGTGTGAGCAGCGCCGGGGTCTTCTTCGCTCGGCCCCTCGTGGGATCGCGATGGACCGCCGGCCAGGGGCCGCTCGCTCAGAAGACCCCGAGGCTTCTCAACGTCATGCCCAAGGCGCCACCGCGACTAGCCGATCGGGCTTCCTAGCTCTGCGTCGCGGTCTGGCTCCAAGAGCACGACCCGGCCATCGGCCTGAATTGCTCCCAGAGTCAGGACTTCGGAGTCGAATGTCGCGATTCGGCGCGGGGGGAAGTTCGTGACGCATACGACGAGGCGGCCGAGGAGGGCGCGCTTGTCATACCACTGTCGCACCGCGGCTGAAGACTTACGGGTGCCATGCGAGCCGAAATCGATCATGAGCTTGTACGAGGGGTTCCGCGCCTCGGGGAAGTCGTCGACGGCGACGATCCGTCCCACGCGCATCTCGATCTTGCGGAAGTCGTCCATCGTGGCCGTCACGTTCGTATCATCGACGGAGTGGCCGATGTCTTCCACCGACCCACCGACTGGGAAATAGTCGCCGACAAGAGGGTGTTCCGCATGACGTGGGACGACGGTCAGCTGACCGAGTACGAGTGGGAGGGGCTCCGTCGTGCCTGTCCCTGCGCGTACTGCTCCGGTGAGGGGACCTTCGCGGGTAACGTGAACACCGACACGAAGTTCAGCGAGCAGCAGACGACCCTGAAGGAGGTATACGCGGTGGGCCGTTACGGACTTACGCCCGAATGGGCGGATGGGCACGACACCGGCATCTACACGTTCAAGATGCTGCGGCGCGCCGCGGGACTCGGTTGATGAAATTCTTCACGAAGAAGAGCGAGTTGCCGGCGGAGATCGCAGCGCGGGTGCCGCCGGGCCAGTACCTCACGGAGAAATGGCCGGTTTTGCATTACGGCTCGGTTCCCCGATTCGACCCTCAGCGCTGGGACTTTCGCGTCTTCGGCAAGGTCCAGAACGAGATCAAGCTCGATTGGAAACAGTTCCAGGACCTGGACGAGACCACCGTCACCGCGGACATGCACTGCGTCACGACGTGGTCACGGCTCGATCAGCGGTGGGAGGGGATTCCTTTCGCGAAGATCATCGAGCTTGCGAAGCCCTTGCCCGAGGCGAAGTTCGTGATCGCGCACAGCGAGCAGGGCTTCACGGCGAACATTCCGATTGAGTTCTGCATGCGCGACGACTGCCTCATCGCGCTGCGCGCGAACGGTGAGCCGCTCACCGCGGAGCATGGCTACCCCACTCGACTCGTCGTCCCGCGTCTTTACGCGTGGAAGAGTGCGAAGTGGTTGCGCGGGATCGAGTTCAGCGCGACGGACAAGCCCGGGTTTTGGGAGCGCAATGGATATCACAACCGCGGCGACCCCTGGAAAGAGGAGCGGTACTGGGGTGACTGACGGCCGAGCTTGAGAGGGCGTGAGGTTAGTGCAGGTCCTGGACTCCGATCTTCCAGTCTCCGCCGCTCGAGTTGATCCTTAGGAAGTAGGTCCCCGGTCCCGCCCAGAAGCTGGTGTCAGAACCGCCCTTCTGGCTGTTCGCCGCGAGGTTCATGAGCTGCCGGCCGTCGGCGGAGTAGATGTAGACCTGAAACACCCCCGTCGATGACGAAGGGCTGAAGATCCAGTCCACGCGCCAGTGTCCCGTCACGGTGAACGTCTCGGTCTCTTTCGCGCCGCTGCCCTGCCACGCCTTGGCGACCGCCCAGATCTTCCCGGCATCAGGCGCGGAAGCTTCCTGGGTCAACGCCGCCGAGCCCGTTCCCTTCGCGGTGTCTGCCTGGCCGGGTCGGCTCAGGCTCGCGCAGAGGCTCAGCGTGCCAGCGAGAGCGAACACCGCCGCGACTGCGAGTCCAGTGCGTGTTTGTTTGGCTTGACGTTGCCACCACGCCTTGGCGAACGGGATAGCCGGTGTCCGCAGCCAGCGCTGCATCCGGATCGTGTCGTCGGTCCGCAGGTCCTGCGGCACCGGATTAGTCGTCGTCGTCATCTTCTTCTTCTTCCTTGTCGCCGTCGTGGTCCTTCTCGTTATCTGGCGTTATCACCTCGGTCGGCGCGGCCGCGACGAGCGCGTCGAACTTTTGCTGCGCCTCATCGAGGATCGCGCCGAGCTTCGCGTCGAAGTCCCGGAGAATGCCGTCGTATGTCGCGCGGAGCGCGATGACATCGAGGGAGACGCCGGTGTCGGCGTTGCCGTCCTGGCACTTGCCCAGATCGGCCGCGTCCATGACTTTCTTGCGCGCGGCCGCGAGCTCGTCGCGGATACGACCGGATGACGTGTCGGTCTGGGCGCGGAGCGCAGCCGGATCGAGAGTCTTGTGCTGGTCGTCGGCGTTCTCGCTCGCGCGGTCGCGAAGATGGCGTAGCTGCGACTGGCCATCGCCGGCGAGCGCGTCGAGCTCGAGCAGCGTCTCGGTCTGAGCGATGAGCGCATCGACGCATGTCTTGCTCTCGAGCGGCTTGATCGTCAGATGAACGATCCGATCGCCATCGTCGTCGCCCTTGGCCTGGATCGTCCCGCTTACGACGAACCCCGTCGTCCCGAGGACGATCAGAGCGGCGATCGTCGGGATCTTCGCGAGGGCGATCAGATCGAGCTTCGCTTTGAGCAGATGGAGCAGGAATTGGTGGAACATCTCCCTACCTTCCCGGCATATGAACGCACGCGCGGACGCCCGCGTTAAGAAGCGAGTTAGGGGAGGTACGGAGGTACTGCCTCTTCGGTACGAGCTGAGACGCGGGTGACAGACTTAAAGGGTTATTGGACGTTCCACTCCGGTGCGAAGTTCGGGTCCGAATAGTGCGCGCGCGTGAATTGCACGATCTGGATCTGATCGACGTTCGAGAGCTTCAGCAGCCAGCCCCACGAGGTGAGGGCGATCTTTGAGTCGGTCAGCGCGGGGTACGGTTCGAGGATCATCTTCCGGTACGTGCCATTCATCAGCGTGCGGACGATGCTCTTCAGCTGCGTGACCTCAGTCGGGGTTAGGTTGTTGTACCCGATCACGACCCCACCATGCTCGAGGTTGTGCGTCGTGATCTCGTTCTCGAGCGTCGAGTCCTTGATGCCCCACGGCGCCGGGGCTGCGGGCGATGACGAAATCCAGTGCTGGCCGGACGTTGGCGGCACGGTGTTGTAGGTGGCTCTCTGCCCGACCGGGATGTGCTCCGCGGAAAGCAGCGGCTCCTGCGTCCCGATGACCGTGCCGGTAGGCACCTGGAACTCCGATGAGTTGAGGTCGAACGCAGCCGCGGCCGGCTCGAACACACCGGCCGCGCGGGCACCAAGGATCGCCAACGCGATCGCCCCCAGGACGAATACGCCGACGATGATCTGGCTGGAGATCCCGCCCGAGCTCCGACGTTTCTGCTGTTGGCGCTGACGCTGGCGCTTCTGCTTCTCGCGCCGATCCCGGCGCAGCTCGGTGCTCATACATAACCAGAATACCGACCTAAACTGGCGTCGTATTGAGCGTGCGCCTGCGCTTCGCGCCTTCCCCCACCGGTGCCATCCACATCGGCAGCGTGCGCACGATCCTGTACAACTACCTCTTCGCCCGGCAGCGCGATGGGGTGCTGATTCTCCGGATCGAAGACACCGATCAGGACCGCTTGGTCGTCGGCGCCATCGATTCGATCTATGACGGCCTGCACTGGGTAGGCATCAGCTGGAACGAGGGCCCGCATGAAGGCGGCCCACACGCGCCGTATGTTCAATCGGAGCGCCTTCCGCTCTACCAGAAACACGCCCAGGAGCTCATCGACAACGGCGCCGCGTACTTCTGCTTTTGCTCGAAGGAGCGGCTCGCGGCGCTACGCGCGGAGCAGGAGGCCCGTCACGAGATCACGCGATACGACCGGCATTGCCGGAACATCCCGCCGGACGACGCCGCCGAGCGGGCGAAGACCGAACCGCACGTCGTCCGGCTCAAGGTGCCGGATGAAGGCGCGCTCTCGATCGAAGACCTCGTCCACGGCCACATCGAGTGGCAGGCGAACACGATCGAGGATCAGGTGATCCTGAAATCGGACGGCTTCCCGACGTATCACCTCGCCGTCGTGGTCGACGATCACGTCATGGGAATCACGCACATCATGCGCGGGGAAGAGTGGGTGGCCTCCGTCCCGAAGCACCTGCTCCTCTATCGCGCGTTCGGCTGGGACGCGCCACCGATGGCGCATTTTCCTTCGGTCCTCGGCCCGGATGGAAAAAGGCTCAGCAAGCGTCACGGCTCGACCGCGGTGTCGCAGTTCCGCGACGACGGTTACCTGCCCGAGGCGCTCATCAACTATCTCGCGCTCATCGGGTGGTCGCCGGGCACGGAGGAAGAGGTCTTCTCGATGGACGACCTCGTCGGTGTGTGGAAGATCGAGCAGGTCCAGAGCGCCGGCGGAAAGTGGGACAAGGAGAGACTCGACTACTTCAACGGCGTGTGGATCCGGAAACTTTCCGTGGATGAGCTCGTCCGGCGGCTCGACCCGTTCGTGCCCGCCGAGTGGGATCGCGAAGTCTTGAAGAGGATCGCACCGCACATCCAGGAACGGATGAAGACATTGAAGGACGCACACGACCTGATCCGGTTCCTCTTCACCGATGACATCGGATACGAGTGGAGACTCCTGATTCCAAAGAAAAGCAACCGGGTCACAACCGTCGAAGTTCTCGCGCAGGCGCGCGCGGTCCTCGGTCAGATCGAGCCATTCGTGGCGACGAACATCGAACCCGCGCTCGTGGGCCTCGCTGCGGAGCTCGGGTGGTCAAAGGGCGATCTGAACGGCGTCATCCGCATGGCGATCACCGGACGGAAGGTCGGCCCGCCCCTCTACGAGTCTCTCGAGGTTCTCGGCAAGGAGACGAGCCTCAAACGGATCGAGAAGGCGCAGGAGCTGCTCGCGGGAGGTCGCGACTGATGGCGCTCGCCCGCCGCATCGGTCTCGGGCTCGCCTCGCGTGGCAAGGTCTCCGACTGCGTCTCGTGGGCCGAGCGGGCACGCGCGGTCGGGCTCGAGTCGGTCTGGTTCCATGACAGCTACTTCGAGCGCGACGCGGTCACCTACGCGAGCGCGGTCGCCTCGCAGGTGGACGAGATCGGGATCGGCCTCGGGGCGCTGAATCCGTTCACGCGACACCCCGTGCTCATCGCGATGACCGTGAGCTCGCTCGACGAGATGGCCCCCTCGCGGATCCGCCTCGGCCTCGGCTCGGCGCTCCCGCTTCGCCTCGGACAGATGGGCATCCCTTACTCGCCCGGCGAAGCGGCCACGAGAACGACGGCGACCATCGACACCCTGCAGCGCCTTTGGGCCGGCGAGCGCATCCCTGCCGGAAAGCAGGGCCTGCCGCCGCTGCAGCCGATGTTCCCGCCGGTGCACCGCGTACCTATCTATATCGCCGGGTACCGGTCGCCGATGATGGTCGTCGCCGGACAGAAGGGCGACGGGTATCTCGCGCGCCCGGCCGAGTCCATTCCGGGCCTCCGCAAGCTGCTCCGAGTGATGGACCGCGCCGCGCGCGAGGCCGGACGCGATCCCGACACGATCGACGTCGCCGGCTATCTGCTGACATTCATCGACGAGACGCGGCGCGACGCGCTGAACCGCGCGAAGCGCGACCCCTTCGTCATCTACATGATGTCGATCCTGTCCGACGTGACCTTGAAGCGCGCCGGATTCGAGCCAGAGAACCGCGACCGCATTGCGGCGAAGTGGCGCGCCGAGGACTACACCGGGGCGGGCGCGCTCATCGCCGACGAGCTTCTCGATGCGTACATCCTCTGCGGCACGCGCCGAGAGGTGGCCGAGCGCGCACACGGCTACCACGAAGCCGGGATGGATCTGCCGCTCCTGCAGCCGGTGGTGCAAGAGGAAGCGCAAGTCCAGGCGATCCTCGAGGCCGCGCTCCTCTACGGATCCGCCGAGGTGGGCTCGGCCGCGCGCGTGGCGCTCGCCGCGCAGCAGAAGACGTTCGCGCAGCGCACTCGCGATCAGGTCGGCGCTCTGTGGGAGATCGCGCGGCCCTTTTCGTTCACGGCGTCGACCGTGCCGGTCGCGGCGGGCGGCGCACTCGCGGCGGTCGAAGGAGCATTCGATGCCGGCCTGTTCCTCGCGACCCTGGTGGGTGCCGTCGCAATGCATGTCGGCACCAACGTCACCAACGAGATCTACGACGTGCGGAAAGGCGTCGACACGATCGTCTCGCCGCGCGCGAGCCACGCCATCGTCAAAGGCCGCATCAGCGATCGCGCCGCGTATCGCTTCGCCATCGCGGCATTCCTCGTCGCGGTGCTCGTCGGTCTCTACCTCGTGAGCGTCCGCGGATGGCCGATCGTCGCGCTCGGCATCATCGGACTCGTCGGCGGTTACACGTACACGGCGCCACCGTTCCAGTACAAGTTCGGACCGGCCGGCATTCCGCTCGTCTTCCTATTGATGGGTCCGCTGATGGTCATCGGTTCCTACTACGCCATCAGCGGACGCTTCGACCCGAGCGCCGTCGCGGCAAGCATCCCCGTCGGTCTCCTCGTCGCCGCGATCCTCCACGGGAACGAGTGGCGCGACATAAGCGAGGACGCCCGCGCTGGGGCGAAGACGTTCTCCGTCCAGGCTGGGCGCGCCGCAGCGCACTGGCTCTACGTCGCGCTCGTCGTCGGGGCATACCTGGCCCTCTCCGCGGCCGTCGTCTTCGGCCTGCTCCCGACCTGGACCCTCCTGGCCATGCTCTCGCTGCCCCTCCTCGTACGGCAGATCCGCTCGTCCGAGCTCGGCGCCACCGGACAGCAGCGGGCGATCGCGATGATCGACCTCGAGACCGCTCAACTTCACGCCGCGTTCGGCTATCTCCTCGTCGTCGGCCTCGTCATCGCGGCGCTGCTCGCTCGCTAGCGCGTGAAGCTCCTGGCCCTCGGCATCGGCGCCGCTTTCGCGGCGTTCGGCCTGACATTCCGCGGGCCGCGCGCGCGCTTTTGGGACCGCATGACCAGGACGGGTCTGGTGCTAGGGGGGCTCGCGCTGGCGACGGACCGCGACGCCCGCGGGGTGCGGGTCGGGCCACGGGAGATGGGCCTCGGACTCGCGACCGCGGCGGGGTTGTACGGCATCTTTCGCGTTGGTGACGCGGTCGCGCGCGAGGTCATGCCGCGCGGCGGGGAGGAGATCGGCGACATCTACGCGCTGCGCTCGCTCCGACCGAAGGAGGAGCTCGCGGCGCGCCTGGGCCTGGTGATCGGTCCCGCGGAAGAGCTCTTCTGGCGCGGCTTCGTGCAGGGCCGCGCCGGCTACCTCACCGCGACCGCGCTCTACGGCGGCGCGCACATCGTGACCGAGAACGCGACCCTGATCGGCGCCGCGACGATCGCGGGAGCCTACTGGGGACTGCTGCGCGCGGTCGGCATACCACTCGGCGCGCTCGTCGTGAGCCACGTCGCGTGGGACATCTGGATTTTTCTGGTGGCGCCGACGGACGAGCCCGTAGACAAGCGAGTCCGGGCCTGACGCGGACCCACACGCTCGATTGCGACGTCGTCCACTACTCGTGGGATAACGCGACGCCGCCGAGGCTCACGATCGACCCCGGCGACACGGTCGCTATGGCGTGTCGCGATTCATCGGACGGCCACTTCCGCCGGGGCATGACGTCCGCCGACATGAAGCCGCGCGCGGTCAAGGGTCACCCGCTGACCGGACCGATCCTCGTACGTGGCGCGAAACCCGGCGACGCGCTTCAGATCGACATCCTCGAGCTTGTTCCGGGCGATCTCGGCTACACCGCCTTCAATCCAGGCCGGGGTCTCCTGCCCGACGATTTCCCTGAGCCGTATCTGAAGATGTGGGAGCTCGACGGGGTCTCGGCGGAGCTCCGAGCCGGGGTCCGTGTACCGCTCGAGCCATTTCTCGGTGTGATGGGCGTCGCGCTCGCCGAGCCCGGTGAGCACAGCACGATCCCGCCACGAAAGAGCGGCGGGAACATGGACATCAAACAGCTCACCGCGGGGACGACCCTGTACCTGCCCGTGTCCGTCGATGGGGCGCTCTTCTCCGCGGGAGATGGGCACGCGGCGCAGGGCGACGGCGAGGTCTGCATCACTGCGATCGAGACCTCGATGACCGCGACGCTGCGCTTCAGCGTTCAGCGCGACCGACGACTCGCGGGCCCAGAATTCGAGACAACCCGCCCGCTTTCACCGAGGACGAACGGCGGCCACCACTACGTCACTACAGGCATCGCGCCGGACCTGATGGACGCCTCCAGAGAGGCGGTGCGCGCGATGATCCAGCATCTCGTCGCGATGCACGGCCTCACGAGGGAAGAGGCCTACGTCCTGTCAAGCGTCGCGGTCGATCTGAAGATCAGCGAGGTCGTCGACGCGCCGAACTGGGTGGTCTCGGCCTTTCTGCCTCTGGCGGTGTTCGGCTAGACCTTTCGATCGCGCGGCTGCCGGGCATGCTGGCGTTCCGGGCAGCATTTGCAGTGCGGGTCGGGCCAGGTCAGCCAGACGACAAGCGCGAGCCATCCGGCGAGAAGCCCGACACTGAAGGCCAGGTCGCTAGACATGTCTGCGGTACTGGCATCGGGCGTGCCAGCATGCTCGGATGGAGCGCGACGTCAGCGTCAACGGCGTCCGCCTCCACTGCGTGGTGGAAGGAGAGGGCCCGCTCGTCCTCCTACTTCACGGGTTCCCCGAGACGTCGCACGCCTGGCGGAAGCAGCTGCCGGCGCTCGCGAAGCGCTTCCGGGTCGTCACCCCCGACCTCCGGGGGTACGGCCGCAGCGACAAGCCAAGGGGTATCGATGCGTATCGCACGTCGGTCCTCGCCGACGACATCGCCGCCCTCATCCGTGAGTTCGGGACGGAGCGCGCCCACGTCGTAGGCCACGACTGGGGCGGCGGAGTGGCCTGGAGTCTCGCGATTCTGCGCCCGGAGGTGATCGACCGGCTCGTGGTGCTGAACTGCCCGCACCCCGCGGTGATGCGACGGGTGCTCCGCTCGAGCTGGACCCAGGTGCGAAAGAGCTGGTACATCTTCGCCTTCCAGCTGCCGTGGCTCCCCGAATGGGCGCTTAGCCGCGAGGGGGCGAAGGCCGTCAAAAACGCCCTGCGGAGATCGTCGAAGCCCGGCACCTTCAGCGAGGCCGACCTCGACGAATACGCCCGTGCGTTCAGCGCGCCGGGAGCCGCGACCGCGGCCATCAATTATTACCGCGCCGCGCTGCGGTCACGCCTGCCGTCGGCGAAGATCAAGGCGCAGACCCTTGTCATCTGGGCGGAGGACGACTTCGCGCTCGGGATCGAGCTCACGCGCGGAATGGACGCCCTCTTCGAGACCAAACCGCGCGTCGAGTACGTCCCGGACACAAGTCACTGGGTGATGGAGGAGCGCCCCGAAGTCGTGAACCGGCTGCTGCTGGAGTTCCTCGCCTAGCGCGCCGTGCCGTCGCGCGCGACGCGTAGCGCGTCCTTCAACGTGAACCGACCGAGGTAGAGCGCACGCCCGACGATCACGCCGCGCAATCCGCGATGCCGAAGCTTCGCGAGCGCGGCGATGTCTTCAAGCGAACCGACGCCGCCCGAATAGATAACGTCGCCGCCGAACGCGCGCGCGACCGCCTCGGTCGAGGCAAGGTCGAGGCCCTGGAGCGTTCCGTCGATCGACACGTTCGTGTAGATGACGGTCGGCACGCCGGTCACGGCGAGGCGCTGCATGAGGTCAACCGCGCGAACTTGGGTCGTCTCCGTCCAGCCGTCCGTGGTCACCATGCCATTGCGCGCGTCCACCGAGACTGCCATGCCATCGGCGTGACGGTCGACGAGGCGCCCGATGAGCTCGGGGTCGTCGATCGCCGCTGTCCCGACGACGATCCGCGACGCGCCGGCCTCGGCGAAGGCTTCGGCCGTATCGAAGTCGCGAATGCCGCCGCCGGCCTGGATCTTCACGGTGAAGCGGTTGGCGATCGTCCGGATGTGATCGAGGTTCTCGGGCTTTCCGGTGCGCGACCCATCGAGGTCGATGACATGGAGCCATTCGGCGCCATCCGCCACCAGCTTCTTCGCCGCTTCGAGCGGGGACGTAGCGACCTGCTCGACCGTGGCGAAGTCTCCGCGCGTCATTCGGACGGCGCGGCCCTCGTAGATGTCGATCGCGGGATAGACGATCACGTGGCCGTGAATGGTAGGAGGCCGCCGGCGCGTCACGCCGGCGGCCCGCTCAGAGTGGCTGGGCTACCGCGCGGCCAGGCCAGATGCACCGGCGGGGATCGTGACGCCGGGCAGACGAGCGAGGCTGCCGTCAGCGCCGACTCGGAAGGCGCTGATCGTGTGCGTACCGCTGTCGTTCGCGTACAGGAACTTGCTGTTTTCCGTTAGGGCCAGATCTGTCGTGTGCGCGGCCGCCGAGTGCGCGGCTTGCGCGAAGACCAGCGTGAGCGTGCCGTCCTCGCCGATCGAGAAGGTTGAGATCGAGTCGTTTCCGGCGTTTGCCGTGAATGCGTAGCGACCGTCTTTCGTAACGGCGACCCAGCACGCCGCCGCCTGGGTGGTCGGCACGGACCGACTGATCGCGGTGAGCGTGCCGTCTTTCGAGAGCTCGTACGACGATGCCGCCGAGAGGGGTGCCGCACCGGCCGCCTCGGAGACCACGAAGTCGCCGCGGTGACCGAACGCGAAGCCGAACGGTGTGGTGCCGGATGAGGCGTAGCGAGTCGCGGCGCCGGCGACACCGTCCTTGCCGACGACGAATACGTCGAGCGAGCTGGTGCTCTTCTCTGTCACGACCAACGCGCTGCCCGACGGCGAGAATTGGATCTGCGCGGCGCCCGCGCCGGTGAAGGATTGGATCGAACCAGCGATCAAGCTCAGCTTTCCGTCATTCGAGCGGAAGCCTGCGATGCTGCTGCTCGCGGCGTTCACGACGTAGACGAGATCGTGGTTCGTCGTGACGCTCACAGGCTGTATCCCGCCGGAGGCGACCCGGTCGCTCCAGACGAGGCCATCCCTGGTGATCCGGAAGACGGCGATGTCGTTGCTCCCGGCATCGACGGCGTAGAGCCAGCGACCGTTTTCGCTGATCGTGACCGCGCCCTGCGAGCCGAGGCTTCCGCCAATTCCGCCCGTCGGGGACGCGCTTGACCACGTGAGCTCGCCGGATGCGGAACGGTCATAGACGATGACCGCATTCGCCGCCGTATTCGTGAGGGTGTAGACGGCGCCCGCCTCGCCCTCCGCCGCCGCGGCCACCGAGGCCGGGCCGAGCAGAAGCGCGACGAACGCCACGAGCGTGAGGATGACGCGTGACATGGATTCCTCCCAAGTTCGAGTTCCTGCAGTGCAGGTCGGGACGATCGTGGCGATGGCTCATGACACCGCGATGACATCCCGTGTCACGGAAATGTCATCGAAGCGTGGCAGCGTGCGAACATGCGAGACGTGCCGAGCACGGCCAACGACGCGCCGATCCTGGTTGTCGACGACGATCCGAAGATCCTGCAGCTCGTCCGGATGTACCTCGAACGAGAAGGCTTTCGGGTCGTGACGGCAACGGACGGAATGGCGGCGGTCGCCGCGATACGCGAGCGCGCCCCTCGGCTCATGGTCCTCGATGTCATGCTCCCGACGCTCGACGGATTCGCGGTGCTGCGTGCGGCGCGGACGGATCAAGATCTGCCTGTCCTCATGCTTTCCGCGCGGGGGAGCACCGCGGACCGCGTCTCGGGGATCGCGAGCGGCGCCGACGATTACCTGCCGAAGCCCTTCTCTCCCGCCGAGCTCGTCGTTCGGGTCAAAGCGCTCCTCCGACGGAGCGGGGCCCGAGCCGCCGAGGGCACGGCTCTCATGGAGCTCGGTGACCTCGTGATCGACCGCGACCGCCACGAAGTGCGCCGAGGCGTCGATCGCGTCGACCTGAGCGAGTCAGAGCTGAACCTGCTCGTCGCCCTGGTGAACGCGTCGGGCCGAATCGTCACCCGAGAGGCCCTTTTGGATTCCCTCTATGGGAAGGGCGAATCGGAGGTGCTCGATCGGACGATCGACGTCTACATACGCAGGCTTCGCGACAAGCTCGGCGACGATCCCGAGAGCCCTCGCTACATCGCAACCGTCCGGGGCGCCGGGTACCGCGCGCTGCTCGGCCGATGAAGGGCCTCGCCGGACAGATCGCCCTGGCGGCGATCGCCGTCGCCGTAGTGGTCGCGCTTGTGCTGGCAATCGGCACCCTCGCGTTCTCGAGCGCCTCGTTCGCGCAGCTCATGGTCGATCACGGCGAGACGCTGGCCGCGGCGCAGGCGATGTTCCAGGAGAGCGTGACGCGCTTCTTCGTCGCGGCACTCGGTGTGGCGGCCCTGGCGGGTGTCGCCTTCGCGATCTTCATCGCGCGTCGCGTCGCGTCGCCCCTCCGCGAGGTCAGCGATGCTGCGAAGCTCATCGCGCAAGGCGATCACGCCGTCCGCGTGCGAGCACGCGGCCCTGCGGAGATCCGCTCCCTCGCCGCATCGTTCAATCGGATGGCCGGCGAAATCGAGGAGCAGGAACGCATGCGCCGCGAGTTCGTCTCCAACGCAGCGCACGAGCTGCGCACTCCGCTCACCAACTTGCAGGGTTACCTCGAAGCCCTTCGGGACGGGGTCATGACGGCCGATCGGGCCACCTTCGAATCGCTGCACGAGGAGGTCGATCGGATGGTCCGGCTTTCCCGCTCGCTCGACGCTCTGGCGGAGGGAGACGTCGCCGGCCGGGTCGCGGGCGAGCTGCGCGAGATCGACCTTCGCGCCGCGATCGTGGCGGCGACGGAGCTCTACGCCGCGGCGCTGGAGCGGCGCCGGCTGCGGATCGAGATGGATCTACCCGCCGTTGTCGCTGCGCGTGCCGACCCCGACCACCTCGCGCAGGTCCTCGCGAATCTGCTGCAGAACGCGGTGCGGTACACGCCCGATGGCGGTCGGATAGGCGTGAGCGCCCGCCGGCGCGACGCCGACGTTCTCGTGACCGTCTCCAATTCGGGCCCGGGCATCCCCGCCGAGGATCTCCCTCACGTCTTCGAGCGCTTCTACCGCGTCGAAAAATCGCGCGACCGTGCGAGCGGCGGCGCGGGAATCGGTCTCGCGATCGTGAAGACGCTCGTCGAGCTCGGTGGTGGGCGGGTCGGAGCCGAGTCCGCGCCCGATGCGACGCGCTTCTGGTTCAGCCTTCCCGCAGTGGCCTAGAACACCTCAGCTGCCGACGAGCTTCAGGACGCGATGGTTGTCGGTGTCGGCGATGTACACGTTGCCGGCGGTGTCGCAACCAGGCACGGCCTCCCCCGCAGTTCTAAGCGGCGAGCGCCTCCATGAGCCGACCGACGGCGGCTCCGAGCGAGTACCGCTTCGCCAGCTGTTCGAGCTTCTCGGGCTGCGCAGGCTTGCGCGGGATCGTTCCGTCGCCGCCCGTCACCGGCGCATCGCGGGCCATCCAGACGACCTTACGCGCGGCAACGAGGTAGTCCGCATCGGCGCGGAGCTTCGCGCGGATCGTCGCCGAGATATCCGGCGCAGCGAGGATCGCGTCGAGCGACCCGTACTTCGTGACGAGGTGGCTCGCGGTCTTCTCGCCGATCCCGTGCACGCCGGGCAGGCCATCCGACGGATCGCCGCGGAGCACCGCGTAGTCGAAGTAGCGGTCCCCCGGTATGCCGTACTTGTTGCGGATGTAGGCCTCGTCGACCTGCCCGAGCTCGGTGACGCCGCGGAGCGTGTAGAGGACCCGCACGTTCGGATCCTTCACGAGCGCGAAGAGATCGCGGTCACCGGTCACGACCTCGACCGGGCCGCTCGTCCGCTCGGCGATCGTCGCGATGACGTCCTCGGCCTCGTAGCCGTCCGCCGCACCCATCGAGATACCGAACGCATCGAGCAGCTCGATGATGATCTTGATCTGCGGATCCACCGGGTCGGGCGGGTCCTCCGGTCCCGCAACGCGGTGGGACTTGTACGACGGCATGGCGTCGACGCGGAACTGTGGGCGCCAGTCGGCATCCAACGCGATCACGAGCTTCGACGGGCGGCGATCCGGCAGGAGACGCGAGAGGAAATTCAGGAAGCCGAGCGCCGCATTCACGTTCGTGCCGTCGGAAGCCTTCCACTCAGGGACAGCGTGATACGCGCGATACGCCAGGCTGGCCGCGTCGACGAGGAGCGCCGCGCCGGCTATCGGCGTGCGGCGGGTGCGGCGAAGACTGTGTCGAGCGCGGCGATGAAGCGATCGTTCTCCGCCGGCGTTCCGATCGAGGCCCTTAGGCACCCGTCGCACCCGGGCCAGATAGAGATGTCACGGATCAGGACGCTCTGCTCGAGGAACCGCGCGTGAACGTCCGGCGGCTTCTCGTTCTTCAGCCGGAACAGGATGAAGTTCGTGACCGACGGAAAAACCTCGATCGACGGCACGCGTCGGAGCGCGGCGAGGACGCGCGCGCGCTCGCGCGCCGCGAGCTCGAGCCGATGCGCGATCGCCTGCTCGTCCCGAGCGATGCGGGCAGCGACGGCGAGCGTCAGCGTGCTCACGTTGTACGGCAGTGCCGCCGCCGTGAAGTAGCCCATGAGGTCGGGGTGGACGATGAGCACGCCGACCCGCAGGCCCGCGGCCGCGAGCACCTTCGAGAACGTCTTCGAGATGACCATGTTCGGGAACTCGTCCATCCGCGAAACGAGTGACTTGCCCGCGAAGTCCGAGTACGCCTCGTCGACGAGGACGAGCGTCTCGGGGAACTGCTCCGCGACGGCGAGGATGACGTCGGCGTCGATCTCGCCGCCGGTCGGGTTGTTCGGCGTCGTGAACACAACGATCTCGGGACGCGCCTTGGCCATCGTGGCGAGCGCCCGCTCCTTCGTGACCTCGTAAGGCAAGCCCACCATCTCCGTGACGACGGTCCCGCCGGCGAGCTGCGTCAGCCTCCCGTGCATCGAGTAGGTCGGGTGGAAGAGGAGGGTCTTGCGGCCGTGGCCGCCGAACACCAGGAAGACCTGCAGCAGGAGCTCGTTGCTGCCGTTGCCGAGGATCAGCCGGTCCGGCTTCGTGCCCCAGCGTGTCGAGAGGATCTCGCGGAGATCGTCGCCGCGGCCGGGGTATCTGTTGAGAAGGACGCCATTCAGCTCGTCCGGAGTGATGTAGCGGCCGGCGACGTTCGGCTCCGGCCATTCATTCGCGTTTATGCGGACGTCGGCCTTGAGCATCTGAGTGCGATACGGCTGGAACTGCGCGAGCTCCTCCCGGGGGCGCGGCAGCTTCCGATCGGTCATCCGTCCATAGCCTGACACGCGCGGGCCGCTCGCGCTCTCCGCGCGAACGGCCCGCCGCTGCTTGGGGGGAGGTGGGGCTCGGTTGGTTACCGGGAGTCGTGGCCCTCCGATTTCAGGTCGCGACTCTTCGTCTTCTCCGTCTTCTCGGTCTTGCCCTTGTCGGAGGCGTACGCGAGCACGGCCTTGAGGGACTTGCCACTGCGGACGCTCGCGACCCCGCAGCCCGCGGCGCTCCGAGTCTGTGTTGCGAGTGCGTTCAGGCCCGCGAACTGGTCGGTTGTCAGATTGCGCTCCGCGTAGGCCATGAGGCGGTCGAGTGAGCCGCCGCTCGAGCAGACCTGGCTGTTGCCGTAGGCAAGGGACGCCTGGGTGTCGTCGATCTTCTTCAGGAGCCAGCGCTCCGTGTTGCGATCGAGGTCGAAGCTCAGCACAAGCGCCGACATCTGATCGAGGACATCCGAGGCGCTGACGCCCGGCACGGTGACCGGAACTTGCGCGGTCGCGCTCGTCGAGGCGCCGGATGGCTCGGTGATGGTCGCGCTGACGGTGTACGTGCGGCTCGCCGTGTACACGTGCGAGGCGGTGAACGTGGTCGCGCCGGCGGCGAGGGTCTGCGTCGTCGTGGCGCCGTCGCCCCACGTGAGTGTGAGCCCATGGGTGTCCTGAGCGTCAGGGTCCGTGAAGCTTCCGTTGACGGTGACATTCGCCCCGGCAACGCTCGGGTCGAGCGCGAGGGCGCTCGGGACGGTGTTGTGCGCGGTGACCACCAGGAACGCGTCCTGGGTGCCGACACCGTTGTCGCGGTCGGTGATCGTGACGATCACGTCGTACGTGCCCGAGGTGATGTAGGAGTGCGAACCGCTAAAGCTACGAACGCCCGCCGCGAGGGAGTCCGGCGACGTGCTGCCATCGCCCCACGCGTACCGAACGACGTATGTGTCGAGCGTCCCTGGGTCGCTGAATGTCCCGCTCACGGTCACGGTCTGGTGGTCGGTGACCGTCGACGGCGAGAAGGCGAGGCTCGAGAGCGACGGTGACACGTTCATCGCCGTCACCGTGGTGCCGCCCGTGACCGACAGCCCGCCGCCGTCGGTCACGGTGACGGCGACGGTGTACGTGCCGGAGTCAAGGTACGTGTGGCTCGCGGTTGCCGACGTGGCGCCCGATCCGAGGGCTACGCTGTCCGAGAGGCCATCGCCCCAGGTGATCGCCACCGTGTGCGTATCCGAGCTCTCGGCGTCGGTGAATGACACGCTCAACGTGCTGCTCCCGCCTTCGAGCACGGCGGTCGCCTGGACCGCGAGGTCGGCGGGCGCGTGGTTGCTCGGAAGAACGACGAGGTCCGCGGTCGAGCTCGACTTGCCCAGATCCTTGTCGGCGACGGTCGCCTTGATGGTGACCGGATCGGCGACGTTGTAGGCGTGGGTGTCTGAGAACGAACGGGTCCCCGCCGCAAGCGACTGCGACGACGACGTCCCATCGCCCCAGTCGAGGGTCAGCGTGAACGTGTCGGCCGTGCCGGGATCGGTGAAGGTGCCGCTCACCGTCAGCGTCTGGTGATCGACGACCGAGGTCGGCGAGAGCAAGAGGCTCCCAACGACAGGGGCGACGTTCGTCGGCGAGACCGAAGCGCTCGCGGTCATGGTGTGGTTCGCGCTGTCCGCGAGCGTGAGAACGACCGAGTACGTGCCGGTGTCTGCGTAGACGTGCGACGTGTCGAATGTCGTCACGGTCGACGCGAGAGTGCCGGAATCGGACGTGGCGCCATCGCCCCACGCGACCGAGACCGTGTGCGTGTCGGCCGCGTCAGCATCGGCGAACGTGAGGGCGAGGGTGGAGCTCCCGCCCTCGTTGCCCGCGGTGACGCCGAAGGACGCGATGCTCGGCGCCTGGTTCGCCTGGTGGACGTTGACGCTCGCGGTCGCCGTGGCCGAGGCCCCCGCGTTGTCCGCGACGGTCGCGGTCACGGTGAAGTCATTAGCGGTCGTATAGGTGTGCGCACCCGTGGTGAACGAGGAGACGCTCGCTGCCAGATTCAGCGTGGTCTTCGACGAGAGATCGCCCCAGTCGACGGTCACGGTGTGCGTGTCGAGGCCGCCGTTGTCGGCGAAAGCGCCGGTGGCCGTTACGGCCTGGCCCGCTTCGACAGAGGCCGAAGAAAGGGCAAACGAGCTGATCGACGGCGCGGCATTCAGGACGTTGAGGCCGATGAATCGCGACGTCGCGTTCAGTCCGTCGCTCAGTGAGATGACGACAGAGACTCCTGAGGCATCGTTCGCATACGGGACCGACTTGCGGAGGCCCGGATCGCCGAAAGTGCGCGCTCCGACCGGAAGGGTGTACTTCTCCGTGTCGGTGCCATCGCCCCAGTCGATCTCAACCGAATAGGCGTCCTGGTCGGTGCCATCGGTGAATGTCGCGGTTACGTACGGCCTGTCGCCTTCGTAGACAGGGCCGCTCACGCCCCATACGGTGATCGAAGGCTTGCTAGCCGCGAGCGCAATAGAAGACGATCCGAAAAGGCTCGTCGCCGCAATGGCGACGCTCAGCCCTCCCACGAATAGGGGTCGCAGCAAAGCCCTCATCTCACTTACCTCCGCCGGGAGAAACCCACCCCCAGCTGGAGGCAACGTTAGAAAGACCGGGGACCCGTAACGAGAGACGAAGAGGGCCTACGCGGACGTACGCCGAGAGGGGCGGGTCCTACCCCCCTCGTACTCCCCCATCTGGGGGGACTTCGCGTTGGTCCCCCGTTTTCGGGATGCCCGCTTGGTCGGCGGAGCCGAATCTCTGCCCCAGGAACGGGAGGACGACAGGTGAACGGACCAATGCAGCACCGGATCGGCCACGAATGCGCCCTCTGTGACGCGCACTCGAAGGCCGCTGAGCGCCACATGGCTCGGCCGCACGTTCGCACGCAGCGGTACCTGCCGTGGATCGCGCCACTTGCGCTCTGCTTCGTCCTCCTGCCCATCGTCGACGGCATCGCTCGCGGTCTCTTCGCAGGGATCGTCGTTGGCCTCGCCGCCGGCGCCGCACTCTCGTGGCTCACGACCCGCGTGAACCGGCACATCGCCGCGACGACCCTTGCGTCGGCGACCGACGAGCTCAAGGCCGAGGCCGACCAACGCGTCGCGATGGTCATCCGCCAGTTCGAGTGGGCGGTGAACGACGTCGCGAACCTCCGCGATGCGCTGAAGCGGGCGCAAGACTCGCGCGCGACGGCCGAGGCGAGCGAGCTCCGCGTGAAGCGGCGTCAGCGTCACCTCGAGCGGCAGCTCTACGAGGCGCGGATGAAGATCGGCGAGTACTCGCGTGCGCTTGGGAGCGAGGACGCCCCGGTCGATGACGAACCGACGGTTCTCCCGACGGGCGACGACCTCGTCGTGCCACTCACCTGGCGAGTCTTCGAGGAAAACATGCTCACGTGGCTGCGCTTCGAGAGCGCGGGGATCGTGCCCTCGCAGATCCGGATCATGAACGAGCACCAGAGCGTCATCGCGATCAGCGCGCATGCCCTTGACGCGCTCAAGGAAGGCGCGCAGGTCTCGCTCGTGGTGCGTGCTCCCGATCACGTCGTAGCGACCCTGGAAGGTCGGCACCAGGGTCGCTTCACTTTCGAAGCGCTTGTGGACGACGTGTGGTGCAAGGTGGAGCTCAAGGCGGCGGAGCGCGCCGCGTCAAAGGACAAGCGCGCCCGCGTGTGGCGTCCCGAGGACGACCGCCGGCCGCAGTCACTCATCGCGTAGGACTTGCGTCGCCGCGATCCTGATCTAAGGTCGCGCCGTGAGTCGCGCCGCACGCTTCACGCCCGTGCTCGCACTCCTTCTCGGCGTCACGCTCGGCGTGTGGATCCTGTTCGGCCCGACGTATACGAGCTGTAGCCTCACAACCATTCCCGGGCAATCGGACACCGAGGAATGTCACTCCGAGAACCTCATCGCCGCGCAGGGCGGCGATCTCTTCCCCGCTCCTCTGCTGTGGATCGCGACGTGGTCGCTCGCACCCGTGCTCGCGGTAGTCGGAACCCGCACGGGCTCGCGCAGCTCGGCGCTGGTGCTGACGGGTGTCGCCTTCGCGATCGACGCGACGTCGATCATCAGCATGGGCGGCGGTTTCGTCTATGCGCTGGGCGTGGCCCCGCTGCTCCTTCTCACGCTTGTGCTGATCGCGCGCGACGATGTCGACTCGGCGAGGGCGGCTCTGGGATAATTCGCGTGTTCCCTCCTTGGGGAGTGGCCAAGCGGTAAGGCTCCTGACTCTGGATCAGGTAATCGGTGGTTCGAATCCACCCTCCCCAGCTGCCGCGCGCGATTGCTTCGCAATCACGCGCTTCCGCCGTGGATCGCCACAAGTCGCCCATCACCTGATTTCCTGAGCGATGACCTGATCCCGACGCTCGACCTGTCGCGGAGAAGCGCATCCATCGGGCTCGGCCCTCGTCGCCGCTCAGCCAGCGGCCCTTGATGCGCGTACCGACCGATCATCTTGAGATCGCTCCATCCGCCTTCGTA
>WNGC01000161.1_pt1 | contig 35063 bp, 32 predicted proteins | sample 5400051 | NCBI WGS metagenome assembly WNGC01 (sample SAMN13153368, study PRJNA577476) | soil metagenome | isolation source: 20 cm soil or saprolite under grassland replicate 2 | place: USA:California | collected 2016-06-15
TGCGAGCACGGGGTTGGGATTGCCCGTTCCCCAATAGAGCAGATTGAGCTCCGGGTCAAACGTTCCGGTCATCCACGTCATGCCCCCACCGTGGAGAATGGCGTCGGTGTCTTTGGGCCACGTTTCAGAGCCCGGTTGGGCGGGGTCCGGCTCGGTGTACCAGCGCCATTGGATCATTCCAGTTTCCGGATCCAGAGACTCGAGGAAACCCCGAACGTCCGTAACGTCCCCGGAGACACCGACGATCACGTGGTCGCGTATAACGAGTGGGGCCATCGTCGAGAAGTAGCCGAGTTTTGGATCGGCGAGCTCGACGATCCAACGGACGCTGCCATCCTTTGCGTCGAGACAGACCAAGTGGGCGTCGGGCGTAGTAAAGTAGAGCCAATTCTTGTACATACCCAAACCGCGATTGCCAATATGGTCGCCTTCGGAAGGACGCTGGTAGTGCCAGATCTCCCGCCCAAAGCGCGCATCGACGGCCCACACGTTGTCGGGCACCGTGAAGTAGAGTATGCCGTTCACTTCCAGGGGGGTGGATTTGATCGTGGACGCGTGCGGCTGGAAGACCCAGGCAAGTGCAAGCGAGCCGACGTTTCCGGCATTGATCTGGTCGAGCGTGCTGAAGCGCCGACCCGAATAGTCCCCGTTATAGGTCGGCCAGGCATCGGTTGCTGGCCTTAAGAGAGCCGCCGGGTCGAGCCCTTGCGCTGCGACCAACGGCACATGCAGGCCCAGTGCGAACAGCAGTAAGATGACAACCGCTACTCGGTTGCCCAAATGAAGGCCCGCATGACTCTCAAAGCGATTCTCGCAACAGCCCCTGGCCGCGATCCTTCCGCACAGTTGAGGAAGCATTCCCACTCCAGTCTTCTGACTTTGTGGCTTTTCTACTCGCTATTTCAGACTTTCGAGATAAGCGAAGAGGTTGTGAACATTCGCTTGCGTGAGCTTGTCGAGCAGTTCGCGATGCACTGCCAAAGGATCCTGCAATTCAACTTTCACCCGATCGCGCAAGAAAGACCGATACCAACCGGAGTCGTCGCGCAGCGCAATCACAAAATCATCGGCGTGCGCCAGCGGACCCTTAACCTGCTCGCCAGAGGGCAGCGTCACCACTACGGTAATGTGCTTGCCTCGGGGATAAAGCATGCGCGCTTCGAGATCAATGGGGGAGTATTTGGTAGCGATCATGGCCAGATCGCCTGTAGGGGAATGACAGGTTTTGCAGCCACCGGCTCCATTGAAATACGCCTTTCCGGCCTCCGGATCGCCGGTAAGCAGCTTCTCCATCGGATACTTGCTTGGGATCTCTGCCGATTTTAGCGCTTCGGCGGCACGCGCGTGCAGATACGCGGCGAGGTCGACCACCTGCTGATCGGTCACCGGCATCGCTGGCATGCCTTTATCGGGACGACCAAGACGAATGACTTCGCCGATCTTGTCCCCCTTCACGTCGTGAGCCACAAGCGGCGAGCGAACAAGGTCAGGCCCCCGAGCGCCTGTGGCATCAGGGCCATGACAGAATCCACAGGCTTGCTCGAACTGTTTGTGTCCGCGCTCGACTGCCGGGTCTTGAGAAACAGCTTGGGACCAAGCTGCGGAATTCCATAAACTGAGGAAGAAAAAGATCGCTGCACAAAGAATTGCTGAGTTGGCCAGTTGTCCTCGCGATGCCAGCCGATTCCCGCGCATCTTAGCTCCACACTCTTCTGCCAATTCCGCGCCGTGTCGGAGGCATTTTCTCATACGGCAGCGACCTGGCGTGATTCCCTTTTCGGGCTGCCACAATCCCTCGAGCATGACTGAAGAACCAATCAAACAATTCGCGGACGGCGTCGTGGATAGCGTCCCGCTCGGCCGTAAGAGAACTTTGGACGAAACTGCCAAAGGGGTCTCCCTCCTTGCTTCCGACGAAAGTAGCTGCGTCGCTGGCATCGAGCTCGTCGTCGATGGTGGCATGACCCAAATCTGATGAGCTTGCCCGTGGGCGTTTCCATGCGGTCTCCCTCGACACAGGACGGCCTTATTGCAGCCGATCGCAAGCCCGCAGCTTTTTCCATGCCATGGCAGCGGAGTGCGACTTGCCCCAGTGGCACATCGCATCCAGCAACGGCCGCAGAGACTTTCCGAGGGGAGTGATGGCGTATACCACTCGCGGCGGCGTATCCGCGTAAACGGTACGCTCAACGATTCCCGTGCTCTGCAGTTCGCGGAGTTGCTGGGAGAGCGTTCGTTGTGTGATTCCGGTAATAGCACGCTTCAGTTCGGAGAACCTCTTGGTGCCTTGGAAGAGTTGATCGAGAACGGCGGCTTTCCAGCGTCCACCGACGATACGTGCGGTGGTTTCTACCGGACAGAGTTCTGGACGCTTCGCCATAATGGGCCTAGTTTCATACTGTATACCATGTATCGGCTATGTATCGCATCTTCTCATGTAACCATGCCGGACCCTTCCTCATCTATCTTAGCCACGATGTTATCAGGACTGGATTTGTAAGCGGCACATTAGGCTTTGATCGCCGATCATCAACATTCGAAAAGAGAAATGCCGGAGACAACTTGGGAGAAACAGATGCAGCTGGAAACAACGAATCCATGGAAGAGTAAGAACCACAGCACCGTGCCACCGGGGCTGATGCTTGCCATCGGCCTGGCTACGCTTGCCGTCCTAGATGCCGGGTGTTCCAGTTCGGCTCAACCCAAGGCTCCAGCGCCGGCGGAAGTGAGTGTAGCGGAAGTTATTTGCAAGCAAATAGGCGACAGTGACGAGTTCACCGGCCGACTTGAAGCAGTCAACGCGGTCGAGGTTCGCCCGCGTGTTTCCGGCTACTTGCAAGGCGTGCATTTCAAGGAAGGCGCGATTGTTCGCCAGGGCGAACTCTTGTTTCAGATCGATGCGCGTCCCTTCCAGGCAGAAGTAGACCGTCTAAAGGGCGATCTTTCGCAGGCGAAAGCGCAGCGTTCGCGGGCGCAAAGCGATTTTCAGCGTGCTGAACGTCTTCATAACAATGACGGGATGTCGGCTGAGGAGTACGACCGGCGCGCCGCGGTCCGCAACGAAGCCGAAGCTCGCATCGCGTCCACGGAGGCGGCTCTTCGTGGCGCCGAACTCAACCTGGAATTCACGCGGGTCACGGCACCGATAACGGGTAGAGTGGGACGGGCGGAGATCACGGAAGGCAATTTGGTCGAGAGCGGCGCCGCGCAGATCAAGCCCCTGACGACTCTGGTTTCGCTCGACCCGATCTACGTCTACTTCGATGTCGATGAGCAAACCTACCTCAAGTATGCGCGGCTGCCGCAAAGCCACAGCACAAGGTCGCACGATCTGCGCAGCCTAGCGCTGTTAGGCCTGGCTGACGAAGACGGATTCCCCCACGTCGGCCAGGTGAGCTTCGTGGACAATCGGGTCAGCTCCTCGACAGGAACGATTCGCTTGCGCGCCACTTTTGCCAACAAGAATTTGGCTCTAACGCCAGGGCTCTTTGCGAGAATTCGGTTGCAAGGAGGCGGGGCGCACGGTGGCTGCCTGGCAAAAGACGAGGCCGTCGTTACGGACTTGAATCAAAAGTACGTTTTTGTGCTCGGCAAAAACAACACGCTCGCCTATCGCCCCGTGAAGCTTGGCCCGATGGCGGAGGGATTGCGTGTCGTGCGTGAGGGCTTGCACGAGGGCGACGTCATCGTCGTGAACGGCCTGCAGCGCGTGCGTCCCGGAGCCACTGTCTCGCCGAAGAAAGTTTCCATGGCGACCCAATCGAACTCATTGAGTGAGCCATCCACGCAGTCCGCCCTTCTGGGTCAAGAAGAGAAGTCGCGCGAGCCGAGGGCGCGGGAATAGTCCGGGACGGTCATGAACATTTCTAATTTCTTCATCAAACGTCCCATCTTTGCCGCGGTAATTTCCATTGTCATTTTTGTCATCGGCGCGCTCGCCTATTTCCGCCTTCCCCTGAGCGAGTATCCGGAAGTCGTACCTCCCACGGTCGTCGTACGCACAAGCTACCCGGGCGCAAATCCCACGGTCATCGCAGACACCGTGGCCTCGCCCCTCGAACAACAGATCAATGGCGTCGAAGGCATGCTCTACATGTTTTCGCAAGCCACCGCCGACGGCGTGATGACTCTGACGATTACCTTCGGACTGGGCACGGACCTCGACAAAGCGCAAGTGCAAGTGCAGAACCGTGTATCGCAAGCGCTGCCGCGATTGCCGCAAGAAGTCCAGCGCCTCGGTGTAACGACGGAGAAAACCTCTCCGGATTTGCTGATGGTTGTGCACCTGGAGTCTCCGGACAACCGTTACGACATGTTGTACCTGGCGAATCTGGCCATTCTCCAGGTGAAGGACGAGTTGGGCCGCCTCCCTGGTGTCGGCAACGTACAGGTCTTCGGCGCGGGCGATTTCAGCATGCGCGTGTGGCTCAACCCAAACAAATTGGCTGCGCACAACTTGACGGCGACGGACGTGGTTCAGGCCATTCGCGAGCAAAACGTGCAAGTCGCGGCGGGCGTGCTTGGCGCTCCGCCGACAAATACGGGGAGCACAGCGTTTCAATTGCTCGTAAACACGCAGGGGCGTCTCACGACGGAGGAAGAATTCGGCAACATCATTGTGCGCGCCGCCAAGGATGGCCAGATCACGCGCATCCGCGATCTGGGCCGCGTCGAACTGGGTTCAAGCACGTACGCACTCCGAAGTTTGCTGGATAACAAGCCGGCCGCAGCATTGCCTGTTTCGCAGCGGCCTGGTTCGAACGCACTCCAAACTTCGCAACAGGTGCGCGAGACGATGGAACGTCTCAAGAAATCGTTTCCGGAAGGCGTGGACTACAAAATCGTCTACGACCCGACGGTTTTCGTGCGCGAATCGATTCAGGCTGTGGGTCACACGTTTGTCGAAGCGCTGATCCTGGTCGTGATTGTGGTGTTGGTCTTCCTGCAAACGTGGCGCGCCTCCATCATTCCACTGCTGGCGCTTCCAGTGTCGCTGATTGGAACGTTTTCGATCATGCTGGCGCTGGGCTTTTCGCTTAATACGTTGTCGCTGTTTGGGCTGGTGCTGGCGATTGGGATTGTGGTGGACGATGCGATCGTCGTCGTCGAAAACGTAGAACGAAATATCGCACTAGGACACGAACCGCATGAAGCTACGCGCCGCGCGATGGAAGAAGTCAGCGGACCGATCGTGGCAATCGCCTTGGTGTTGTGCGCGGTTTTTGTTCCCACGGCGTTTATCGTGGGACTTTCGGGAGAGTTCTACAAACAGTTCGCGCTGACCATCGCCATTTCCACGGTAATTTCAGCGTTTAACTCACTCACGCTGAGTCCGGCTCTGGCCGCGCTGCTCTTGAAACCTCACGGGGCGAAGAAGGATCGTGTGACGCGGGCGATTGATTTCGTGCTCGGCTGGTTTTTCAAGCTGTTTAACCGGTTCTTTGGCCGCGCATCGGGCGGTTATGGAAAGCTCGTCACTCACACGCTGCGTTCCAGTGCCATTGCCGTTGTGGTCTACGCTGGCCTGATCGGACTCACCATTCTCGGCTTCTCGCGCGTCCCCGCAGGATTTGTTCCCACGCAGGATAAGGGATATCTTGTGTCGTTCGCGCAGTTACCAAATGGCGCGACGCTCGATCGCACCGAAGATGTGATTCGCAGGATGTCCGACATTGCGCTGAAACATCCGGGAGTGCAGAACGCCGTTGCATTTCCTGGCCTGTCGATCAACGGCTTCACCAACAGTCCGAATTCGGGAATCGTGTTCGCTACATTGAAGCCTTCAGAGGAGCGAAAGTCTCCTGAGCTTTCCGCGAAGGCCATCGCAGCCGATCTAAACAAACAATACGGATCCATCCAAGAAGCATTTATTGCCATTTTTCCTCCGCCGCCTGTTCAAGGGTTGGGCACGGTGGCCGGCTTCAAACTCTACATTGAAGATCGGGCTGGCATGGGTTTGGAGCCACTCTACAAAGAGACCACTTCGACCCTGCAGAAAGGCAACCAGACACCGGGGCTGATCGGAGTGTTTTCCAGCTTCGACATAAACGTGCCGCAAATCGATTCTCATGTGGACCGCGAAAAGGCGAAGACCTACGGAATTCCTCTCGGCGACGTTTTTGACACCATGCAGGTTTACCTGGGTTCGCTTTATGTCAACGACTTCAACCGTTTTGGCAGAACGTATCAGGTGAATGTGCAGGCAGAATCGCCGTATCGGTTGCAGCCGGAAGACATCAGTCACCTTAGGACAAGAAATCTGGCCGGAGAAATGATTCCGCTGGGATCGGTGGTCACCGTTAAGCCGATTTATGGACCGGACCGCGTCATGCATTACAACGGATTTCCAGCAGCGGAAATCAATGGCGCGGCGGCGCCGGGATTTAGCACGGGCCAATCGGAATCTGCAATTGCCAAGGTTCTGGACGATCAATTGCCAAATGGAATGAAATACGAGTGGACGGAGCTTACCTATCAGAAGATTCTTGCCGGCAACACGATGGTTTACATTTTTCCACTCTCTGTTTTCCTCGTGTACCTAGTGCTTGCCGCTCAGTACGAAAGCTGGTCGTTGCCCCTCGTAATCATCCTGATTGTTCCGATGACTCTGTTCTCCGCCATCGCCGGGGTCTGGCTGCTGAATGGCGACAATAACGTCTTCACCCAGATCAGCTTGATTGTTCTCGTCGGACTGGCCTGCAAGAACGCCATCCTTATCGTGGAATTTGCCAGGGAGAAACAGCTTCAGGAGGGGATGAACAGAGTCGATGCGGTGCTGGAAGCGTGCCGCTTGCGTTTGCGGCCGATTTTAATGACTTCTCTGGCCTTCACGATGGGCGTCATTCCTCTGGTGCTGTCTACCGGAGCGGGGTCAGAAATGCGCCGTGCTATTGGAGTTGCAGTATTTTTCGGGATGCTTGGCGTGACTGCGTTTGGCTTGGTGCTGACCCCGGTCTTCTATGTCCTGGTCCAGAGGGTGGTTGAAGGCCGCGAGAGCAAGAAACTGGTTCCGAGTGCTGATCTGTCGCCTGCGACTTCGGTGGAGGCGTAAGGGTGTGCTAAAACGCTTTCAAAAACACTTCTCGCTGCTCGTCTTCCTGCTGACAAGCGGATGCGCGGTTGGTCCCCATTACAAATCGCCGCAGCCTGCGGCGGTCGTGAAATATCACTCAGCGGACACGAACCTGGTATCGGATGCGCCGTTCGATTCGCGTTGGTGGAAGCAATTTGAAGATCCAGTCCTCGATTCGCTTGTAGGCCGGACACTCATCTCGAACAATAGCATTCGAATCGCACGCGCCAGGCTCGCCGAGTCTCGTGCTGTCTTCGATGAAAGAAAGCTGGAGCGTTTCCCTACCGTACCCGTTGCTGCATCCTACCAGTACAGCAAACAAGAGATTCCTGGCTTCGGGGACCAGCGGCGCACCATCAATACCTTTAGCGCCGGGTTCGACGCTTTCTGGGAAGCGGACCTTTTCGGAAGGGTTAGCCACGGAGTCGGGGCAGCTCGCGCCGAGAACCAGGCGTTTGAGGCGGACCTCCACGATGTGCAAGTCAGCGTGGTTGCTGAGCTCGCTCGCAACTATTTCGAGCTGCGGGGGGCGCAATGGCGCCTCGCGGTGGCCGAGCGCAGCCTTACGAACCAACGCGAGACGCTGCGGCTCACGCAACTCCGCCGCGATGCTGGTGTGGGGGAAGAACAGGATGTTGCAAGTGCCGCTGCCCGCGTAGCGGCCATTGAGTCCACCATTCCATCACTGAACTTGGATGCGACTCGTGCTGAATACCGCTTGGCGGTACTCGCCGGAAGTCGCCCTGGCGAACTCAATGAGGATCTCGCACCGCGCAATTATCCGGCTATCGCGAAGGCTCTCCCCATCGGCAACCCGGGCGAGCTTCTGCAGCGCCGGCCCGATGTGCGTTCCGCCGAACGAAGGCTGGCCGCGGCCACCGAGCGTCAAGGGGTTGCGGTCGCTAGTCTTTTTCCCCAAGTTAGCGTTTCGGGATTTCTTGGATTCCTGGCTGGGCGGGGTAGCATGTTTTTCACCGGAGACTCTCGGGCATGGTCCGTATCACCTGGGTTGTCGTGGTCTGCGTTCGACTTAGGCCGGGCTCGCGCTCGCGTGCGTGGTTCAGGCGCCGCTACCGAAGAGACGCTGGCCTTCTATGAAGAGACCGTGCTCCGGGCGCTTGAAGAAACGGAAAATGCGCTGGCGAATTACCATGCACAGCAAGCACGACTCATCAAATTGAACGATCAGGCTCGCGAGAGCAAGCGTGCCGCCGACATCGCCCGCCTGCGCTATCGCGAAGGTGTAGTTGATTTTCTCTCGTTGCTGGATGCCGAGCGCACGCAGTTGCAAGCCGAAGATGCCGTCGCGGAAAGTGAGAAAGATGTTTACATGGCGGTAATCGCCCTTTATAAGGCGCTGGGCGGAGTACCGAGCTAAGGCGAGCAATCAGAAAAGCGGATGGAAAGGACCGGAGGGAGATGGAGCTGGTTTCAGTGAACATCGGACTTCCGCGAGGAGTGACGTGGCAAGGGAGGAGCGTAACGACTGCGATCGGCAAACAACCGGTCGAAGGCCGCATCGCTTGGTGCAAGCTTAATCTCGACGGAGACCGTCAGGCGCACCTCAGCGTCCACGGGGAGCGGATAAAGCCGCCTAGCGCTATCCAATTGCACGTTGTGACTATTGGAAGGGAGCGTTACCCGGCCGCAACTCTCATCCAGCTCAGCTCAGCGGCACTCCAGGGTCTCCAATAATCCCTCGATCTGGTGCAGGATAGGCCGTGAGAGCCGCTCGGGGTGCTCGTAAAATCCGCCATGGAGCTCTGGCGGGTATCGCTTCAGAGCCCGCCGGGGCTGTTCGAAAAAGGAGACTTCTATGGCAAACGAGAGCAAAGATCAGCCTGTGTTGGGACACATCGACGGCCTGGTCAAGGAAGAGGAGCGTCTCTATGCACAGCGTGAACTCACCGATGAAGACCGTGGCCGCTTAGCGAAGATTAAGGTCGAACTGGACCAGTGTTGGGATTTGTTGCGCCAGCGTCGAGCCTTGCGAGAGTTTGGGCGCGACCCTGACCGGGCAAAGGTGCGCCCGCCGAAGGTCGTCGAAAACTACGAACAGTAGTCCCGGCCCGTAGGAGCGCGTGCAGAAACCCTTCGCGTGCCCCGCGTGCAGCGGGCCGAGCGTGAGGAAATCGCCGCACGCGAGAACTCATCAGCAATCTCTGGGGCAGGTTCCACTTCGCTTTCCCGCAGGACAAATAGCTCTCGTTGTTCACCGGAACAAGCAGGCTGCACTTCGAGATCTACTTCACTCCAGCCGCGAACTACCCATCCATGAGTGCGATTGAAGTCATACCGGAATGGCCCTCAACGAACTTTGCGCCCTCTTTCCGCCCAAAAGGACCTCTTACCATTTCTTTGGTTGAAAGCATTGATTTTTTTACTTGACAATGAGACGCCATCTCATAATATGGCACGCTTGCCACGACCTGCCTCGCGCCCATCTCCCTATCGGGTCCAGGTGCTCGATCGCGCCTTGGCGGCATTAGAGATATTGGCGAATCGTGACGGAGAGTGCAGCCTTGTGGACCTTTGCACGGAGATGAAACTCCACAAGAGCACCGTGCATCGGCTTGCCATGGTGCTGGAGCAACACCGGCTCGTGGATAAGAATCCAGACACCGGCCGGTATCGTTTGGGGCTTAGGCTTTTCGAATTTGGATCCAAGGCCATTGCCACCCTGGACCTTCGCGGGCGCGCGCGGCCCTATCTCGATCGCTTGCAACGTCAATTCGGGGAGACGGTCTTCTTTTGCATTCTCGACGACGGCCAGGTTTTTTACATGGAAAAGGTAGAGTCACAACAGAGCGTGCGCACGGCCTGCACGGTGGGGAGTCGTGCCCCAGCGTATTGCACGGCTGTCGGAAAGGCGATGCTTGCGGAGCTTGCAGAGCCAGAAGTGGGTGAAGTCATCCGCCGCTGGGGGTTGAAGGCGGTCACTGCGAATACGATTACCAAAGCGAGCGCGCTGAGAGCCGAGTTAAGAGCAGTGAGGTCCCGTGGCTACGCGATCGACGATGAAGAGAAGGAGGTAGGGCTTCGCTGCGTCAGCGCGGCGGTACGCGGCCATTCCGGAAAACTGTTTGCGGCTATGAGTGTTTCGGGGCCAGCGTTTCGCATGACCAAAGAACGAATTCCGGAGGTCGGCCAGGCAGTGATGCGCGCCGCGAACGAGCTATCCGCAGAGCTGGGGTACAAAGGCGCGCCGCTCGAAATTGCGCGCAAGGCAGCGGGCTAGTCTGATCTGCTGACGGCGCCCGGTGAAAGCCGGGCTTTTTTCAGAGAGAATGAGTGAGATGCCGTCTCGCAATGCAGTACGCAAGGCGTTGAGCCAAAGACCTTCCGAGATTTTCCGCTGGCGCCCAAGCGGAAACGAGGTGGGAAGAAAAAAGGAGGCTGGCCAGGAGGAGTGGCAGGAAGTCGAGATCTCTATTTTCTCGAGGGGGGTGTTCTTGTGAGAACGAAACTGTCCGGATCAAACCACGATGTTTGGGACGGTGAGTTTCTTAAGCTTGTATTAAAGACGGTATGGCTAATGTTTGCGGTCTTATGGACGGTTTGGATTGTCGATACGGCCTCGGCCCAGAGCATCTTCGGGCGTATCGCTGGAACTGTCACGGATTCGCAAGGCGGTTCGGTCGCCGGCGTGAAGATCACCATTGTCAATGAAGAGACGAAACTCGAGAGGCGGACGACGACTGATTTTAACGGGTACTTTGTGGCCAGCGATCTGCCCGTGGGTGTATACAGCGTAATCGCAGAGCAGTCCGGCTTTAAGACACTCAAGAAGACGGGGAACGACTTGGTGGCCGGCGCCCGCATGACCGTGGATCTGAGCTTGGTGGTCGGTGAGGTTTCGCAGAGCGTCGAGGTAGCCGCGACAGCGGAGACGATCAATACCACGTCCGGCGAACTGGCGCGCGTCATAGACTCGAGCCAAGTGCAAACCGTCGCGTTGAACGCGCGGAATTACATGCAGTTGCTTTCTCTTACCCCCGGTACGGCCCTCTCTGTCGATGACCAGCTCAGTTTGACCACCAGCTTGGCCATCAACAATCAGTCCGTCAATGGTAATCGTCCCGATTCGAATGCTCTGTCCGTTGACGGCGGGTTCAACATGGATTCGGGCTCGAACGCCAGCCAGGTCAACAACGTCGGTATCGATTTCATTCGTGAAGTCGCCATTAAGTCGTCAAACTTTTCGGCGGAGTACGGGCGCAACTCCGGCGCCTCGATTAACGTAGTGACGCGCAGTGGTGGTGACTCTTACCACGGAACTGTTTTTGAATTCATTCGCAACGACAAACTCGATGCCAAGAACCCTGCCCCTGGCGCGCTGAAGACGCCGTTGCGGTTCAACGACTACGGCTGGGATTTTGGCGGCCCCATCAAACGCGGCAAACTGTTCTTCTTCGCCGGTGAGGAATGGAAGAGCATACGCCTTACGGCAACGCCGCAATCGAGAACTGTTCCCACAGCAGCAGAGCTGACCGGCGACTTCAGTGCGTTACTCGCATTGCCAACTCCCGTGCAACTCCACGAGCCGGGCAAACCGGGCACCCCCATTCCCGGCAATCGCCTTGATCTTGATCCGAACACCCCAATTACGGTCGACGGCCAAGCGCTTGCCAAGATCTATACGACTATGACGGCACTGGCCAGCGGGCTCTCCCCGGTCATAAATGCCCCAGCCTTCAACGCGACCTTCCAGCCCAATAACCCGTTTAACTGGAGGCAGGACCTCGTTCGTCTCGACTATCGCCTGAACGACAAGCACAGTCTCTACGGGCGGTATTTGCACGATAACTTTGACTTGGTCGATGGTTTTGGGACCTTTGTCGACGGCGGTGTCTTACCGACAACCCCAACTCATCGGCTTCGCCCGGGTTACGGCATTCAACTCGGCGAAACCTGGCTCATCACGCCACAAATCGTGAACCAAGCCAAGATTAATGCCTCCTGGAACGGCCAGCGCATACCTCCAGCAGGCGTCAACTGGCAGCGCGCTACCTATGGCTTTACCTTCCCTCAGTTGTTCCTCGGCGGAAGATTCCCTGATGGCATTCCCGACATCGGTATTAACGCTGGAGGAGGCATGCCGGCCATCTCAGGTACGCAAGGTCCCGACTTCTCGCTGCTGTCGCCCACGGTAGACATCGCGCCAGCGGACGACATCACCTGGCAGAAGAGATCTCATACGTTCAAGGCGGGAGTGTTGGTGGTCCGCAACCGTAAGGATCAGAATGGCCGGTCCAGATATAACGGCCAGATTACTTTTAGCAACAGCGCATCCAACGCAAACACGACCGGGACCGCCTTCGCGGACGCCCTGCTTGGAAATTTTCAAACGTACACCGAAGCGTCGGATGATCCGATCGGACACTTCCGCTTCACGGACATCGAAGCCTATGTCTACGACTCGTGGAAAGCTACTCGCCGGTTCAGCCTCGAGTTTGGCCTGAGATATCAGCACGCCGGACCAACCTACACGCAGGCGAACAACCTGGTCAGCTTCGACCCAAACCTATTCGACCCCGCGCAGGCCGTCACGCTTAACGCGAGCGGCAACGCGATTGATACCACGAAGGGTGGCAATCGCCTCAATGGCCTGGTGCGCGCAGGAAACGGCGTTCCCGCGGACCAGTTGGTCCGTGTGCCCAACGGGAACAGTCCTCAAGTGCTCGCTGTGCCGGCAGGTGCGCCGCGCGGCTTCTACGACGTGGAGCACCTGTTCGCGCCACGCTTCGGTTTTTCCTACTCCCCGTTCAAGGACGACCGGACAGCTATTCGAGGCGGCATCGGTCTTTTCTATGACAAACCCGAAGGCAACATTGTTTTCTCTCAGCTCAACCTCCCTCCATTTATCCAATCCTCGACTTTCCAGAGTGGCAATTTGTCCAACCCTTCCGGTGGTGCCGCCGGGGCTGCGTCCCTCTTGGGCGTGTCTGCGATTGATCCTCATTTGAAGGTTGCGCGGACCACGAGTTACAGCCTGGGCGTACAACGCGAGATGCCGTGGGGCGTTCTTTTCGAGGTGTCCTATGTAGGCAACGAGCAGCGGCATATTTTGCGCCAGCCGGATATTAATCTGCCTACGTTCGCGCAGCTTCAGGCCAACGCCGCGCTTGCCGTCCCTTTGCCACTCAACAGGCTGCGCGCGTACCAAGGATATACGTCGATTAGGATGTATCTAAGCGACAGTACGGCCAACTACAACGCGCTGCAGGTTTACGCAACGAAGCGGAAGGGCGACTTCATGACCACGGTCAGCTACACGTGGTCGAAGACGCTGGCCGACTCCAGCGCTCTTGGTGCAAACCCCGATAATTGGCGCGATCGAAGATACAACTACGGCGTGGCGGACTTTGACCGGCGGCACATCTTCGCCGCAACTTACGTTTACGACTCTCCATTGTTCCGGCGTCGCGGTGGGTTTATCGGCGCCGCTCTGGGCGGCTGGGAATTGAGCGGCATAACCCGGGCGCAGTCAGGGCCACCTATAACGATTCTAGCGAATTCCTCGCTTGGCAACACCACTGTGAATGGGCGGCGCGCGAATAGGGTCCCTGGCGTATCGCTCGCCCCGACGGTCGCTGGTCAATGGTTCAATCCTGCTGCATTTGCTAACCCGTCGCCCACCAGTCCGGGAACAGACGGCGTGGGCAGCTTCACGGGCCCCTACGTTTTCGTAACGGACCTGTCGTTGCGCAAATCCTTCAAATTGCCCAGAGAAAACATGGATCTGATGTTTGAGTCGGACTTCTTCAATGTTTTCAACCGCGCGAACTATTCGCTGGGCAGCCTGGGCAACGCAACCTTGACAGTTGGCTCCGGCAACTTCGGAAGCTTTGGAAGCGCCAGCAACCCGCGCAACGTTCAGTTTGGATTGAGGTTTAACTTCTGAGAGAAGTGGTCCGGAGCGGAAATTGGATTTCCGTTCCGGACGCTCGCCCATGATGGCGGATGCAGTTTGACTGTGTCAGAGCCGATGGTGTCCGCGGTCAGAGTTTGGAGGTCTCTCTCTGATGTCGACCACAAATTTGACTGCTCCAAGAAGGTGCTAGGCAACTTCCAGGAGGTTGATCCGTTCCCTTGGGGTATTCGGATGAGACGCTCTTTGAGGGACGCGAAAATAGCGTTCTTTCAGCGTGAGAACGGATACATCGCCCATCCGATTCCCACCCCGATCAACAGAAAGAGAAACAGCGACCACACGATGTATTTTACTCGGTCGATCGGCCGCCGCCGGCTTAGGAAGCCAAACGCGATGGAAATCAGCAATGCGAAGAGCAGCAATGATTGGAAATGACTGAGATGAAAGCTCATTCCTCCGTTCATGCTTTGCGTCCTCGCGCTGCTTCATACGCATGCAGTGCCGCCAGCAGATTCAGCACACCCGCTGCCGCGAGGAATCGCGTCCCGTAATCGCCGCCCGCGTGCGAGACGTCCGCGCCCGTCGTTTCGAGCGACCTGGCAACGAAATAAAACGTTCCGGTGCCCAGATCCGCCAAATAACCCAGCGAATCGAAAGCGTCGTTGCCGCTTGAACTAAAAACATTGCCCCGCATCCCCGCGCCAAGAATCACCAGCAAGCCTACCGTCAGAAAACACGCCGCTGCGCGGCCCCACATCTTCATGAGAGCGTGACCCAGGCCTGGCACGAACCATCCTGCCACACCAATGACGAAGGCCATCGTCTCGCGTCTGGAATCCTGCGGCGGAGCCGCCGGCGCTGCCGTCTCGTCTGCCATTCATCTTCCTTCTATCTATTCGAGGCTCATGCCAGCAATGCCAGAATTTCCTTCTGAACCGAACCCGTCACGCGAGCCTCATCCTCGCCGATATACACATTCACTTCGCTGCGCACGCCGAATTCCGGCAGATAAATTCCCGGCTCGATGGAATTGCAAGTGCGCGGGATCAAGTGCCTCACGTCATGTGTTTCGAGTCCGTCCATATTCACGCCGTTGCCGTGCACACTTTCTCCAATGCTGTGCCCGGTGCGGTGAAAGAAATATTTTCCATAACCCGCTTTTTCAATCACGCGGCGCGCCGCTTTGTCCACCTGCCATCCTTGCAGCGGCCTCCCGGCCGCAATGTGTTTGCGAATCAAATCAATAGCCGTATCGCGCGCATCGCGCACCACACCAAAAACCTTCGCATATTTCTCCAGCACTTTCGCGCCAAGGTATCCCATCCAGGTAATGTCGTAATAAACGCTCCCGGCTGCCCTCTTCTTCCCCCAAACATCCATCAAGAGCAGATCGCCTTCACGGATCGGCGAGGTCGACTCCGCCGTAGGACCATAATGAGGATCGCTGGCGTGGGCATTGACCGCAATATCAGGTCCTTCCTCGGCCCAAATTCCCGCGGCATCGAATTCCTTCAGGATCCAGTTCTTCAAATCGAATTCCGTCAGCGTTTGTTTCTCGCGCACGCTCTTTGCGGCAAGTTGGAAAGCTCCGCGCACGATCCGGTCGATGGCCACGCCTGCCGAAAGATGCGATTCGAGCTGCTCGGCGCTCCAGCACGCTTCGTATTTCTGCACCAGGTCCGCCGAACTGACCACCTTCGGCCCGGAGCTGCGCACCAGTTCGATCGTCCCCGCGTCCACCATCGCCACATAGGGAATCGCGTTTTTCGGTGAGTATTGCATCGCCACGTTCTTCGCGCGGCCAAACATCTTTTTCAGATTTTTTCGCAGCTCATCCTGCGCCGAGTAATACAGCGTCTCCCCGGGCAATGCCGCCAGCGACTGCGTCTCGATCTTGTGCACCAGCTTCTTGGGCGTTCCCTTCGCCGGAACAAAATAGAACCATCTTCGGGTCCTCATTCCTTCCGGCAAGCTCAGCACGTGCTGCGCGATGGGATCGCGTCCGCGAAAATCATAAAAGAGCCAGCCATCGATCTTCACGGCCCGCAAATCGCTCTGGATGCCCTGGATATCTGCGCTCATTCGGGAATCAGCTCCGTCGCTCGGACGACATTCAACCGTGAAGCTTCAAGCGTCCTGCACCAACAGCGCCAGGATCTGCTGCCGGGTAACACCGTGGATTTCAATGCGTTTCTTGCGGCTTCTTTCGCCGCTCAGAATTCTAACAGCCGACCTGGGGGTTTTCAAAAGCTGCGCCAGGAATTCCACCAGCGCCTCGTTCGCCCGGTCCTCAACAGCCGGCGCTCGCAGCCGCACCTTCAACGCGCCTCCCATCTCCCCGGCAATCTCGTCCTTGCTCGCTCGCGGCTGCACCCTCACCGAAAAAATCACGGTTCCTTCCCGTTCTTGGACCTCCAGCATCCGCTGCCTCACGAATCTTTACTGGATGTCTCGAGTTCCGAAAAGCGCCGTACCCACGCGCACTTCGGTTGCGCCCACTTCAATCGCTAGTTCAAAATCATGCGACATTCCCATCGACAGTACGGGTAGGGCGATGCCAAATTTTCCAGCTAACTCGTCGCGAAGTTCTCTCAATCGCTTGAAATACGGCCGGACTTGCTCGGCCTTTTCCAGAAAAGGTGGAATACACATCAGCCCCGCAAGCTCCACCCGAGGCAGATCGCCAAAACTTTCCGCCAATTTCGGAAGCTCATCTATTTCCACCCCACTCTTTGTCTCCTCTGGTGCAACACGCACTTCAATCAGCACCCGCAGTTTGCCCGTGATCCCAGCCTCAGCCCGGGCGCGGTCCAACCGCTGCGCGACCGCTAAATCATCGACGGAGTCTATGCTGTGAAAAAGTTTCGCCGCCCGCGCCGCCTTGTTGCCCTGCAAATGACCGATCAAGTGCCATGTCGCCGCCAATCCATCCGTTCCGCCGCGCTTCCCTTCCCACTCCTGAACGCGGTTCTCGCCAAAGTGCCGCACTCCTGCTTCATACGCCTCGCGGATGGCGCTCGCCGGTTGCGTCTTTGACACTCCGATTAAGGTGATCTCTTCCTCGCCACGCCCCGCGCGATTCGCGGCCTGAGCGATCCTCTCTTGAATTCGAAGCAGATTTTCCCGCACCGAAGTTTGTGTCATCTTCCAATCCGAATCCTATCACGCGCAGCATTGCAGCGCAGAGTCTCTGCGGTTAGACTGGCTTTCGGCCGCTGATGGATCCGCGGTCACCCTGAAAATGACCGCTCCCGGAAAACTCATCGCCGTCGAAGGCATCGATGGCAGTGGCAAGCGCACGCAAGTCGATCTCCTGACACTGAACCTCAAGGCTCGCGGCCATTCCGTCTATTCCACGGGCTTCCCTCAATATGATTCCTGGTTCGGCAAAATGGTCGGCCAATTCCTGAATGGCGATCTAGGCCCGCTTGAAAGCGTCGACCCCCACTTCACAACCCTGCTCTATGCCGGCGATCGCTTTGAAGCCAAGCCTATACTCACAGCAGCTCTAGACAACGGCCAAATTGTTCTCGTTGACCGCTACATCGGCTCCAACCTGGCGCACCAAACCGCCCGTGTTCCGCCCGCGAAGCGATCCAAATTCCTGGAATGGATCTCGCACCTCGAATACGAAATCTATGATCTCCCGCGCGAAGATCTGATTCTTTATTTGCGCGTGCCCCCGGGCGAAGCGCAAAGGCTTGTGGCCAAGAAATCCGCAAGAGCCTACACCACCGCAAAACAGGATATTTTGGAAGCGAGCCTGCGCCACCTCGAGCAGGCTGCGGACATGTACGACCTCCTCGCACTGGAACCCCCGTGGGTAACCATCGAGTGTTTCGACGCGGCGCGCGCCGCGATGCGCTCGCCCAAAGAAATCGCCCAAGACGTTCTAGCCGCCGTAAATAAGGTTACCTCCACGCAAGTCGTGCGGGATTCCGGCGCGGGTGGCGGCTGATCATGGGCTTTCAGGAGTTTCTCGGCAACGAACGTATCGTCACGGCGCTTCGCGGCGCTCTCCGCAGTAAACGTGTTCCCCACGCATTGCTCTTCACCGGCGCTCGCGGCGTTGGCAAATTTACCCTCGCCCGCATGTTTGCGCAGGCCGCCAATTGCGAACGCCTCCCCGACGACTTCTGCGGCGAGTGCGCTACTTGTCAGCGCATCTCCCGGCTCTCCGATCTGCAATCTCTGCTCGAGCAGGGCCTCGCCGAACGTGGCGAGAGCGCTGACACCGCCACCGTCGAGCGCGTGCCTCTGATTCTCCAGTCGCACCCTGACGTGTGGGCGCTCGTGCCCGATCCGGTCCGCCTGAAGAGTCCCGTCGCGCGCCCGATGTTGCGCGTCGGCCAGTTGCGCGCCGTCCAGCGTGCCGCCTACTTTCAACCCATGGGCCGGCGCCGCGTCTTTATCCTCGATGGCGCGGAGACCATGCGCTGGGACGTCGCCAACGTCTTCCTGAAAATTCTCGAGGAGCCTCCCGGCTCGGCGACGCTGATCCTCACCGCGCCCTCTCCCTATGCGCTTCTGCCTACCATCGTCTCCCGTTGCCTGCAATTTCATTTCGCACCACTCCCGCAGCCGGCCGTGGAAAAAATCCTGAAAGAAAAGACCGATCGCAAACCCGCGGAAATCAAACTCGCCGCACAACTCGCCGAAGGCAGCCCGGGCCTCGCCATCGAAATGGATGTCGACGCGGCCGCCCAGCGACGCAGAAGTGCGCTGCGCATCCTCGAACGCGCCGCGCAAGGTCACGGTTTCGCCCAGCTGTTCTCAGACACCTCGGCCTTGGCCAAGGATCGCAATTCCTCCTTCGAGGATCACATCGGCGTCTTCTATGGCTTGCTCACCGATCTCCTTGAACTCACGTCCAAAGTGAAAGAACCGGTCTTGCGCAATGCTCCGCTCGCGAAAGAATTAGAATCGCTCGCGAAATCTGTGGATTCTGGCTGGGTTCTCCGCGCCATCGCCGGCTTTGACGAACTCTACGTCGGCGCGCGCCGAAATTTGAACCGCCAACTCGGCTTCGACGCCTTGGCCGCCTCTCTTGCGCCTGCACCTTCGCGGGCTTCCGTCACCCGTTCGTGATTGGCGCCGGCGAAGATTCGCAATTACAAAAATAAATCGCTAGACTGTAACCCACAGCCTTCCGAACGCATCATAAGGAACAGAAGCACCACCTCTGTAGGTTAGAAGGAGCAGTCATGGTGAACCGTCGTTTGTTTCGTCCGGGCTTCCCGGACGTCAAGGAGCCGAGCGTACCCCGCCCTCAGCACAACGGTCCTATCCCGAACAAGAAGCCCGCGCCGCCGGAAACGACCCACGCCGAGAATTTCTACTGGGTCAAGCAGATGCAGTCGCATACGCCGATGGCTGTCGTTCTTGAGGATGGTGAAGTACTTCGCGGCACCGTTGAATGGTACGACCGCGATTGCATCAAGCTCACTCGCCAGGGCAGCCCCAACCTGCTCATCTTCAAGCGCGTGATCAAGTACGTCCACAAGGATGGAGAAGAATCAGCCCAGGGCGGCGAAGAGTAAGCTCGCTACTTGTAAAGTGAATGCCCGGCGGTTGCTCCGAAGGTGAGCAGCGCCTTTGCGGCCAGCGACCCGTCCTCGTTGAATATTTCGCACTCGGTCACCACAAAATTTCTCCCCGCGCGCAGCACCCGCGCATCCGCCTTGATGCGCCCGCCCGGCACCGGCTCCAGGTAGTTGATGTTCAACTCCACAGTGGCAATCTCTGTCCCTCTCGGCACGGCCGTATAAGCCGCGATCGCCGCCGTGGTATCCGCGAGCGCCGCCAAAATTCCTCCGTGTACCACGCCGTGAATCTGCTTGTGGTTCGGCCGCACGTCCAGCCGGAAAATGGCCCGTCCCGCATGCACGCTTTCCACGTCAAATCCCAGAAGCTCCGTCGAGCGGCTTTCTTTCATCCGCTGCCGCACCAGTTCCGTGACCCGTTTCTCCTCTTTCGACATTTTCTTGGTCATCGCGTTTTGAGCCCCGTCAGCAAGCAGTCACCCCGCCATCCAACGGAATCGCCGCCCCCGTGAGCCACGACGATTCCTCCGAAGCCAGAAAGACCGCCATCTCCGCTACGTCTTCGGGCCGCCCCAATCGGCCCAGCGGAATCGTCGCGAGCCGCGCCTTCAGCTTCTCCTGTCCTCGTTCCGTTTCGTTGAACACGCCCTTCACCAAATCCGTTTCCACCACCGAGGGGCAAATGCAGTTCACGCGAATCTTTTCATGCGCGTGATCGAGCGCCATGGACTTCGTCAACATCGTCACCGCGCCTTTCGAAGCGGAATACGCCGCGCGGTCTTTCACCGCGAACAGCCCCAGCACCGACCCGATATTCAGGATCGCTCCCCCGCCGCATTTTCGAAACTCCGGCAGCACCGCACGCGACATCAGGAACGGCCCCTTTACATTGACCGTCATCACGCGGTCCCACTCTTCTTCGCTGATCCCCTCCACCGTCGATACATGCAGCGCCCCCGCATTGTTCACCAACACGTTCAGCCGCCCGAATCGCTCCACCGTTCCCTTCACCGCTCGTTCGACCTCTCGCGTGCGCGTCACATCGCACTCCATCGCCAACCCGGCGCCGCCCTGTTTCTGGACTTCGCTAATCACTTCTCGCAGCTTTTCCAGCCGTCGCCCCGCCACCGCCACGCTCGCGCCTTCCCGCGCAAACGCCAGCGCGATCGCTCGACCGATGCCCGTACCTCCGCCTGTAATCAGGGCCACCTTGCCAGAAAGTCGTGTCACGGAATTCCTTTTACCCGCGTCTAATGGGATGCCTCGGCACCGCGTTGCGGCGCGGGTGGGCGCGACTCTAGCATTTGGCTCCCCGCCCCCGCAAGGCCGCCGTACCGGCATTTGCAGTGGCGGGTCTTCATACCCGTGCTTCTCTTTCTTGCAGTTGTGCTGTGCGCCTGCTAAGACGGACAGTTGCCGGTGCTCCAACGCATGCGGTCTTTGAACCAATCTCTATGTTAGTGTCTCAGGCTACAGGCCACTGGGTGCAGGTCACAAGTCTAGGAACGAGATCGATCAACACATTTGTTTTGTTTCTTACTGAAAACTGATAACTGAACACTGAAAACGCTCATGCGCATAGGCATCACCTGCTACCCCACCTACGGCGGCTCCGGCGTCGTCGCCACCGAGCTCGGCATGGAACTCGCCGCCCGCGGCCACGACATTCATTTCATCAGCTACGCCCCGCCGATCCGCATGAACCCCAACGATCCGCGCATCCATTTCCACGAAGTGGAAGTGGTCTCCTACCCGCTCTTCGACCACCCGCCATACACCCTGGCGCTCGCCACAAAAATGCTCGAAGTTTTCGAATCCGAATCGCTCGACCTGCTCCACGTCCACTACGCCATTCCCCATTCTGTCAGCGCCCTGCTCGCGCGCTCCATGGCCGCGCCGCGCCGCCTCCCTTTCGTCACCACTCTCCACGGCACGGACATCACCCTGGTCGGCAGCAACCGCAGCTATCTCCCCATCACGCGCTTTTCCATCGAGCAGAGCGACGGCGTCACCGCCATCTCCCGCTATCTCCTCAATCAAACCATCAAAGAGTTCGACATCAAGCGCCCCATCGAAGTCATTCCCAATTTCGTAAACTGTGATCTCTACAACCGCACCGCCAACCAAGGTCTCGCAGCCCAGTGGGCTCCCAACGGCGAACCCATCCTCATGCATCTCTCGAATTTCCGCCCCATCAAGCGCCTCACCGACGTCGTCGAAATTTTCGCCGTTGTCCGCGCCAAAATGCCCGCGAAGCTGGTCCTCATCGGCGACGGCCCGGACCGCGGCGCCGCCGAATACCTCGTCCGCAAGAAAAAGCTCCAGAAGGACGTCTTTTTCCTGGGCAAACAGGACAACGTTTACGAAAAGCTCGCCGCCGCCGATCTTTTTCTGCTTCCCTCGCAGCTCGAATCCTTCGGCCTCGCCGCCCTCGAAGCCATGGCCTGCGAAGTTCCCGTCATCGCCACAAACGTCGGCGGGGTGCCCGAAGTCGTCGAGCATGGCGTGGATGGTTTTTTGGTGGAACCCGGCGACGTGCGGGAAGCCGCCCGCTACGCCATTGAAATTTTGTCCCGCGCCGACCGCGGCCGCGCCATGGGCCACACCGCTCGCCTCAATGCCAAGAAAAATTTCTGCGCCAACGACGTCATCCCCGCCTACGAAGCCTACTACAAGCGCGTCCTCGACGAATCCTGAGCCGTGATTGGGTTTTTCCGTTGTAGGGGCGCAGCATGCTGCGCCCTCGAACTGCCGATGCGGCCACATTGAACGAATGCCCAGTCCACGTTTCGCGTTCTCCTCGGCAAAATGAGTTTGCGGAGGGATCCGGCAAACCCTCTGCGAATCGTGCCCGGGCGACAGCGCGCTCGGTAGTCATGTTGCCGCCCTCGCGGCGCGCTCTATATGACTTGCGGATGGGTTTTTATGATTTAATTGTCACCATGGAACAGGCTCACATTAGTCCGCGCCCGGTGGTTGGAGCGATCGTCGTGGTCAGCGGCCTCGCTGTGTCATTCCTGCTGTGGCTGCTGTACGTGCATCATGCTTCGGCTGATTTCGCCGGCCGCTGGATGTTTTTGCCGGCCCTCAACGCGCTTCTGAACGGATTGTGCGCGATTGCGCTCTGCGTCGGATTGTATTTCATCAAACATCACAACAAGGAAGCGCATCGCACGAGCATGCTGCTGGCCTTCACGTTCTCCTCCGTTTTTCTCATCGGCTACATCGTGAACCACGCACTGCACGGCGACACGATTTTTCCCGGCCGCGGCCCGGTGCGCACGCTGTACCTCTCCATTTTAGCCAGCCACGTAATCCTTTCCGTCGTCGCTCTGCCGCTGGTGCTCACCACGTTCTTTTTCTCGCTGACCGGCCGGTTCGCGATGCACCGCCGAGTCGCACGCTTGACGTTCCCCATTTGGCTCTATGTTTCGATCACTGGCGTGGTGGTTTTCGTCTTCCTCAAGGCGTATGCGTACTAGACTCAGTGTTGGTCCGGCCTGATTTAAGAGAGTCAGGGCAAGAAACCGCCGTTGCGGATTCCCGGATGGCGGGTTCATCCCCTTCGACTGCCAACAGACGAGACAGTTGCGCAATCTTCGTGCGACGTAACTCCCTTTAAAATCAACACTTATGAAAAACAGGGGGGCGTAGCAGTTACGGTTAACTAGACATGCGACGAAGCATGTCTATCCTGAACGACCAGCGGGAGTGAAGGACCTCTCTTGCCATCCGACTAGGAGTCCTGTCCTGGCTACCCCGTTCCGGTCGGGGAGGAGCATCACAATAAGGGACCTGTTTCCTCTCCACGCTCGAGGAAGGTTGCCTGTCCCCCGGCGAAGAGCGTTGCTTGCGAGTTTCGCTTCTCTGCGCCCTCTGCGTACTCCGTGTTGAGATCCTACGTCACTTGATGGCACCTTCAGCTTGCGTTCGGATATGCTCCAGCACCCGCAAATGAATCCGATGAATGATGTAGTCCGACCACAAATGCCAGTACGCCGCCGGCCACATCGTGTGCTGATACCAAGTCGTGCCTTCCAGCCGCGTCCTGCTTCCGGGCAAGGTAGTCAACGAAAACTGTCCTTTCTCGGAAACGAAATAGCCGCGCAGGTGCGGCGGCTGAATGTTCCCGTAAGGACTGAGTTCATTTAACGGCGCCGGATTCGCCGTCACGCCAAATCTCAACAGCCGCGGCTCGTCCCACACTTCAATCGGCTCCACGAAAGGCCCCGTCGAGAATATGCAATGCCGTACCGCGCCAACTCCGTGGCCGGAAATCTCCGCGCGAATCGGATAGGCGATCCCCGCCCGAAACAACAATTCCTTCGGCGGAGGAATCTCCGCAAACGCCACCACCTGGTTCCAAACTTTCTCCGGCCGCGCATTCACCTCAATCGCCGTCCGCACCTCAAACGTTTCCGCTTGGGGATTTACCCAGCGTTCCGCGGTCAGGAACACCGGCGTAAACAGGAAAACGATCGACAGCATCGCGGGCGTACCTTTGTTCAGCCAATACCCTGCTTGAATCGCGTACCCCAGCATCCCGCCCAACGCTGCCAGCCCCAGCGCAAACGGCGCCGCCATCAAGATACAAATCAGTCCCTCGATCATCACCAGGATCAGCACCGCGCCAAGCAACGCGATGGGCCCCAGCGCAACACTCATGCAACTGCCAAACGATCGTGGCTCGTGGTAGCTGTACACCAGCACCGAAAACAGCCCCAGGCAAAACGGCAGCGCCACAAACAACCCCCAGCCGTAGGACCGCAGCACCTCCGTCCCCAATACGGTAAACATGGAACCAATCGCAATCGTCATCCCGATCGCCGTTGCTGCCGCCCCCAGCGTGCTGCGTGGAATCCATCGATCCAGCGTGCGGGTCTCCGGCCACGGCGCAGCTTCTCGCTGGGCTGCTACCGGGTGCGATCCGATCGTGCAAAGCAGCAGGAAGAACAAAAGATTGATCACCGGAACAAAAAAGAACACTACCAGCCAGAGCGGCTTCCCGGCATCGCGCAGCCGCTGAACCGTCAGCGTCGCGCCCAACCAGATGAACGGCAGCGCCAAAACCAGCAACGTCCCCGCAAACACCTGCGTATCCGGATGAATTGCATTCACACGCGCATCCGGCCCCAGCGGCTCCCAATAGCTCCACAAGAACCACGACCTGCCAAACACCGCGAAGGCCACGAATTTATCTAGGAAATATTTCAGGACAAAGGCGCTGCAGCCGGCAACCGCATACGTCTTGGGGTCGATCGTCCCGTGCCACCTCCCCATCTCAACGAAACGGTTCGCCACAAAGCCTCCTCACCGTTCAGCCGGGCACGAAATCGCCGCGCAACTCCGCTTTCCCGCAACCCACCTGTACCCTTTGCGCAAAATTTCCATCATCCCGGGAATCTTCGAAATCCATAACAGCGGCCTCGCCCACCAAATCTCCCGAGCCAGCGCCACGGCCGCATCCGCGCCGCCGAATCGGCTTCCATCGCTCAGAAGAAACTGCATTTCTCGCATCAGTTCTTCGCGCGGCATTCCTAGCAGCGCACCGACGCGCGGATCCTGCAGCGGCGCCAACGACATCTCCCGCCGCTCCAGAATCGGCGCAATCCACCTTGCGATTCGCGTACAGAACCGGCACTCCGCGTCAAAGAACAACCACCCCCGCGCGTGCCGCCCCTTCCCGTCGGTGTACTCACTCACCAAAGAAATCATGGTCTCTTCACTTCCTTACTTCGTTGCGACTTTCCTTACTTTGTTTATCCTGCTGCTTTCGTCTTGCTCGAACCTAGCAAGGTGATGACTTTCCCCCGCAGCTTCACCACGCCCTTCAACGCGCCCGTCGGCATGCGGATGATTTCCTCGAACAGCCCCGTCATCGCCGTCAAAAATTCCAGCATGCTCTCCAGCCGTTCCCGCGTGTACGCATCGCCCTGCGGATTGGACTTGACCTCGCGGACGCACTCCGCCAGCACGTTCAGCGTCGGGTCGATCTCCCGCCGCTTTCGCTCCTCCGAAACGATCCGGAAAATCTCCCACACATCTTTGATCGACTCAAAATGGTCGCGCCGGTCCCCCAGCACGTGTACCACGCGCACGATCCGCCACCCTTGCAACTCGCGCAAGCTGGTGCTCACGTTCGAGCGCGCCACCGCCAGCGTCGCGGAAATCTCATCCGCCGGCAGCGGTTGCGGCGACAGGAACAGCAGCGCATGCACCTGCGCCACCGTGCGGTTGATGCCCCAGCGCGTACCCATCTCTCCCCAGTGCAAAATGAACTTCTGCGCCACCGGCGTTAAACTGTTTTTTGTCGGTTCCCTCATTTTTCCCCTGCGGTACCTGGCGTCCTTCTTGTTGCATTCGTCATATCTGTTATTTCTGTTGTTACAGAATATACAGTCATTTCCGCTGCCTGTCAAGCCCTCTCTACCTGTCCTCTTTCTGGCCTTCCCCGCCTCTCGCCGCGCTGCTACCTTCTTAACCGTGTCCAGAAGGGCCTTTGGAGATGCTTTTACGACGAACGCGCCAGAACAACGGGAGTAACGCTTCCTGGCTGTTAGCACTTGTTGTTTGCCTCCTCGGCTGCCTGACGGCCGGTGCCGCGGTCGATGACCTTGCTGACGACGCCTCTCTCGCCGCCGCTGTCTGCCCCGTCGTTTATCAACTCGACCAATCCCCATCCTCGCGCGGTTACCACTACAGTTTCTTTGGCAACGCCTTCTTCATTAACGAGCAGGGTTACCTTCTGACCGTCGCCCACCTCCTAGAAACCTTTCGCGACGGCGGCCAGCCCAACATTCTCGTCAGCCGCCCCAATAGTCCGCCGCAGCTTCTTCGAGCCGACGTGATTGCGGTGGACGCAGAACACGACGTCGCCATTCTTCGGGCGACGCCAAATCCTTTCGAGGGCAAACACAAAGTAACCTTTCTGCCGCTTGCCCCTGAGCCAGCCATCCACGGCCAAGCCGTGATCGCCCTTTCGCTTCATCCTCCAAAGCTCCAAAATGCTCATACATTCCAGGCTTCCCAAGAAGACCGCTCTTCCGGCGAAGTCCTCTCCTACGAATCCACTCAGCTCGAAAAATCTGCCCCTTCGGCTGAGGTGTTCCTCCTCAGTCATCCCGTGACTCGCGGCCAGAGTGGCTCCCCGGTCCTCGCCCTCGACTCACGCGCGGTAGTCGGTCTTGTCGAAGGCCGCTGGCTGCGCTCCAGCGCCGTTTCCATCGCCAAGTCCTCCTCTCTGTCGGCCTCTACCCCAGGTGCCGCCGTCCCCATTCGCAGCGCGATCGCTCTTCTGCAACGGTATTCGATCTCCTGGCACGCACCTCAATCTCCGCCGTCTTCCTCAGCTACTCGATAACACGGAATTCTGATCAGCGCCTGGTTGCAAATGCTTCATCTGTGCTTTCATGTAGAGTCGCCATCAGCGGAGGCGACTTTATGACCCCCAACGATTTTCGCCACCTGGCCCTAAGCTTCCCCGAAACAGAGGAACGCGCCCACATGGACCATCCGGACTTTCGCGTTGCCGGAAAGATCTTCGCCACCCTGGGCTATCCTGAGGATGGCTGGGCTATGGTCAAACTCACACCCATTGAACAGGAGATGTTCGTCAAAGCCCAGCCCACCGTCTTCAACCCCTGCACGGGTGTTTGGGGACGCCGCGGCGCCACCAACGTCCACCTGAAGGCCGCGCGAAAACCCACCTTGCGCTGTGCTCTCGAAGCCGCCTGGCGTCTCGCCGCTCCCAAGCCACTGACGCGTCAATTTGACGAGGATCGCTAAAGCGGCAGTAGTCCCGCGTCATTAGCCTTCCTCTGTGGAGACCCTGCCCGCAAACCACAACTAACATAGCGCCACGGGAACTTTTTATTTCCTCAAACGTATTTTATACATTTGACCGTGACGACTCGGCCCGCCGAACGTCTAATCACTCCAACGGGTGGTCGTCAGGCAAGCAGGGGGGGAACCAGCATGGCAAATCTCGGGCGCAACGTTCGCTTTGGCTTGCGGTTGCTCGGCAAGAATCTCGGCTTCACGTCCGTTGCTCTGTTGGCGCTCATCCTGGGAATCGGGGCCAACACCGCCATCTTCAGCGTCGTCTACGCCACCCTTCTATCCCCCATGCCCTACCCCAATCCAGACCAGCTTGTTATTGTCTGGTCGAAAATCAATGGAAACCGCAACGGCGTTTCGGCTGGCGATTTTCTCGATTGGAAGAGCCAGAGCACTGTCTTTCAGTCGCTTTGCGCCTGGACCGGCGGCAACTACAGTCTTTCCACCTCCGATCATCCCGAGCTAATCCAGACCAGATTAGTCACGCCGGGATTCAGCGACATGGTGGGAACCCCCTTCTTCCTTGGGCGGGATTTTCTGCCCGAGGAAGGCCAGGTCGGCAGAGACCGTGTCGTCATCATGACTCACCGGCTCTGGCGAGAGCGCTTCGGAAGCGACCGCGACATCATCGGCAAGCCCGTCCGCCTGAATGGCGAGCGCTTTACGGTCGTTGGCGTATTGGCTGTCGGGCAGCCCGACCGCCTGGAATCGCAATTATTCGTGCCACTCGCCTTCAAACCGGAACAGATCAACCACGATTTTCATTTTGTTCTGGTGATGGGCCGCCTAAAACCGGGAATTACTCTCCAGCAAGCCAACGCTGACATGGACTCGGTCACTCGCCACATCGCCGAAGTCTATCCAAAGTCAAACAAGGGCTGGGGCGCCGCCGTCGAACCCTTGCGGAATGACTTCATCAGCAAAGACACCATCAAGAGTCTCTGGCTGCTGATGGGCGCGGTCGGTTTCATCCTGTTGATCGCGTGCGTGAACGTCGCCAATCTCTTACTCGCACGCGGCAACGCGCGCCAAAGAGAAATTGCCGTCCGCGCCGCGCTCGGCGCAACTCGCTGGCAACTCTTCGCCCAGTTCCTCACTGAAAGTGTCGCGTTGTCTCTGATTGGCGGTGTATTGGGCGTCAGTCTCGCGTGGGGCTTGCTCAAAGTGATCGTCGCCATGATTCCGCCCTTTACGTTGCCGTCCGAAGCCGACTTTCGGTTGAACCTGCCGGTGCTTTTCTTCAGCCTTGCCGCATCAATCGTGTGTGGAGTGCTGTTCGGCTGCGCGCCGGCATGGCAAACCGCGCAGCTCAATTTGAGCGACACCTTGAAAGAATCCGGGCGCTCCTCGTCCAGTTCCGCCGGCCGACAAGGTCTGCGCCAAACTCTGGTCGTCGTCGAGTTTGCACTGGCCCTCACGCTCCTTACTGGCGCAGGCCTCGTGATACACAGTTTCTGGAAGCTGTCCCGCGTGGATCTCGGATTCCGGCAAGACCACATCCTCACGTTTTATCTGCCCGTCACCAACGACCGGTTTGCCAAATCCGAACTGAACAACGCTTTTTACCGCCAGCTCATCGATAAGATCGGCGCCCTTCCCGGAATCACCGCGGTCTCCGCTTCCACCGGCATGCCCATCATCGGCACAAACTTCGGCATGCCTTTCCATCTCGCGGGACAAGCTGTTGACGACCCCTCCTCTCGTCCTGGCGCCGGCTTCAATATGGTTACTCCGGAATATTTCCGCACATTTGGCATTCGCATGATTACTGGCCGGACGTTCACCGAGCAGGACGCCGCGGGCGGCGTACCAGTTGCCGTCGTGAATGAGACCTTCGTGAAAAAATACCTGTCCAAAGTGGATCCCCTCACACAGCGCGTTGTCGTTGAACAGTTGATTCCTGGCGTAACCAAACTCGGCCCTCCCATCGAATGGCAGATTGTCGGGTTCTATCATGACGTTCACAACGGCGGAGTCCGCCGCGAAGGCTTCCCGGAAATCGATGTTCCCTTCTGGCAATCCCCCTGGCCGCAAGCGGGCCTGGCGGTGCGCACCTTTGGCGATCCCGCCGGCATGACCAAGAGCATTACCGCCGTTGTCCACACCGTGGATCCCGAACTTCCCCTCGACCAGGTAAAAACCATGGATCAACTCGTTCATGAATCGCTGGCCAGCGACCGCTTCTCAACCGTGCTATTCGCCAGTTTTGCCGGCCTCGCACTCCTTCTCGCGGCCATCGGCATTTACGGTGTGATGTCGTTTGCCGTCGCCCAGCGCACCCACGAAATCGGATTGCGCATCGCTCTCGGTGCCGGTCCGCAGCAGGTGCTTCGTCTGGTTCTTGGGGAAGGTATGCTGCTCGCCCTTATCGGTTTAGGGGTGGGTCTGGCCGGCACATACTTTGTCGGGCGATTGATGAAAACCGTCTTGTACGAGGTCAATGCCATCGATCCTGCAGCCATCAGTGCCGTCACCGCGGTGCTCCTGCTCTCCGCACTGCTCGCCTGCTATATCCCCGCGCGACGCGCCACCCGAGTCGATCCCATGGTCGCCCTGCGCGACGAATAATCTTTGCCTGATCGAAAACTAGAGCCGGCCGCCTGTTTCGTTTGTGCGAACCGCGAGTCGAGATTGTGGGGGTGGGTCAATTTTGGTTACCGCGTTCATCGGGCACTGAATCCATTCGCTGGCGATAACAGGTGATTTCGACAGGTTATTTTTGGCACCCGCACGCCGAACCCTTCAATTTAATCGTTCGGAACACATGCGCGCTCGACGATGTCAGATAGTGTGGGCGGAAAGGGCGCTCTCCGCGCCCCCGATTCGCGGAGGAGATGGAAGGGTAGCTCCGAATCGACGTTCCTCATTCGGACGGACCGCGCTTCATGGCAACTAAGGGAGGAAGATCTGGTTTTTCAAAGGCTCTTCATGGTCCGCCTTCTGATCACGGGGCTTTCGTTGCTGGTCATCAAAAGATCACAGCTTTAGCCTCGGTGTTTGCAAAAATGAAATTCTTGGGAATTGCCGAAGACTATTCGGCAGCGAAATGCAAGGGCCGCGTTTGTACGCATATGGCCACCGCAATCGCAGAACTCAGCATAAGAGGACTGACTCATCGCATGAACCACTACGATGGGTGCGGGTTGCCCGGAAGTCTCTTTTTGACCTCGAATCCGTCATTGACAAGTCCGCGAACTCCGAGCAGTGGACCGGCGATGTCAGCAACGCGGGCCCTTACGGGACAACCTGCTCGGATGGAAACTGAATAATCCCTTCCGGCGATTCGGGTTAGATGGTCTGCCTTGCGGGTCACTATTTGATGCTGACCCAACTGTTGATAAATCGCCTTGTCACCAACAATCGAACAGGCAGCGACGGGCGAACTCGCGATGAGTCGCGTTACCGGAGATTGACCCACTGCCAGATCGTCTCTCGGCTTGACACCTAACACGCGCTGCCCTATGGTCTTGCGCAAGGAAAGTGGAAATCGCAAGCTCCTGCCTTCTCTCGAAGATTTCCGCTTTGGAGGGATCCCATGCCATTGAGCCTTACGACGTTATCTCTGGTGGATTCGCCGGTGACCCTGCAGGAAGGCCTGAAGATTCTGGAACGAGACGATCACCGCTGTCAGTACTGCGGGCTGGACGGCCGGGCCAGTTTCGAGAACGCCCTGGTGATGCGCGTAGATTTCGTTGTTCCGCGGGCTCGCAAAGGAAAGAAGGATCCGAGCAATCTGGTAGCCTGTTGCACGCCCTGTAACACCATCAAGGGCACGCGCGTTTACGCGAACTTCGATGAGGCCAAGGCCTACGTGCTCAAACAACGCGACGAGTTGCGCAAGAATTGGGAATCCAAGACCGCGCGGCCGCTCGCCAGGTCCGCAAAGGGATAGAACGGCAGCAATTCGGCCGCCGCTTGATGACCATGGAGCACGCACAGGAACTTCTCTCCGCTCATGCGCCTATCGGGTCGCCCGATCGTCGGTGGCCCTGGCGTTTCGCTATGTGGAGCGCGCTTTATTTGCCCGCCATTCCTTCGCCGAAATAAAGCGCATGCACGGGCAGAAACCTTTGCGGTCGCCCGGGGCCTGGCAGGAATACTTGAGTGCAGCGTGGCTGCCGGCACGGTGCCCGCACGTACACACCTCTCGTGCAAGTTCGGGCGAAGCTCCCGCTGGACGGCCTCGTACACCGATCAGCGGTTTTGCGTCTTGTAAATTTTTACTGGTCACTGTTCCTCGCTCATGTGTACCCTGGCGCCGTTCTCGCGCCCCGGGGATTTCGTTCCTCTTAGTTTCGCATCCGCACAGGCGAATGTTCAAGCACCATCGCCCTGGGGGAGGCTCAGATTTCCAGCGCTGCTTTTGAGAGGGATGAATCTATCCGCTAGTTTGCGCCTCTGTTGCTGGAACTACAACCCCGTCCAGCCAAGCGGTCGAATCCGCTAGGATGAGGCTGCCTCTTGAAAGCGCAGGCCATTACCTCATTACCTCGTCTCCTCTCACTTCCTGCATCGTCGATACTAGCTCGGGAATCTCGATGCGGATCACCGTTCCCTCTCCCGGGCGGCTCTGGATGTCCAAATGAAAATCCGTCCCGTAGAGCACGCGCAGCCGCTCGCGCACGTTGCTCAGCCCGATTCCCTCGACGTACACATGCGGCATCTTCTCTTCCGAGATGCCCACGCCATTGTCTTCAATCTCAATTCTCAGCCGTCCGTCGCGGCTCGTCGTTCTCAGCTCGATTTTTCCCCCTCCCAGCTTTGGCGCCAGCCCATGCTTCAGGCAATTCTCGACCATCGGCTGAAGCAGCATGCTGGGCACAAACGCTTCCAGTGCGGCGGCGTCAATGTGCTTCACGATGTCCAGACTATCTTTTCCGAATCGCGCCACCTCGATGTCCAGGTAGTCATCGATGAATTGCAACTCCTCACGCAGCGGCACAAACGTTTCATGCTTGCGCAGCAGCCGCCGCAGAATGTTGCTCAGCTTCAGCACAACGCCGCGGGCCGAATCCGGATCAAAGCGGATCAGCGCGGACACGGTATTCAGCGTGTTAAAGAGAAAATGAGGATTGATCTGGCTGGAGAGCGCATCCATGCGCGCTTTCAACAGCAGCTGCTGGTGCCGCTCCAGGTTCATCTCGATGCGCGTGTTGTTCCATATTTTGAGCGGCGACGCCACCGACATCAGCGTGGCAATGACCGTCAGCCCCAGCCACCAGTCCCAGTGCGCGTCAATCGCGAAGAGCCAATTCGGCTTGGTAGCCTCGACCAGCGCCACCCGTCCCAGCTCCAGGCCGATGCACGTCGTAAGCGGCGCCATCTCCCACGACAATTCCGCTTTGCGCAGCAGTTTGACCGTCGCTTTCGGAATATTCAGAAACGTGAATGGCCCGAAGTTCCAGAGATCTTCTTTGTTGGGAATCGCCTGCCGGATCAATCCGCCGAGCAGCCCCGCCGTTGATGCCGCGGGCATGGCCAGCCACTCGTGCGAGATCAGCGCCGGAATCGAGATGATCGCGCCGCCGATCGGCCCCACCACGCGCCCCCCGAGCAGCCCCATCAGAAAAGCGCCCTCCAGCGACAAGTCCGCAAATGCGTACGGAGGCCCGCCCACGAGCCGCAACGTCACCCCCACGATCAGCGCCGGCGTCATGAACAACATCAGCTTCAGTTTCTGGTCGGGATCGCGCTCCTCGGTGAAGAGCACGCGCCGAAACGCGTTCCACCGCGCCAGCAACGCGGCAATGGACGACGCCACCCCCACCTTCAGCAGCAGGGTGAAAAGCAGGTCGCCGACGGATGTCGCTGTATCCATTTTTGGCTGCGCGTCTCAAGCTAACGCTAGCCAATCCGCCGCTCGATGTAAAGCCAGGAGCACTGGCCGTGGCCGGTGCATCTAATGTGCGGTCCGGAAATCAATAGTTGGCAGCGCGAACGAAAAACGGTGCGAAACAGGGTCCCTGCTATACTTCTCGTTTCCCAATGAACGCAAAATCACATCAGGGCAAGAAATCGAATCGAAAAGTCGCCGGCGTGCAGATGATCGCACATGCCGTGCTTCCAACGCGTTACGGACGCTTCACCATTTATGGATTCAAGGGCCGCGGCCCGCAAGAAGAAGCCGTCGCGCTGGTTCGCGGCAAACTCAACGGAAAAATCGCTCCACTGGTACGCGTGCACTCGCAGTGCCTGACGGGCGACGTTCTCGCTTCGCTTCGTTGCGACTGCCGCGCGCAGCTTGAATTGTCTCTGAAAAACATCGGCCAGGCATCCTCGGGAATTCTGCTCTATCTGCCGCAGGAAGGCCGCGGCATCGGCCTGATGAACAAACTGCGGGCCTACGAACTGCAGGACGGCGGCATGGACACGGTGGAGGCAAATGAGACGCTGGGCTTCGCCGCCGATGCGCGCGATTACGAATTTTCCGCGCAAATTCTGAAAATGCTCAGCGCAACGAAAATTCGTTTGCTTTCCAACAATCCGGAAAAAGTTCGCCAGCTTGAAAGCGCTGGTATTCGCGTCGTCGAGCGCGTGCCATGCCAGCCGCGCATTTCAAAAATTTCTCGCGCCTACCTCAAGACGAAAAAGCGCAAAATGGGGCACCTGCTGGAAGGAGTCTGAATCCGGGAGATAAGTTTCTAACCGCCGCCGACAAATTGCACGATCTCGTAGCGGTCTCCGGCCTCGATTCTCGTTTCAGTCCATTTCGGCCGTGGCAAGATTTCCAGGTTGCGTTCGATGGCCACGCGTCCCACATCCATTCCCAACTCGCGAAGCAAGTCTGTCACGGTGGCTCCGGGCTTCGCCGCGCGCTTTTCTCCATTGACGGCAATTGAAATTGTTGTCTGCATCCGTTATCCGTTAACTCGCCGAAGGCACGCGCGGCTTGGTGCGCAACTGAAAACGCAAATGCCCCCGGGCATTTCCATGCAACGCTTCGATGAGCAGCGCCGGGTCGGCACCCGACAGCCGGGGCATATCGAATTCGAACTGGGCATGTCCGAATGGTCCGGTTTCCGAAGCATACTCTGAAATTTCCGCCGCGCCATCCACGCGCGCGGTAACTCTAGCACCTTCGACAGCCTGGTTGGTCTGGTTTCGAACGGCGACCTGCAGCAAGGCGCGTTTGCCGGAGAGCCAGGTCTTGGCATTGATCAATTCCAGGAAGAGAACCTTGTGGGCTGCCGCGGAATCCGGCGCCGCTGCCCGCGCAGAATCCTTTTCGTCTTGTGGCAGCGCGAGATGGAGCGCGCCCGTTCGAAGCTCCTCGATGACGGTACGATGCTGCTCATCGAGACGTTGTTTCAGCGCTTGTTCACTGTCCGCGTTCAGCGGAAGCAGGTCGAAGTAATTATTCGTTCGCCGGTGCAGTACGCGTCCACGGAAATATACGGTGGTATCGATGAGCGCGTTGGTGGAGCCGCGATCTTCCGTTTGGATGTGGTAGGTCGTATCGCCTGCTTGCACGTTCGAATTGTGACCGAAGAGCATTCGTCTATTCGCCCTGACCTGCGCGCGGGAATAAACTCGCTTCGCAGGAAGCTTTCGGCCGCATTTGACCGACTGGCTGCTGAATCGTTATTATAGCAAGTCGCCCATGAGTGGTTCTGGCTTACATACTTACGCTCCGCTTCTCTTACACCTGCTGATCGCCGCGGCGCTTGCCGGTGCGATGACGGCTGTTTCCGTTCTGGTAGGGTGGCGGCGACCGAGCCGGGCCAAGCAGCAGCCCTAC
>WNGC01000162.1_pt1 | contig 35060 bp, 35 predicted proteins | sample 5400051 | NCBI WGS metagenome assembly WNGC01 (sample SAMN13153368, study PRJNA577476) | soil metagenome | isolation source: 20 cm soil or saprolite under grassland replicate 2 | place: USA:California | collected 2016-06-15
GCGCCGTGCAGCACGAGGGCGGCCGCCATGTTCCAGTACGTCGTCACCATGCGATACGGCGCGCTGGTCTTGCCGCGATATACCGTGAGGATCTCCTCGGCGCTCGACGGGGTGAACTGCTCGCGAAACCAGGCGCGCGACTTCCGCATGACGGGCTCGCGGCGCAGGTCGTACAGCTTGAGCAGCAGGTCGGCACTCTCGTACTTGGTGGTCACAGGCGGCTCCGTGATAGCGGTTGTTCGGAAGCTACGCGGACTGTTTCCCGGCGGCGACCCAGGCCCGCCACGTGTCCTCGGCCGGGCCGACGGTGAGCTGCTGTTGGTGGCGGACCAGGGGCATGCGGAGCAGCAGCGGCTCCAGCGTCAGCTTCTCGAGCCAGCGGTCTTCCGACAACAGCGCCGTCCCGAGGCCCAGCTCGGCGAACCGCTTGGCGTCGCGGTCGATCAGGGCGCGGACCCCGAACTTCTGGGCGAAGCGGCGCAGCTCGCCCGGCGAGGCGGCGCGCTCGTTCAGATCGACGAAATGGGTCTTGACCCGGCGCTCGGCGAAGAAGCGCAGCGCGGCGCGGGTGTCGGCGCTCTTACGGACACCGAAGATCTGCACTTCCATCGTCTAGCTGCCGGTCGAGAAGCGCACGGCGCCCAGCTCCACCAGCCCCTGCAGCGTCGCCTCGAGGGTCCCCACCGGGAGTCCGGCGCCCGCGGCGAGCTGCTCGAGGGTGCGCTTCCCGTCCGCGAGCCGAACCACGGCGGCTATGCCGGCATCGCTGCGCGCCACGGCCACGCGCCCGTGCGGCGATCGCGCCACGAGCAGCTGGGTGGGCTGCTCGGGCGCGCGCGGCAGCTCGGTCCAGGGCTCGAGCAGCCTGGGCAGCACCGCGGGGAGATCGTATTCCAGATCCAGGAGTAGCGTCCCCTCCACTGTCTGCACGGGCTCGCCGGTCCCGTTTCCCGTTTCCCCTTTCCCGGTGTCTCGCCACACGCGGGGGCCCGCTTCGACGAGCATCATCGCTGTTTCGTACCGCAGCAGATCCGCGAGGTATGGAATCGGGGCGCGCGCCGCGGCGACGTGGGCCACGACCAGCCGGGCGACCGCCTGCGCCGTCTCCCGGCTGCCGAGCACCACGCTCGGGAGGAGGAGATCGAACCCGTCTCCTTTGAGGACGGCCTCCGGCGGCCGTCCGGTGACCCGCGCCAGCGAGCGGGAGTACTTGAAGAATTGGACGATGCGCTCGTAATAGAAGTGGCGCGCCAGGAAGCGCGCATAGCGCTCCACGCGGTCAGGATCGGCCAGGTGAAACGCCTGCCACGCCGGCGACGCGCGGTAGGGGGCGTCCGCGAGGGCGCGGATCACCCGGTCCTGCACGGCGCGGTCGCCGGTCGCCCGCGTCACCGCGTGGCGACGGGGCCGCACGGGCGCAAGCGCACCACGGCCGTCCGGCCATCGGACACGATCTTCTGACCCGAGACATTGCGCGCCGCGGTGACGGCGCCGGGGAGGCTGAGGTAGTCTACCAGATCGCCGCAGCCACCCGCCTCGAGGTCGCGCACGATACGGTCGCGCTCGCGGTCGATGTGGGGATCGATGCGGTGCGTCGCCTGCGGCTCCCAGGGCTTGAAAATCACGCCCACGTCCTTGTTCGCGGCACCGATCCAGACGAGCGACAGGCTGTCGAGCAGCCAGATCCGGATGTGATGACGGATCCGTACGTTGGGTCCCGGCAGCTCGTACGCCAGGTCCTGCGGGCGACCCGCGAAGTATTGCGTGCTCACGGGCGCACTCATGGCCGGCCGGCTCGCGATGGCCGCCGTGAACTCCTTGGTGAGGGCGACCAGGGACGGCTTCTGCGCACGCACCCAGCCCGCGCCCGCGAACGCGCTGTCGATCTCCGTCGCCGTGCCCAGCAGCAGCACGTTGAAAGGATCGCCCAGGGTGGTCCCCGCGCGGTTTTCAGTGCGCGGCACGAAGGTGGGCAGCGAAGGCAGCTCGACCAGCTCGCGGCGCTGGGTGACGGGATCGCACAAGGCATCCTGCGGCACGACGACGGACTCCGTCAACCGGATACCGCCCACTTCGCCCGCGAGGATGCGCACCGGCGGTCCCCGATGGACCAGCGAATAGCCGCCGAGGAGGGCCACCGGGATGGCGGCGAGGTCGGCCACCGCCGCCACGCCCGCGGGCACCAGTTTTTTCCCGACGCCCACGACCGACGTCTTGCCGCTCGACACCAGTCCGGAATCGCTGAGCGCGTTGGGCTTGGCGTACTCGAGGGTGTCGAGCACCCCGCTCATCGGGACCCAGCGCCCGGGGCGCACCTCGAGGGAGTCGAAGACGAGCCCCAGCTTGCCGTGGCGGCCGAAGCGCCCGCCCCCCTTCGATACGACCACGCGTCCCTTGGCACGCAGATAGGGAGGGACCACGACGCACGAGTCCCGGGCCAATGCGCCCATCGTTTGCACCAGCACCGGGGTCCCGACGGTATCCCGCCCGCTGGTGATCGGCTCGAGAAAGCGGATTGGGATGTGGGTGCCGGCGGCGATGAGCACGTCGCCGCCCGCGAGCGCCAGCAGCAGCGCGACGGCCGCCTTCACACGGCCTTCCGGATCCGCTCGACGCTCCGGAACAGCGCTTCCGGTGTGAGCGACGGCGAGAACGCGTCGAAGGTCACGGCGCGGGCCCGCGGGCAGCGGCGCACGGCGTGCGCCAAGAAGTCGAGCATGGCATCGGACGGCTCCGCCGGCGCGATCCAGGGCCCGCGCAGATCGCGGTCGTCTTCGACGCCGGCGACGTGCAGCTCCACCACGTGCTCGAGCGGAAATTCGGCGAGCCAGGCCTCCGGCTTCAAGTCGTGATAGTGAGCCTCGAGCCACACGTGCGGCAGGTCGAGCAGGAAGCCCGCACCTGTCGCGTCGAAAAACCGCCGCAGCCAGAGCGGCTCCGGCAACTGGCTCGCCGCCACGTCGAAGAAGCCGGGAATGTTCTCCATGACGAGCGGCTGGTCCAATCGGGCCTTGAGCGCGGTCGCGTTACGGACGAAGCGGTCCAGGAACTCCTCGGTGTAGAGCGGCGGGAAGACATAGTTGAGATTGTAGGCGCCGTCCACGGTGTGCAGGCACTGGAAGTGCTCGGCCACCCAGGGCGAGTCGTACAGCTCGGCCAGCGCCCGCGCCCGCGTGATCGACCGCTCGTCGAGCGGCTCGGAGAGCTGGCCCAGATAGTCGTGGAGCAGCAGCGTGTACCGCTCGCGAATCGCCGGCCACCACGGGTCCGTCGCCGCCGGCGGATCCGCCATGGCCAGATGGTCGATCCCCTCCGCCTGGGCCAGCTGCGCGCCCAGATGAGGATTATAGAACGCGCCGACCATCACCTGCGTCATGCCCGGTTCGTCATCCGTTGTCCGTTCCTAGTAACCCCTGCTCGGCGAGTTGGTCACACAAGACCTTGACCTGTGCCGCGATCATGGGAGGCCCGCCCCGGTCCGTCCACTCGGCCGCGATCGCTTCGTAGGTGTTGGAGCCGTCCAGGCGCTCTACGACGTGGCGCTCGCGCACGCCCCAGTCCGCAGCGAGCGCGCGGGCGCGCGCGCCGGCGCGCACCGGGCGGAACGTGTCGCTCACCACGACGTCGACGGCGGCCACCTCGTCCGGTGTGAGCGCGAGCTCGGCCGCCCCGAGGTTCTCGTCCACCTGCGCCGCGCTGCGCGCCCCCGCGAGGACGATCGAGACCCCCGGGCGTTGCAATACCCACGCCAGGGCCAGGGCGCCGAGCGCGGCGCCGCGGCGGTGGGCCAGGGGCTCCAACCGCTCGATCGCGGCGCGGCGCCGGGTGAATTCCCGTCCCTTGAACCAGTAGATGCCGCTGCGGTGATCGCTCGCGGGAAACTGCGGCGGTGTGGAGTACTTCCCGGTCAACAGCCCGGCGGCGAGCGGCCGATAGGCGAGGAAGGCCAGCCCGCGCTCGCGGCACAGCGGGAGATCGCGCTGCTCCACGTCGCGGTCGAACACGTTGTACGGTCCCTGGTAGGCGGCGAGCGGCACGAGCTCGAGCGCGCGCGCGAGCTGGAGGTGGGTGGCATTGCACAACCCGATCGCGAGCGCCTTGCCCTCGCCCTGGAGCCGGTACAGGTCGTCGAGCCGCCATTCCCAGCGGTCGGTCGCCTCGTGCAGCTGCACCAGGTCGACGTAGTCGGTTTGCAGGCGGCGCAGCGAGGCTTCGAGCGAGGCGCGGGGCTCATCGCGCGGTCCGACCTTGGTGGCGATGGCGACCCGCTCGCGGTGCGGCCGCAGTACTCGTCCGAGCAGCGTCTCGGAGGCGCCGTCGCCGTAGACCGGCGCCGTGTCGAAGAAGGTCACGCCCCGCTCGACGGCTCGCGCCACGGCGGCGACCCGGTCGGGCTCGGCCGCGGCGGCGCCCCAGGCCGCCCCCCCGATCGCCCAGGCCCCGAACCCGAGGCGCGGCTCGGAGGTCCAGAAACGCGGAGGGGGCCCGACGTCAGGCCGGGCCCCCGGGTGCATCAGCGCCGCTCCCCTAAGAGTGGCAGGTGGGTACCAGCTCCGCCGTCTCGACGATCTCGGGACGATGACAGCTGGGCACCAGTTCCTGCGTTTCGACGATCTGCATCGCTTCCTCCTTGGATAGGCCTGCAAGACGGCAAGTCGATGAATCCTACGGGTTGCCGTCACACCCGTCAACCGGTAACTCTCAACGCTTCATGGTCTCGATTCGGGCGGTGCTGACGGAGAACGCTCTCGCGGACGAATTCGTTTCCGCCTTTCACGCCAGGCGGCTGCCGGAGAAGTTCTTCTACTGGTTCCCGTTGTCGGTACGCGCCTGGCTGGCCCTGTGTTCCGACGGCGCGTACCGCAACTTCGTGCGCTCGCGCTCGTTGATCGCGCGCTCCCGGGCGGAGCTCGCACGCCTGTTTCCGGTCGCCCCGCTCGAGGTCGTCAGCCTCGGTGCGGGCCAGGGGGACAAGGACCTGCTGCTGCTCGAGGCACTGCGGGAGCGCGGCACGCGCGTCTCGTACATGCCCGTGGATACGAGCCAGGCGCTGCTGGAAATGGCGTGCGCCGGTGCGCTCGCCGCGGGGTTTCCCGCGCAGGGGGTCAAGGCCGACTTCACCAACCCGACTCAGTTGCAGGCGCTCGCGGCGGAACCCGAGGCGCCGCCGCGCCTCCTCTTGCTGATCGGAAACACGCTCGGGGCGTTCGATCCTATCGCGGAGGCACGCGACCTGGCGCGGCTGCTGCGACCGGGCGACGCGCTCCTGGTGGACGGCGAGGTGTACGCCGGGGACGCGACTGTGGCCGGCTACGACAATCCGCTGAACCGTCGGTTCGCCTGGGCGCCGCTCAATGCCGTCGGCATCCGCGACTCGGACGGCGAGCTGGTGTTCGAAGCGGCCGACGATCCGCGTCTCCCCGGGCTGCATCTGATCCCGAAGCATTTCCGGGCGGGTCGGGACGTGGAGGCCCTGCTCGGCGGCGAGGCCCTGCGCCTGGCGCGGGGCGAACGGCTCGCCATGAACCACTCGTACAAGTATGCTGCGGACACCTTCCTGCGGATTCTCTCCGACGCGGGCCTCACCGTGCGTTGGCAGGCAACGAGCGACGACCAGCGGTTCCTCATGGCGCTCGCCTCCCGCGCGTGACGAAGCCCCTCGAGGTCCAGGGGCTCGGCTTTCAGCTGCCGGGACGAGGGACGAGGGACGAGGGAAGCGGGCGGCTCCTGGTGCAGGACGTCTCCTTCAGCGTGGGCGCCGGGGAAACGCTGGTGCTGTTGGGCCGCAGCGGCTCCGGCAAGACCACCACCCTGAAGCTCATCAATCGGCTGCTCGAGCCGACCGCCGGCGAGGTACGCATCGCCGGCGCGCCCGCCCACGCCGTGCCGCCGACCCGGTTGCGACGCCGCATCGGGTACGTCATTCAGGAGGTGGGGCTGTTTCCGCACTTCACGGTGGCGCGGAACGTGGGGCTCGTGCCGCGGCTCGAAGGGTGGGAGACGCCGCGCATCGCGGCGCGGGTGCGGGAGCTCCTGGCGGTCGTGGGTCTCGATCCGGATACCTACGCCGCCCGCCATCCGCACCAGCTCTCGGGCGGCCAACGCCAGCGCGTGGGTGTGGCGCGGGCCCTCGCCGCGGACCCGCCGCTGCTGCTCCTGGACGAGCCGTTCGGCGCCCTCGACCCGATCACGCGCGTGGAGCTGCAGCGCGAATTCCGGGCCCTGAAGCAGCGCCTCGGTCAGGCGATGGTGTTCGTCACGCACGACGTGCGCGAAGGGCTGATGCTCGGGACGCGCATCGGCCTCATGCAACAGGGCAGACTCGTCTTTCTCGGGACACCGCAAGAGTTCCGCGAGAGCGAGCATCCGGAGTGCAAGAAGTTCATGGAGGCCGCATGAGCCTCTGGGGTTTCTACTCCCGCAACGCCGGGGAAGTCCTGGGACTCGTGGGACAACATCTGTCGCTGGTCGCGAGCTCGACGGTCATCGCCATCGTGGTGGGCGTCCCGGGCGGGATCCTGCTTACGCGACGGCCCGTGTGGCGCGCGCCGGTACTGGGACTCGCCAACCTGTTCCAGACTATTCCCAGCCTGGCCCTGTTCGGGTTTCTCATTCCGCTTCCCTTCATCGGCGGAATCGGGGCGACGACGGCGATCGTGGCGCTGGTCGTGTACGCGCTGCTCCCGATCGTCCGGAACACGTATGCGGGCATCGCCGGCGTGGACCCCGCGGTGCGCGAGGCCGGGCGGGGCATGGGTATGACGGACTGGCAGCTCCTCACACAGGTCGAGCTGCCGCTGGGTTTGGGCGTGATCCTGGCGGGCGTGCGCGTCGCTACCGTGGTGAGCGTGGGGACGGCGACGATCGCGGCCGCCATCGGCGCCGGCGGCCTCGGCGTGTACATCTTCCGCGGCGTGGCGGTGGTGGACGACACGCTCATCCTGGCCGGGGCGCTGCCGGCGGCCCTCATGGCGCTCGCGGCGGACGCGCTGTTCGGCCTCGCGGAGCGGCGGTTCGCGTGGCGCGCGAAATGAGGCGCCGGTGGTCCCTCGGCCTGGTCGCCCTGGTGCTGACAGGCTGTGCTCGTCGCGAGCGGATCGTCGTCGGCTCCAAGAACTTCACCGAGTCCGACCTGTTGGGCGAGATCGTGGCGCAGCAGATCGAGCGGCGCACCGGGCTCGCGGTGGCACGCCGCTTCCACCTCGGCGGCACGTTCGTCTGCCACCAGGCCATCACCGCTGGCCAGATCGATCTCTACGTGGAGTACACCGGGACCGCGTACACCGCCGTCCTGAAGCACGCACCGGTGGCCGATCGCGACAGCGTCTATCACACCGTTGCTCGCGACTACGCACAACGGTTCGGGCTCGCGTGGGTCAAGCCATTCGGCTTCAACAACACGTTCGCGATCACGGTGCGGCGCCGCGACGCCACACGCGACGGCCTCAGGCGCATCTCCGACCTGGCGCGCGTGGCCCCCCGCTGGAGGGCGGGATTCGGCTACGAGTTTCTCGAGCGAGCCGACGGCTTTCGAGGCCTCGCGGCCGTGTACGGTCTTCGGTTCGCGTCCCCACCCACCGCCATGGATCTGGGACTGACCTATCGCGCGTTAGCGGAGGGCAAGGTGGACGTGATCGCCGGAAACTCGACCGACGGCCAGATCCAGGCGCTGGACCTCCTGGTGCTGGAAGACGACCGCCACTACTTCCCGCCATATGAAGCCGCTCCGGTGATCCGGCTGACAACGGTCTCACGACACCCGGAGGTCGCCGCGGCGCTCGCTCAGCTCGCCGGCCGCATCTCGGATGCCGAGATGCGGCGGCTCAACGCGCTCGCGGACGTGGAGCATCGGGACATCGCCACCGTCGCGCGCGACTGGCTGCGCAGCAACCTGCCGTGAAGGCGCGGTTGCAGCTGGTGCTCGCCGCGCTCTGCTTTTCGACGGCGGGCGCCGCCATCAAGTGGTGCGCGTTCGGCGCCCCGCAGATCGCGGCCGTTCGCGCCCTGGTGGCGATGCTGGCGATCCTCGTGATGATCCCCGAGTCTCGCCGGCGGTGGACCTGGCGCGTCGGGCTCGTCGGCGTCGGCTACGCCGCTGCGGGTCTGCTGTTCGTGTTCGCGAACAAGCTGACGACGGCCGCCAGTACGGTGTTCCTCCAGGCGACGAACCCACTGTTCGTGGTCGCGCTGGCGCCATGGCTCCTGAAGGAGCGCGTGCACGCGGCTGATCTGGCGTTCATGAGCGTGCTGGCGGTGGGCCTGGGCCTGCTGTTCGTGGGCGGACAGCGGCACTTCGCCACGGCGCCCGACCCCGTCGTCGGCAACGTGCTCGCGGCGGGGAGCGCCGTGGCGTGGGCGTTCACGGTCACGGGGTACCGATGGCTCGCCCGCCAAAGGAGCGAGTACGGCGCCGGCCATGGCTCCGTCGCTGCCGCCGCGGCGTGCGGCAATCTGATCGTCTTTCTGGTCTGCCTGCCTGGCGCGTTGCCCTTCGCGGCGGGGCGCCCCGCCGACTGGCTGATCGTCATCTACCTCGGCGTGTTCCAGCTGGGGCTCGCCTATGTGTTCCTGTCGCGCGCCATCACGCGCGTACCTGCCCTCGAGGCCTCGCTGTTCCTGCTGGTCGAGCCGGTGCTGAGTCCGGTGTGGGCGTGGCTCGCGCACGGCGAGACGCCCGGCCCGCTGGCCGCGATCGGGGGCGCGGTGATCCTGACCGCGACGGCGCTCAAATCGTGGCGCGACACCGCGGTCGTGGCCGCGTGAGCGACCGGATCATCCGCACCTACTTCGCCATCACGGGGCTGTTCAACCTGGCGATGTCGCTCATCTGGGGGATCGACACGCTGTTCAAGATGGGCGCCGGGCTCGACATCCAGCAGGTGCTCTTGACCAACGCCGCGTTCACGCTCGGCTCGATGGTGTTCGAGATCCCGACGGGCGTGGTAGCCGACACCGTGGGACGGCGTGTGTCGCTGCTGTTGTGTCTCGTCACCCTATTCACGACGACCCTGTTGTACGTCGCCTGCGCCTGGCGCGGGTGGGGCTTCGCGGCGTTCCTGTGGATCTCGGTACTGCTCGGGCTGGGATACACGTTCTACACCGGCGCGGTGGACGCCTGGCTGGTGGACGCGCTCAAAGCCACGGGGTACGCGAAGCCACTGGATCCCGTGTTCGCCCGCGGCCAGATGTACTTCGGGGCCGCGATGCTGGTCGGGACGATCGGCGGCGGCCTACTGGGCAACATCCATCTCTATGTCCCGTACCTGGTGCGCGCCACCCTCGTCGTGCCGCTGTTTCTGCTGGCGTGGTTTCGCATGCCGGAGTTGGGATTTGAGCCCCGCGCCCTGCAGCCGCGCCGCGTGCCCGCGGAGCTGCGGCGCGTATTCGTCGAGGGCCTGCGCTACGGGCTCAGCCATTCGGTCGTCCGGCCCGTGATGCTGGCATCGCTCGTGTCCATGAGCTTCATGATCTTCGGATTCTACAGCTGGCAGCGCTACTTCCTCGATCTGCTGGGGCACGACGCCGTGTGGGTGGACGGGGTGATCAGCGCGCTGGTCGGGCTGAGCCTCATCGTGGGCAACACGCTCGTCGCGCCGCTGTCGCGCGTCGTGCGGACGCGCACCGGAGTGCTCATGGTCTCGACGGGGGCGCAGGCGGTGCTGGCGGTGGCCTGTGGTCTGCTCACGAACTTTTTCGCGGTCGTGGCGCTGTACCTGCTGTACGGGGTGGCGATCGGCCTGGCGCTTCCCGTGAAGCAGGCGTATCTGAATGCGCACATCCCCTCGGCGCAGCGGGCGACGATCATCTCGCTCGACTCGATGTTCGCGAACGGCGGCGGCGTGCTGGGGCAGACGGCGTGGGGCTGGGTCGCGCGGACGCGATCGATCGGCACGGCATGGGCGTGGAGCGGGGTGACACTACTGCTCGGCATCCCGCTCTATTGGCTCGCCCGGCGGCGAGACCGGCATTGGGACACGATAAACTAGACGCACAGACGCACAGGGGAGAACAGCTCGAGTGAGCAGGTAGTCCCACGCACTCCCCACTATTCTCCTCTGCGCGTCTGCTGCGTCTGTGCGTCTAGCCTGTCGCGTCTGTGCGTCTAGTAGGGTCTATCCTCAGTTACGGCGTGCTGTCTTTCTTCTGATCCTGGCGAACGTCCTTCCGATCCTGCCGCACATCCCGCCGATCCCGGCGCGCGTCGCGCACGTCGTGGCGCCGATCGCGGGCGTCCTGCCGCAGGTCGCGCGCGTCGCGCCGCGCGTCCGTGGTATCGCCCTGCTTCAGGTCCTGCCGCACGTCCCGGCGATCCTGCCGGATGTCCCTGGTGTCGTGGCGGATGTCCTTGCGGTCGCCGCGTAGCTCGCGGCGGTCGCGGCGGACTTCCTTGTGCCCTTGCTTCACCGCGCTCGAGTCCTGGGCGGAGAGCACTCGAGGGGCGCTCACGGCGAGCGCCAGCACGGCGAAGACGGCGAAGAGACGTCGCATACAGGTGGTCCCGGTTAAGGTCGCAGATAAGACCCGGGCATCGGGCCACGCGTTAACAACGTGACGCCGATCACACGACGACGTCCTATGGCTGCGTGAACTTAGGCAGCTGGCCGCGGTGACGCTTCAAGAACTCCTCGTAAATGTGGCTATCCGTGTAATCCCGAATTTCCCCGATCCGATCTCCCCGGAACCAGAGGATGCAGCATGTCCGCTGGTCCATCACGTCCTTGGGGTGGGACTTCAACCACGAGCGCTCGCGGATCTCGACGATCACCCGCTCCTCTGCGTCGTACCAGTCGCGCCACACGTCCTCGTATCCCCAATCGGCGGCGCCCAGTCCCGGCTCGCGGTTCCAGAGGGCATCGAGCACCGCCTCGCGGCCGCGCCATTCGCCGCCGATCCGGGGAGCCCCGGCCACCCAATACACGACGTCATCCGTGAAGTAGCTCCCCGTTTCCGCCCGGTTCCCTGCGAACAGCGCCTTCTCGTACGCTTTCGCCACGTCTAGGCGATGGCTCATAGGGCCATCTCCTGGATCTCTTCAGGCTCCGGCAGGGTGCTCGCCTTCCGTCCCGCCCGCTCCATCGGCTTGTCCAGCTCCGCCTTGTGGCGGTCGATGACAGTCCAGAAGTCGACGGCGCGGTCGAGCAGCTCGACGGCGGCTTCCCTGAGCGTGTCGCTCATCTTCACCTGTCGCACGTTGTTCTGCATGTCCTCCGCGTCCCAGCCGCGCGAGTGCGCGATGAACGGGAACGGCGGGAACACGAAGCCGAGCTCGGCCCAGAAGGTGAACATCGCGCCCGCCACGGCCTGGATGTTGTCCTGGCCGCCGGTGATGATGAACGCCGCGACTTTGTTCTTGATCAACACCTGGTTGCGGATGGTCACCTGGTTCTGCACGCAGTTCAGCCGCTCGATCATCTTGTAGTACAGCGACGAGGCGTTGCCCCAGCGGATGGGCGTGCCGATCAACACGACGTCCGCCCAATGCACCAGTCCCTCGTACACGGCGGTGAGCTGGTCCTCCGGATCGCGCTCGGTGATGGCGCAGGGCCAGGTGCAGGCGTGGGCGGCCTTGGAGTAGTTGCCCTCGCAGTGCCGGAATTTGAGATCGCGCAGCTTGATGTACTGGGTGTCCGCTCCCCGGCGCTTGGCCTGGTCGAGCGCGTGCTCGAGCAGGGCGTCGGACGTCGAGTAGCGCGGATTGACCTCGTCCATCGCGGTGGTGGAGATGACGAGCACCCGCGGCGGCGCGCCCGCGGGCTTGGCGTGCTGCTCGAGCAGGTGGGACGGCTTGTGCTTGACGAGCTTGCGGGGCATGACGGGCGGGGTCTGCACGTACACCCCGTCGGGGCGCGCTTCGATCGCGAAGACCGGGACCTGCTCTTCATCGTACCCTTCGGGCCCCTTGCCCGTGATGACGCTGTACTCCCAGGCGTGCCAGGGACACATCACGAACTCGCCGCGCAGGCGGCCTTCGGCAAGCGGGCCGCCCTTGTGGTTGCAGCTGTTGCCGATCGCGCGGAACCGGCCGTCGTGGAAAAACAGCGCGACCGACCAGCGGTCGAGCTTGACGGACAAGGGGGCGCGCGAACTCAGCTCGGCCGCGTCGCCGAGACGGTGCCAGGTTGCCATGAGACGCTTTCCGTTGGAGGCCGTGTAGATTCTAGCCCTTATGCCAGCGACCCGCTCGCGCCTCGGCGTCATCTTCGTGACGGTGGTGATCGACCTGATCGGCTTCGGGATCATCCTGCCGATTCTGCCGGTCTATGCCCAGCGCTTCGGAGCCCAGGGGATCGGGTACGGGGCGCTGGTGTTCGTGTTCTCGGCGATGCAGTTCGTCGCGACGGCGCTGCTCGGCCGACTGTCGGATCGGATCGGCCGGCGGCCGATTCTGCTCACGACGATGTTGTTCAACGCGGCGGGCTACGTGTTGTTCGCCTTCGCGCCGTCGTACACGGCGTTGTTCCTCGCCCGGGTGATCTCCGGCTTCGCGAGCGGCAACATCTCCGCGGCCCAGGCATACGTGGCCGACATCACGCCCCCCGCGGAGCGCGCCCGTGGCATGGGGATCCTCGGCGCCGCGTTCGGGATCGGGTTCGTGCTGGGGCCGATGATCGGCGGGCTCGCGGATCATTACTTCGGGCACCTCGCTCCCGGACTCATCGCCGCCGGGCTGTCGCTGATCAACTTCATCTCGGCGGGCGTGATTCTGCGCGAGTCCCTCGCGGAGCAGCACCGCACCGCGCGGCCGCTGTTCGACTTCGGCCACATGGCGGAGGCGCTCAAGCGTCCGCAGCTGCGGCCCCTGATGTTGGTGTGGCTCATCGCGCCGTTCGCGTTCGCGGGCTACACCGTCGCGCTGCCGCTGCACGCGACGAAGGCGCTGGGCTGGGGCGCGAAGGAGCTGGGCTGGCTGTTCGTCGTGATCGGCGTGATCGCCGCCGCGGTACAGGGATTCTTGTTCGGCCGGCTGGAACGGCCCATCGGGGCGCGCCGGCTGCTCGTGGTCGGTCTATTCGGGATGGGAGTGAGCATCGCCGTGGTCCCGTTCGTGACCAGCAGTCTCTGGATCTACGGCTGGACCGTGCCGTTGGCGTTCGCCAACAGCCTGTTCGCACCGGCGGCCTCGGGGCTGGTGTCCGTCTATGCGGACCCGACAGAGCAGGGGACGATCCTCGGCGCCGCCCAGGCGTTCGCGGCCCTGGGCCGGAGTCTCGGGCCCCTCGGCGCGGGCTGGGCGTACGACGGGCTCGGCGCGCGCAGCGCCTTCGTGCTGGCCGGCGCGGTCATGCTGGTCGGGGGTCTGGTGAGTCTGGAGCTGGAGGCGACGACCCCGTACGCGCGGGAGCACGCGCCCGTCTCGCCGTCCGTCTAGCCGTCCCGCGCTCGCGGGGTTCATATTCCCGTACCCCCTGCCGGAGTAGCGTGCGCCTATGCGCGTGTACAAGACGCCGGAGATCCGCAACGTCGCGGTCGTCGGCCACGGCGCGAGCGGTAAGACCTCCCTCGTCGATGCCCTCGCGTTCGTGGCCGGTACCAGCAAGCGTCACGGGTCCGTGAAAGACGGAACCGCCCTCACCGATTACACCGCCGACGAAATCGAGCGCAAATACTCGATCAACCTCGCGCTCGCCGTGGCCGAGTGGCTCGACACCAAGCTCAACTTCATCGACACGCCGGGGTACCTCGATTTCACCGGCGAGGCGCTGGCGGGCGTGCACGCCGCCGACGGCGCGGTGGTGGTGCTCTCCGCCACCGGCGGCGTGGAAGTGGGCACCGAGAAGGTGTGGGACTACTGCGAAGCGCGCGGCATCCCGCGGCTGTTCTTCGTCTCCCTGATGGACAAGGAGCACGCCGACTTCGAGCGCGTATATGCGCAGGTCAAGGAGCGGCTCACGCCGAAGGTGATCCCGGTGGAGATTCCCGTGGGCGAAGGCCCGGCCTTCCATGGGATCATCAATCTCTTCTCCAAGAAGTGCCACATGTACAAGAAGGGGACGAAAGTGGGCGAGTACGAGGAAGTGGACGTGCCGCCCGAGTACCAGGCCCGGTTCGAGCGCTACTCCAAGGAGCTGATCGAGCGCATCGCCGAGACGGACGACACCTTGCTGGAGCGCTACCTCGGGGGCGAGGAGATCGGGCGCGACGAGGCGATCGCGGCGATGAAGGCCGGCATGGCGAAGGGGGAGCTGTTCCCGCTGTTCTGCGGCGCCGCCGAGCTGACGTACGGGATGCGGGCGCTGCTGGCGAAGCTGGTGGAGCTGTTCCCCGCCCCGCTCGAGCGGCCGCCGGTCGAGGCGCAGAAGTGGGGGAGCGCCGAGCGCGTGACCCTCAAGGCCGAGGACACGGGCGACTTCGTCGCACAAGTGTTCAAGACGATCTCCGAGCCGCACGTGGGCGACGTGACGTTCTTCCGCGTGTATTCCGGGACGGTGCGGAACGGCCAGGACGTGTACAACGCCCCCCGCGAGGCGGTCGAAAAGCTCAACCACTTGTGCGTCACGGAAGGCAAGGAACGGATCGAGATCGCGGAACTGCACGCGGGCGACATCGGCGCGGTCGCGAAGCTGCGGGACACGCACACCAACGACACGCTGTCCACCAGGGACCACGCGATCGTGCTGCCCAAGATCCCGTTCCCGGAGCCGGTGATCACCGAGGCGATCGACGTGAAGCAGCGCGGGGAGGAGGAGAAGCTCTCGAACGGCCTGCACAAGCTCCACGAGGAGGACCCCACGTTCCAGCACGAGTACTCGGGCGAGCTCGGGCAAACTCTGATCCGCGGATTGGGGGAGCGGCACCTCGAGATCATCGTGGGGCGGCTGGCGCGCAAGTTCGGCGTGCACGCGCTGATCGGGCGTCCGAAGATCGCGTACCGCGAGACGTTCCGCGCCCGGGCGGAAGGCCAGGGGAAGCACAAGAAACAGACCGGTGGGCGTGGCCAGTACGGCGACTGCTGGATCCGCATCGCCCCGCTGCCGCGCGGGTCGGGATTCCAGTTCATGGACGAGATCGTGGGCGGGGTGATTCCGCGCCAGTACATTCCGGCGGTGGAGCGCGGCGTCCAGGAGGCGGCGGTGCGCGGGCCGGTGGCGGGCTATCCGGTGGTGGACTTCAAGGTCGAGCTGTACGACGGCTCCTACCACGACGTCGACTCGAACGAGATGTCGTTCAAGATGGCCGGCATCCTGGCGTTCCGGAACGTGAGCCCGAACTGCAAGCCGGTGCTGCTCGAGCCGATCCTGGAGCTCGAGGTGTGGACGCCCGACGAGTACCAGGGCGCGGTGATGGGCGACCTCTCCTCGCGGCGCGGACAGATTCTCGGCACCGAGCCGGACGGACGACAGGTGAAGATCAAGGCGCTGGTGCCGGAAGCCGAGCTCGACCGCTACGCCACCACGCTGCACTCGATCACACACGGCCGCGGGACGTATCGCGCGAAGTTCCACGTGTACCAGGAAGTCCCGCCCGATGCGGCGCAGAAAGTGGCGGAGGTGCGCAAGAAAGAGCTGGAGGAAGCGAAGGCGTGAGCCGCTGGCTGCGGCTCTGGCTCTCGTTTCGCGAGCCGGTCGATCGGCGCGCGTACCTCCAGAGCGGCGCCGCCCTCATGCTGCTCAAGTACACGGTGGACGCCAGCGTCGTCTGGGCGTTCGCCGGCCGGTGGTGGACACCGCTCGGTTACCTGGATCCCGTCTGGACGCTCCGCCAGCAGGTGCTGCGCGACGCGCCGGGGTGGGTCGCCCCGGCGCTGGTCGTGTGGACTCTTCCGTTTCTATGGATCGGCGTGAGCTTGACCCTGCGGCGAGCCGTGGATGCCGGACGCTCGCCCTGGTGGTGTCTACTGTTTTTCGTGCCGCTCGTCAACTACGCCACCATGCTGTGGCTCGCGACGCAACCGTCGCGCCCGGCCACGGCCGGTGCGGCGCCGTCGCCCGGCGACGCCCGCCTCCGACTCCGCGCCGGCCTCATGGGCGTAGGCGCGGCGCTGGCGATCACGATCCCGACCGTGCTGATCGGCGTGTATCTGCGGCGCCAGTACTCGGCGGGGTTGTTCCTCGGTACTCCATTCAGCATCGGGTACGTCAGCGCGTACGTGTTCAACTCGCACCAGGCTCAGAGCGAGGGGCACACGCTCGAGGTAGCGCTCCTGGCGGTCGCCCTCGCAGGCGGGGCCATGCTGGTGTTCGCACTCGAAGGCGCGGTCTGCATCGCGCTGGCCTTCCCGCTCGCGGCGTTACTTGCCCTCCCCGGAGCCATCCTCGGCCGGGCCGTTGCGCTGCGGAGCGTGGCCCCGCTCCCACGGGCCAGCCTCGGAGCGCTGCTGGCGCCGGTCGTGGTGCTCGTGAGCCCAGGGCAGCGCGCGCCGTCGCACGAGGTCGTGACGGTCATCGAGGTGAATGCACCGCCGGCGGTCGTGTGGCGGCACGTCGTCAGCTTTCCCTCGCTGGCGCCGGCCCGCGAGTGGCCGTTCCGCGCGGGCGTCGCGGCGCCGATGGCGGCGCGCATCGTCGGCCGTGGCGTGGGGGCGACCCGCTACTGCGATTTCACGACGGGCAGCTTCGTCGAGCCGGTCACCGTCTGGCAGGAGGGACGCCGGCTGGGTTTCGACATCACGGCGCAGCCGCCGCCCATGCGGGAGTGGAGCCCCTATCGCGACGTGAACCCGCCGCACCTCGACGGGTACTTTCGGGCGACCCACGGGGAGTTCCGACTCAGCCCGCTGCCCGGCGGGCGTACTCGTCTCGAAGGGCGGACCCGATACGTGGTGTCCCTGTTCCCGCAGGCGTATTGGACGCTTCCAGCCGGCCGCCTCGTCGCGGCGATCCACGAACGGGTGCTGCGGCACATCAAGGCCATTGCCGAGGAGGAAGATCACCCATGAGAGGGACGATCCTCTGGACTGCGCTGGGCGTGCTGGGTGTTGCCTGCGTGCGGCCCGATAAGGCCCCCGCGACAACCGACTCGACCGTCACCCGCCCGGAGTCGACGGCCGCCGCCCCGCCGGCGGCGCCTCCACCGGTTCCGGCGCCCGCGCCGGCGGCGACTGCGACGAAGGTGGCCACGGTGCAGGGATTTCTCGCGCCCGAATCGGTGCTGCACGACAGCGTGCAGGACATCTACTTCGTCTCCAACATCAACGGCAGCCCCATGGCGAAGGACAACAACGGCTTCATCAGCCGGGTCCGGCCGGACGGGGCGGTCGAGAACCTCAAGTTCATCGAGGGTGGGCGCAATGGCGTGACCCTCAACGCCCCCAAGGGGCTGGCCCTCGAGGGCGACACGCTGTGGGTCGCCGACATCGACGCCGTCCGGGCGTTCGACGCGAAGACGGGTGCCGCGATCGACACGGTGAGCCTGAGCAAGCTGGGGGCGGTGTTCTTGAACGACGTCGTGGTCGGCTTGAGCGGCGCGCTGTACATCACCGACACGGGCATCCGGTTCGACGACGTGGGCAACGTGCTGCACCCGGGGCCGGACCGCGTGTTCCGCGTGGGACCGGACCGGGCGGTGACCCAGGCGATCCGCGGCGACACGCTGGGTCGCCCCAATGGAATCGCCGTCGATCCCGTGGGCAAGCGCTTCATCATCGTCGAGTTCGGCGGACGCTACGTGCTCGGCTGGAAGCCCGGCGACAAGGCGCCGAGCGTGGTGGCGAAGGGCCCCGGTGGATTCGACGGCGTCGTTGTCGCGGGCGGCAGGATCTTGGTGTCGAGCTGGGCCGATTCGAGCGTGTCGAGCTACGAGACGGGCCAGGAGGTGAAACTGATCGGCGGGATCGCCGGCCCCGCCGATATCGGCTACGACGCGAAGCGGAATCGCCTGTTGATCCCCTCGCTGCCGGGGAATCGCGTGGAGATCTGGCAACTGCCATAGACAAACGCGGAGCCCGGAAGTCGCAACGCGGAACGACGCGTGCGTGCGTCGAGCCGGCACGGCGGTTCCCTGTCGCGTTCGCGCAACACGACCGCAGTGCCATCGTTCCAGGTCGACCCTTCCCGTCAGGTGCAAATCTTGCTATCACTGCAAAGCCGCGTTCTCGAGGTGAGGAGTATCGTGTTCGACGTCGGCGGCAGCGGTCGGCAAGAGATTCGCCTGGTCCTGGCGGACGATCACGCCGTGGTGCGCGCGGGTCTGCGGGCGCTGCTGGACAAGCAGCCCGGCTTCGTGGTGATCGGTGAGGCCCAGACCGGCGCCGAGGCGGTCGCCCTGACGGAGTCCGCGCGCCCTCACGTGGTGCTGATGGATCTCGCCATGCCCGGGGAAGGCGGCATCGACGCCACGCGTCGCATCACCATGCTCGGCTTGGGGACCAAGGTCCTGGTGATCACCGCACTGCCCCAGGAGCAGCAGTTGTGCGACGCGCTCGAAGCGGGCGCGAGCGGCTTCCTGCGGAAGGACGCGTCGGTGGAGGAGCTGTCCCGGGCGATTCGCACCGTGGCGAGCGACCGGCTGTTCCTCGACGAGGACGCGGCCCGTCTGGTCGTGCTGCAGCGTTATCGCAAGGCGGGCCAGATCGACGATGAAAAGGCGGCGGCGGAGCGGCTGAGCCGCCGGGAGCGCGAAGTCCTGGCCTTGCTGGCCCTGGGGCACAGCTCCAAGGAAATCGGTCAGAAGCTGTCGCTCAGCCCGAAAACCGTGGACGAATACCGTGCCCGCCTGAAGGACCGCCTCGGGCTCACGCGTCGGCCGGAGCTGGTGCGGTTTGCGCTGCGCACGGGGTTGCTGGTCGAGTCCGAGCCCGCCCTGCCCGTCACTCCCACCCTTCCGTCTTCACCTCCGCGAGCACCGACTCCAGGGGGTTGAGCTCCAGCTCCTTCGGCTCGGCGGGCAGCGGCAGGGTTGCCTCGGTCAGCGGTCCCCGCACGTTCACCCGTACATAGGCGTGGCCCCCACCGGCGAGCTCGATGCGCAGGGGGACCGGCATCACGAAATCGGCCGGGACGTCTTCCTGCCGGATCCGGATTCGTAATGCATAGCCGTGGTCCGGTGCGGTGTCGGCGTGCCAGGAGAGGGTGTACTTCGGAATCTCGGTGCGGTTCACCCACTCGTCGAAGAACCACCCCATGTTCAGGCCCATGTGCCGCTCGACGACGCGTTGAAAGTCCGCGGTGGTCGCCCGCTTGCCGCGGTACGTCTGGTAAAAGTCCTGCATCATCGTGGCGAAGGCGTCCTCCCGCATGGTGCGGAAATCGAGCATCATGTTTCGCAGCATCTGGAGCACCCAGGCGCCCTTGTGGTACGTCATGAGGGTGTAGTCCCGGGGGTTCAGCTGCTGGGCGCGCGCTCCGATCCCGATGGGCGGCGCATCGTTGCGCCGCGCGCGGATCTCCCGGCGCCAGTGCTCGAGATGCTTGAAGAACTTCGGGTTGTCCTGCAGTACCATCTGCATGTACCAGAGCCCCGAGAACTCCGCAAAGCCTTCGCCGAGCCACACATCCCGGTATCCCGACGGCTCGACTCCGATGCCCCACCATTGGTGGGCCACCTCGTGCGCGCGCAGGATCTCGTCGTATCCCGAGTCCCCGACGGCCTGAAACGTCCACACCGGCAGGTAGATGAGTCCCGGAAAGGCCTGGCCGTAATCGAACGGGATCTCGGCGGCGTAGTAGCGGTTGAACAGGGGCGGGCCGTACACGCGCGTAAAAAACGCCAGACTGTTGGCCAGGTCGGCGCCCACGTCCTGCTCGGGTGATCCTCGCGACAGCAGCCGGAGGACCCAGAGGTTCGGGCCGAACTGATCCTGCAGCGAAAGGAAGAATCGATCGAGCTGGCGATGGGCGTCGTCGTTGGACTGGACGGTCACCGGCGGTATGCGGGGATCGGTAATCTTGAATTCGTTGAGCTCCCCCACGCTGAAGCAGACCTGGTCCGCGGGACGCGTCGTGGTCCAATGCGTCGTCACGACGTCGCCCTCCGTGTGCGAATCCACCAGCCGACCGATGCTGGCCAGCTGGTAGCGCTGCGGGGTGTGGAACGTCAGGTCGACGTCGGCGGGCCACTGGCCATAGCGCGGGAACCAGTTGTAGGAGCTCTTCACGAAGTACCACTTGTCGGGCACCGTCGGTGCCCGACCGCGGAGCCACGCCGGCCACCATCGCGTGATCTCCTGCACGATCGACGTGTATCCGATGAGATCGCCGTGGTACGCCACGTGTACCGAGCGGGCTTCTCCGGCACGCACCGGCGCGTCGAACCGGATCCACAGCGCCGGGCTCTTTTTGGTCCGGTAAAACGTCAGCAGGGCCCCCGCGTCGTCGCGCACCGTATCGACCTGCAAGTCCGACAGCAGGGAGAGGCGAGCCCAGCGCACGCCGTCGTGTCGCGCCGTGAGGCGCACCGCCGCGCTGGCGGAGAATCCGAGGCCCTTGGTGAACGTCGCGTCGATCTTGTACGCGTCGGGCCGGAGCGGCTCACGTGCCTCCGGCACCGCCGGGACCGTGTCGTTCAACTGGTCCGCGCGCGGAAATACCGCAACGATCTGGACCTTGCTTCCTTCGCGACCACCGCGCAGCAGCGATACCTGCTCGGCTTCGCGCGGGTCGATCGAGAACATCAGGTCTTCGCCACGCTCCCGCTTGACGTGGGCGTAGAACGATCCCGCCGCGTCCCCGTTCATGAGGGTGGCGATGAGCGTGGGCTGCAGCACGTCCTGACCGTCCACGAGGTGGTCGAGGGCGTCGTGGAGAACACCCGATGCCCGCCCGGCGTCGCCCCCCGCGTGGAAGCCGACCTGACGCCGCAGCTCGCTCAGCGTGGAGTCGGTGAAGACGAAGGCGGCGGCGGAGATCCGGGCGTTCACCACCGAGTCCCCGAGAATGCGCCGCACCTCCCGCCGCTCGATCTCGAGCGGTGGTGTGAACGCCACCGATCCCTGCCCGACGAAGATCGCGGCGATCGTGCGTCCTGCGACGGGGGTCGCCAGATAGAGCGTCCCGTCCTCGAGCTGGAACCGGATGGCGTCGCGCTGCAACGACACGTTCCGTACGGCCGCGACCGAGTCGCCACGGGCGGTCATGCGGCGGAACTGGTCGAGCACGGGCTCGTAGCGATCGGGAGCGGGTCGGGCTCCCGCCGTATCCAATTGCTGGGCGCTCGCCGGCGTCATCGGGCCGCAGGGGTACAGCAGCGCGGCGACAGCGAGACGGCAGACGGAGGTCACGCAGGGCTCCGGGGCCGGTCGGAGCAAGAAATGTGGCGCTGGCGCCAGCCTTGTGATAGGCGACCACATGTGGCGTCGTCGCCACGGGCCGAGGGGGCGTTATCCGACCAGGATCGGCTCCTCGCGGGCGGGCTGACGGTACACGAAGCGCTGGCCGGCGTAGTTCCGCAGCACGACCGCGTCGTCGCTGAGCGACTCGACGTACTCCGGAAGCAGCGGAATCTTGCCGCCGCCGCCGGGGGCGTCGATCACGAAGTGGGGCACGGCCAGCCCGGAGGTCCAGCCGCGCAGCGCGCGAATGATCTCGAGCCCCTTTTCGACGGTAGTGCGAAAGTGCTCCGCGCCGGCGACCTGGTCGCACATGTAGATGTAGTAGGGCCGGACGCGTGCGGCGAGCAGCTTCTGCATCAGCAGCTTCATGACCGCGGGGTCGTCGTTCACGCCCTTCAGCAGGACGGTCTGGCAGCCGAGCGGGACGCCCGCGTCGGCGAGCCTGCCGAGCGCCGCGACGGCGACGGGCGTGAGCTCGTCCGGGTGGTTGAAGTGCGTGTTGATGTAGAGCGGATGGTAGCGCCGCAGGACGTCGCACAGCTCCGGAGTGATGCGCTCCGGCAAGTGGCACGGGACCCGGCTCCCGATGCGGATGATCTCGAGATGCGGGATCGCCCGCAGCCGCCGGCACAGCTCGTCGATGCGGCGGTCGGAAAGCAGGAGGGGGTCGCCACCCGACATGATCACGTCGCGGATCTCGGTGTGCGCTTCGAGGTAGCTGAACGCCGACTCGAGCTCGCGCATCGAGATCTTCTCGGGATCGCCCACCTTGCGGCGCCGGGTGCAGAACCGGCAATAAGACGCGCACACCGGCGACACGAGGAACAGGGCCCGATCGGGATAGCGGTGGGTGATGTTCGGCACCGGCGAATGCGCGTCTTCAGCGAGCGAATCGACCAGTCCGTCGCGCACGTCGAGCTCCTGCAGATCCGGCACGTACTGCCGCCAGATGGGGTCGCCGGGGGCCTTGATCAGATCGACCATGGCCGGCGAGATGCGGAACTCGAAGTTGAGCGCGGCCTGGCGCAACCGCTCGAGGTCCGGGAACTGCTCCGGGCCGAATCTCGCGACGAGCGCGTCGAGCGAGGCGAGGCTCTTCTTACGCAGTAGCTCTTGCCACGACTCCATGCGTCAGGTCCTTGAGATAGATCACCAGATCGTCGCCGGCGTCGTAGTAGCCCGGGATCAGCGCCGCGCGGGCGTAGCCGCGTCGCTCGTAGAAGGAGCGCGTGGGCCCGTAGTCGGCGCGGGAGGACGTCTCGACGATGATCAGGCGCCCGTGATCCGTCATCAGTCGGTCTTCCACGGACGCCAACAGCTGGGTGCCGACGCGCTTGCCCTGCCACGCGGGGTCGACGACGATCCAATAGAGGTCGTAGGTACCGGTGGTCCCGGGCGTCGGGCCCCAGCAGGCATAGCCCACGAGGTCTTCGCCGGCGAAGGCGCCCAAGAAGCGATACTCCTCGTCGCCGCCGAGGGCGTCGTCGAGCAGCTGCACCGCGATGGCGACTTCATCCGGCCGAAACAGACCGGTGGCCGCGGTGAGGCCCTCAAGCCGTGCGCGTTGGGCGCGGCCGACGGGACGGAGCGAGCAGCTCACGCGCCGCCTTGGCCCCCTGCGCGTCGCGCAACGCCACCTCGGCGATGCGGCGCACCAGCTCGGCGTAATCCCACCCCGCCGCCTTGGCCATGCGCGACAGGCCGGCGTCGTCGTTCAAGTCGGGATTGGGGTTGACCTCGAGCACCCAGACGCGTCCCTGCTGGTCGAGCCGCACGTCCACGCGGCCGTACCCCTTTCCCTGCATGACCCGCCACGCCGCCTCGGCGACGCGTACCAGGCGGTCGGCGAGCTTCTGGGGGATGTTCGCCGGACAGACGGGCACGCTCCCCAGATCGTCGGGCGAGCCGGCTTCCCACTTGCCCGCGTAGGTGAGGATCGGCCATGCCCCCTCGGGCATGCGGCTGAAGTCGATCTCGGAAATCGGCAGCACCCGGGTGCCGACGAACCCGACGTTGAACTCGCGCCCGGCGACGTATTCCTGGACGAGGACCTCGTCGAACTGCTCGGTCATGGCGGCCACGCGCGCACGCAGCGCCTTGCGGTCGCTGACCACCGAGCCGCGATCCAGCCCCGCGCTCGCGTCCTCGGCGGCCGGCTTGACGATGGCGGGGAGCGGAAAGTCGTCCTCGATCTTGCCCTGCGCCACCGTCCAGCGCGGGATCGGGAGGCCTGCCTGGGCGAGCAGCGCGTTGACGATGGGTTTGCGACGACAGGCCGCGATGGTCCAGAGGCTCGCCCCCGTGAGCGGGACGCCGGCGAACTCGAGGGTCCCCACGACGTGCTCTTCCCATTCGCTCTTGCCGTGCACGCCTTCGCACAGATTGAAGACCAGGTCGGCGCGGCGGGCCACCGGGAACCAGCGCATGTCGTGTCGCACCGGAACCTTGCGGACCTCGTGACCGGCGCCCATGGCGCCGAAGATCGCGCCGATCTCGTCCACGGCCTTCATGACGCCGCGGATGTCCTCCGGCGTCCAGTCCTCGGCACCGGGGTCGTAGAGGATGACGATCTTCACGCGCTGACCGCCACAGGCTGCCGCACGGTGGCTCGGGCGACGATCTCCGCGCCCGTGAGCCGCCGCCAGGCGAGGCGTACCACCTCCTGGATCAGCTCGTCGTAGCCGAACCCCGCCGCGCGGGCCGCTTTGGGGAAGCAGGAATTCATCGCCGGGTCGGGGATGATGCCCGGCAGCGGGTTGAGCTCCAGGATGTTGGGGACGCCGAACCGGTCCACGCGGACGTCGACCCGGCACCAGTCGCGGCAGCCGAGGGCGTGGTAGGCGTCGAGCGCCGTGCGCTCGATCTCTCGATACAAACCGTCCGGGACGCGCGCGGGGCATTGGAAGATCGCGAGCGGCGCCTCGGGTCGATCCCACACCCACTTGGCTTCGTAGCCGTACACGGGCGGCGCGCCCCGCGGCAGCGTGGAGAAGTCGAACCCGATCACCGGCAGACAGTACGCCTCCGGGCCGTTTCCGAGAATCGCGACCGTGAATTCCGGGCCCGGGAGGTACGTCTCGACCAGTACCGGCTCCGTGTAGCGCTCGACCAGAAACCCGACGCGCTCCCGCAGCGCCGCCGGACCGTCGCACAGGTTGTTGCTGAACACACCCTTGCCGGATCCCTCCGCCACGGGCTTCACGAACACGGGAAACGGCAGCGCCAGCCGGTCTACGTCGTCCGGCGTGTCGAGGCACGCGAACGGAGCGGTGGGGACGCCGCGGAAGGCGAGCGTCTCCTTGGTGCGCCCCTTGTGCAGCGAAAGCGCGAGCGTGAGCGGATCGGAGCCGGTGTAGGGGATGCTCAAGTACTCGCAGATCGCCGGAACCAGCGCCTCACGACTGTGGCCGCGGAACCCTTCGGCCATGTTGAACACGAGATCGGGGCGGGAGAGCGCGAGCTTCTGCGGTAAGAACTGATCGGCTTCGAGGCGAATGACGCTGCCGAAGAGACCGAGAGCCTGCTCCACCGCGGCGATGGTAGCCGGGTCGTCCCACTCGGCGTACGCGTCGTCGCTACTGTCGGGATCTTCGGTGGACGCGGGCTCGGGTTTCTCGTTGTATGCGAGACCGATTCGCATGTGGTCTCGGGTGACCTCCTACAAAAAAGGCCGCGGGTGCGGTCTGTGAATCGACAAACGCATGCTCGAATAGAGAATAAGAAAAGCCGGAGCGATGCGCAATAGGCAACTAGGAATTTTTTTTCGGACGACGCGCGTCACACTTTGTGATACGCGACGCGCGCGGACTCCTGTCGATCGTCGGCGACGTAGACCTCGAAGTCGGAGAACAGCGCGGGTGCTTCGCGCTGCAGCACGCGCAGACACGCGATCGCCATGCGCCGGATCTCGAGCTCCGCGCCCTCGCCGGTGCGCAGCTCGAGCATGGTGCGCCACGCGCGCGCGTTCCCCGACACGACGATCTTCACCTCGGTCGCGTTCGGCAGCACGCTCCGTGCCGCCTCGCGCGACATTTTCCGGCGGTGCACTTTGTCCGTGACCCACTCGTAGCGTTGCATGAGCGCCTCGACCGCGCGCACGTACGCGGCCTGCGCGTCCGCGACCTCCGCCTGCCACTCCGCTTCGAGCTGCCCGTCGCCCACGATCGCCGGCGGCATCACGAACGCCGCGTGTGACTCGTCCACGTAGCGCTGCGACAGCTGGGAATAGCCGAACCCGGCGCGGTGTCGCACCAGCTCGTGGGAGCAGGAGCGCGAGATCCCCTCGATCAGGAGCACGTAGACGGCGTGCTCCAGCACGGAGCCGTGCCCCTGCTTCTTGATGTTCTCGAGGTACTCGGCCGTGGACCGGTTGGCGGGGTTGTGCTGGCTCATGTAGCAGACCCGTCCCGCGAACTCGGCGAGCCGCTCCCCGGCCGAGGCCTCTCCCCGCCACTGCACCCGCAGATGCTCGGGCTCGACAAACTCCGGACGGGCGATGAGCGTGACCTGGGGGGCTCGGAAGATCTCCATCGGGGCTAGGGCCTCGGGGCTCGGGACTCGGGGTCAGGCGATCGCGCCAGCTCCAGCTTCGGCGTGGCCCATGCGGCGGTCCGCTCGATCTCGCGCAAGCGCGCGGCGATGTCGTCGGGAATCGGCGCCGCGCCCGGCCCCACTTTCAGGTCCGCGAGCGGCGCCCAGTCGGCCGAGGGGATAATAACACCGGGATTGAGGGTCGAGCCCGCATCGTACACCCGTTTCACCTCGCGAAACAGCGCCGCCACCTCGGGCCCGTAGAACCGCTCCAGCAGTCCGGCCCGCAGCCGCCCCACGCCGTGCTCGCCGCTCGGCGTGCCGCCGAGATCGAGCAGCAGCTCGGCCGCGTCGCGGTACAGCGCCGCCAGCCCGTCGCTCCAGCCCGGGGAGGTCACGTCGGGGAGCGTGTTGACATGGACGTGGCCGTCGCCGGCGTGGCCGAAGACGGCGATCGGGATGGCGTGGCGCGCCGCGGCCGACCGGATCCCGGCGACGTAGTCGCCCAGCCGCTCGAGCGGCACGCACCCATCCTCGACGACCTGGAGCGAGCGCCGTGTCTCGGGGAGCCGGGCCAGGGCGGGGCTCGCGAGCCGGCGCACCGCCCAGAGCTGCTCGAGGCCGGCCCGGTCCACGGCGGTGGCCACGTGCGCCGTGCTCGCCGCGAGGCCACGGACCGCATCGCCCACCACGCCGCGCGCCGCCGCCTGCGTCTCGCGCTCGAATTCGACCAGCAGCAGGCTTTCTATCTCCAGGCCCTCCGGCAGGTCGACACCGGCCGGACGCACGAAATCGAGCAGCGTGCGATCGAGCAGCTCGACCGCCGAGGGGTTGAGCGCCACGAGGAACGGCACCGCCTCCGTCAGCTGCTCCAGTGTCCGGAACCCGAGCGCCACGCCGGCCACGTCCGGCGGGATCGGCTCGAGCCGCCACTCGACCGCAGTGACGATCGCCAGCGTCCCCTCCGATCCGATCAGCAGATCCAGCTCATCCCCCGAGTCGGCGAAGTGATTCAGGGCATATCCGGCCGAGTTCTTGCGCGTCTTGGGGAAGCGGGTCGCCACGATGCGGCGCTGCTCGGGCGACAGACCGAACCGCTCACCACTCCCCTCCCCCCGGGTGACGCGGCGAGGCTCCCCATCGGCGCCGATGATCTCGATCGCCGCTACCCAGTGGCGCACGCTCCCGCAGCGCACCGAGCGCGGGCCGGCCGCGTTGGTCGCGGCCATCCCGCCCGACGTCGCGAACCCTCCGGAGGAAGGGTCGGGCGGCAACCGCAGGCCGAACGGGCGTGCCGCCTCCGTCACCTCCGCCCAGGTGACCGAGGCCCCCGCCCAGACCGTGCGCCGTGACCAGTCGGGTGCGGTCCAACGGAATCCCTGACTCAGGTCCACGACCACGTCTCGGCCCACGCTTCCGCCGGCCATGCCGCTCCCCGCCCCTCGCGGCACGAGGTGCCTGCCGCTGTCGGCCGCCCAGCGCACCAGCCGCTGCAGCTCTTCCACCCCGCGCGGGACGGCTACCGCCGTGGGGACGATGCGATGGATCCCCGCGCCTTCAGAATAGGCGGCGCGAGTGCGGAGATCGGTGAGGAGATCGGGCGTCGGACTCAAGAGTATGCGCGCTACACGGTGCGCGGTTGCATCGGAAGCTACTGCGCACAGCGCACCGCGCACCATTCGCGCTTGACACCTGCGGACCCCCAGGTGATGCTTGACCCCGGTATGTCCCCCGACGCCGCGGCCTCCCGCGCCCCGCTCATCCGCATCGAGACCGATCGCCGGCTCGGCCACGAGTGGGACGAGTGGGACGGTAAGCCGCTTCCCGGGGGCGGCGATTTCTCGGCGCAGCCCGGTCTCTTCTTCCGGTTCGCGGCTCTGACCATCGCCGCCCTGACGGCGGCAGCCGCGGCCCTGCTGTTCCTCCTGGCGCCCCGCCTCGCCGATCTGTGGGCAGGTCTGCCGCGCGCGCTGTGGCTCGCGCTCGGCGCGGCGACCGGCCTCGGCTGGCTGTGGTTCGGCGTACTGCTGCTATCCTTTTATGGCGGGGTCCGGCTCCTGCCGGAGGCGTGGCTCGAGCGAGGCCCGTACCTCGGCCTGATGAGTCTCACGTCGTTCGTCGCCCGGCCCTTCGGGAAGCGGGACTGGGTCGAGCACGCGGCGATCGACGTGTACAATGCCCTGGCCGAGCGACGCCGGCGGACGGTGGGCAAGGGTGAGCTCCTGGTGCTCATCCCCCGTTGCCTGTCCAAGGAGGCGTTGGACGGCGTGCTGACGATCGCGGGCCGCTACGAGGTCCCCGTGTTCGTCGCCACCCGGGGCCAGCTGGCGCGGCGCGTGATCCGGGAACGGCGGCCCCGCGCGGTCGTGGCCGTGGCGTGCGAGCGCGACATGACGACAGGGTTGCGCGACGTGGCCGGCAAGCTCCCCGTGCTCGGTCTCACGATGCGCCTCCCCAACGGCCCCTGCCGCGACGCCATGCTCGACCTGGACACGATGGAGCGCTGGGTGAAGAGCTGGGTGGGAGCTAAGGCTTAGAGGGTTCTTGGGCGGCCTTCGGCACGCCGAATCGCTTTTTCAGCCCTTCTACGAACCGTTGGGCGAGTTTGTACCCATCGTCGTCCTTGTCCACGATCATTTCGAGGTCGCGCTCCACGCGTGACGGGTCGTAGCGCGGGCGGTAGACCGGCTCGATCGTGAGCCGCGTCTGCCCGGGGACCCAGGGGTCCGCCCAGAACCGGATCTTCACGGTCCGGGTGAAGCTCGCGATGTCCCGCTCGTGATGACGCGTGCGCCGCGCTTCCGTGTCGTACCATGCGGTCTCGACATAGCCGTCCCGCGCGTTGGAGCGCGCGACCTCGAGGCTTTCGGCGGGCACGAGGCTGTCGAGCGCCACGGCGACGCGCTCCGGGCGGGCGTTGAGGACCACGACCAGCGCGCGCGGGTCCGGCTTGAAGTCGGGCCGCGTCGTGACGGGGGTGCAGGCGGCGATGAGAAACAAGAGCGTGCGGAGTGTGGAGTGCGGAGTGCGGAATGACAGAGTGGGCACCCGAGCGCCGACACCGGTTATGCTACTCCGCACTCCGCATTCCGCACTCCGCACTCTGAACATCAATGCTGGTGCGCCGAGTCTGGGTGTGCATGCTCCTGCTCCTCCGCCTCCCCCGCCTCGTGATGGTGCCCCGCCGCGCGGTTCTCGATCTCCGCCTTCATCATTCTCGTGGGCACGCCCGCCGAGTGCTCGAACACCATCTTCCCGCCGATCGCACCCGTCCACACCACCGTCACGAGTCCCGCGACCCCGAGCAGCCGCAGTCCCGCCTCTTCGGGCGGCGTGAGGCGCGCGCGACGGAACAGCTTCCACGCGAGCACCACCGTAAAGATGCCCATCGTGACGAGCGCGAGCGTCTCGTGCGTCTCCATCAGCTCGTGGATCGCCTCACCGTGCTCGATGGCGTCTTCGGCCTGCTCGCCGGCGAGTACGGCCACCCACCCGCCGATCACGCCGGCCCACAACGTCCACAGCGCGGTGGCCTTGAGCGACTCGCGCTTCGTGAGCCAGGCGCCGAGGTCGAACAGCACGGTCACGAGCAGCAGCGCGGCCGGCAAGTCGTTCACCGCCGCGTGAAAGCGGGGCCAGTCGTAGCCGAACATGCGCGTCCTTTGGTCGAGGGACGGGGGAGGGGACGGGGGACGGGTCAGAGGCCCAGGTCGACGACCTTCGGAGGGTCGACCGCGTAGTCGTAGAAGCCCTTGCCCGTCTTGCGGCCGTTCATGCCTGCCAGCACCATGCGCTTCAGCAGCGGCGGCGGCGCGTAGCGCTGCTCGCGATACTCGGTGAACATGATCTCGGCGATCTTGTAGGTCGTGTCGAGCCCCACGAAATCGAGCAGGGTGAGCGGGCCCATCGGATAGCCGCAGCCGAGCTGCATCGCCTTGTCGATGTCCGGCACGCTCCCCACGCCGCGCTCCACCGCCCGAATGGCGTCGAGCAGATAGGGGACGAGCAGCAGGTTCACGATGAACCCCGAGTTGTCCTTCGCCGCGACGGGCTCCTTCCCGAGCGATCGGGCGAATGCAAAGCTGCGCTGGAATGTGTCCGGCGAGGTGGTGACGGTACGGACGACTTCGACCAGCGGCATCAGCGGCACGGGATTGAAGAAGTGCAGGCCGACGAAGCGGTCGGCCCGCCGGGTGGCCGCCGCCATGGCCGCGATCGTGAGACTCGATGTGTTGGACGCGAAAATCGTGGTCGGAGGGCACAGGCCGTCGAGCTCCTTCCACAGGGTGTTCTTCAAGTCCAGGTCTTCGGTGACGGCCTCCAGGACGATGTCGCATCCTTTCAAATCGGCGGTGGCCGTGGTGAACCGCAGGCGCTTCAGGGCCGCATCCCGGTCGGTCGCGGGGAGCTTGCCCTTCTCCACGAACTTGGCGAGCGATCGCTCGATGCCGGCGCGCGCCTTGTCCCAGACCTGCTGCGACACGTCGCGCACGATGGTGTCGTAGCCCGCGGTGGCGGCCACCTGCGCGATGCCGCCGCCCATGAGGCCGCACCCCAATACCCCCACCCGTTTGATGTCGGTCATGGCGCTCCGGATTGGCGTTGGCTGCTAGCCGCGGGGCGGTGTCCCGGGGCTCATCAATGAGCGGATCTCGTCGGCGAGGCGCACGAACGCGTTCACGCGCGACCCGGGGAGCGCGTGCTCCGGGCGGATCTCGCCGCGCTCCAGGCGGTCGAGCACCTGCTCGAGCCCGATCTGGACCTGCTCGTACTGGCTGCGTTGGGCACGCAGCGCTGCTGCCGCCGCCACGCCGAGAGCGGCCGCCGGCGCCCAGGCGAACGGGGTGAGGACCGCCATCGCCAGGAACGTGCCGGTCGCGGCCGCGCCCAGCCCGAACAGCGCGCCGGCGATGCCGAGCCGCTGGCGCCGCAGGTTGGAGACGTCCGCCGAGAGCTGCACGTGGCAGAAGCCGGTCTCGAGCGGCGTGACCTGGCCGGTGACCTCCGCCGCCCGGGCGAGCGCGAAGCGGCGCCCCCCCGCGCCGAGGGCGCGCTGGATCGACGCAAAGGCGCCGACCTTGGGATCCCACGAAATGCGGTCCGGATAGCGCCGCTTCATCTGGAGCAGCTCGTACTGCTCCATCCACGCGCCCAGGGAGCGCTCCACGCCGCCGGCGTCGCCGGGCACCACGCGCTGGGCGGAGAGGCGTTCCGGCCCGGCGAGCCAGGCGATCACGCCGCGCCGCGCGGGCTCGAGGCTGCGGGTCCGCTCCTCGAGCAGTGCCTGCCGCAGGTGACGCGCCGGTATGCCGACGTCCTGCCCCAGGGAGAGCAGCTCGGTCTCGGTGAGGCCATCTCCGATGTCGTGCTCCCCCGCCTGCAGCTCCGCCGCGCGCTGAATGATGCGCTCCAGGGCCTCCCGGCTGATGAGCTCGCCCGGCATCGTTAGGCGCCGGATTCAGTCTTGCGCGGCGGCGCCGGGAGCGGGTCGCCCGACGCCTTCTCCGGCAAAGCCGGCGCGGCGGCCCGTTTGGTCACAGTCTCGAAGAATCCCCTGAACAGTTCGAGCGGCAGCGGGAAGATCGTCGTCGAGTTGTTTTCCGACGCGATCTCGGTGACCGTCTGCAGGTAGCGCAGCTGGATGGCCGCGGGCTCGCTGCCGATGATGTGCGCGGCCTGGGCCAGCTTCTCCGACGCCTGGAGCTCGCCCTCCGCATTGATGATCTTGGCGCGGCGCTCCCGCTCCGCTTCCGCCTGGCGCGCCATCGCGCGTTTCATCTCGGGCGGCAGGTCCACGTCTTTGACCTCGACCGCCGAGACCTCGATCCCCCAGTCTTCGGCGCGCTTGTCGATGATGTTCTTCAGGATATTGTTGATCTTCTCGCGATTCATCAGGAGCTCGTCGAGCTCCGTCTCGCCCAGCACCGAGCGCAACGTCGTCTGCGCGAGCTGGCTCGTGGCATATAGAAAGTTCTCGACGCCGATGACCGCCTTCACCGGATCGCCGACGCGCATGTAGAGGACGGCGTTGACCTTGATCGAGATGTTGTCGCGCGTGATCACGTCCTGCGGCGGGATGTCCATGGCCACGACGCGCAGCGAGACGGTCTGGACCTTGGTGAGCAGCGGTGGCAGGAACCGCAACCCCGGTCCCTTCGCGCCCCACGAGCGACCCAGGACGAACAGCACCCCGCGTTCGTACTCCTTGAACACCTTCAGGCCGGACAGGACGTACAAGAACACGATGCCGAGGGCTGCGGGGAGTGCGAGGTCCATGAGTGTACCCTCAGGCGGGGAACGCTTCCACGATCACCGCCGCGCCCTGGCCGCCGCCGATGCAGGCGGAGCCGAGGCCGAAGCGCTGCTTGGCACGGCGCAGCGCATGGAGCAGGTGGATCGTGACGCGAGTGCCGGTCGCGGCCAGCGGGTGGCCGATGGCGATGGCGCCGCCGTGCACGTTCGTCTTCGTGCGGTCGAGCCCCAGCTCCTTCTCGACGGCGAGATACTGCGGGGCGAAGGCCTCATTCACCTCCACCAGGTCCATTTGCTCGAGCTTCATGCCGGCCTTTTGGAGCGCCTTGCGCGCGGCGGGCGCCGGGCCGATCCCCATGTACTTGGGCTCGACGCCCGCCACGGCCCAGGCCACGATCCGGCCCAGCGGCTTCAGGCCGTGCGCCTGGGCGTACGCGTCGCTCGCGATCACCGTCGCGGCCGCGCCGTCCACGATCCCCGACGCATTGCCCGCGGTGACGAGCCCATCCTTCTTGAAGTACGGCTTGAGGGCGAGCAGCACCTCGAGCGTCGTGGCGGGCCGCATGTGCTCGTCGGCACGATACTCGGTCGGCTCTCCCTTCCTGCCCTTTACCGTCACCGCGACCACTTCATCCTGGAACACACACTCGTCCCAGGCGCGCTTGGCGCGCTGCTGCGACCCGAGCGCGACCTCGTCCACTTCCTTCCGGGTGAGCTTGTATTTCTCCGCGAGCCCCTCGGCCGTCTCGGCCATGGAAAGGCCGCATTGCGGGTCTTTGAGCGCTTCCCACAAGAGGTCTTCCAGGGGTGCCGGGCCGAGCCGCAGACCCCAGCGGGCGCCGCGCACCACGTGCGGCGCCTGGCTCATCGACTCCGTGCCGCCGGCGAGCACCGCCTGGGCCTCGCCGAGCATGATGAGCTGGGCGCCCTGGGTAATCGCCTCGAACCCGGAGCCGCACAACCGGTTGACCGTGACTGCCGGCACCTCGATCGGCAAGCCGGCCTTGAGTCCCACGTGGCGGGCGCAGTAGATCGCGTCGGCCGACGTCTGAAGGGCATTGCCGAACACCGTATGCCCGATGTCGCCGGCGGGTACGCCCGAGCGGTCGAGCGCGTGCTTCGCCGCCACCGCGCCGAGCTCGGTCGCCGACAAGTCTTTGAGCGTACCGCCGAAGCCGCCGAATCCGGTGCGCACGCCGGACAGGAAGACGACGTCTGTATTGGAACCCTGGGTCTTCATGGGGAAAGCTCCGCGTGAGACGAGGGGAATATCGGCCCGTTCAGGGGAGGGCGGTAGACGGTGGGCCGGGACAGCCCGGTTTCTCAGGCTAGAACGCGCGGCCCAAGTTCGTCGTGATCCCCACAAAGAGCTGATCCGGCGTGCCGCTCGCGGTGCGCGCAACGCCGCCGGCGTCGGCCACCACCCACTCGGCGAGCCGCACGGTCACCGCCCCGAGCAGCCCGGCGAGGCGCTGGCCTGCGCCACCGGCGCTGAACTGGAACACTTCCAGCGTGATTCCCGCTGACCCGAGCCCCTTGGCCCCGCTGAGCGACAGGAACCACTGCGGCGCACCGGCCCCGATCGCCTGCGGTCCCGCGTTCACGTCGAAGTGCAGCCCGCCTGGCGCGTCGGCGCTCACCACGCCGACCAATGCCCCGAGTGCGCGACCCGCCCCCAGGTCGCGGGTCGCGCTCCCCGTCGGTGCCGTCACGCTCGAGACGATGGCGAGCGCCGCACGGGACGACACGTCGGTTCGCAGCTTGAGGGCCAGCCCGAGATCCCCCACCCCGCCACCGCCGGCACCGCGCGTATACAGCGGCCCGAACAGCGCCGCCTGCACGTGCCGTGACACCCCGAGCTTCAGGTTCACGTCCCAGCTCGTCTCCTCACGCAGTGAGCCCACGCCGCGGGCGGCGAGTCCCTGCTCGAGCTCGACGTAGCCGGGAACCACTGCGTAGGCGTGCGTGGCGAATGTAGGGCGCTCGGGGTTGGCCTGGCGGGGGGACTGCGCGATAGCGGGCGAGGGGAAGAGAACGGCGGGCGCGGCGAGCACGATGGTCTTCACGATGGTCTTGTGGAAGGAGCGGAGCATCACGGGCAGTCGATACTGACGTCAGTACCCCGCCGCCATCCCGTCTTTGCGGGGATCCGATCCCGCTGCGTAGCCGCGCGGCAGCCGCATGATCGCCTGCGCGCCGCCGAACGCCACGGCGCGCTCGTCCACGATCACGTGTCCCAGGGCCGTCAGTGCGCTCCGCACGGGCTCGCCAACCGGCGCCTCCAGGGCGACGCGCCGCCCGTCCAGGTGGCGGAACCGCGGCGCGTCGACGGCGTCCTGCAGGTCCATCCCGAACACCAGCAGGTTGAGCAGCACCTGCACGTGGCCCTGCGGCTGCATCGAGCCGCCCATCACCCCGAAGCTCATCCATGGCTGCTCGACGCCCTGCGCGTCGGGCTTGGTTACAAACGCCGGGATGAGTGTGTGGAACGGACGCTTCCCCGGCGCGACCGTATTCGGGAGACCCTGCTCGAGCGTGAACCCCGCGCCGCGGTCCTGCAGCGCGAACCCGGTCCCCGGCACGACGACACCCGACCCAAACGCATCGAACAGCGAATTGATAAAGGAGACCATGTTGCCGGCGCTGTCGGCGACCGTGAGATAGATGGTCTCGCTCGCCGTGAGCGCCGCTCCCGGCTCGGGGCGATCGGCGGCGTGGTGTGGGTCGATCGAGGCGCGGCGTGCCGCGACAAAACGGTCGTCGAGCAGCGCGGTCGCCGGCGTCCGCATCGCGGTCGGGTCTCCGACGTAATGCGCCGCGTCGGCGAACGCGAGCTTCTTCGCCTCGATCAGGAGGTGCAGGTAGGCGGCGGAATTGTGCCCAAGGCCGCGGAGATCGTACGTCTCGAGCATTCGTAGCATCTCGAGCGCCGCCACGCCCTGGTTGTTGGGCGGCAGCTCCCACACGCGATATCCCTTGAACGACACGGACATCGGCTCGACCCACTCGGGCCGATGCTCACGCAGATCGTCGAGGGTGAGGTAGCCGCCGAGCTGCGCCACACGGGTGACGA